>Ga0134121_10003165_pt1 | contig 13861 bp, 10 predicted proteins | sample KB301_FD_96463 | JGI IMG/M metagenome (GOLD analysis project Ga0134121, IMG submission 96463) | Terrestrial soil microbial communities without Nitrogen fertilizer from Kellogg Biological Station, Michigan, USA - KB3-0-1 | ecosystem: Environmental > Terrestrial > Soil > Unclassified ...
CCGTGCCGCTTCGTCCCAGTACGCCGACCGTTTCCCCCTGCGCGATTTGCAGGTCAATGCCATTCAGGACGGTTTGTTCCCCGAAACTCTTGTGCAGGTCCTTCACGACAATTGCAGGCTGATTTTCCTGCATGGCACCCTCCTAAGAAGGAAAGAACGTGAGAATGAAGCGCACGAGTACGACGTCGGAAACGATGATAAAAATGGAAGACAGGACGACGGAACTCGTTGCTGCGCGGCCAACTCCCTCTGTGCCTCCGCTGACCCGCATTCCCTGAAAACACGAGACCACCCCGATGATCAAGCCGAACAGAACCGTCTTGAATGTAGGCGGCAGGAAATCGTTGAACGTCATATGTTTCAGGCCGGTATTCAGAAAGAAGCGGAACGAGGTCGGCTCCACCATCGTGCTTGCGACCCATCCCATCACGACTCCGCTGAAATCGGCCACGAGCGTCAATACCGGAAGCATCAGTACACAAGCGAGAATCCGTGTTGCGGCCAGATATCTGTACGGATTAACGCCCGAGACTTCCATCGCGTCCACCTGATCCGTCACTTTCATGGAACCCAGCGCTGCGCCGATTCCTGCTCCCACACGGCCACTCACGACAAGCGCGGTGATCAGCGGGCCGGTCTCTGTGATAACGGAAAGCATGATTACGGCGGGCAGCGAGGACTTTGCTCCGAACCGCGTAAGGCTGGCCCGGGTTTCCAGAGACATCACCACTCCCATGGCTGCGCCCGCCAACAGGACCAGCATTGCCGATTTCGAACCCACCTCATCGAGTTGATGGATAAGTTCCCGGAATTCGTAGGGAGGCGTGATCGCCGCTCGGAAGACCCGCCCGCAGAAGAATCCGAGTTCGCCAAACCATTCGAAAAACGGGCGGACGACGCCTCCGGTGGCTTCGTTGGCCTGCGCGGGATATGGAGTTGTCTTGGACATAACAATTCTCGCCCTCGTGACTGCACAGGGTCTGCCAAAGGACGGAAGCGATTGATGTCCCAGACTTTAGGTTGGGCGGGTAGAGAGGATCTGTCTAAATCACGGACAGTGTCGACAGCAGCGTGGAATGATAGCTGTTTACGGTGACGTGTTCGAGCGCGTGTCCCCTCCTAAGTTAGGAGGGGTGGCTGCGACATCAAAAAATATCCGAAGATCCTTTAATGGCGCAGACGGGGTGGTTCCTGACCGGAACGTTTCGGAATGCATTCTTGAAACGCTTCGGCTTTGGAACCACCCCGTCTGCGCCGCCAAGGAACTTAAAATTCTCTTGATGGCGCAGCCAACCCTCCTGACTCAGCAGGGGACACGCGCTCGAACTCATGTATCTTCCTAACCCTCCAACACCAGCATCAACGGATTCTTCATTGCTTCGACGACCCATTGCAGGAATCGCGCCCCGTCCGCACCATCGACGGCGCGGTGATCGTAGGAGAGCGAGAGAGGCAGCAGGAGCCGCGGCTGGAATTGTCCGTCGATGAAGACGGGCTGCAGGGCCGCGCGGGAAATGCCGAGGATGGCGACCTCGGGAGCGTTAACGATGGGCGTGAAATGGGAGCCGCCGATGCTCCCGAGATTTGTGATCGTAAACGAGCCGCCCTGCATATCGTCAATCGCGAGTTTCCTGGTTCGCGCCTTCTCGGCGATTTCGGCCAGTTCTCTGGACAGGCTGAAAATATTTTTCTTATCGACATCCCGGATAACCGGAACCATGAGGCCGTACTCCGTGTCGACCGCAACGCCGATGTTGCAGTACTTTTTCAAGATGACTTCCTCAAGTCCCGGATCAACGCTCGCGTTGAATTGAGGAAACACTTTCAGCGCCGCCGCGACGAATTTGAGCGCGATCGCAGTGATGGTGAGTTTGCCGCCTGCCGCCTCCGCTTTTTTTGCGAAGGCCTCCCTTATCTTTTCCAGTTCCGTGATGTCGGCGAACCCGAACTGTGTGACGTGCGGAATCGAACTCCACGCGTCCTGCACGTGTTCCGCGGTTTTGCGGCGAATAGTGGATAACGCGCGTCGCTCGGTATCGCCCCAGTGGGAGAAGTCCGGTAACTGCGCGGACGGGGTGCCCACTTCGTTCCCACTCGCATTGAGAATAATCGAACGGGCATGGTTGCGGATGTCATCCTCGGTGATCCGCCCGTCGTCGCCCGTGCCCCTGACGGCGTGGATGTCGATGCCGAGCTCACGAGCCATGCGCCGAAGCGACGGAGCTGCGGCCGCCTCGTCCTCTGGTGAAGGCGTTTCAGGCTCTACTTGCTCGGCTTGCTCGGGTGGTTGGGGTTGGCCCGATTTCTGTTCAGGTTCCTTTTCCGGTTTCTTCTCTTCCGGTTTTTCCTCAGGCGCCTCTTGCGGCTTTTTTTTGGATTTCTGCTCGGGTTTCTTTTCGGGCGGCGCGGCTTCCTCAGGCGCTTCTGTTTCAGGCTTGGGGGCCGCAGGCGCTGTTTCCTTTTCGGGCAGCGCTGCCGTGGCTTCAGGTTTCGCGTCGCCCTCTTCAAGTGTGAGCACAGTCTGGCCAACCTTGATCGTGTCGCCCTCTTTGACCGGAATGTCCTTTACCGTGCCGGCAGCGGAGGCGGGAAGATCGACCGATGCTTTCTCGGTCTCAAGCTCCATGATCGGCTGATCCTTGGAGATCGTATCGCCGGCCTTCACCAGGATTCTCACCACCGTTGCGGAATCGACATTTTCTCCAAGTACCGGGAGCTTGATCTCCATTGCCATGAGCTGACCTTTCCTACGCCATCATCGGGTTAACTTTCTCAGGATCGATATTCAGATCGCGCATGGCCTGCCGAAGGACACCCGCTTCAATTTGTTTGTCGCGGAAAAGCTCGGCGAGCACCGCCAAGGTAATGAAACGCGAATCCACTTCGAAGAACTCTCGCAGTGCAGCGCGGCCCTCGCTTCGTCCAAAACCATCCGTACCCAGCGAATGAACCCGCCTGGGGAACCAGCGGGAAATGGAATCGGGCAATGCCCGGACATAATCGGAAGCGGCAACGAAGACGCCCGGTTCGTCGCCGAGGCAGCGGCTGACAAACGGAACCCGCGGCGGTTCTTCGGGATGGAGCATATTCCAGCGTTCGGCTTCCAGGCCGTCGCGGTGAAGCTCCTTGTAGCTGGTGACGCTCCACACGTCCGCCGCAACGTCGTATTTCCCGGCCAGCAGTTCCTGCGCTTGCAGCACCTCATTCAAAATCGCGCCGCTTCCCATGATCTGGGCGCGGAGCTTCGCCTTCTGGTTTTTCGCAGGCTTGAGTTTGTACATCCCCCTGAGGATGCCTTCCTGAACTTCCGCGCCGTCCGGCATCGGGGGATGCGCGTAGTTCTCGTTCATTACTGTCAGGTAGTAGAAAACGTCTTCGCGTCGCTCGTACATGCGGTGAATGCCCTCTTTGATTATCACCGCCAGCTCGAACGCAAACGCGGGATCGTACGCTCTCAGATTTGGCACGGGATAGGCGAGGAGATGACTATGCCCGTCCTGATGCTGAAGGCCTTCGCCCGCGAGCGTTGTCCTCCCTGCCGTTCCGCCAACGAGGAAGCCCTTCGTGCGGCAGTCCGCGGCGGCCCAGATGAGATCGCCGACGCGCTGAAAGCCAAACATCGAATAGAAGATGAAGAAAGGCACAGTATCGATGCCGTGAGTGGCATAAGCCGTGCCCGCGGCAATAAATGACGACATCGACCCGGCTTCGGTGATGCCTTCTTCGAGGATTTGTCCGTCCTTCGCCTCTCTGTAATAGAGCAGCGTTTCCTTGTCCACCGGTTCGTAGAGCTGCCCCGAGTGAGAATAGATCCCCACCTGCCGAAACAGAGGCTCCATGCCGAACGTGCGGGATTCGTCCGGAACAATCGGCACGATGCGTTGACCCAGCCGTTCATCGCGAAGAAGTTTGGTGAGCAGCCGGACGAAAACCATCGTCGTGGAGGCCTTGCGATCGTCGGTGCCTTTGTAGAATTCTTCGAAAAGTTCCGGTGGCACGGCTTCGGCGCGTTCAACGGTCGTGTTGCGAGCGGGTATCCATCCGCCGAGTTTCTGCCGCTGCTCGCGGATGTAGCGCGTCTCTTCGCTGGCATCGGGAGGTCTGTAGAATGGCGCGTCCGCAATCTGTTCGTCGGAAACGGGGATGCCGAAGCGACCCCGGAAGGAGCGAAGTTCGTCTTCGTTCATCTTCTTCTGCTGGTGCGTGATGTTTCGGCCCTCACCGCTTTCTCCGAGCCCATACCCCTTGAGCGTACGGGCGAGGATCACCGTTGGCGATCCTGAATGTTTGACCGCGGCGGAATACGCCGCAAAAATCTTTAAAGGATCGTGTCCGCCGAGGCCGAGCTTCCAGATCTGTTCATCGGAGAGATGCTGCACCATTTTCGTAAGCCGGGGATCGGCGCCGAAGAAATGTTCCCGAACATAGCCCCCCGATTCGGTGGAGTACTTTTGCCATTGGCCATCCACGATTTCGCCCATCCGCTTGACGAGGGCACCTTCGTGATCGAGGGCGAGCAGCGGGTCCCAGGAGCGGCCCCAGATTGCCTTGATGACATTCCATCCGGCGCCGCGGAATGCAGCTTCAAGCTCCTGGATGATGTTGCCGTTGCCTCGTACGGGCCCATCCAGCCTCTGAAGATTGCAGTTGATGACGAAGATCAGGTTGTCGAGCTTCTCGCGCGATGCCAGCGTGATGGCCCCCAGCGCTTCCGGCTCGTCGGTCTCTCCGTCTCCGAGAAACGCCCAGACCTTGGCGTCGGATTTCTTTTTCAGCCCCCGGTCTTCCAGGTAGCGATTGAAGCGCGCCTGATAGATCGCCATGATCGGGCCAAGGCCCATCGACACGGTGGGGAATTCCCAGAAATGCGGCATCAGCCATGGATGCGGATAGGAAGAAAGTCCGCCGCCGGATCGCAGTTCCCGGCGAAAGTTTGCCAGATGCGTTTCATTGAGGCGTCCTTCGAGGAACGCGCGGGCATAGATTCCTGGTGAGGCGTGTCCCTGAAAGTAAATGACGTCGCCGTCGCTATCCCTGGTCCTGGCGCGGAAGAAATGGTTGAATCCAACTTCGTATAACGTCGCCGCGGAAGCGAACGTGGAGATGTGACCGCCGATGCCACTCTCTTCACGATTGGCGCGAACAACCATGGCCAGCGCGTTCCAGCGCACCAGGCTTCGGATGCGCTGCTCAATATCGCTGTTGCCCGGATAGATCGGCTGCCGATCGACCGGAATGGTGTTCATGTACGGCGTGTTCGCCGAGAAGGGAATCTGGACTCCCGCCTGCAGTGCGCGCGCCCGCAACTGTCCGAGCAAGCTGTTGACGCGTTCCGGCCCGCGGCGCTTGATGATGTAGTCGAGCGACTCCATCCACTCCTGGGTTTCGATCTCGTCAACGTTCGGGATTTGTTTGCCAGGCCTTCTCTTCATTTTCGATGTTTTGCAGTGCTTTGATCATAACCCAGATTGGTCCGGGTAGGCAGATCCTCGGGAGTTGCTCGCCTCACAGCAGTCCATGGCCAGGGTGCCGATCCGCGTTTCAGGGCTGCCATACCAGGATGATTGCGGAACCCGACCGATGTCTGAGGTGTTGATGTGCAAGGCGCACGCCGCTTCCATGGCCGACCACGATCTCCTTGTGATCGTGAATCGGCATGAGGAATTATCCGAAGGCGGCCTGAGCGGGCGCTCAGCAGCCGTGTTCCTTCGCAGTAGCAAGGTTGGCTTCACGCATGGGTAGCCTTTGCATGGCGGCGATAGGCGTGGTACGCAGCGCAGGCGCCTTCGGAGGAGACCATGGTCCCTCCGAGCGGATGCTCCGGAGTGCAGCCTGTGCCGAATGCCGGACAATCATGGGGCTTCTTCAAGCCCTCCAACACGAGACCGCTGATGCATAACGGCGATTCCTGCTTATCGATCTGTTCGACCTGGAATATCCGCTCGGCGTCATGTTCCCGAAACTCGGATCGGAGCTTGTACCCACTCTTCGGTATTGGGCCGACGCCGCGCCATTTGCGGTCACACAGTTCAAAGACGTTCTGAAGGATGTGTTGGGCCGCTCGATTTCCGTTTCGTGAGACTACGCGGCTGTACTGGTTTTCCACTTCGGCTGCTCCTGATTCGAGCTGGCGTACCGTCTTGAGAACGCCTTCGAGAAGGTCCACCGGTTCGGACCCGGTAACCACAATTGGAACTCTGTAGCGCTTCGCAATGGGCTCGTATTGACGTAATCCCATCACGGCGCAGACGTTTCCGGGGCCGAGGAATGCCTGCACTCGATTGACCGGCGATTGAAGGATTGCAACCATGACAGGCGGAGCGAGCAGGTGCGATACCAGGAGCGAAAAGTTCTTCAAGCCCTCCGCTTTTGCACGCCAAACCGTCATCGCACTGGCGGGTGCAGTCGTTTCGAATCCGATCGCGAAAAAGACGACCTGCTTACCAGGATTCGCTTTTGCGATTTTCAGGCAAGTAAGCGGCGAATAGACGATTCGAATATCGGCTCCGCGCGACTTTAGCGTCAGAAGATCGGCGTGGGATCCCGGAACGCGAAGCATGTCGCCGAACGAACAGAAAACGACATTGGGCTTTTCGGCGATACGATGGGCCTTGTCGATCATTTCGAGTGAAGTCACACACACCGGGCATCCCGGGCCGTGCACGAGTTCCAGTTCCGGCAGCAGGTGGTCGATGCCGTACTTCACGATGTTGTGAGTCTGGCACCCGCAGGTCTCCATCACGACCCATGGCCGCGTGACCAGGCGCCGAATCTCTTTCGCCAGGTTTTGAGCTAGGGCTTCGTCGCGGTATTCGCTGACATACTTCATTGGGTTAAGCGCTGAGTTTGTCCATTCGACGGAGTTCTTCGAGCAATGAATAGCTTCTCTCGGCTTCTTTTGTGTCGATCAAGCTGAGCGCAAAACCCGCGTGTACGAGAACGTAATCACCGGGACGCGCGTCGGGCGTGTATTCCAGGCACACGTGTTTCGCGACGCCGTTGAAGCGGACCTTGCCCACGCGCATTCCGTCGGAATCAAATGTTTCGATCACTTTACCAGGAATTGCGACGCGCATCGGCTCTCCATGAGAAAGGCATGATGATGTGAATCCTCGTCTGTGACACGTCTCAATTCCGCGTGTCTCCGGCGCCCGACATCAGAAAGTCGAGGCATTCGAACACTCTTGCTAAAGTTTTTAGCGACAGGCTCTGCTTTCCGACGCCCAACATCGGCGCCGCGGGTTTACGGGGAGGCAGCGAAGTGCTTGACAGGAAGTACCTCCTTTGTAGGGCAGACGCAAAAGACGCAGCTCGAAATCAGAGGCGGGCTTTCCTCAGCACAATGGAGGCCGTGAATGGGGAAGGCTGTGTAGGTACGAATGAAGTATGAACGTTTTCAGTAGTTTACGCCGGGAAAGCCGTCGACACCCCACATAGGGAGTCGATTGGATTGGTCCCGCGATACCACAGCGGTAAGACTTCGTTGCCCTAAGTGGCACTCATCGACCGCATCTTCGGTGCGGTCCCCTCCTCACAAAAGAGGAGGGGATGTGGAACACTTACCTTAACCCAAACGTGAACAGCGCGTTGCCCGCCATCACGCTGACATATTGCTTTCCGGCTACGGAATAGGTCATCGGCCCTGCCATTACGGTAGGCCCAAGATTCGTCTGCCACAGCAGCTTGCCATCGCGGGCATCGAGCGCGTAGAACGAACCGTCTCGTCCGCCGCTGAAGAGGATGTCGCTTGCGGTTGTAAGTACGCCGGCGTCTGTCGACGGCGACACCATCTTGTAATCCCACTTCTTTTCGCCTGTTTTCGGGTCGATCGCGCGAACTGCGCTATACAGTTCCTCTCCGCGCGCCCCACCTCGGGGGAATGCTCCCGCGAAGTTCTGCCCACCCTCGTGGTAATCCGGCGGCGCAGCATTCAGCGAGTAAACCGATGAGCTGTTCTCCCAGGTTGGAATGTAGAAGAGTCCGGTGCGCGGGCTGTAGGATGGGTTGTACCAGTTCGTGCCGCCCTGGTTGCCGGGATAGACGAGTGTGCCTTCACGCGTGGGCTCCAGAATCTGTATCGGGCGGCCCTTCGCATCGAATCCCGACGCCCAGTTCACCTTCACGAAGGGCTGGCCCTTCAGGAATTCTCCCGTCGTCCGGTCGAGCACGTAGTACATGCCGTTGCGATTTGCCCACAGCATGACCTTGCGCGGGCGGCCCTGCCAGTCCATGTCAGCCAGCACGGGGACCTGCGTGGAATCCCAGTCGAATTCGTTGTGCGGAGAGAACTGATAGTGCCATTTTAGTTTGCCCGTATCGGGATCGAGCGCGATGACCGAGCAGCTATAAAGGTTGTCGCCGAGGCGGGCGCGGCCGTCCCAGTCCGGACCGGGATTCCCCGTGCCCCAATAGGTGAGGTTGGAATCCGGATCGTAGGATCCCGTGACCCAGATGGGCGCGCCGCCGTGCATCCACGAATCGCCGCTCCAGGTTTCGTTGCCGGCTTCGCCGGGGCCCGGCGTGGTATTGAAGCGCCAGACTTCCTTGCCGGTATTGATGTCCCATGCCGCAATGAATCCGCGGACGCCGTATTCACCACCTGCCGTTCCCGCAATGACTTTGTCCTTCACGACCAGCGGCGCATGCGTGAACGCATAGCCGGACTTCGGATCTGCGGCCGGCGTGTTCCACACCTGTTTTCCGGTTTTGGCGTCGATGGCGACGATGTGCGCGTCGAAGGTCGCGAGGAAAAGCTTGTCACCCATGATCGCCAGACCGCGGGTCAACTTGCCGCAGCAGTTCCGGCCCGCGGGATCGGGCGTGTAAGGAAAGGTCCATATCATTTTCCCGGTGGTGGCATTCAGCGCGATGACGTTATTGGGGCTCTCGATCGTATACATCGTGCCGTCCACGACGAGCGGCGTGACTTCATGTTTCTCCAGCGACTTCGTCTGGAAGACCCACTTTAATTCGAGTTCCTTCGCGTTGGCCGTGGTGATCTGCGTGAGCAGGCTGTAGCGCTGACTCATCAGCGAACCTGAATACGTCAGCCAGTTCTGTGGTTCCTGATTCGCTTTCAGCAGTCGGTCGAACGTTACATTCGGCGCGGGAACGAGCGGCGTCGCTGGTGCCTGGGCTCCATTGCCACCTCCGCCTCCTCGTCCCTGGCCGAGAATGGCGAGACTGACGGTGGCTACGATGGAGAGAACAAGAATCGCACGCTTGATCATGGAAACTCCCTTGTTTGGGTGATGTTCGGGCGCCATCTTAACATCTCTCAGGAATTGGGGGCCGTACTCGCGGGGATTAGGGGGCTAATTCGGGATGAATTGGGGTCAGAGGAATTCGGGGCCGTGCTACTCGAACCCCAAATTCTGTAATTCGAATTTGGGGTTCGAGTAGCACGGCCCCGAATTCCTCTGACCCCAATTCATCCCGAATTAGCCCCCTAATCCCCGCGAGTATGGCCCTGAAATTTCACGTGTTAATATCCTTGCCCGATGAAACCTTGTACTTTTCTTTTGATTTTACTGACTGCAAGCTTTCTCTCTGCCTGCTCGTCTTCAGAAAAGCCGTCGGCCTCCGGCCCGGCTCCCGCTCTCACTGCGCGAGCGAGCAATGAAGGGAAAACTCTAATTAATCCCGTTCCGGCGACGCCGCAATCGATTAGCTCCGGCAAGAAGCTCTTTGACAAGCTATGTGTGGAATGCCATGGCGAGAAAGGCGATGGGGTGAGCGCGGTTGCGGCGGCGATGCCCGAGGGCGAAGTAAAGCCTTCGAACCTTACGGACGATCAGTGGGACCACGGATCCACGGACGGCGACATCTTCGTTGTTATTCGGGATGGCTCCGGTGGCTCAGCCCCAATGAAGGGCCTGAACGGCCGTCCCGGTGTCGGACCTACAGAAATGTGGAACCTGGTGAACTATATTCGCACCTTGAAGGCGGCGCGGGGCACCGGGAACTGAGCGGCGCAAAACTCAGGTCTCGCTAGCGGCTTCGGAGCGGAGGCGATCCAGCGGACCTTGAAGTATTCTGAATGTTTGGGCGCCATCGTCGGACTTCCACTAGAGCGCCCGGCCGAATTGCCCGCTGGCCGAAGTCGAGTCTGCAGACCTGCAGGAAAGCGTTACGCCGCAAGGTCGCTGCATAGTGCGAGAGAGTTCACGGCGCAGTGGCTGGGCACAACATCACGCCGACAGTCATTCGTGGACGGGGTAATTCCGGGGCGGTCACCAAATTCGCATCTGATTGGCGTCGTGCCCGTCGTAACGTCGGAGCGAATCAATGACCCTACGGAATGACCTCCGTCCCTCGAATTACGAATTACACGGCTAGTAGTTTCGATCCTGATTGTCATGCTTCTGCTTATAGATGTCGTGGCTGGCTTTGTGGAGTTCCTTCTGCAGCCTCTCGCGCTCCCTGGCCGTGAGGCCATTCTGTCGTGCGAATCGTTCGTCGACGCGAATCCTTGCCTGTTCGGCTTCGAGTCTTCGGGCTTCGGTGCGAGTCAGCTCTCCGCTTCGAATCCCTTGATGGATGCGTACTTGTTCATTGTGTTCGCGCCCGTTAACCGTTGCTGCTGAAGCAGCAATCGGTAAGAGTCCGGCGCACAGAGTAGTTCCCAGAATCGCAGCCAATCTCGCTCTATTCATAATCCCTCCGTGAATATCGTGCAATTTGCATACACAGAGATATAGACAAGGTGTCCGGAAGAAGGATTAATCTCACAGTGCTCTAAAGATTTTCGATTAGTCGCCGGGCCGTAGCATCAGTCGCCGATGAATTGACTCCGTTCTCTTCTGGCTTTCGTATATGTGACTTTCCGAATACAGAAAACCGAACAGGATGAAACTTGTTCTAGAACTCCACGCCAATGCCTGCAATCTCCGTTGCCAGAATCATGGCGAAGGCGCCGCCGCGCGGATCTCGATCCAGAATGGCGCCGCGGCGGAGGTAGTCCTTGAAGTTCATGCCCCGAGTCCCCGTGCTTTCCGCGACATCGAACAACCGGCCGTCGGGCGCCGTACGAGCGAGAATGGCCCGCCACGCCCGATCGACGATCGGCTGATAAACGGACGCTTCAATCCACCCCTTGCGGATGCCGCGCATCATGGCGGTCGCAATCATCACGGTGCCGGAATACTCGGGGTACGCGCCGGGATAGTCGATCACCTCGCGAAACATTCCGTTCGCGTCCTGGAACCGCGACAGCGCCTGCATGTGTTTCCTGAACGCCGCAAGCAAAGCGGCGTAATCCGGATGGTCCCTGGGAAAATCCGTCAACGTCAACGCCAGGCCGAGAGCGGGGAACCCGTTGCCACGACCCCACGCCGCGTCGGTCGAAGCCTGGTGTCGATAGAGGCCGTCCGGTCGACCCACAATCTTTTGCATGTAAAAAAAGTGCCGCGCCGCCATGTCAAAATATTTGCGATCGCCTGTTAGTGCGCCCGCCTTGGCGAGAATGGGAATGTCCATGAAGACCGAATCGCTCCAGCCGCCATGCAAGGGCATGAACTCCCTCAGCGATCCGTCGTCCGTGAATCCACTGTTCGCGGCACGAATCACCAGTTTCGCCGCACGCTCGTCGCTCGTTCGTTTGGCGATTTCGTAGAAGAGCATGTGTGCGGCGAGCGAACTCTGCGACGGTCTGGCGAAGCTGTCCGTTGCGCCGTTCAGATAGGGATCGACAAGCTTCATTACTTCTGTCGTGTTGCCCAGTCTTAACTGCGCGATCAACGCCATCGCCAGGATGTAGGTCGGCTGCCCAAACTCGTGTCCGTAGACTTTGCCCAATTCCTCGGCCACTTGACGTGGCGTTCGGCTGAGACGTCGGTTGAGTTCAAGGTGCGCCTCCGAGAACGGGATGGGCGTCACAAGGCCCTGAAGAATCCCAGACCTCGGCGGCACCACACGGCTCGGAATCTTGCCGGCAAAGGCTGCTGATTGGGACAATGCCTCGACGAGGGCGTTGTTGGACACGCCGGCAACCAACGCCATGTCCGGCGCCTGAATGCCGATCCACCGCCACAACACATGAGACTCCGAGTTTTCCTTGTACGCATTCCCTGTTGGTGGGAACTGAAGAGGTCGACCGTCCGGATTCGCGAGAGGCACGGCGATAAGCCGAAAGGGACGACGAGCCTGCGGCAGCGCTTCAAAGGCGGTTGCTTCCTGTTTTACAACGTCAACAGTGGCATCCATTCCTTGCAGTCCGCCCAAAAGCAGGACGGTTGGCGCTGCTGCGGAAGGTCCTGCCACAACGAGCGCCTCGATCGGTACATCATTGGCCGTCAAGCCGATGCTCCAGCGCTCGGCAGCGGCCAGGGGCGAAGGAAGTACAGAACATAGAGCGATCGCCAGCATCAAACGTCGTCCGGTGCGTTTCATGATTCCTCCGCAGTGTTTCTCCGAACGATAGCAGAATGCCCGCACTCGAACGAGTCGAGACTCGTTGCCCTGACTGGCGTGACGTGGATCAGACGGCTGGTTAAGATCCTTCCGCGCCGCCATTCACTTGACCGCCCTCGGTTCTGGGTTTCCCGTGTTTCCCCGCCTGCCCATTGTTCTTTCCCCTCACTTGACCTAAAATCTCCAAGTCCTCGCGGTACACAGCTGTACCTCATGAAATCTGACAGTGCCGTCCATCCGAATTTTCGCGAGAGGTGTCAGGTGCTGTTCAATTCCTATCAAACCGATGGTTTCTACGACGAGATGTTCGACGCGGAGGGAAAGCCCCGGCCGGAAGCTCGTCTGCTCCTTGAAACAATCGAATCGCTTGAAGATGGACAGTTGCTGCGGTCGCAGAGTGCGGCCGAACGCTTGCTCCTGCAGATGGGGATCACGTTCAATGTCTACGGCGACTCCGCGGGAACCGAAAAAATTTTCCCATTCGATCTGATTCCGCGGATTGTGCGCGCCGACGAATGGGAATGGATCGAGCGGGGCCTGCAGCAGCGCATCCGCGCCTTGAATCTGTTTATCGACGACATTTACCACGAGCAAAAGATCCTCAAGGACAAGATCATCCCGGAAGAGGTCATTCTTTCGGCCACGTTCTACCGGCCGCAATGCCGGGGAATCAATCCGCCGCTCGGCGTCTGGTGCCATATCACGGGCACCGACCTCGTGCGGCACGGTGACGGCCAGATCTACGTTCTTGAAGACAATCTGCGTGTTCCGTCAGGCGTTTCCTATGTTCTCGAGAATCGCGACTTGATGAAGCGCACATTCCCGCGCGTGTTCGAAGGACTGCGTGTGCGCCCGGTCGCGACCTATCCCGGCAAACTGCTCGAGATGCTCGAATCGATCGCGCCGCCGGGTCTTGATGGCACACCCACAGTCGTGCTCCTTACTCCCGGCATGTACAATTCGGCATATTTCGAGCACAGCTTCCTGGCGCAGCAGCTTGGAATTCAGCTTGTCGAAGGCCGTGATCTGGCAGTACAGGATCAGGTTGTGTATATGCGCACCACGCGCGGACTGCGCCGCGTCGATGTCATTTACCGGCGCATCGACGACGACTTCCTGGATCCGCAGGCGTTCCGCGCCGACTCGCTGCTTGGCGTGCCCGGAATCATGGAAGCGTATCGCGCCGGCAATGTCGCACTGGCAAACGCGCCGGGCAACGGAGTGGCTGACGACAAGGTCGTCTATGCGTATGTCCCCGACATGATTCGCTACTATCTGGGGCAGGACGCGATCCTTCCCAATGTTCCAACCTTCCTGTGCTGGCGGGACAGCGACCGGCAACATGTCCTGCAGAATCTCGACAAGCTGGTCGTGAAGGCCGCAAATGAGGCCGGAGGATACGGCATGCTTGTTGGTCCCCACTCAACCGCCCAGCAGCGCGAGCAGTTCG
>Ga0134121_10003166_pt1 | contig 13861 bp, 16 predicted proteins | sample KB301_FD_96463 | JGI IMG/M metagenome (GOLD analysis project Ga0134121, IMG submission 96463) | Terrestrial soil microbial communities without Nitrogen fertilizer from Kellogg Biological Station, Michigan, USA - KB3-0-1 | ecosystem: Environmental > Terrestrial > Soil > Unclassified ...
CGCACGATGCGCACCGGCGCGACTACGCGAGTCACGACCACCGGGCGCCAGACCCACGGCCGCCAGTAGACCGGACGATACGCCGGCACCCACCACGGGCCATAGACGATGTACGGGTTGTAGTAGGGCGCGTAGATCACGCCCGGATAGACCGGCTGCACGACGATGTCGCCGCCCTGCTGGTAGACGTACTGCTCGGTGTTCGATTGCAGGTTGCCGCTCGCCTGCGCGCGGCTGCGAAGCTGCTGCACTTCGGCATTGACCGCGTCGGGCGCTCCGGTATAGGCCTCGCCGAGGTCGGCGAGCCACTGGGGGCTGTCGGCCATTCGCGTGAGGACATCCGGGTAGGCAACGAGCGCCTTCACGCTCGGATGCCACGCTTCTCCTTCGACCGCGGCGAGCGCGGCGTCGCCCTGGAGCTGCGGATTGGCGCGCGACCAGGCGGCCGCTGCGGCCACGTCCTGCGGGAAGACGGAGGCGTTGAAGATGTGCGTGAGGAGCGGATCCGGATAGAGCGCGATCGGCGCGAGCACCGCGTCGAGCTCGCCCTGGCTGAAGGGGCGTTGCGCGTGCGCACCGAGCGCTCCCAACGAGAGGACGATGGCGGCGAGGATCTGGATCGCTTTCTTCACGCGTCCAATGTAGGCCTCGCGAGCGGCAGCTGCTGCATCAATGTGTAACCAGATGTTGGGCACGAATAGTGCAACTCGCTGGCGCTCATGCGTTTTCTCTTTGCCTTCACATTTGCGCTTGCAGCAAACGCGGCCCACGCCGACAGCGCGACCGATGGCTACTTCCGTTCGCTCGATCTGAACGGGGACGGCTATGTATCGCTATCCGAGGCGGCGGGCGACGCGGTGGTCGTCAACCGCTTCGACAAGGCCGACCGGAATCGCGACGGCAAGCTCTCGCCGCAGGAGTTCGCGCGCCTGAAGAACGTCAAGGTGCGCGTGGCGAGGAAAAGGGAGAAGGAGAAAGAGCCTTCGGCCGCCGTCGGCGGCAGCGCGCCTAGGCGCTGAGCTGCGCGCGCACCTCGCCGAGCACGCGGTCCGCCGTGCGCGGCATGTTCTGCCTGAGCCAGAGGAGCGCGGCCTGCCCGAGCGGCATCGCCGTATGGGGCCGGTGGCTCGCCGCCAGCGTGAGGAGCATCTGCGCGAGCCGCGGGTCGAGCACCTTGCAGCTCGCCTCGACGACCGCCGCGTTCAGCTCTTCGTAGTCGCGCGCCGGGATCAGGTGCGTATGGCAGCGGCAGATGCTTTCCAGCCCGGCATACGTGTCGCCGTGCAGCGGATCGATGGCGTAGGCGCAAAGGAGCGAGAAGGTCTGCAGCCGGGCGATCTCGTTCCAGAACTCTTCCAGCCGCAGCGCCGCCGCCTTGTCGCCGCGCTGCCACAGGATGTCGACCATCTCGCCGTAGGCGCGCACCGCCGGGTACTGCAGCCGCATCTCGGCGATGGTCCCGCCGAGGGTCGCGTGGAACGCGGTCCATTCGGGCATCCCGTCGACCAGGAACCTGGCGAGCGTGGTCTGCGCGTCGAGGAGCTTCACCGCCGGGGAGGGATAGGCGCCTTCGGCCTCGAGCGCGCGGAGGAAGCGTTCGCGGTTCTCCGGTCGCGCGATGATGATCGCGGCTTCGCCGCGCGCGAGGCCCGCGCCGATGTACTGGGTGACCGCGTCGACCAGGAAAGCCGGGTCCTTGTAGACCTGCACCATGTGGTCGTGCGCGCCGGGATGGCGCAGGAGCTCAGGCCAGTCGAGCGTCGTGTCCATGGTCCTCGGGGAATTGCACGCGCTGCCAGCCGCCGCCGCTTCTCACGAGCGCGCCGTCGTGCGCGCGGATGAGGCGCGCGATCTCCTCGCGCTCGACGCTACCGCTTCGATAAGTGGAAAGGGCCTTCAGGCGCCGGGGCTGCGCGTCGCGCTCGAAGCGAAGCGCCTCGCCGCAGATGCGCAGGCCGTTGTAGCCCTGCGCGATCGCGCGCTCTTCCTCGCGCTGCCAGATCCAGATCGCGTCGTCGATCACTTCCAGCTGCTCGAGCGAAGCGATCTCCTGCCGCGCGCCCTCCGATGCCGCAGTGCCGGCAAGCCACACGCAGCGCTCGTTGCGCTCGAGGCCTTGCCGGAAGTAGTGGCCGAGGAGGACGAGCAGCTCCTCCTCGCTGCGATAGAAGTGGCATAGCCGCTCGCCCCACTCGAGGCGCAGCGGCGCGGCCTCCAGCGTCGGCACCGCAATGACGCCCTTGCTCACGAGGTACACCAGCACCTCGGCCACGCTGTCGGCGTCGAAGTCCTCGTAGGGCCGGCCGTCAAGGCGCGCCGGCAGCATCTCGATCAGCTCGCCGAGGCGATGGCGCTCGCGCGCGACGCCGAGCGCCGCGAGTTCGCGGCGCAGCTCTTCGGAGGGGAGGCTTTCCGGATTCAATCGATTCTTCGCGGGGAAGCGGCAGAGCATGTTAGGAAGCGCGCCGGTCCGCGTAAATCGGGAATTTCCCCACAGCGATGTCGGCATCCGTCGACAGCGCATGTGGATCCCACCGCAGCGCCTCGGTGGCGACGATCGCCTTCACCGGCAGGTGATCGGAGGCGCGCGCCGCGAGCGCCGAGCGATGCGCCTTCAACGCGAGGAGCGCGGGGCGCGGGCGCGCCCAGACGCGATCGAGCGCGAGGAGCGGCAGCCGCGAGGGAAACGAGCGCTCGACGACCGAATGGCCCAGCAGCCGGTTGAACCAGCGCAGCGGCCGGCTGAAGGGGAACCACTCGTTGATGTCGCCGAGCACGACCAGCCGCTCCTGCGTCTCGCGCACGAGCGCGATCAGCCGCCTCACCTGCCAGCGGCGCTCCGGTGCGAAGAGCCCGAGGTGGGTGACGATCACGCGCAGCTTCTCGCCGCAGACGTCCAGGTCGACATCGAGCGCGTTGCGCGGCTCGCGGCGGCCATAGCCGAGCTCGAGGCGGCGCACGTCGAGCACCTTGCGGCGCGTGAGGAGCGCGTTGCCGAAAGGCCCGTCGTGGCGCACGAGGGTGAGGCCCGGCACCGCCTCCATGTCGAGGCGGCGTGCGATGTAGTCGAGGCGGTAGTCGACCTCCTGCAGCCCGACCGTGTCGCACTCGAGCTCGCGGATCACCGCGGCGATGCGCGCCGCGTCCTTGCGGCCGTCGGTGCCGCGGCAGCCGTGCACGTTGTACGAGGCAATGCGCACGCAGCTCTCGGGGAGCTGGTCGGACAGCGCCTGCCAGTTAGCGAGGCTCTGGAAGTGTCGACTCATTGGCGTGAACGCGCCGGCTCATTGCCGTGAACCAGCGCTTCACCGCCACGATGCCGCCGGCGAGCAGCGCCACCGCGATGCCGACCAGCCACCAGTTCACGTCGCCGGTGCCGGTGAGCGCGGTCTCGATGGCGTCGCCGAAGATGGTGGTGGCGAGCGTGCCGGGCAGCAGGCCGATCGCGGTGCCGAGCGCCACGTGCCAGGGCCGCATGTGGATCGCGCCGGCGACGATGCTCTCGACCGCGAACGGCGCGATCGGCACGAGGCGCAGCAAGGTCATGGCGATCAAGCCGTAGCGCTTGAGCACGTCGATCATGCGGTCGAGCTTCGGCCCGGCGAGCCGGCGCACGGTGTCGCGGCGCATGCGCCGGCCTATGTAGTAGGTGACGATCGACGAGCAGACGATGCCGAGGAGCGCATAGCCGAAGCCGAGCCACGGGCCGAACGCGATGACCGCGGCGAGCGTGATGAGCGGCCGCGGGAACATCACCAGGCACGCCGGCGTGTAGGAGGCCATCAGGACGAGCGGCGCCCACCAGCGCGAGCCGAAGTCGTGCGCCCAGTCGAGCACGGTCTCGGCATTGACCGTGTGGGCGAGCGGCGTCCAGCGCCACACGGCGGTGAGGGCGAGGACCGCGAGCGTGAGGAGCGCGAGCTTCGCCCACGCCGGCTTCTCCGTCAGCGCCGGCTCGTCGTGCTGCCGGTCGAGGAGCAGCGCCTCGAGCGCGATCGGCTCGTCGGGATCGGCCACCGCGGCGACGCTCACCACGGCATCGGACCATTCCGGCAGGGCGGCGAGCTCGCGCATCGAGCGGCCCGCGTGCGCGAGCACCTTGATCGCGCCGTGCAGGGTGCCGGTGCGCTCGATCTCGACCCGCACTTTCTCGACCGGCACGCCGAGGTGCTCGGCGAGCAGGCGGTCGCGGAAGCGGCGGATGGCGTTCGCCACCTGCGGCCGGCCGCGCGCCTCGAGCGCGACATCGGCTTCGGTATCGAGGCCGAACGAGCGGTTGCACAGGTTCGAGCTGCCGATGCGCAGCACGCGGTCGTCGACGATCATCAGCTTCGAGTGCACGTCGAGGCAGCAGCGCTCGGCGAGGCCCGGCACGTGCGGGTAATAGACGCGGAAGCGGCCGTGCCGGTCGGCCTTCTTCAGCCGCTCGATGAGGCGCGTGCGCAGCACGTGCATGGTGTGCTCCTCGAGCCAGCCGTGGGAGAGCAGGCGCAGGACCAGCACGACCTCCGGCCCGTCGGGCTCGGCGAGGCGCTTTTCCAGCGCCGCGGCGATGCGCGGCGCCGTGAAGTACTGGTTCTCGATGTAGAGCGTCTTCCGCGCTGCCGCGATCATGTCGAGGTAGAGCTTCTCCACCTCGCGCACCGCGGGTAGCTCGGCCCTGGGCGGCGCGGTGCGCGCGATGCCGATCTCGACGCCCTGCAGGTCGGGCGAAACGTGCGGCGGCCACGGATCGTTGTCGCTCACGCCGCGGAACGTGACCGGCTTCAGCTTCTGGCCGGTGGCGGCGAGCCACCGCTCGCGCGTGAGTGCCGCGAGGCTCCGTGCCGCTTCGCCATCGAGCCCCACCATCAGGTCGTGGAAGGGCGGGTACGGCTTGCCGTAGGCGACGCGCCGCGGATCCTCGGGCGCGTGCTCCGGGCCGTCCCAGCGGCGCACCGTGAGATCGATGCCGCCGATGAACGCGACCGAATCGTCGATCACCACGACCTTCTGGTGATGCGAGCCCGCCACCGGATGCGTGTCGTCGTAGCGCAGGTGCACGCGGCGCGCGGGCGTCCAGCCGAAGCCGTAGAGCGGCGGGAACTCCCGGTCGGCGCCGAACACCATCGGGTAGTCCCAGTTCAGGATGTGCACGTGCAGCGTGTGGCGCCGCTGCACCAGCCAGTTGAGGAACTCGCCGAGGAGCGCCGGCGGGCCGTTCGCCACCTCGGGCTCGAAATGCAGGCGCGTCTGGCTGTTGAAGTCCCAGCCGAGGATCGTGATCGAGCGCTTGGCGCGCAGCGCCGCCTCGTAGAACGCCTTGAAGTAATCCGCCGCGTCGACGAGGAACGCGACGCGCTCGGCGCGCGCCACCGTCCAGCAGTTGTAGCCCGGCCGCAGGAGCGCCGGCGCGGACTGCACCGCCTGCAGCGGCGATGCGGCGGCCGCGCTGCGTCGGCGCATGCCGCGATCGAGGTAGAGCACGCTGCCCATTACTTGGTGCGGATGCTCGCGGTGCTCGGCGGCGTCGCGATCTGCGCCGGCGTGATCACCGGCGCCCCTGCCGACGCCGGCGTGTCGGCGATGCCGCGCGGGAAGAAGCTTTGGCTCGTGTTGCCGCGGGGCGTGCTCGTGCCGCTCGCCGTGCCTCCCGCGGCCGCCGAGCTGAAGGTGTTCTGGATCGCGTTGGCCGGGCTTTGCCCCGTCACGATGGTGGCCGTGGCCGGGCTGGTCGTGCTCACCACGCCGTTCACCTGCGTCGTGCCCGCCGGGGTCGTCAGCGCGCCGCCGGTGATCGCGGTAGCGACCTGCTGCACCGTGGGCGCGCCGACGCCTTTCGCGATGAGCGACTGGCGCAGGTTCTCCAGGGTCTGTGCGATCTGCAGCGTGCTCATCGTCCCGGCCGAGGCGGAGTTCACGACCTGCGTCATGCCGTTGGGCAGGACCGTGGTCAGCGTCACCGGCGTGCCGTTGGCGAGGCCGTTCACCAGCGCCTGGAAGTTCGCCTCGCTGCCGGCGAAGGCGACGAGCTGCGGCGCGATGCGCTGCACTTGAAGCGCGGTCGAGAGCGACGTGTCGATGGGCACCGCCTGTGCCTGGGCCGCGGCCTGCGGGAAGGCGCTCGTGCTGAGCGCGAGAGCGAAGACGACAAACAGGGTTTTCATCGGGTGGGCACTCCGGGGAGCTGGTAGACGCCGTTGACCGTAGTGATCGAGCCGCCGACGAGCGCGGTGCGGATCTGGTCTTCGGATGGATTGATGATGCCGAGCGCGGCGAGCTGCTCGATCGCCTGCTCGCGCGCCGGCACCGGCTGCGCCGGCGCGGAGCCGCCGGCCGCGGCTTGGCCGTAGCCCGCCGCGCCGTTGACCGGGGTGCCGGCCGCGACCTGCCGGCTCGCGATGCTCGCCGGAATTCCGGCGAGGCCGAGCAGCCCCGGCACCGTGACGCTGCCCGCGGGCACGACGAGCGGCCCGCCGGCGAGCATGCGCGCGATCTCCTCGGCGCTCGGTCGCTGCACGCCGAGCCGAGCGAGCTCGACTTTCGCGTTCTCGACGTACGCGCGCGCCTCGGCATCGGACATGTGCGTCGGCGCGCTGAAGCTCGTCACCTGCGACATGCCGGTGGTGAGCGGCGTGACGAGCGTCACCGGCGCGCCGGTCTCGAGCGCGGCGAGCAGATTTTGCAAATTCGGATCGGCCGTCTGCCCATGCGCGAGGAGGGCGCACGAGGCGAGCACTGCTGCGGCGGGGAAGCGGGGCAGCATGGTCCCCGGCTTGCAACTTACATGCCGTCGACTTCGCGGCTCAGTCCCCGATTACCGCGGCCAGAGCGACAACGCCGTCGGATGCTTCGGCTGATACAGACCGATCCGGCTCCCGCTTGGAAGGTCGACACGCACGATGCTGCCCCACCGAGCCTCCGTCGGGCCCTCAAAGCGGATCTGCTTCGCTTGTAGCGCGGAAAGCACCGCCTTCAAGTCCGGGCACATCAGATAGAGCTCGTGCGAGGCCTCCCCCTCGGCCGGGTGCATCGCGAGCTCGGCGGGCGGCAGCGCAAAGATCAACCAGCCACGGCCGGCGTCGACGGCGGGGAATTGCAGCACGTCGCGGAAGAACGCCCGGTCGGCGTCAGCGTCGTTGCTGTAGAGGATGACATGGGCACCGTTGATCATCTGCGCCTGCGATCCCTAGAGCTTGAGCAGCCTCTTGGCGTTGCCGCTCAGGATTTTGGCGCGGTCTTCGGGCCCGAGGGGCACATGGTCCATCCAGCGCACGCCCGGCGGGTTCGGCACGAACGGATAGTCGACCGAGAAGAGGATGCGGTCGACGCCCATCTCGAGCACGCAGCAGATGAGCGAGGGCGTCGAGAAGTTGCCGCTCGTCGTGATCCAGAAATGCTCGCGGAACGTGTCGCGGAAGGTGCTCTTCCTGTCGCGCGACAGCGCCATGTCGATGCGCCAGAGGGAGAAGGGCAGCGATTCGCCGAGATGGCCGAGGATGATCTTCACGCCCGGGTGCTTTTCGAACACGCCGGAGAGCACCAGGCGAATGCCTTGCGTCGCGGTCTCCACCGTGAAGCCCCAGGCCGCGGTGAGGAGCGCCGGAAATTCCTTCAGGTAGTCGCGGTAGTACGCGTCCACCACCGCCGGATGCGGCAGCGCCGGATGGATGTAGAGGGGCACGTCGAGCGCACGCGCGCGCTCGAAGATCGGCCAGAAGCGCTTGTCGTCGAACCAGATGCCGTTCGTGAGGCCGTGCACCATCGCGCCCTTGAAGCCGAGCTTCGTCACGGCTCGCTCGAGCTCGTCGGCCGCCGCCTTCGGGTCCGCTGTCGGCAGCACTGCGAAGCCCTCCAGCCTGCCGTTCGATGCGCGCACGAGGCCTTGCAGGCGATCGTTGGCTTTCCTGGCGACCGGCACCGCGTTCTCGGCAGCGATGCGCTGCGTGGCCGGCGCGCTGTGCGAGAGCACCTGGATGTCGATGCCGGCCTCGTCCATCTCGCGCAGCCGCAGCGCGCCCACGTCCTCCAGACGCTCGCGCAGCGGCCCGGGCCGCGCCTCGGGCCCGCCTTCCTGCCAGTGGCGCGCGACCTCGGGGTCGAGATAGTGCTCTTCGAGGGCGATGACCTGCGGTTTGGCGTTCGCGGACAGAGCCCGAATTCTAATGCTCGCTCCAGCGAGCCCGCGCGCGCGACAGGACCTTTTCGGCGGTGCGCGGCATGTGGTCCTTCAGCCAGAAGAGGATCGCCTGCCCGGGAGGCATGTGCGCCGCCGGACGGTGCGCGGTGGAGAGCGCCTCGACCATGCGCGCGAGCGGGCCGTCCAGCACCTCGCTTACCGCCCCCGCGACCGCTTCGTCGAACCCCGCCTCGTCGAAGGCGGGCCGCACGTGGGTGTGCTCGGCGCAGAGCGCCTGCAGGGTGCCGTCGTAGGCATCGCCTTCCAGGCTGTCGATCGGGCACGCGCAGAGGAGCTGGCAGTCCTGCACGGCGAGCAGGTGCTGCCAGTAGCGCTCGCAGCGGCAGGCAGCCGCGCGCTCGCCCGCGCGCCAGAGCGCGTCGGTGAGCTCGCTGAAGACGCGCACCCGGGGATGCCTCGCATGCGCGAGCGCGAGCACGCCGTTCATCACTTCGCTGAAGCGCTGCCGGTTCGGCACGGCGCCGAGCATCACGCGCAGCCCGAAGAGCCGCAGCTGTCCGCGCACGACGCGCGCATGCGGATCCATGCCCGACTTCTGCAGGCGTTCGAGCAGGAGCCCCCAGCGCGGCGTCGAGGCGATCACCACCACGGCTTCGCCGGCGCGCAAGCCCGCGGCGGCGAAGTCGGTGAGCGCGTCGAGGAGCCGGGCGTCCTCCTGGTAGAGCTGGAGCGCATGCTGCATGCGAGCACGCTAGGCCGGCGAATGTGTCGCATCCACCCTTGTCAAGGGGGCGCTACATGCGGAAGGGGAAACCGTTACGGCGGTACTGGATCATCAGCCAGCCGCCGAGCATCCCGCCGAGGTGCGCGAAATGCGCGACGCCTGCGGCAGTCCCGGTGACGCCCAGGAAAAGCTCGAGCGCGGCGAAGCCGAAGACGAACACCCGTGCCGGCAGCGGAATCGGCGGGAAAAGGAGCAGGACCCGGCGGTGCGGAAAATAGATGCCGAAGGCGAGCAGGAGCCCGTAGATGCCGCCGGAAGCGCCCACCATCGGCGCCGGCGGGCTGCCCATCATCCCGGTCACGATGAGGTGGCAGATCGCGGCGCTCACCACCGAGGCGAAATAATAGAAGGTGTAGAAGCGCGAGCCGAACAGGCGCTCGATCTCGCCGCCGAACATGTAGAGCGCGAGCATGTTGAAGAAGATGTGCGCCATGCCGCCGTGCAGGAAGCTGTAGGTGACGAGCTGCCACGGCTCGAAGTTCGACTCGAAGCTGCCCGGCGGCCACAGCGCGAACGTGCCGACGAGCTGGCCGCCCGAGTCGAGGAGATAGACCGCCACGTTGGCGATCAGCAGCCACTGCGTTACGGGAGGCAAGCTATTCGACCTTCGCCCCCGAATCGCGCACGAGCTTCTCCAGTGCCGGTGCCTCGGCCCTGATATCGGCCTCGAACGCCGCGGGCGACGCCGAAGGCGTCGGGTCCATGCCCTGCAGCGCGATCTTGTCGCGCACGTCGGGCTTGGCGAGCCCTTTCACCATCGCGCCGTGCAGCTTCGCGATCGCCGCGCCCGGCGTGCCGGCGGGCACGAAGAGCCCGAACCAGAACGTGTAGTCGTAGCCGGGCAGCCCTGCCTTCTCCGCCCCCGGAACGCCGGGAATCGACGGCGAGCCATCGCGCGAGCTCACCGCGAGCGCGCGCAGGCGTGAAGCGCGGACGAAGCCCATCACCGTGGGCGCGGTGGCGAAGTTCACCTGCGTGTCGCCCGCGAGGAGCGACTGCGTCGCCGGGCCGCCGCCCTTGAACTGCACGTGCGTGAACTTGATGCCTGCCACCGATTCGAAGAGCACCGAGGCGAGGTGCGGCGCCGATCCAAAACCGGCGGAAGCGTGGAACAGCTTCCCGGGATTCGCTTTCGCGTAGGCGACGAGCTCCTTCAGGTCCTTGAACTGGGAATCGGCGCGCACGCAGATGAGGGTCGGTCCGGTGGCGAGCTTCGTGACGGCGGCAAAGTCGCTCTCCTTGTACCGGGTGTCCTTGTAGAGCGCGAGGTTGACCGCGAAGTGGGTGGCGTTCAGGACCGTGTAGCCGTCGGCGGGCGCCTTCGCCACGTACTCGTTCGCGATGTTTCCGCCCGCGCCGGGCTGGTTCTCGACCACCACGGCGACGCCGAGCTCCTTCACCAGCTGGTCCGCGGCCATGCGCGTCAGGAAGTCGCCCGAGCCGCCCGGCGGATAGCCGACGACGAGCTTGAGCGGCTTGGACGGATAGGGCTGCGCCACGGCGGACGCGGCGAGCATCCAGGCCGCGAGCAATGCAATGAGTCTCATCGCTTCCTCAGCTCTTCAAATACGCGGTCGGGATAATCGCACGCGATCCCGTCCACGCCCATCGACACCATGAGCGCGATGTCGACGGGCTCGTTCACCGTCCAGACCGTGACCCACATGTTCCATTTGCGCGCCATGGCGAGCTTCGTCGGCGTAACGCGCTGGAAGTCCGGCGACCAGATCTTGCCGCCGGCCTGGTGCACGCGGGCGGGATCGGAGCCCGTGCCCTCGGTGCAGTAGACCGTCGGCAGCTCGGGCGCCTCGCGCTCGACCACCTTCAGGAGCCGCCAGTCGAAGGCCTGCACCGTGGTGCGCTCCTCCATGCGGTGCTTCCGCACCTCGGCGATCAAGGCGCGCGCGAACGGCTCGGGGGGCAGCGTCTCGTCCGCCTGGTCCGCGTCGCTCTTCGGCTCGATGTTGAAGCGCACATCGGCCTTGCCGGCGAGCGCGAAGAGATCGCTCAGCTTGGGCACGCGCGTGCCGTCGATCGGCTCCTGCTGCGGGAACCGCCTGCCGTATTCGCTGCGCGGATCGAGGCGGCCGACGTCGTAGGCCTGCAACTGGGCCCACGTCAGGTGGTTGATCGGCGTGGCCTGGGTGACCCACTTGCCATCGGCGCCGCGCGCGATGGCGGGATTCAGGCCGCGGTCGTGGTGCACGACGACGACGCCGTCGCGGGTGACGCCGACGTCGAGCTCCAGCGTGTTGACGCCGATTTCCAGCGCCCGCGAGAAGGCGGGCAGGGTGTTCTCCGGCAGGTAGCCGCGGCAGCCGCGGTGGCCTTGCACGTCCATCAAAGGATCATCTGCGTCTGCGTGGTCACCGAGAGGAGCTTGCCCTTCTCGTCGGTGATGCGGGTCTCCCAGACCTGCGTGCGCCTGCCCTTGTGGATCGGCTTCGACTCCGCCTGGATGGTGCCCGACTTGCAGCCGGCGATGAAGTTGGTCTTCGACTCGATGGTCGCGGTGCTCTGGCCCTCGACCAGGTTCGCGACGGTGCCGACCGCGCCGACGGTGTCGGCGAAGGCCATCAGGGTGCCGCCGTGGACGGTGCCGGTCGCGGTGTGGAGCTTCTCCGTCACCACGAGCCGCGCCACGACGCGATCGGGCGTCACCTCGACGAGCTCGATGCCGAGGTGGGCGAAGAGCCCGGTTTGCCAGTCGATGTTCAGAGGGCGAAGTCTACTTCACCGGCGAAGCGCTCGATGCGCAGCTTGGTCGCGAACGGCTCGCGCTCCTTCGCGAACTTGGCGTGCAGCTCGCGGTTCGCCATGTACCTGTCGTAGTGCACGCGCGATTCGATGCCGTAGATCATGCAGTGCGCGCTCCAGCCGCCGGTGGCGTCTTCTTCCGGCACCTTGAGGCGCCGGGTCCACAGGAAGCCGGGCTGGCGCAGCACCTCGGCCATGTGGCCGCCTTCCAGCCAGCGCATCACCTGCTCCCCGCCGCCGGGGGCGATCCAGAAGCGCACGACGAGGAAGAACTTCGCTTCCTTCATTTGTCAGGCACCACGGTGACCAGCATCCCCACAATGATGGCGAGAAGCACGGCCGCGCTCAAGGCCAGCGACAAGTGTATGCCGATCAGGCTGCCGGAGAGCCCGACGGTGACGCCGCTGAACGAGCGCAGGCCGAGCGCGGACATGCTGAACAGCCCGATGATGCGGCCGCGGATCGGCGCCGGCGCGTTCAGCTGCACCAGCGTCTGCGCCATGGCATAGAAGGAAAGCTCGAGGAAGCCGCAGATGAAGAGCAGCAGCAGGGCGAACGGATAGGAAGCCGTCCACGCGAAAGTGCCCATCGAGACGCACCAGCCCAGGGCGAGGAGAAACGCCGTGCGCGGCGCGGGCGGCAGGAGGCCGCGGCTTTCCAGCACGATGCCGGCCGTGAAGGCGCCGGCGGCATCGGCAGCGAAGAGCAGGCTGTAGGTCAGGCGCCCGTCGCCGTGCCCGAGGTCGTGCGCGAACTCCGGCATCTGCGCCTGGTAGGCGTTGCCGACGATGAGCGAGGCGCCGCCGACCAGCACCATCATCGACAGGATCACCTTGTTCGCGCCGGCGGCGCGGAACGTGTCGAGCACGTCGGCGAAGCCCTTCGCCACGAGCGGCGCATGGCGATGCCGGTAAGGCGCTTTCCACAGCCAGAGGATGAACGGCACGTAGATGAGCGCGTTGAAGAGGATGCCCCACGCCGGCCCGAGCGCGAGGAGGATCACGCCGCCGACCGCCGGCCCCATCAGCAGGCCGAGCCAGCGCGCGGTGGCCGAGAGGCGGATGGCGCTCGGCAGGTGCTCGGCCTCGACGAGGTCGTGGATGTAGACCTGCGCCGCCGGTCCCCAGGTGACGCCGGCGAGGCCGTGGAAGATGAGCAGCACCACCGCGTGCCACATCTCGAGCGTGTCGGAGAGGAAGAGCAATCCCCAGGCGACCGAGACGAGCGCGAAGATGATGGTGCCGATCTGGATCTGCCGCCGCGGGTCGTAGCGGTCGGCGGCGGCGCCCGAGGCGATCGAGAAGAAAAGGAACGGCACCCAGTGCGAGATCACGGCGAAGCCCGCGAGCGCCGGCGAGTGGAACTTCTCGAACATGATCCAGTAGCTGATGACGTGCTCGATCGAGTCGGCCATCATCAGCGAGGCGGCGCCGGCGAAATACGCGCGGAACGTCGGCTGGCGCAGGGCGGGGAACGAGGTCGTGGCGCTCACGGCGTGGGCGATTTGACCATCGATGCGCCGCCCGAAGGGCGCAGTTTCACTGCGCGTCGAGCTCTGGGTAGTGCCGGAAGATGCCCTGCCGGTTGAACGGAATGCGCCGCGCCGATGCGAGGTACTTCGCGAGGCGCGGGCGCGCCGCCACGCGCTCGTGCAGCGCCGCGAGCTTCGGATACTTGCGCTCGATGCGCCCGAAGCCGTTCGGGAACGCATAGCGCAGCCCCTCGACCATCTGGAAGAGCGAGAGATCGAGGTACGTCGTGCCTTTCGGGCGCGGCAGCGCCTCGAAGTAGCTCATGTACTTCGGCACGCGGTCCTTGAGGAAAAGCTGCGAGCGGCGCTTCGACTCCGGCTTCTGGTCCTCGTAGTAGAGGCCGCCGCCGAGCGGGTGGTGCGTATCGTGCACCTCCACCAGCCAGTCGCTGATCGTGAGCTGCTGCTGGTGCAGCCAAAGGCGCGCGCTCTCCGCTTTCGGCGCGAGGCCAAGGCGAGGGCCGAGGTAATGCAGGATGAGCGCGGTCTGCGCGAGCACCACCGTGCCCGCGCGCAGGAACGGCGGCGCGAAGACGTGGTTGCGCCTCATCTGCACCATCATCGCGTCCATGCCGCGCGGGCGGCGGGCGACGTCGACGTAGCGGGCGCCGGCATCTTCGAGCGCGAGGCGGATGAACTCGCCGCGTCCCTGGATGCCCGGCCAGTAGTA
>Ga0134121_10003167_pt1 | contig 13860 bp, 15 predicted proteins | sample KB301_FD_96463 | JGI IMG/M metagenome (GOLD analysis project Ga0134121, IMG submission 96463) | Terrestrial soil microbial communities without Nitrogen fertilizer from Kellogg Biological Station, Michigan, USA - KB3-0-1 | ecosystem: Environmental > Terrestrial > Soil > Unclassified ...
ATTTTCAACAGTTTCCGGCATAACTAATCCTGTTCCCTACGCACGTCGATTATCAAGAATCCATCGCTGTAATCCTGTCTGATCGACGCTCCTTCAATCGGCGCCGGAAACTGGATAGTCTTTTCAAAGCGACTGTAGGTGATTTCCATTTGGTGGTAGGTGAAGCCTTCACGAATGTGCGTGTCTTTGCGACAGCCGCGAATATTGAGAAACGAGTCGCGTATCTCGATCTCCAGCTCCTCCATGCAGACACCCGCAAGGTCTACTTTCACGATCCAACCTTCAGACGAACGATACACGTCCGCGGCAGGATTCCAGAGACGGCCAGACGGTACCACTCGCCGATCCGTTCGGATCAGCGAGAAATCACGATCAATCTTTCGCATAACAGAAGAATACCAAATATAGGTCCTATAAGTCCTATAGGACCTATATTGATTTTGTTTTTATCCAAACAGCCGGTTCCAGAACGACGTGCCCTTCGAGATCTCTTCGAGAGCATCGGAGAGCTCGCGATCCTGGCGCGTCTCGGTGGCGACGTCAGCCATCGAGATCATTCCCACTAGATAACCGTTGTCGTTACATACCGGAATGCGACGGACCTGTTTGTCACCCATCTTCCGAATAACGTCAACGACACGATCGTTTGGTTTCGCGGTGTAAATATCAACCGACATAATGTCTTCCGCGCGGACGCTCGCGCAGTCTTTATTATCTGCAACACACCGCACGACGATATCGCGGTCAGTGATTAAGCCAATCAATTTGCCGCGTGCGTAATTACGATCTTGATAATTGCGTTCTGCGCCCTCGGATCTGCCGTTACCAGCCGGGGCGTCATACTCAACCACCGGAATCACGCCCACATCTTCCTGCTTCATCATGCGTGATACTTCAACAATCGTCGTGTCGCGGGTGGCGACCACGAGCTCACGCGTCATGATGTCGCGGCAACGCAGCCGGGAACGTTCCGGACCGTATTCGCGATCGCGGCCTCTTCCCATTCCGAAATCACCGCGCCCCTCGTAAAGAGAGCCACGCTGGTAGTCTTCGCGAAAACGTTCGCCGCGGTTCCCGTATTCTGCGTAACGCGGCTCGTCGTTGTTATATTCGGCACGTTCGCCAAACCGGCCACCGCGGTTGTAATCAGGCCGCCGTTCATTATCGAATCTACGACCAGTACCCCACGGCTCGTCGTAACCGGCGCCGAAATTTTCGCGTCTCAGGCGCTCCTCGCGTGGGTAATAGTCCCTCTCATCATCCATCTCATTTCTGTATTTGGCCATTGCCTTCCCTCCTTAACCAGGAACCATGATCTTGCTGGGGGCTTACTTAAAGGGGGAAAATCCGTGTTTTCAATCCGCGTTATCCGCGTTACATATTCGTCTCCACTTCAGCGATCACCTGGACTTTCGAACTGATATCCAAAGCCCCGACTTCGATCGGCGTCGCCACCGCTGCTTTTGCCTGGAACGAGTCGTACTGATAAACCGGCACCGGCGGTCTCTGCTGAAATCCTTCTTCCTGAACTTCAACAATTCGCACCACGCGTCCGCCGAGCGCCGACGCGATCACCTGCGCCTTGCTCACCGCTTCACGAGTCGCTTCGCTCAACGCGCGATCGCGCGCCTGTCGATCCTGTCGCAAAGTGAATGCGATACCGGCGACATCGTTCGCGCCTGCTTGTGCTGCGGCGTCAATCACGCTCCCGACCTTCGTCAAATCACTCAGCGTCACGGTCACGCTGTTGCGCGCTTCGTAACCGCTGATCGTCGGTGGCTGACCTTCTTTGTAGACACGTTGCGGTTGCACGCTGTAACCACTCGTCTTCACTTCCGCGCCACTTCCTGCCGCAGCTTTCAAGGCACGCACGACTGCGTCAGTCTTTGTTGCATTCTCCTGTTGCGCGGCGAGTGCCTGCCTGTTTTGCGTGACGACTGAAACCGTCACGACCGCAGTGTCCGGTTGGGCCTGGATAATCGAATCACCGGCGACCATCACGCGCGTCACACGTCGATTGTCATCACGACCCTGCGTGGCAGCATTCTGCTCGATCGGTTTCATCGACTTCGCTTCGAACGGCGTGCCTTCCATGTAAGTCGTCATCACGTCTTTGGTTTCGCCGACCGCCTCGACATTCGTCGACTCTTTAAACCACTCATTACTCTGAAAGTTTTTTGCGTTCAGGATTAGATATTTGGCATCGCTGGCGGCGATGAGCCAGCCGCCCGCTTCGACAGTCTTCTGTAGTTTTCCGCGAACGGTGATTTCTTTAGCGTGGAGCACCGTGGTGGCAGTGAGAACAAGCGCCACAACGCCAGTAATTAAAAGTGTTCGTTTCATGATCTCTCCTCTTTTGGTCCTAGAATCTCACAGCCGAGGGAGAGTTGGAACCGGCAGCGAAGATAGAGAACGCGCGAGAGACGAAAACTTGCTGGCAACTTGTGAATTAGGTTCAGCAAAACGTGTTTTGTTACCATCCATCCAATGCAATCATTCGATACTAAGACAGACGTAATTATTGGCCGTGTTGACGACCTGCGCCCGGGCGCCTGCGTTAGTTTTGAGCTGCCCGATGGCAACGAGCTAGCCGTGTACAACGTGGATGGCGAATACTATGCCACCGAGAACTCCTGTCCGCATCGAGGCGCGCCGTTAACTCAGGGTGCGCTTTGCGGGCATGTGATTGAGTGTCGGTTGCACGGGTGGCAGTTTGATGTAAGGAGTGGGGAATGTTTGACTGTACCGGATCGGATCCGGACGTATCGAGTGACCATCGAGGATCAAATGATCAAGGTCAATTTAACCACGGATGACACGGATGAAAAATCCGGATTTTAAATCCGTGTTATCCGTGGCTAATTACCCGTCGTTGCCTATCGCCTCAACCGGACAACAAGTCATCGCTTCCTCGCACATCGCTCTTTCCTCATCCGTTTGTGGCTGTTTGTAGACGAACGAATAATTATTCTCATCACAGCGCGTGAAGTTCTCCGGTGCGGTGTCGCGACAGACGTCGCAATCGATGCACGATGAGTCCACGTAAAACGCACCGCAGACGTTCTCTTTCACTTTGTCGTTCTTATCAGGCACGCTAGGGATGAGTCATCTCTTCGGGAATCACCATCGCGTCAAACTGATCGCCGGTCAAATAACCCAGTTCGATGGCTGATTCACGCAAGCTGATCTTCTTCTTGTGAGCGTTCTTGGCAACCTGGGCAGCTTTGTCGTAACCGATGTGGGGATTCAGCGCGGTCACGAGCATCAGGGAGTGTTTCAAATGCTGATCGATCTGTTCGCGATTGAGCTCGATTCCATTGATACAAAACTCGACGAAACTGTGCGTCGCGTCGTGCAGCAGTCTAACTGAGTGCAGGAAGTTGTGGATCATCACGGGCTTGTAAACGTTCAACTCGAAGTTGCCTTGTGATCCACCAAAACTCGTCGCGAGATCGTTACCAAACACCTGCACCGCGACCATCGTGAGCGCTTCGCTCTGCGTTGGGTTAACTTTGCCCGGCATGATCGACGAGCCCGGCTCGTTTTCCGGCAGGATTAGCTCACCTAAACCACTACGCGGACCTGACGCCAGCCACCGCACGTCGTTCGCGATCTTCATCAACGAAGCCGCAAGAGTTTTCAACGAGCCACTCGCCTCGACGAGCTCGTCGTGTGCTGACAATGCGGTGAATTTGTTCGGATGAGATTTGAACGGCAATCCCGTGAGCTCGGCGATTTTCTTCGCCGCGCGCTCGCCGAATTCCGGATGCGAATTGAGCCCCGTTCCGACAGCAGTGCCGCCGATCGCGAGATCGAGTAATCCTGGCAGCGCGAGTTTCAATCGTTCGACGTCACGTGATACGAGATTTGCCCAGCCGCCCATTTCCTGATCGACTGTGAGCGGCGTCGCGTCTTGCAGGTGCGTTCGTCCGATCTTTACGACGCCGGCAAACTCTTTTGCTTTCGCGGCAATAGCGTCGTGCAGCTCCTGAATCCGCGGAATGAGTTTATTCAACTGTTCGGCTGCGGCGATGTACATAGCGGTCGGAAATGTGTCGTTTGACGACTGCGACATGTTCACATCGTCGTTCGGGTGAATCGGCTTCTTGCTTCCCATGACGCCGCCGGCGATCTCGATCGCGCGATTCGAGATCACCTCGTTGGCGTTCATGTTGGTTTGCGTGCCGCTGCCCGTCTGCCAGACGCGTAGTGGAAACTGATCGTCGAGCTTGCCTTCGATAACTTCGTCACACGCCTGCACGATGAGCTTTGCTTTTTCGGGCGACAGTTTGCCGAGCTCTTCATTCACAATGGCGGCGGCCTTCTTGAGAATGCCGAGCGCGCGAATCATCTCGCGCGGCATGCGGTCGTTGCCAATGTTGAAGTGATGAAGTGAGCGCTGCGTCTGAGCTCCCCAGTAGCAATCAGCGGGGACCTCGATTGCACCCATCGTGTCGGTCTCTATTCTGGTTTTAGCGGCTTGTTCAGGGGATTGTTGCACCATCGTCAAACCGATCTTGCCACAAAAAGGCACAAAAAGCACAAAGGGATTTATTTTAGCCGCGGATTTTCACGGATGAACGCAGATCTGCGTTAATCTGCGTTCATCCGCGGCTAAAAACCCCTTGACACCGTTTGTCCTGAGTCCCTAATCTGGTTTTGGCCGCTGCCCAACCAGCCCTGAAAGCTCACCCGGTTTAAGCACTCATGATTTGGGAAAACACAAAGCTCCTCCTTGGCCTCCTTTATCGTCCTGTGTCGTCGATGGGCCGGATTGTCGATGAAGGGCACTGGATTTATGCCGCTGTCGTCGTGGCCGCGCTGTCGATGATCTTTCATGCGACCGTGACTTCGGTTATTTACAACAACGTCGAGGCGGTCTATCGCGAGCTGCCGCCGGAAACTGTTGATACAGCCGACGATGCCGAAGCCTGGGCCGAAGAGGAGGATTTTCACCGAACTGTTCCCGCGCGGCCGCACTTCGTCTACGATCGACATCCATTACCGCTGGTCGGAGATCGTGGCTGGTGGTTCGTCTCGTTTGCGCCACCAAGCTTCTTCACCGCCGTGATGGGCATGGCGGTTTTGTACATTCCGGTCTTGATCTTTCTGGTCGCGATGTCAGGTGCGAACGCGAGCTTCAGCGTGCTGTTTCGGCGTGATTACGGGCCATTACTCACGTGCGGATTGATGGCGTGGGCGGCATCTCACTTACCTTTCGCACTTGCGGGATTTGCACTCGAACCGCTGGGCTTGAGTGAGAAGACTGCGCTCGGACTCTGGGGCGCCAGCGCGATCTGTTTCGGACTGCTGATGGCGCTCGGATTGCGCATGCTCTTTGGTATTAATTATTCAAAAGGCCTGTTGCTGGTGGCGGTCGCGGCGCTCTCGTTTTCAGTACAGGCAAAACTGTTTGCAACCGTCTCACCGTTTTTGTTCTCGCCGTTTCTGCTTTTCTACGGTTTTATGATGTTTCGTGGCGACATCGGCGATATCGGTTTCTCCTTACGACAGCGCCAGGGATTTCGTCGCTCGATGGAAGCCGCGACAATCAATCCGAAGGATGCGAGCGCGCATTATCAACTCGGACTCATCTACCAGTATCGCCGCCAGTACGGAGAAGCGATCTCGCGTTTCGAGAAAGCGGTGCAGATCGCCCACGATGAAACCGACGCGCACTTTCAACTCGGCCGCATCGCACGCGAACAGGCACGATTGCAAGACGCGATCAACTACTTCAGCATCGTGCTCGAACAGGACGAAAAGCATTCGCACAGTGAGATCTGGCGCGAGATCGGTGCGACTTATCTGGCCGCGTCGATGTTTGCCGACGCCAAAGACGCGCTCGAGAAATTCATCGATCGGCGTCCTTACGATCCTGAAGGACTTTATTACTTAGGCAAGACGCTCGAACAACTCGAGCAACGAGATGAAGCACGCGAAGTTTTTAATCGTTGTGTTGAGGCAGTGAAGACAATGCCCTCGTATCGTTATCGAGAGCATCGCAAGTGGGACAAACTCGCGAGGGAACAACTTAAGAAGCCACAGATTACACGGATTACTCAAACACGATCCGCGTATTGATATCCGTGTAATCCGTGGCTAATTACCGTTAACGACTTATCGCGTCGCCAACGTCTTCGATCGCTTCGCCAACCTTCCTTCGTGCTTTGCCGAAGCCTTCCTTCACCTGACCGCCGGCATCATCTGCCTGTCCCTCTGCTTCGAGTTCGTCGTCGTTGAGAACTCTGCCAACAGTCTCTTTGGTTTTGCCTTTAGCCTGATCCCATTTTCCTTCAACTTCATCTCTATTCGGTAAACCCATGATAACCCTCCTTAGTAGTTGTTATTCCGTGCGAACGTGCTCGCCTCCGAGCTCAGCCATCAAATCTTCGAGGCGCTCGACTTCTTCATCACTTTGCGCTTCCACACCAATCAAGATGCCGCCACCCTTGATACCAGCCTCGTAAACCTTGGCGCGGTATTCCGGAATGCCTGCTCCGATCAGTGCGCCGATCAATCCGCCCGTCGCTCCGCCTGCACCTGCGCCGGCGAGTGCCGCTGCGATTGGACCAGCAATCACGAGATTGATACCGGGAAGAAACAGCGTTGTTCCGACTGCGGCGATCGCCGCGAGAACAGCGCCTACGGCTCCACCAACGGCGCCCCCGATTCCCAAACCGTCAGCAGCATGTGTGCGTGTTTGCAGAGCAAACTCCTTGGATCGAGTGGCGTCGGACATGAGTACGCTGATGTCGTCGCGGTTGAAGCCGCGCTTCAGGAGCGCATCGACGGCCGACTCGGCGGCTATTTTGCTCTTAAATAGGGCTGTTACTAATGTTGCCTTTCCAGAATTTGCCTTGGCCATACAATCCTCCAACAGACAGTTCTATTTGACATCTCGGTTGGCAACACGTATGCCATCATAGGTTTCGCAGATTTCTGCGTGATCGGTCGTAATCTGTGGACGGCTTTCGTACGGACATTCGGATTGAAGATCCTCCAGATCAGTTCAGCTTCGTCTTTCGGCGGCGGCGAGCGCTATCTTGCTGATCTCACGAATGCACTTGTTGATCGTGGACACGAGTTGTATGTCGCGGTGCGTCCACACTCTCCGATACCCCGACATTTGCACCTGACTTCGGATCGCATTGTGACTTTGCCGCTGAGAAACGCTCTCGACGTGCGGAGCGCGCATGAGCTCGATAGGTTTGTGCGGCGCAACGGGATCGAGATCGTCCATGCACACATGGCGCGTGATTACTCACTCGCGTCTTACGCCGCGCGTCGCAATTCAAAAACAAAGTTCATCGCTACACGTCACGTTTTGTTTCAACTCAATCGATTGCACCGTCACACGCTCGCACGGGCGACGCGTGTGATTGCAGTGTCGAATGCTGTTGCGCATGAGTTACGCGCGTCGGGCGTCGTTGCTGAAAAGCAGATTGCAGTGATTCCGAATGGAATCGATGTGGAGCGTTTTAGTCGTGCGCGTGCGGATTTCGATCGAGTGCAGTTTCTGCGCAGCATGGGATTGCCCGTTGATTGTTTGCTGGTTGGGAGTATCGGTGAGTTAAGGACGTTGAAACGTCACGACGATTTTATTCGCGCGGCGGCGATCGTTGCTGCACGTTTTCCGGAGACGCAGTTTGTGCTGGCAGGACTAGATACATCAGCTTCAGGTGAGGTACGAAAGCAGCTTGAAGCGTTGGTCAACGAATTAGGATTGAGCGAGCGTTTTTATTTTCTCGGTTGGCTGGACGATGCGGAGAAGTTGTTGTGTGCGATGGATGTGTTTGTGTCCGCCTCCGAAACGGAGTCATTCGGATTGGCGATCGTCGAGGCGATGGCGGCCGGAACCGCCGTCGTGGCCACCGCAACCGAAGGCGCACGCGAAGTAATCGAAGATCAAAAGACCGGATTGTTAGTTCCAATCGGCGACGTAGATCGCCTCGCCGGATCCGTGATCAATCTGCTTTCCGATCCTGAGAAGCGACGCGCCATCGCCACCCAATCCGCGCAATCCGCGGCTAAAAATTTCAGCTTGACTCGAATGGTCGATGAAGTTCTTACAGCTTATCGATCTTAGCCGCGAGGATAAAATCGCTTTCAGTTAGACCATCGATCTTGTGCGTCCAGATCGAGATCTCCGCGTTTCCCCACCCAAAACAAATATCCGGATGGTGTCCCTGCTCCTCCGCGAGATCACCGACGCGGTTCACAAACTCCTGCGACTCGCGGAAGTTTGAAAATTTATATCTTTTCTTCAAATGATGATTGTTAACAACCTCCCAACCTTCCAATTCCGGCAGGAGCTTCGCAATCTCTTCTGCGGTCAGCGGCGGCACGCCACCGCGACACGGCACACATTCTTTAGCTGATAGTCCACTCATAATTTCCCCGATTCTACAATTTCCATCGATAGCGTGATAGGCTACGTCGCAACTGTTCAAATCTCAACTGTGCGAAACGACAACCAATCAACTTCTGCGCTCAAGCAGGTCGCGATTTTCTGCGACGGCTCGAGTCTCGGCAATGGAAAGGAAGCGAGTCGTGCGGCGGCCGTCGCATTGCTTGGCTACAAAGGTTACTGGCGTGCTGTCGGCGAGTATTTAGGCCGGGCGACGAACCAGCAGGCCGAAATCGCCGCGGCTGCGGTGGGACTCGAATCGTTAACTCAACCTTGCGAGGTCAGTATCTTCACAGATTCGAAATATGTTGTTGAGACGATGAACGGACGTTTTCGAAGAAAGGCTAACCTTCCGTGGTGGGAGCGCCTGGATCGCGCGGCGAAGGCGCACAAAGTCCATTGGGAATGGACGCGCGGTCACGCCGGTCACGTATTACAGGAAGCCGCAGACCACGCCGCGCGCAGCATTGCCGCCGCCGGTCACGTCGAAGAATCAATCCTGCGAGATACCGTTGATCAGCTCGGCGTCATTGAAACCACGGATTTGCGCGGATTATAATCGCGCCTCCCCATCAGCCCATGCTCAGAAAAACTGCCTTGCTACTAATATGTCTCCTCGCGCCTGCGGCCCGCGCCCAGGATGCTATGCGTGGCTGGCAATGGCAAAATCCTCTGCCGCAGGGCAATTCCATCAATTCCATCAAATTTGCTCCCGATAAAAGACATGGTTGGGCAGTCGGCTCCAATGGCGTTGTGCTGACGACGGATAACGGCGGTTTTGAATGGGAAGAGCAGGTCAGCCCGGCCCAAACGACGCTTTACGGCCTTTACGTTAAGGATCGCTCGCGCCTCGTGATCACCGGTGCGCGCGGCGTTGTGCTGACGACGAGCAACGGCGGTGAGAAATGGGTTTTGCGACCGAGTGGTGTTCGCGACCATCTTTTTGCTGTAACTTTCGCGCCGAAGAACCCTCTGCTCGGCTGGGCCGTCGGCACCTTTGGCTCGATCATCTCGACGACTGACGGTGGCAAGACCTGGAAGACGCAGGCGAGTCAAACATCAGCGCACCTGTTTTCAATCTCGTTTGTCGATGCGAAAAACGGAATCGTGGCGGGCTCACATGGAACGCTCCTTTACACCACAAACGGCGGCGCTGATTGGAAGCAGTCGAAGAAGCTAACTGACTTCGCGCTCACCGGCGTCACGTTCTCCTCTGAAAAGAAGGCAACTGCGGTTGGTTATCGCGGCACGATTCTAACTTCTGAAGACGGTGGTGAGTCGTGGTCCATCAAAGACAGCCTCGTCACTACGGATCTTCATACAGTCTTCTTTACTGACGACACGCACGGCTGGGCCGCCGGCGAGAGCGGCGTCGTATTGACCACCGGCGACGGCGGGAACATCTGGCTGCCGGTGAATGTCCGCACTGGTCCACGTCTCGCAACGCTCTATTTCTCGGATGAGTCGCTCGGTTGGGCCGCCGGTTCTGATGGACTCGTCGTGCGCACCGATGACGGTGGTCTATCGTGGCAAAGACTCACCGAAGGCGGACGCGACGATCTCGCGAATATCTTTTTCATCGACAACTCACACGGCTGGGCCGTCGGCGAGCGTGGAAAAATTCTCTACACTGCCAACGGCGGTAAGAGTTGGACCATTCGTCCTTCCAAAGAGACCGTGACGCTGAATGCGGTCACTTTTGTGACGGAAAAATCCGGTTGGGTGGTCGGCAATAAGGGCACGATTCTTCATTCGGTCACCAACGGCGTCACGTGGGAGCGCGTGCCGAGCCCGGTGACGGAAGACCTGTTTGGTGTTTCATTCGTGTCGCCGACGGAAGGTTGGGTTGTCGGTGCGCGAGGAGCCGTTTGGCACACGAAGGACGAAGGCGTGAGCTGGGAGTTTCAGCGCACGAATTCACTCAACTGGCTCGAGGACGTGAAGTTTGTCGATCCGCTGCATGGCGTTGCGGTCGGCTCCGGCGGCACGATCCTGCGCACGGAAGATGGTGGTGAAAACTGGAAGCGCGTCGATCAGAATCTGAAGGAGTGGTTGTACGCGCTCGCGTTTGCGGACGCGGAGCGCGGTTACATCGTGGGCGCGCGTGGCATTGTGCTGCGGACGGACGATGGTGGCGTGACGTGGAAAGATCTCGAGAGTGGCTTCAACAGCAATCTGTTTGGTGTCGCGTTAGCGAGCCGGAATGACGTGCTGGTCGTGGGCGAACAGGGAAGCATCATTCACAGCAAAGACGCCGGGCAGACGTGGGAGATTCAGCCGTCGATCACGAGCACATCGCTGTTTTCGATTGCGTATCGTGGCGGGACCAATATCTGGGTTGCGGGGCGTGGTGGCGCGATTCTCAGGCGTGTCGATCCGATAGCGACGGTAAGTCTTCCAGTGACTAAGTTGCCGCCGTTATTGAGAGGTGCGCCGAAGTTGGAAAATGCGGTAATTGACGAGAACGATATACCAAAAGCAAAACCGCCGAAGAAGCCCGCGGAAAAGCCTTAATCCGTGTTATCTGTGTTACACGCGGAAGGGGTGTTCTTTAGCGTAGGAATAAGCGCAGTACGCTGAGACGATGTGGCAGACCCACCCGAGCGTGCCGCCCGTCCCAAGCCAGAAACCAGGCGTCAAGATCAACCACAGAATCCCCGCCAGTATGCGGCCGTTGTATAGCTGGCCAACGCCCGGAATTATCAAACTCAAGATTCCCGCCAACACTGGATCGCGCATCGTTTCAGCCACCTCCACAAGTGGAAGCACATACGACAGCCGAGCGGGTTTTGTTCGTTAGCGCTCGCCGTCGACGCGCCGCACGTCAACGATCTCGCCGCGGAAGGTCTTCAGCATCGTCTGGACAGTCGGGTTACTCTCCGCCATCTCGCGTAGCCGTTGTTTTTCCAGCCGCGCCTCGTCCTGGCGGCTGAGCGGCTCGCCGTCGGCCGTCGGATCTTTCACAACGATGCGTACGCCCATCTCTTTGCCGGTAACTTCATGACACGCATCACGCACGAACTTGTTGTTGTCAGCTTTCGAAAGCGTATCGCGGAAATGACGCGCATCGGGCGCAAACTCGATGCACATCTCGCTCTCTTCGAACACTATGGCCTGCGCGGCTTCGAGTGCCGGTATCAGCAACATCTTTCGTTGACGCTCTAAAACGCTTTTGACTCTCTCGATCGTCGAGAGCTCAGCCGGCGGCGCGGTGGCTTCGATTTTTTCTTCGATTGGTTTTTCCAGCGCTGGTGAGACTGCGGCAGCAGCAGTAAACGACGATCCGGCTGAACGAGACGTCGGACGCTCGGGAGTAATCTTACCTGGACTGCCGCTCGAACCTGAGGGAGTTCTCGTAGTTGAAGGAGGCTCGCCACCTCCATTCGCTTCGAGTGTGGCAAGACGTTTGAGGATCTCGTTGATACTCTCGACGCCGCGCAGCTCCATAAGTTTTACGATACCGATCTCGAGCTGGTAACGCGGTTGAGTCGCGGCGCGCAGTTTAGTTTCAGTCTCGGCGAGCGAGTGAAAGAAGCGCACCAGATCGGATTCGGAAAACAACGCCGCCTGGCGCTTCAGCTCTGCAGGCTCACAGACAGCCGATTCCAGTAACTCTTCGTTGCCTGAAACTTTCGTGACGAGCAAGTCGCGGAAGTGCGCGAGCAGATCGCGACAGAAGTTTCGCAAGTCATGACCTCGCATCACGATGTCGTCCACGGCGGCGATCGCCTCCGCCGGCTTATTTTCGGCGATGCTGTCGATGATGCGTTTGAGAGTGTCAGCGCCAGCGATACCGAGCGCCATCTCAACGTCTTCTTTCTTGATATTCTCGCCGGCGAAACTGATCACCTGGTCCAGCGCTGACTGTGCATCACGCATCGAGCCCTCGCCGGTGCGCGCAATCTCACGCAGCGCGTCGTCCGGGATAGAGATCTTTTCCGACTTCGCGATCAGTTTGAGACGCTCGAGGATCTTCGCGGTGGCAATCGTGCGAAATTCAAACTGCTGGCAGCGCGAAAGAATTGTTTCCGGAACTTTGTGACGCTCCGTCGTGGCCATGATGAAGACCACGCGTGGTGGCGGCTCTTCCAGCGTCTTCAACAGCGCGTTGAAAGCGGCGCCGGAGAGCATGTGAACTTCGTCGATGATGAAGACTTTGTAACGATCGCGCGCGGGTGCGATGCCGACGCTTGCGATGATCGCGTCGCGCACGTTGTCGACACCGGTGTTTGACGCAGCATCGATCTCCTGCACGTCGATCGAGCGACTTTCCGTGATCTCACGACACGACGGACACTGATCCGGATCGTCTGAACGGCACGGAGTCGGCGTCGGCTCTTTTGCTTTGTGACAGTTGAGCGCTTTCGCGAGCAGCCGGGCGCTGGTTGTTTTACCAACGCCGCGCGCGCCCGAGAAGAGATAGGCGTGGTGCAACCGCTGATGCTCGATGGCGTTGCGGAGTGTCCGCGTGATTGGTTCCTGGCCTGTTACTTCGTCGAATGTTTGCGGACGCCATTTGCGAGCGATTACTTGATAGGCCATTTGTGTCGTTTGTTTTTGAAGTGAGTAGCGAACTGGCCAGACCCCGGACTTTCCCGCAACACACGCTGCCGTTGCTACCGTTGCTCCGTTCCCGGCCTGGCGGGGTTCACATGGCGAGCGTTGTGCGGAGCCCGGGATCTGATAAACCTAAATCTCTGTCTTTCGATGCGCGAACATCCGCAGTAATCCGTTGATAGCCAGATGTAGCAGCGCGTAGGCGATTATCGCCACAACTATCGGAAGGAGCAAGGTGTGACCACTGTCTGTGCTCGGACTCGCGACAATTCCTCGAAAAGGCGCGTAAAACGGATTACTGATTGCAACGATGAACTGTACGAACCCGGCGGTGCTGCGTGCTGCCATCAGCGCCAGCAGAAAACGCATTCCGAGCAGCGCGTAGATTACCCAGAAGATGTAATCGACGATCTGGGAAATTCGCGCCAGCCCGCGCGAGCGCTCGACTTCACGCTCCGTTTCAACGACCTCGTTGACTGCCTTCGAACGAAACTCACCGGCGACTTGATCGATTCTCTGCGATTCGCCCGGCGCTGTCTTCACTGCGGCGCGCTCGCCGATTTCGGCCTGTACCTCGCCTTCAACCTGACTCTTTACCGACTCGTGTTGCGCTGCGCGCCTTGCTTCTTCGATCGCTAACTTGTCGTCGTTCATCGACGTCCCCCAATTCAAATTGATCGTTATTACTGGGGGCGTCGGGGAAATCGAAATGTTTATGGCGGAGAGGGTGGGATTCGAACCCACGGAACGGTTCCCCGTTCACAGCATTTCCAGTGCTGCCAGTTCAACCACTCCTGCACCTCTCCTCGGAGTAAGTCGCAAAAATTTTTGTGGCGGAGAGGGTGGGATTCGAACCCACGGTGGGCGTAAACCCACTCCGGTTTTCGAGACCG
>Ga0134121_10003169_pt1 | contig 13859 bp, 11 predicted proteins | sample KB301_FD_96463 | JGI IMG/M metagenome (GOLD analysis project Ga0134121, IMG submission 96463) | Terrestrial soil microbial communities without Nitrogen fertilizer from Kellogg Biological Station, Michigan, USA - KB3-0-1 | ecosystem: Environmental > Terrestrial > Soil > Unclassified ...
AGTTATGTATGGAGCCTGGTTACACAGATCGTCGTAGGGAAAGCCATAGGCCAAGCCGTTCACGCTCACGACGTGGAAGAATCGAGCCCACTCGTTCCATGTTCCTCCCTCAGGGTAGAAAGAAGGAGCATCATACTGACACGTTGCATCATCAAGGAGATTGGCAATGACGCCGCGGTTGAACGCAGCCGCCAGCATTTTTTCAACGTTCAACTGCGCCGGCGACCCAGTCGCGAGCGTGTTCGCGCACTGCCAGACATCGGAGGTCAGAATCACGTTCGTCGCCGGATCCGACCCGGTTAGCTGGAACGCGACTGTCGGATTCGCCGCCTGGAGCTCCGCAAGTGTGGGATAATTGCCCTGGTAAAACGTCAGGATTCCCGATGAGCTTCCCGAGGTTGGGACGATTCCGGTGTAATAGCCCGTAGCGATGTCATTCGTCACGATCGGAGTCGTCTGCCAGGTGGTGTACGCCTGGGCGATCACGCTGTCGAAATACGTCGCGAGCGGCCCACTGTAACTGGCCGGCGCGGTGAGCTCCAGCGGCGAGACGACGCGTAGGAAATCCGTCCCCGCTGGATAAGCTGACGCCGCACCTGTGGGCACCGGGACCTGTAGGACGCCGCCCCCGAAAGGTGCGGGAAGGTTTTCTCCGAACCTTGCCAGGATGGCGCCTCGCAGCGTCTTGAGCTTCCCTTGCCGCGTCCCTCCCGGATTCCCGTCGAGCATCAGCTCTAAGCCGAACTGATTAACCTGTGTCGTGTTGCCGCTGAAGTTGGCCTCGCTGTCAAACGAGAACTCGATCCAGTCGAAAAGCGTGTACATGCCGGGGAAAGCGAGCGCGACGGGCCCCGTGTAGCCGCCGTCAACCACGGTGAACGGCAATCTCGGGACACCGATAGAAATGTAGACGCGACCGCTGAAGGCGGCTAGCCCGGTACCCAGCCCAGGGCAATTCGTTGGATTGATGTCGGCGAGATTGATCGATGTAAGCTCGCTGAGCGAGACAGGGATGCTGTAATCGGCCCATTGCAGAGGGTAGTTTGGCGCGATGGCCGCAACGGCTTCCGCAGAAAGCAAATTCGAGTCGGGAAACGTTTCCGCGGCGTTGGTGTTGTCGCTCAGGCTCATCACGTGAGGCATTCCGCTCGCATCGAGCCGGTAAAATGTCGTGGCTGATGGGGTCAAGACCTCACCGATGACGTACATGTAGACCTGCGTGTTTGCCAAGCCCGCTTGCGTTGCATCAACGGTGAGAGGGATGTTGTTGGAAGATGACATGAATGTTACCCCGCCTTTCTTTTTTAAGAAATTGACTTCAGACATGGCCACTCACGTTGAGCCGCCAATCACGGCACTCCACTTTATCGTCGCCGGCGCTACGAAACGACGATCTGAATCGGAGCTGATGCAGTGCTCCACCAGACGCCCACGTCCGGGCTGGGTGTGTAAAGGGCCCCAGATCCGTACGAGGTTCCGTTCACCGTGAAGGCAATCTGAAACGGGCCGCCCCAGTCGATTCCGACGCAATTGAGGGCATAAGTGCCCGCAGGGAGATAGACAGTGAACGGGGTCGGCAAAGGCTCGCCGTTCACGTTGTTCCCGTAATATCCTTGCTGATAGTTGCCCGCCTCGATGTTGATCGTGACATTGACGGGGTTGCTGTTTCCACTGTTGAGATTTACGATCGGGTAGGAGTACCCCCACTGTGTTGCATAAATGAGAAGCTGGTTGTCGCAAGCCGTGACGTTGATTGTGTTGGTGGCCATCGTTTGTGCCTCCATTTGAGTGGGGCTGATGGGGAAGCCACCGGCCCGGTTTAGCATTTATTGATCGTGGCCCTTTCAGTCGGTGACGGAAGCGAATCGCAAACGACGTGCCAGGCCTTCCAAGGAGAGAAGCCCCACCGCAAACGGTTACAAACACACCGTCCCGACGCTCTCCCCCACCGTCGGACGGTACCGCCCGACGGTCGCCTCCCGATGGGTTGCCGGTCACCCACTGGTTCGCTTGCCTGGAATGCTTTATGCTACGGACCTGATCCCGAACGTAACAAAGAAAGGATGGTGGGTTATGCCGCCGGTTCTGGAGCAAAAAAAGATTACTGTGAAATTCAACACCGAAGACCTCGAATCTCCTATCACAATGGAATCAGAATCATTCATAACAGAGCCACCCAGTGACACAAAGCTGCTCGAGATCAAACAAGGGATCAGCCTGATCGTCTTCGAGGTGGTTACCCTTCCCGAAGGAACCGTCCCCGAAGCGCAGTTCCCGACCTATCCGATCGAGTGGTTTACGTCTACGCTGGGAGATCCGTTCAACACACCCGTAGCCCAGCCTGACGCTTTCCAAGTCCACTGGTACAATCCAAGGCAATGCACGCTTGTTGACACCAATACGGCGCTCTTCGAGAACCGTCATCCGTTCAATGTGGTGGTCGCCTACGCAAACAAAACCTACGGCTCGGACCCGGTGATCGTCAACTTGCCTCCCGATGGCTAGTCTCCGCTCAGCGCTTGACCGTGGCGGGGGTTTCGATCAGCCTGCGGAAGTCCGGGTTTTGCCGTAAAGGATCGAACCAGGGAAGAGAGAACCAGCGCCGATCGAAACCACTGTCCAAGGCGCGTTTGGTGCTGGCGAGGGCGGAGGCGCCGTCACCGATCACGGCGTAGACCAGCGAGGCTTCGAAGGCGACCTCCGGGTTGTCCGGAGCGGCCACAACGGCTCTCTGGATGCTGGCGGCCGCCTCCGGTGCCCTGTCGAGGTGGCACAGAGCCTGCGCCTTGATCGAGAGCGTCTGCCAGAAGTTCGGCGCGGGATCTTGCGCGACGAGATCGAGAACGCGCCGGTACAGGGCTTCCGCCTCGGTTCGATGTCCCGACAGGGCTTCGGCATCGGCGAGGTTCAGGGCCACCGAGGAATTTTTTGGCGCCAGGGTGGCGGCCCGGCGGAGGCTCGCGGCTGACTCGCCATAGCGGCCGAGGAGGAGCTGGGTAACTCCGAGATTGGAGAGCTCAACAAAACCCGGACGGCGTTGGGCCAGACGGGCGTACAGCTCGGCGGCCTGGGCCGGCCGGCCAGTCTCCAGCTCGAGCTGAGCCATCAGGGTCTCGCCGCCGGGGTAGCCGGGAAGGCGCCGCAGCAGGTCCTCCAGCGCGCGTCTGGCGGCCGGGAGCTCGCCCAGGCGCATCTCCAGGTTGGCGAGGTCCATCAGGAACTTGGCGGAAGGGCGGCGCTGCGCGGCGGCGCGCAGCAGTTGCAGCGCCTGCCGGCGATCTCCCTTCTGCTCGGTCAGCAACGCGTGCTGATGCAAGGTCCAGACGTCGCCGGGCAGGAGGCGCTCCGACTCGCTCAGGGCCTCTTCGGCCTCGTCGAGCCGGCCGGCGTTCAGCGCCACGTTGAACATCGTGTCGAGTGGCTGCGGATCCTCCGGCGCGATCCGACGCGCGTCGCCGATCAGGCTGAGCGCGTGATCGAGCTGCTTCTTGTCGCGGGTCTGAAAGAAGCGGAATCCCTCGACCCGGGCTTCCAAGAGGTAGACGGGGAGGAACAGAGGCGAGCCAGCGCGGATCTGATCCAATTCGCCGAGGAGCGGTTGGAGATCGGCCGGCCGTGCTTCCTGCCACCGCCGCTGCACAAGCAGATACCGCTTGTAGTCCTCGCCGCGGACCTGGATCTGAGTCGCCTTTCCCCGGCTATGAAATCCCGGATAGAGCGGCTTCACATAGATCGAGGCGGCGGTGTCCAGGAGGTGAAGGTCATCCAGCGGCACTTCGAAAGATGTCGTGCTGGCGATGATCTTCCCGTCGCTGCCGCTTTGGCGGCGCAGCACGGCTTGGCACTGGTGGGCCTGGCAATCGAGAGTCGCGGTCAGCACCTCTGCCGCCGCCAGCAGGCGGGATAGCCGCTGGACAGTCGGGGCCGGCTCGCCGGGCTCCGAAGCGCCGGGGGGGATTGCGGCGACTCCCTCCAGTGAGGTGAGCGCCCGCAGAGAGGCCGCTTGCAGAGCCGCGGCGGCCAGGGCCACGTCCTCGCGCCCGGCGCCGAGACCGACCTCGGGCCGGGCCACGGCGACATACAGCGGCCCCGGCGGCGGGCTCGGTGAGCTTGGAAGGCGCAGCCGCCAGGCAAGGAAGACCCCCAGGGCCACCAGCAGGGCCAGGCTCGCGACGAGCGGCAGGCGTCGGAAACGGAGACCGCGGTAGGGAGTGGCGGAGACCGGCAGGCCGGGATCGAACGCGGGAGCCGCGGCGGGCAGCAAAGGATGCGAGGCCCGGAATGGAGTGAAGGAAACCGTCTTGCCAGCATCCGGCGGGGCCCCTGCGGCTCCTGTTCCAGCCTCGATTCGGGCGAGCGCTTCGCCCGCGCTGCGCGGCCGGCGGGTGACGTCCTTCTCCAGGAGTGAGTCGATCAGTGCCGAAAGAGGCTCGGGCACCGCGGGCGCCAGCTCGCGGACGGGCGGTTGGAGGTGGGTGCAGACCCGGGCCAGGGTCGCGATTGGCGTCCCGGCCTGGAACGGGGAGATGCCGGTCGCCGCCTCGTAGAGCAGGACGCCGAGAGAGAACAGGTCCGATCGCGGGTCGAGAGCGAAGCCGTTGGCCTGCTCCGGGGACATGGCGCGATAGGTACCGACGACCCCGGCGGTGCCGAGGGTGCCGGGGACGGTCTCGCCCGGCGGCGCGTCGGGCCCGGGCGCATAGAGCTTGGCGAGGCCGAAGTCCAGGACCAGGGCACGGCCGGACGGCGCGAGCACGACGTTCTCGGCTTTGAGGTCGCGGTGCAGCAGGCCCGCCGAGTGCGCCGCCTCCAGGGCCCCCAGAACGTCCCGCGCCAAGGCGGCGACCTGCGCAGGCGGCAGCGGCCCATCGCGCAGCCGCTGCGCCAGCGTTGGGCCTTCGACGTACTGCAGAACGAGCCAGTCGCCGTCCGGCGTCTCGAGCAGGTCGTGGATGCGGACGATGGCGGGGTGGTCGAGCTGGGCCACCGCGCGCGCCTCGCGGCGGAAGCGCTGGCGGAGCAGGTCGCCCGCCACCTCCGGCCGGATCTGCTTGAGAGCCACGCGGCGCTCCAGCCGCTCGTCCCAGGCGGCGTAGACCACTCCCATGCCGCCGGCGCCGAGCTTCCTCTCCAGGCAGTAGGGGCCGATCCGCTCAGGCTCCATGGATCAGTCGCTTCCCAGCTCGGTCCGGCGGATCTTGAGACCGTGGGGGGAGACACTCAGCTCGTCCGCGGCGGCGTCGATGTCGCCGGAGGAGCGCTCCAGCGCCGAGGAGATCTCTTCGCGGCTCAAGTCCGCGGCCTTGCGGATTCCCCCATGGCGCGCCACCAGGGCGTAGAGGGAGGTACGCGAGACGCGCAGGCGTCCGGCCGCGCTCGCAAGGTTCCAATGGCTGGCTCGCAGGGCCGCGAGCAGCTCGTCGTCCGCGACCGCCGAGATCGGCCGATACTCGACGCGAGCCCGCGGCGCCTGGCTCTCACTCGCCGCGGGCACCCTGGGGAGACTCGGCTCGGCGAGCGCCTGCTCCACGATCGCCGGCAGCTCGGCCTGCTCGGCGTCGCGACTGCCGACGGCAATCTGCCGCGCGGCGTTGCGCAGCTCGCGCACGTTGCCGGGCCAGTCGTGATGGGCCAGACGCGCCACCAAACCCGCCGGCAGCCACGGCCGGCCGTGCGGGCCGGGATCGGCGAGGAGGCTCTCCCGGCTCAAGGGCGTGAGCTCCTGCCGCAGGAAGCTCACCAGCAGGCGGCCGACGTCGTCCCGGCGCTCGCGCAGGGGCGGCAGCCGGATCTCGAAACCACGCAGGCGATGGAGCAACGGCGCCCGGAACCGCCCCTGGGCGACTGCGGCTTCGAGATCGGCATCGGTGGCGGCCACGACGCGCACGTCGACGCGTTGCGGCGCCTCGGACCCGACCGGCTGGATCTCGCCGCTCTCCAGCACGCGCAGCAGGAGGACCTGCACCTCCGGCGGCGCCTCGCCGACTTCGTCCAGGAACAGCGTTCCACCGTCGGCGCGCTCGAAATGGCCCGCCCGCCGCCGGTCGGCCCCGGTGAAGGCGCCGCGCGCCGCGCCGAAGAGCTCCGCGGCGGCGAGCGCCGGAGGGATGGCGCCCAAATTGAGCGTGAGATAGGGCCGGTCGCGGCGGGGTCCCGAGGTGTGAAGGGCGCGCGCCACAAGCTCTTTGCCGGTGCCGGTCTCGCCGCGCAGCAGGACCGGCGTGGCAACCCCGGCGACCCGGCGGATTTCGCGGCACAGGAGAACCAGGGCGGCGCTGTCGCCGATCAGGCCAAAACGCTCGGTCTCGCGTGGCAAAACCGGCGGCAGGAGGTGGAGGAGCAACGTGACGCGGCCGGCAAGCAGGATGACGATGCCGCGCTCGAGCGCCGCCGCAGAAAAATCGTCCTCCAAACGGGCTCCGAAGAGATCGATCCCGTAGCCGCCGCTTTCCGCGACGAGCCGGATCGAGCCCGGCCGATTCCCGGGGGCCAGGTGGACCGGGCTCCGGCTCAAGTGAGAATCGGCAAGCGGACGCGCACTCTCGTCGCCAGGCTGCGCGAACAGGGGAGAGAGGCGCGAAAGCGGGACCCTCCGTCCTGAGCCCAGGCCTGGCAGCAGCACGCGTTCCCCCACGCGCCGCAGATCCGGATGCGCCAGAATCGTGAGCGCCGGGACCCGCAGCTCCGGAGGACACGCCTGCATGGGAGCGCCGGCCTGGGTCGAAGCGTTCAGCTCCCGCTCCCAGTCACTTCGGGAATTCGACATAGATTAGAACGGAGTCTAAGGAGAGCTTGGTCGCAAAGCAAGGCGGGACAGACGTCCCATCAAGAGTCTGCTCTTCTCTCAGCGCGGTGAGGGATTTTCCTCCGGCCGGACGTTCCCTAAGGCAGAACCAGCCCTTCGGGGCGCCGTCTGAAAAGGAGAGTCTCGGATGAAGGCAGTGCAGAGCTTGGAAAAGGTTACGCGTCGCCGCCTGCTCCAGACCGTGGGGGCTGGAGGCGTGGCACTGGCACTGGGAGCGCGTCCAGGCGGAGCGGACGGGGGCCGCCGCGATCCGGAGCCGGAGATGCGGACGCGACTGACGAAGAGGTTTGGTCTCAAGCACGCGTTCGTGGGGGCCGGCATGGGTTTCGTGGCCCTGCCGGAGCTGGTGGCCGCGGTTTCGGAGGCCGGCGGATTGGGAGTGCTCGGGGTGGCGCCGGAGCCGCCGCCCGTCTTCGCCGAACGCATCACGCAAATCCGCGCCCTTACCAGCCGGCCCTTCGGAGTGGACTTCTTTCTCGCGGTGTCGCCGACGCTGGGGCCGATCACCGTCGACGCTCATATCGACATCGCGGTCGCGGCGAAACTGGACTTGGCCGTCTTTCATTTTGGGATCCCTTCCGCCGCCTGGGTGACGTCGCTCAAATCCTCGGGCTGCGCCGTCTGGGTCCAGGTCCCCTCGGTCGAGCAGGCTCAGGCCGCGCTGGCCGCTGGTGCGGACGGGCTGGTGGTGCAGGGCAAGGAGGCCGGCGGCCATAACCGGAGCACGACGCGCCTCCATCACCTGCTCCGGGACGTCCGGGACGAGGTGGGTCATCATGTGCTGGTGCTGGCCGCCGGAGGCATCGCCACCGGGGCCGACGTGGTGGCCGCGCTGGCCCACGGGGCGGATGGCGTCTGGGTGGGAACGCGGCTCGTCGCCTCCACCGAGGCCTTCGCGAATCCGGAGTGGAAGCGCCGCATCGTCCAGGCCAAAAGCCACGACACGGTGATTACGACTCTCTTCGGGCCGGAGGTCCCTTGCCAGCCCTACCGTGTGCTGCGCAATGCCACCGTCGACGCCAATATCGCCCGGCAGGACGAGATCTGCGCTCTACCTGCCACGGGCGCGCCGATCGGGACCACGGTGCTGTTTCCCGGGACTTCGTTCGAAACGCTTGGCGTGCCTATGCCCCCCTTCAGCGCCCTGCCGCCGACGCCAGACACCACGGGAGACTTCGACGCCATGGGCATGCCGGCCGGCGAAGGCGCCCACCACATCCGCGACGTCAAGCCGGTGGCCCACATCGTCGCGGAGATGATGGAAGAGGCGCGGTCGATTCTGGGCGGGCGGTTGGTGCAACGGCAGGAGTGAGCTAGAAAAGGCCTTACCCGGGACGGCTTATTCACCGTCCCGGCCGTCCCGATGCAGTACCTTTCACATGAATTCCCTGGCGATCTTCCAGGCGTTGCCCTCTCTCTCCAGCCACCCTTGGCAGTTTGCACAAGGCTGTCTGGCCTCTCTCGATCCGACATCTTGGATTGAGGTGATCCTGATCGAGCTCAGCGACGATCCTGACAAGACCAATCGCGCGACCGCATTGGGCTCTGCACAGTCAAAGACGTGCCAAGGATTGCCCCCCAATCCTTCCTTGACCCAGTCCAATATGTTATACAGACGAGTTCCCTGCCTAAAGCCGGAATGGCTCAGCTGATACGCCAACCGTCGGCCGTCGCCGGAATAAGCGGTGACGGAACGGTTTCCGTCGCTGGCGACAACGCGGTGCCTGTTGAAACCATCCGCTCCAGAGCGTTGCTGTCTTGCCCCTCTCTTTCTCCGATGATGACGTCTGCGCCCGCGGTTCTTTGGTTGGAGCACGGATATCGAGGGCAAAATGAGTGCCTTTGGCTGGACGAGACCCTCGAATCTCGCGGCTACCAGTCCTGTCTGAGTCGCCGCCTTGACAGCCATGCGGTCCGCTTCGGCTTCGAGAGCTTGGTCCTGGACCACAGCGACTCCTGAACCGAAAGGGTTTCTCGCCCGCCCTGCGCGCTGCTGTACGACGTGGGTGAGCTCGTGTCCCAGCAACCGCTGACCGTGGGGCATCATGGGGTTGTACTGCCCGGGTGCGAAGTAGATATTCGAACCGTGCGTAAAGGCCAGCGCGCCGATCGCTGCCGCCTGGGGACCGACATGGATGCGCACGTCGGCAAAGCTGGCGTTGAAGGCCGTCTCCATCTTTCTCTGCACCGGCTCCGGCAGCGGCAGGCCGGGGCCGAAGCCGAAGAGGGCCAGAGTTTGCGGCAGCTGCGTGGCCTTGCCGTTCGCGAGGCGTTGGACCGCCGGTCCCGCTGGCTGCGCAGGACGCGAAAAACCCTGCGGGCCGCTGGGCTGGGCAAGGCGCCGTTGAACCACCATGTGTGCCGCTGGAGGTGGGGAGACCCGGAGGAGCCCATTGGGAAAGTAGCCCTGGACGACACTCGCGTGGTATGACATTGATCTGCCTCCGCCTAGAATCTGAAGACCTGTAGCTTAGTACCCCGGCGAGTAGACCGTCAAACGTCGCAGAGTCGATAGATCCGTTGCAGAATCTACGGCTTCGTCGCAGAGTCTGTAGATCCGTTGTAGAGTCGATAGATTCGTTGCAGAGTCTGTAGATCCATCGCAGAGTCGCCAGCTCTGTTGCAGAGCCTGTAGATTTGTCGCAACGTCGCTAGTTTTGTCGCAGAGTAGATAGATCCAACGCAGAGTCTATGGCTTCGTTGCAGAGTCCGTAGATCCGTCGCAATGCCCCTGGCTTCGTCGCAGAGTCGATTGATACGTCGCAACGTCGTCGGCTCTGTCGCAGAGTCTTTAGAGGCGTCGCGAAGTCGGTGGAGTCGTCGCAACGTCTACAGCTCTACCGCAGAGTCGGTGACAGCGAAGCAAGGCTCTGGCTTTGTTGCAACGTCTTCGGGCTCACCGCCAGGCTATACCCTGGATCTGGCTAGGGCGCTGGCGGTCAGGTGATCTCTCAGGCGCTTGGAGATCACGAGGATCACTCCCAGGGCGACGGCGAGCACCGTGGCTACGAGATCCCAGAGCCGGAAGCTCGCGAGGTCCTGCCGATTCGTCGAACGCAAGCTCGACCACCCGATGGCGTAGAAAAGAGCGCTGTAGACGAGCCACAGAAAGAGAAACCACCGTGCCCACCGGAGCCCTCGGACCAGAAAAACCGCAAAGAGAAGAACCAGGAGGAGAACGACGATCTTGCTGCGGATGTCCCGCGCCCCGAGGCAGATGAACACCAGAAGATCGAGTGCCGGAAAGCTGGCGAGGGCGATCGCGATGCCGATGGCAAAGGTGCGGTCTCGCTGCCGTGAGTAGGGATTGGGGATGGATGGTGCGAGCGCTCCGCGCGCCTCCATCTCGAAAAGGACGGCCATCCCGACGGCCAACGCCGTGAGCACATAGAGGACCGGCCCCACGAGAAACAGGTCGACCCGAATGGGAGCCCCGGCGATGCTCCGGGACCATCGGTCCATGGCGAGCTCATAGAATCCGTAGCAGAGCCAGACGAGGCCCGCGAGGAGACTCCAGCGCACCTGGCCCGGAGCATGCCGCTCCGCGGCGGCTGGCCGCCGCACAAAGTAATAGAAGAAGAAAACGGCCGCTGGGAGGAACGCCAGGAAGGGATAGGAGACGATGAGTCCCAGAGGAGCGAGGAACAGATCCAGGCAGCCGCCCATCTAGATCACCTCCAAGGGACAGGCCCAGTCTCGAAAAGCCGGGCTCCGGCCTGACCCCAGCCAACGTATACTAACCCCATGAAGATCAGAGTCATCGTTCATGAAGCCGAGGAAGGTGGGTACTGGGCCGAGGTCCCGGCCATCCCAGGCTGTGCCACTCAGGGTGCCTTCGAGGATCTGCTCCACAATCTTTACGAAGCGGTGGAAGCGTGCCTGATTGGCGCCTGACGTCAGTACGAGTGTGCGCCAAATGAAGCGGCGACCATGGCTACTCTCTAGGTGGACTCTTCATCTCTCTTGCTGTGGTGAGGCCGAGCGGCTGCCAATCCTTGCACAGCAACTCCAATGTCTGACAATGCGGCGGTTAGCTATTTAACGCTTCCTTTTCCTGTGACCTTTCTCTGAGAGTCGGTAGAGGATGAGACGGCTGAAGTAGGGCCGACTTCCATCAGCACAACGCTCCTGACTCAAATTTGCCGATTGCTCGGGAGCCAATAGCTTAGAGAGATCTTTGAAGGTTCGTTCCAGAGCATTTCGTGCTGCGCAGAATAAGATAACGGACACTGTCGCCACAGCTATTACCGCAAAGGGTTCAGCTGCCCGGCGAGAGAAGAATTCTGAGATGGAAGTTAAAACAATGGCTGTCAGTATGTTTGCGTAAGCCTGGTAGTATCGGTAGTGCTCTTCAAACAACAGTCTAAAAACATCGATGTTGTCTTTGTTCAGACGTGTGTAATCGATCGGCTTACGCTCAATTCCAGTGCTAAAAATGAGCGGTCTTATGGTTGCCCAGGTGATCGCGTTGACGACAACACCACAACCAAGCGCAAGGAAGCTGAGCACAACCACACCCGGCGTATCAGGGGCGGATCTCGGGGTGCCAAATAGTTTCCCGATAGGATGGTAGTGAAGTCCCAAGCCATATGTGACTAACAACCCCGGGATCAAGAAAGCTATGATCAGGACAAATGTTATGCTTAGCTTTTCCATGCTCTGCTCCTTCGGCGCTTACAACCTCCAGACTTTCCTTGCCCGACTGTGCCAATCCTCGAGGTGATCTATCTGCACCATCCGAGAGAGCTTGTAGGCAGCATCCAAACCGCGGACGCCTCGAAAGTGTACACCTCCAACCTGTCAGCCCTATTCAATCTGGATCTTACGATGATTCCTAATGCTCGTCAATGCGCCGAACCCTCGAGACTACCTGCCGCTTGGCGGCCACTGATGCCGATGCGCTGGGCGATTCGCTTGTTGGGAAGGCCCTGGGAGAGGAGTTGGAGGACTTCAAGCTCGCGGGGTGTCAAGGGCTCGGCCAGCTCTTCGGGCGGGGCAGGGGAGTCGCGAAGGAGGATTGGTGCGAAGGACTCGTCGAGAGCCAGCAGGCCCTGCGCCACGGCCCGAACGGCGGTGGCCAGGCGCTCGCCGTCGACGTTGCGGAGAAGGACTCCCCGCGCTCCGGCGGCCAAGGCGTCTCGGGAGTCGTCCTCGTCGGCCACTACAGCCAGGATGGGCGGGCCGCCGGGATCAGCAGCTTCGCGGAGGAACGGGAGCCCGGTCCGGGTCCCAGCCCGAGGTCCCATAGTACGAGGTGGGGCGCTCCGGGATCGCTCAGCGCGGGCCAGTCGTGGGTCGTCGCTCACCACGGGCACGCGCAAGTCCTCCATCAGGTGTCCAGGATATCGTCTATATTCACGATCCGAAGGAGAATGAGGATGGACATCAAGCCGATCAAGACCGAAGAGGACTATCGAGCGACTCTCAAGGCAATCGAGTCTCTGATGAGGGCTGAGCCCGATTCCCCCGAGGGTGAGCGCCTCGAGGTGTTGGTCACGCTCGTCGAAGCCTATGAGCGCCAGCATTTCCCTATGGATCTTCCCGATCCAGTGGAGGCGATCAAGTTTGTGATGGATCAACGCGGGCTGACGGTGAAGGATCTCGAGCCGATGATCGGCCACTCCAACCGCGTGTACGAGATCCTGAACTACAAACGACCGCTCACCCTCAAGATGATCTGGAGCCTGCACCAAGGGCTAGGGATCCCGGCAGAGTCCTTGATCAAGCAGAGGCCTGACAAATCCCGGGCCGCCTGACTCGCGCCGCGGGTGCCTCCAAAGAGGCAGTCACCCACGGATTCCCGAGCCACCTACGCCTGCTCGAACGCGCGCAGGAAATCCTCGCGAGGTATCTGCGCCTGCGTGAGGATCGTGCGAAGGGTTGACGCCTTCAGAGTGGGGTGATTTGGCATGGTTAGAGGAGTTCGGGTGCCATCGAGGTTCTGCCGAACCATTGAGATGTGATTCCCTTCCCGGATGACCGAGAAGCCAAGGATTCCAAGTGCTCGCTTGACCCTCGCGATGGGAGCATCGATGGGGAAGCGAGACATCAGAGGGTGACGCCGGCCTCCGCCACGAACGCCTCGAGCACAGGCGTTTCGGGTTCCAGTGCGTCGGCTCCGAACGATTCGATGTGGAAGGCAATGGCGGAGCGGACGTCAGCCAGTGCCTCCTCGTAGGTCTGACCTTCTCCGACGACGACACCTTTGGTCCCGAGAGGGTAGGCGACGTAGGCGTCGGCGTGCTTTTCGACGACGATCTTGAATTGTTTGACCATGGGCTTCTCCTCCACCTACCGTACCACGCCCGACTCCTCCTATGACCTCCGAGTAGATGGCAGCTCTCGCGTCGATCCGAATCGCGCCACTCCTCCATTCCTCCAGGATACGGTAGAGTAAGGCTGCTATGAACCTCGAACCCAGTGGACGCCCCGTCCAAGAGATCCTCGACGACGCCGTGGCCGGCCGCCGCATCTCGGCTGGCGATGCCCATACGCTGATCCTCGATGGCGACCTGCTCGACTTGGGACTGGCTGCCAACGAGGTGCGCAACCGCTTCAACGATCCGATGGTCGCGACGTACAACATCGACCGGAATATCAACTATACGAACGTCTGCGTCTACAAATGCCGGTTCTGTGCCTTTTACCGCGAGCCGGGGGACCCGGAAGGCTACCTGCTGCCGTTCGAGGAGATCGGCCAGAAGGTGGAGGAGACGCTGGCGCTCAACGGCACGGGCATCCTCATGCAGGGCGGCGTCCATCCCGATCTGCCGATCAGCTTCTATGAGGATCTCCTCCGTTATCTGCGGTCCAACTATCCGGCGTGCCACGTCCACGCGTTCTCGCCGCCGGAGATCAAGTTCATCGCCAAGAAGGAGCGGATGAGCTTCTACGAGGTCATCGCCCGCCTGAAATCCGCCGGGCTGATGTCGATTCCCGGCGGCGGCGCCGAGATCCTCTCGGATCAGATCCGCAAGGACGTCCTGGCCTTTCCCAAGTGCTCGGCGGAGGAGTGGATCGACGTCATGCGCCAGGCGCACCGCAACGGCCTGCG
>Ga0134121_10003170_pt1 | contig 13859 bp, 14 predicted proteins | sample KB301_FD_96463 | JGI IMG/M metagenome (GOLD analysis project Ga0134121, IMG submission 96463) | Terrestrial soil microbial communities without Nitrogen fertilizer from Kellogg Biological Station, Michigan, USA - KB3-0-1 | ecosystem: Environmental > Terrestrial > Soil > Unclassified ...
AACGGCGACTGTGCGGCCATTAGCCTCCAGCGCGCCCCGGTGCGCAGCGGCGTCGATGCCACGCGCAAAGCCCGAAACCACGGTCACGCCCCTTTCGGCCAGGTCGCGCGCCAGCATGTTTGCGGCATTCTGGCCGTAGGTCGAACACCTTCTTGACCCTACCACACCGATACAGGGTCGGTCCAAACAATCCGACCAGGCGCCTTTAACATACAGAACAATAGGCGGGTCGTAGATTTCCCGTAAGGATGAGGGATAAACCCCGTCGTCTAATAAAAGAATGTCGCCGCCGAGTTGTTTTACCGCAGTAATCTCGGCTTCGGCACGAGGGAGCAAGTCGCGGGCGATGATGGTATCGACGGCCTCCGGCGGCAGTCGCAACTGCTCCAATTCGGCTCTTGTTGCTTTATAGACTGCCTCGGCAGAACCGAAACGCTCGAGGAGTTTGGCAGCGGCGCGAGGACCGATGCCCGGTGTCATATTCAGCTCAACCCAATCTCTGATCATGTGAGGAATTTCCTTGTAAAAGAACAATTTAGCCGACTTCGGTTGCTGGCGGAGGCGTGTAGGAATCGAACCTACCCAAGCCCGCTCTCACGGGCTCACTAACGGTTTTGAAGACCGCGCCGTTCACCAGAACAGATTCGCCTCCAATGAAGGCCCGTTGAGTCGGAATTGTGAACCCTACGCGCGGTGAGGCAAAACTGTCAAGCTTATCCACAGATTTCGCAGATTCGTTCTGTGCAATCTGTGTAATCTGTGGATGACCATTTGACCTATCAGACGCTGTCCCCTAAAATCCGAACGAACGTTCGAACTGAGAATCTTATCAATCATGTCAAATCCTGAAGTCCTGTTCCAAACTGCGCCTGAGCAATACAAACACTGGAGGCTGGAGATCGCCGGTCCCGTCGCGACGCTCTCCATGGACGTCCAGGAAGACGAGACGCTCGCCGACGGCTACAAACTCAAGCTCAACTCATACGACCTCGGCGTCGATATCGAGCTTGCTGACGCCGTCCAGCGAATCCGTTTCGAGCACCCGGAAGTCCGCGTTGTCGTCGTCACGAGCCTCAAGCCGCGAATCTTCTGCGCCGGCGCGAATATCTATATGCTCGGCTCGTCGTCGCATGCGTTCAAAGTCAACTTTTGCAAGTTCACCAACGAAACACGCTGTGCGATTGAAGACGACTCAAGCCATTCCGGTCGACGCTACATCGCAGCTTTGAACGGCACGGCCTCAGGCGGCGGATACGAGCTTGCAATTGCCTGTGACGAAATCTATCTCGTTGACGACGGCAACTCCGCGGTCTCGCTTCCCGAAGTTCCCCTCCTTGGCGTATTGCCGGGCACCGGTGGACTCACGCGTCTTGTCGATAAAAGAAAAGTGCGACGCGATCGCGCGGATGTGTTCTCGACGCTCGCAGAGGGACTGAAAGGAAAACGCGCGAAGGAGTGGGGACTCATCGACGGCTACTTCCCGACGAGCAAATTTCAGGAATCGGTCGACGCGCGCGTCAAGGCGTTAGTGAATGCCGCGGCGCCTGCTAAAGGAATCAAGCTGCCACCAGTCGAGTTTGAAACTACAAACGACGCGCGAAACTACAAGTACGTCAAACTCAAACTAAATCGCGATCAGCGGTACGCGGATCTGACTGTTCAGGCGCCCGAAGGCCCGCAGCCAGCGACCACGGAGCAGATTCAGGAGCTCGGCGCTGCTTACTGGCCGCTGCAGGCTTATCGTGAGCTCGACGACGCCCTCCTTCACCTGCGCGTGAATGAACCGTTGATCGGTCTCGTTTGCCTGCGCACCGAAGGCGACGCTGAAAGCGTGTTGTCGGTCGATCAGACACTGGCTACAAATCACGATCACTGGCTAGTGCGCGAAATCATTCTGAACATGGCGCGCGTGTTTCGTCGTCTCGATCTCACGGCGAAGAGTTTCTTCGCGATCGTCGAACCGGGAAGTTGTTTCGCCGGCAACCTGCTCGAGTTGCTGCTCGCTTCGGATCGCAGCTACATGCTCAAGGACTCGGAAGCATCGCTTGCAGTTTCGGAGTTGAATCAGGGCGCGTTTCCGATGAGCAATGGCCTGACTCGCATGCAGTCGCGCTTTCTCGCCGAGCCCGAAAAGCTCGACGAAGTATTTGGTGACAAGAAAACATTCGACAGTGACCAAGCCGAAGATCTCGGACTCATCACCTTCGCGCCCGACGATCTCGATTGGGAAGACGAGATTCGCGTCGCGATCGAAGAGCGCACCTCTTTGTCACCCGACGCACTGACCGGCATGGAAGCATCGCTTCGTTTCGCCGGCCCGGAAACGATGGACACAAAAATTTACGGCCGTCTGACTGCGTGGCAAAACTGGATCTTCCAGCGCCCCAACGCCGTCGGACCAGAAGGCGCGTTAACCAACTATGGCAAACCAACGCAGGCGCACTTCGATTACAAGCGGACTTAAACGCGGATTACACGGAAGAAAACACGATTTACGCGGATACAATCATGAATTTATACGATCGCATTCCTAACAACGTTAATCTCTCCGAGGATAAGAAACTCCAGCGCGCGCTCGAGAAGTGGCTGCCAAACTATCTCGACTGGTGGCGTGAGATGGGTCCTGAGGGCTTTCAGGAAAAAGATGTGTGGCTGAGGACTGCGGTAGACGTCGGCTCCGAAGGCTGGGCCCACTTCGATTACGTGAAGATGCCGGACTATCGCTGGGGCATCTTTCTCGAGCCGCCGCAGCCCGATGCAAGAGTCGGTTTTGGTGACAACTACGGCCGCCCTGCTTACCAGGAAGTTCCCGGCGAGTTTCGCAATGCGCTGCGTCGCATCATCGTCACGCAGGGCGACACCGAACCAGCGTCAGTCGAACAACAGCGACAACTCGGCAAGACGTGCCCGTCTCTGTACGATTTGCGCAATCTCTTTCAGGTAAACGTCGAAGAAGGTCGACACCTGTGGGCCATGGTCTACCTGCTGCACGGCTACTTTGGTCGCGACGGCCGCGACGAAGCCGACGAACTACTCGAGCGACGCAGCGGCAATCCTGATAAGCCGCGCATTCTCGAAGCGTTCAATCAACCATGCGACGACTGGCTCAACTTCTTCGCATTCACGATGTTCACCGATCGCGACGGCAAGTATCAGCTTTCAGCGCTCGCCGAGTCGGGCTTCGAGCCGCTCGCGCGTACGTGCCAGTTCATGTTGACGGAAGAAGCGCATCACATGTTTGTCGGCGACACTGGTCTGGGTCGCGTCTGTCGTCGGACCGCGCAACTGATGAAGGAAGGTGACGTGCGTGAGCTCGGCGGCATTCCGCTCGAGATCATTCAGAAGTACATCAATTTCTGGTTCAGCTACTCGCTCGATCTCTTCGGCGGCGAGATCAGTTCCAACTCCGCTGACTTCTTCGCGGCGGGATTGAAGGGTCGTTACAAAGAGCGCGATCAGTACACCGATCACTCAGCTACAAACGAGAATTTCACGATGACCATTGTTGAAGATGGTCAACTGAAGACGCGCGAAGTGCCGCTGCGCAATGCGTTGAATGAGGTGTTGCGCGGTGAGTATGTGAAAGACTGCGAGAAAGGGCTCGCGCGTTGGAACAAGGTGCTGGCTGAAGAAGGTGCGAGCGAGCGTCTGTATCTGCCGCATCCGCGCTTTCACCGGCACGTCGGTGAGTTTGCAGGGCATACGTTTGATCTGCAGGGCAATCTGATCTCGCGCGAAGAGTTTGAGAGTCGCAAGTCAGAGTGGTTACCGACGATCGAGGATCGCGAGTACGTGCGCAGTCTGATGCATCCGGTGTTTGAAGTCGGCAAAATCGCGAACTGGATCGCGCCACCCGCGGCTGGCATCAAGGGCAAGCCATTTGATTACGAGTATGTGAGATTGTAGTGTCGCGTTACGATCAAAAACTCGAGTTCATACTGCGCACGGCGGCGCGCATCTTTGCCGAGAAGAGTTATCACTCGACGTCGATGCGCGACATCTCGCGCGCGACGAACGTGAGTCTCGCGGGCCTGTATCACTACTGCAAGTCGAAAGAAGAGCTGCTGTTTTTGATTCAGGACAACTGTTTTGGTCGTGTGCTTGAGCGTTTAGAACAACGGCTCGAAGGCGTCGCAGATCCGATCACAAAACTCGGCATCTTCATCGAGAACCACCTCTCGTTCTTTGCTGCGAACATGTCGGAGATGAAAGTGCTATCGCATGAAGCGGAATCGCTGGGCGGCGATTTGTACAATCACGTATCGACACGCAAAGACAAATACGCCCAACTTGCGCGACAGATCCTTCGTGAGGTCCAGGAGACGCAGCAAAGCCAGGAGCCGATCGACTTGACCGTCGCGACGTATGCGCTGTTTGGGATGATGAATTGGATCTATAACTGGTACGATCCGCACGGCAAACTAAATGTGTCGGATCTCGCGAGCAATGTTATGAAATTGTTCCTCAACGGGTTTGTGCCGAATGGTATGTGCCGCGGGTTGCCGATACCGTCTGAAAGCCCGAGCGTTTGGAGCCACGGATAACACGGATGCTAAAACTCGATTATGAAGTAAAGGGCGGGATCGCGCTGATCACGCTCAACGATCCACCGGCGAACACGTACAGCTACGAGATGATGCAAATGCTCGATCGCGCGATTCTCGATGCGCGAATGGACGAAGCTGTTCAGGTGATCGTGATCACGGGTAAAGGCGAGAAGTTCTTTTGCGCCGGCGCTGACATTCAGATGCTTGCCAACGTCACGCCGACTTATAAATACTATTTCTGTCTTCACGCAAACGAGACGCTCAATCGTCTAGAGCAAACGCCGAAGCTCGTGATCGCTGCGATCAATGGTCACTGCGTCGGCGGAGGTTTGGAAGTCGCGATGGCGGCTGACATTCGCATCGCACGCAAAGGCGCAGGCAAAATGGGGTTGCCTGAAGTCTCGCTCGGCGTGCTTCCGGGAACCGGCGGTACGCAGCGTCTCGTCCGGCTCATCGGAAAATCGCATGCGATCGAGATGATGGCAACTGGACAGTTGTTCGACTTCGAGCGTGGTCTCGCGCTCGGCATCGTGAATCAGATCTTCGAAGCGGAGACACTTGAACAGTTTGCTGAGATGGTCCAGGATTACGCGCGCCAGTTCACGACACCAAACAAAGCAGCGCACGCGGTCGGTCGCATCAAGCGCGCCGCGCAAACCGGTTCCGAGATCTCATTCGAATCTGCGCTCGCGCTCGAACGTGAACTGCAACAACAGCTCTTCCAATCTGAAGACGCGAAGGAAGGTCTCGACGCTTACGTGAACAAGCGCAAGCCTGAATTCAAGGGACGCTAGAATGTACGAACACATTCAAGTCGCAGAGAACGAGGGCATCCTGACGATCACATTGAATCGTCCGGACCGTTTGAATGCGTTCATCGGTCACATGCGTCGCGATCTCGCGGAGGCGCTCGAACACGCCGGCAGCGATCGCGGTGTTCGCGTCGTGATCATTACCGGCGCGGGTCGTGGGTTTTGTGCGGGCGGCGATATCGCGTTCATGGCCGAGTTGATGCAGCGTCGCAATGCGGAAGAGTTCTCGCGCATACTCGGCGCCGGGCGACGCGTGATTCTCGCGATTCGACAGATGACGAAGCCTGTCATTGCGTCGATCAATGGACCAGCGTCGGGCGCCGGCTGCAATCTCGCGCTTGCGTGTGACCTGCGCATCGCGTCGACTAATGCCACGTTCAGTCAGTCGTTTGCGAAGGTTGGGCTACATCCTGACTGGGGCGGAACATATTTTCTGCCGCGCCTCGTGACGCCGAATAAAGCGTGCGAGATGTTCTTTTTGGGCGAGTCGATTGACGCTGCGGAAGCTGCGCGACTCGGGATTGTCAACCAGGTGGTCGCGCCGGAAGAGTTGGAAAGCGCGACACTGCAACTCGCCGAGCGTTTGCGTGCGGCGCCGCCAATCGCGCTCGCGGCGGCGAAGCACGCGGTCTACATGAGCCAGGCGGCTGAGCTTGAAGAGATGTTACGCTACGAGACCGAAGCGCAGTTACGTTGTTTCGAATCTGACGACGGTCACGAGGGCGTTCACGCATACTTAGAAAAACGCGAACCTAAATTTACCGGACATTAATCCGTTCTTAATCCGTGTCATCCGTGGCTAAAACAGCTCTGATCACTGGCGGCGGCCGAGGCATTGGTCGCGCCATCGCACTCGCCTTCGCGCGTGAGGGCATCCACATCGCTGTCGCGGCGCGGACCGCCGAACAAGTCGAACAAGTCGCACGTGAGATCGGCAACGACGCGATTGCGCTTGTCTGTGATGTCGCGGATCCGCAAAGTGTCGCGCTGATGTTTGAGCGAGTTGGCGACGTAGATATTCTCGTCAACAACGCCGGCATCGCGGAGAGCGCCACAGTCGTCAACACCACTGACGAGCTCTGGCATCGACATCTCTCGATCAATCTCTCCGGCACGTTCTACTGCACGCGCGCTGCACTGCCTGCGATGCTCAAGAAAGGCTGGGGTCGAATCATCAATATTGCCTCGATTGCAGGCAAAACAGGCGCACCATACATCGCTGCATATTCGGCGTCAAAACATGGTGTATTAGGACTGACGAAATCGATCGCGCTCGAAGTAGCCACAACCGGAATCACAGTGAACGCGATCTGTCCTGGTTATGTTGATACTGAAATGGTTTCACGCGGCGTCGAACGTATCACCTCGCGCACCGGACGCACCGCCGAAGAAGCTCTCGACACACTCAAGAAAATGAGCCCGCAGAATCGACTTGTAACTGTGGAAGAAGTCGCGGCGGTGGCGTTGTTGCTTGCTTCAGAAGAGGGACGTGGGATTACGGGTCAAGGAATCAACGTCGACGGTGGGACAGTAGTTTAGCCACAGATTACACGGATAATTCATACACCAACCGGATCGGCAGTCCCATAATATTGAAGTAGTCACCCTCGATCTCCTCAATAAACAGCGCCGCCTTCCCCTGTATCCCGTAAGCGCCCGCTTTGCCGAACGGCTCACGCGTCGCGATATACCAGTCGATCTCCGTCTCACTCATCTCCGCGAAACGCACGCGCGTCTTTTCGTAAGCAACACGCGTCTCACCTCCGACTCTCACAACGGCGACGCCAGTCAAAACGTCATGCCACTTCGCATTCAGTAAGCGCAACATTCGCCGTGCATCAGCGTCATCAACCGGCTGGCCCAGGATCTGGTTTGCGACAACAACTGTCGTGTCCGCACCGAGCACAACGCCTTCAGATAACCGATTCGCCACCGCTTCTGCCTTCGAGCGCGCGAGCCGTTGCACATAGGCCGCCGGCTCCTCGTTCGGCAACACCGTCTCATCGATACCAGCAACGATGATCTCATGCGGCCATCCGGCGCGCTCGAGTATCTCAGCACGCCGCGGACTACCCGACGCCAACACCAGTTTTTCGCGAAGATGACTCATGGCTTGCAGCAGCAAAGTTTGCGTGTTTCAATCGCCGAGCGCAAGCGCATAAAACATGAATCAACTGATCAAATCGTTACCGCAGGTTCTCCGCGCGTCCGGCAACTCCGCCGAAGTCGCGGAAGCGGCAGCAATCGCCGCGTGGAAACACGCTGCCGGTGAGGGTTTGAAAGAGCGTGCAGTCGCTTTGAAACTTGAAAATCGCACCTTGACCGTCGCTGTTGCCGATCCGATCTGGCAAAAGCAGTTAACCTCGATGCGTGGTCAACTACTCTTCCGAGTAAACACAATCCTGGGCCAACCGCTCGTCAGCGCATTCAATTTCGTGATCGATCGTGAACGCGCAAAACCACGCATTGAACAACCGGAACAGGACGAGCCCATCGACAACGAAGTGCCGCTTGAACTATGGTCTGCAGCCAACGCCATTCACGACCCTGAGCTGCGAAAAAACTTTCTGAAGACTGCCTTGCTCTCCTTAAAACGCAAGAGATAAGACGATGCCGATAACGCAATCAGATATTGAGAAAGTCGCCCAGCTAGCCCATCTTGAACTAGGCGAGGAAGAACTAAAAACCTTTGGCCCACAGATCGCCGAAATCGTTGCTTACGTCGAACAACTGAACGAGCTCGACACGACCAACATCGAGCCAGCCATCGGCGGCCTGACCCCTGAAGGCGAACGAACCGAAACCACTCGCCCCGACGAAATCTTCGGCTCCCTGGGCCAAAAAATCGCCCTGGCCGAAGCCCCCGATCCCGCCGAGGGCCACTTCCGCGTCCCGAAGGTGCTGTGAGTTAAATGTCGCGTCAAAGTGTCGAATTCTCAATTAACGCAGCAGAGAAGCTGAACGAAACACTGAACGCTTTTCTGCAAATCGATCGTGAGGGGGCGTTGGGGCGCGCCGGGGAGATCGAGCGGAGCGGGAGTGTTGGGCCACTCGCGGGTATTCCCATCGCCGTCAAAGACAATATCTGTGTTAAAGGTTTGCAGGCGTCCTGTGGGTCGAAGATTCTGGGACACTATCATCCACCTTACAACGCCACCGTCATCGAGCGGCTCACAAACGCCGGCGCCGTAGTCATCGGCAAGACTAACTGCGACGAGTTTGCGATGGGCTCGTCAAATGAAAACTCAGCGTTTGGTCCGGTGCGAAATCCGTGGGACACGACGCGAGTTTCGGGTGGCTCGTCAGGCGGGTCGGCAGCGGCTGTCGCGGCGGGCATCGTTCCGGTTGCGCTCGGTTCAGACACAGGTGGCTCTGTCAGACAGCCAGCATCGTTGTGCGGCGTCGTCGGCCTGAAACCCACTTACGGCCGCAACTCGCGCTACGGTCTCGTCGCGTTCGCATCGTCTTTGGACCAGGTTGGTGTTTTTGCTCGTGAGATTGAAGACGTCGCGCGCGTGCTCGGCGTGATCGCCGGACGCGATCCACACGACGCCACAACCGCGGATGTCCCTGTACCCGATTACACTGCTTCGTTGACTGGCGATCTGAAAGGCGCGCGCATCGGTTTTCCGCGTTCACTCTTCGGCAAGGGACTCGACGATGAAGTGAAGAACTCGGTGGAAAGTGTGGTGGATACTTACCGCGATCTCGGCGCGGAGATTGTCGATGTCGAGCTGCCGAATGCCGGTTACGCGATCGCGGTCTACTACGTCATCGCCACTGCCGAAGCCTCTTCGAATCTCGCACGCTTCGACGGTGTTCGTTACGGATTTCGCGCAGAGAACGCGCCGGAGCTGCGGCAGATGTATCGCAAAACGCGCGCGGGAGGTTTTGGACCGGAAGTTAAGCGTCGCATCATGCTCGGCACGTACGTGCTCTCCGCGGGTTATTACGACGCTTACTATCGCAAAGCACAACAAGTGCGGACGCTGATCGAGAACGATTTTCTCAAGGCGTTCGCGAGTTGTGATGCGATCATCACGCCCACGGCGCCGACGCCCGCGTTTGCGATCGGTGAGAAGACGAACGATCCGCTCGCGATGTATCTCAATGATATTTATACGGTGACTGCGAACCTGGCGGGGATTCCGGGGATCAGCGTGCCGTGCGGGCTGTCATCCGAACGACTGCCGATTGGGTTTCAGTTGCTTGGGCCATACTGGTCTGAGGATCAACTGCTGAAGTTTGCGCATGCTTATGAGCAGGTGCGACCCTTCACCGAACGACCGCCAATCAGCGCTTCATAGTGGACACAAAAAGGCACAAAAACACAAAAAAGATTTAATTGCTGTTAGCCGTTGAACTCACTAAACGTTTTTTGTGTTTTTGTGCCTTTTTGTGGCTACGATCCGATTTGTCTGGGATTAGATCGCCCGTAAATAATTCGAGGACGCCTTTAGCTGTGCCGATGACCGGTGTGACGTCGAGGCCCACGTGAACGGCGCCCGGTATCAGCCCCTTCTTCTTGATCTCGTAGCCCGCCAGCCCGAAGGCAAAAACCGACCCGACAATCGGAATGGGTTTGATGAGGCGCTTCGCGACGCCCCAGCCACCGGCCCTGATGATTCTGCGTTTGAGAGTGCTCATTCCTAACCCCTAAACGTGATAGCATGCATTTCGATGCGACTCAAGCTGTTTTGGCTGGCCTGCGCAATTATCGCGATTGCGTTGCTACTTTCCTGTCGTCCGGGCTCCGGTAACACGAGCCGCCTGCTGATCTACACGCCGCACGGCCAGGATCTACTAAAAGACTTCGTCACCCGCTACAAGCAACAGCACCCGCAGGTGGACATTCAGTTTCTCGACATGGGTTCGCGACAGATTCTCGAGCGCGTGCGCGTCGAGAAAAACCGTCCGCAGGCTGATTTGTGGTGGGGAGCGTCGCACACGACTTTCCAAACGGCCGCTGATGAGAATTTGTTGCTCGAGTTTCGACCGACATGGGCCGACAAAGTTCCAGCAACAGCACGGGACGCTGGTGATCGCTGGTACGGCACTTACGAAACACCGCAAGTGATCGCATACAACAGCGAAGCAGTCACAGAAGCAGAAGCGCCCCACGACTGGGACGACTTGCTCGATCCGAAGTGGCACGACAAAGTCCTGATTCGCAATCCCAATCCGTCTGACACGATGCGCGCAATCTTCGGCGCGATGATCTGGCGCTACTACAAAGACACCGGCTCGACTGACAAAGGTTACGAGTGGCTGCGCAAGCTCGATGCAAACGTACACGAGTACACTGCTGACGGAACACTCCTGATGCAAAAAATCGCGCGCCGCGAAGGACTCGTCACGATGTGGGACATGCCGGACGTTCGTCTTCACAAAGAGCAGAAGAACTTTCCGGTGAACTACAAGATACCGGCGAGTGGTACACCTTTAATCATCGACGGCATCGCGATCGTTCGTGGTGGACCAAACGCAGAAGAAGCGAAACGGTTTTATGAGTTTGTGACGACGCCGGAGAGTCTCGCGTACGCGGCGCAGAAGTATTACCGCATTCCGGTGCGCACGGATCTCGATCGCGCACAGCTACCGGCGTGGATGAACGAGCAGTTCACAGTCATGCCGCTCGATTGGGAACTCTTGCGCAAGAACGGCAGCGATTGGTTAAGATACTGGGACACTGAGATCAGAAAACATTAGACAGGATTCGTGTCTTTTCTTTCTCTTAACGACATCTCCCGGACGTTCGGCACGACGCGCGCTGTCGCCGGCGTTTCACTCGACGTCAATCAGGGCGAATTCTTCGGCCTGCTTGGACCATCAGGCTGCGGCAAGACGACGACGCTGCGCATGATCGCGGGTCTGGAGAAACCCGACTCCGGCTCAATCCTCTTTCAAGACAAAGACATCACCAACCTGCCACCCGAGCGACGCGGCTTCGGCATGGTCTTTCAAAACTACGCGCTCTTCCCTCACCTGAACGTCTTCGAAAACGTCGCCTTCGGCCTGCGCGCACGTCACAAGCGCAAAGAGGAAATGAACGAGCGCGTGAACAGCGCCCTCGAGCTGGTCCAACTTCCCAATTACGGCAAACGCGCCATCGACCAACTTTCCGGCGGACAACAACAACGCGTCGCCATCGCACGAGCAATAGCCATCGAACCCGCACTGCTGCTGTTCGACGAACCCCTCTCAAACCTCGACGTCTCGCTTCGTGAAGAGACGCGCCGGGAGTTGCGTGAGCTCGTGACGCGTCTCGGACTAACGGCTGTCTACGTCACGCACGATCAGGAAGAAGCATTCGCACTCTGCGATCGCATCAGCGTAATGGTCGGCGGAAAACTCATGCAGACTGGTCGCCCACGCGAGCTTTACGAGCAACCATCGGAAATCTCAGTCGCGTGTTTTCTCGGCCGGAACAACTTGATCAAAGCGATGCGTTTGAGTTCGAGCAAGACTACTGACGGTGAATTCAAAACGCTCGAAGGCGAGCACACACTGCATCTGCCGGTCAAACACGAAGATCTCGCGCCGTTGAACAAACCCGTCTATCTCGCTATCCGGCCCGAGCACGTCGAGCTCAGTACAAACAACAACGCCGCCGAGAATTCGCTGCGTGGAAACATTCGCGAGATCGTTTTTGGCGGTGCGACCTCGACCGTGCGCGTCGACGCCAATGGCTTGCTAATCGAAGCCCTCGTCCTCCGCACCGACGCCCTCGAAGTTAACCAGCCGTGCAACGTGATCCTCTCCCCGGATCATTTGACCCTGCTAAAGTGAAGAACCGAATCCGTCTTCATCAGTGGAGATCCGTGGCCCTGCTTTTGGTCACAGCCATCGTGCTTCTGTACGGCGTGATTTACCCAAACCTCTCTGTCGCCGTCAGCTCATTTCAACGCGCCGGAACCTGGACGCTCGCCAATTACACCGAAATACTCTCGCAGCGAATCGTCCTCGAAGCGATCGTCAGCAGCCTCGGTCTCTCAATCGCCACAGTCTTCTTCTGCGCGCTCGTCGGTATACCGCTCGCGTTTCTATTCGAGCGGTACACGTTTCCCGGGCGACGGCTCTTCGCTGCGTTCGCTGCGCTTCCACTCGTTCTCCCACCACTCGTCGGCACTGTCGCTTTCATTTATCTTGTGGGCGAATCGGGCATCCTCGCACACGGAATCCAAAACCTGCTCGGCTTACAAAATCCACCGTGGCGACTTCGAGGCTGGTCCGCGTTAATCCTGTTTCACACTTACACGATGTACCCGTTCTTCTACGTGCTCACGGGCGCGGGACTGCGCCGGATCGACGCGAGTCTCGCAGAAGCAGCACGAAGCCTCGGCGCGTCGAAGACGACCGTGCTCAGACGTGTCCTGTTACCACAACTAACACCCTCGCTACTCGCCGCCGCATTACTGACATTCATGACGTCGATGGCGTCGTTCAGCGCGCCACTCTTGTTCGGCGGCGACGTGCGCGTACTGACACTCGAGATCTTCACGGCGCGCCAACGCGGCGACTTCGGCATCGCAATCACCGAAACAGTCATACTCGCCGTCATCTCGCTCGGCGCACTCTTCTTCTTCCAACGTTACGAAGGAACACGACGATTCGCAGCCGCCGCGATGAAAGGCGCACCCCGTCGACGCGCCAGCATCGCGAGCGGACCGGCGCGCGTGCTCGCAACGATTCTCGCCGTCGTCTTCGCGATCGTTCTCGTGTTACCGGTGGCGACGTTATTCCTCGTGAGCTTCGCGCGCGAAGGCTCATGGACGACGCAGACAATACCGTCAGCCTACACGGTGGCAAACTACCAAAGACTATTCGCGGACCCTTGGGCTGCTGAAGTGTTCTTCAACAGCGTCACGATGTCAGCGATCGCGGCGGTGGCGGCGCTGTTGTGGAGTTTCGCTGTCGTCACGTTGCTGCGGCGAGGAAGGAACGAGCAAAAGTTTTTTGGGGAAGGATGGCGGCGATTGTTGTCGCTGCTGGTGCTGGTACCGTGGGCGCTGCCGGGAACGGTCGTCGCGGTTTCGGTGGCGGAAGCGTACGGCGGGCCGAGTCTCTTGCTCGGATCGTTCGTGTTGGTCGGCACGTTCTGGATCCTGCCGGTGGTTTATTTCCTGCGCTTCATGCCCCTCGTGGTGCGCGCGCTTCAGGCGAGTATGGAACAGGTCGATCCGACACTTGAAGAAGCGGCCGGCTCGCTCGGCGCACGTACGTGGCAGCGATTTATGCGCGTGACGCTGCCGCTCGTGTGGCCGGGCGCAGTCGCGGGGACGCTGCTGGCATTTGTGATCGCGTTAGGCGAATATGTGGCTTCAGTTCTGGTGTTTGTTCCGGCGAATCGACCGATCTCGATCGCGATTGCATCTGAGTTACGAGACTTCAAACTCGGCGCAGCGGCGGCGTACGGAGTGGTGTTGATCGTAATCATCTCAATCAGCATGATCGTGGCCGGACGTCTGGAGAGATTAAGAGCCTAAAGAGGAATTCTCAC
>Ga0134121_10003171_pt1 | contig 13854 bp, 10 predicted proteins | sample KB301_FD_96463 | JGI IMG/M metagenome (GOLD analysis project Ga0134121, IMG submission 96463) | Terrestrial soil microbial communities without Nitrogen fertilizer from Kellogg Biological Station, Michigan, USA - KB3-0-1 | ecosystem: Environmental > Terrestrial > Soil > Unclassified ...
CCGTGGACGAAGCCGGTCGAACAATCGCCGACGTGTTGTTGAGCATCGCCTCAAATTATCGCCGCGGGACCCTGAACGGTGTCCGGATGGACGCGGAATCGGCGCTGATCTGGAGTCCGGCGCACTTCACCTGGATGGACACGAATCACCCCGCCGGCACGCCGCGCGAGGGTTACCCGATCGAGATTCAGGTTTTGTGGATCCGACTGCTGCGTCAGCTTGAACGAATCGACGCAAAGCCCGGCGCCCAACCGTGGGCCATGCTGGCGAACCAGGCGGAAGCTTCGCTGCAAAAACTTTACTGGCTGGAGGACCGCGGCTATTTCGCGGACTGCCTGTTGGCGAAGGCAGATGAGTCCGCCGCAGCCGCGCGAGTGGACACGGCGCTGCGGAGCAACTGCCTGTTCGCGATCAGCCTGGGGCTCGTCACGGGCGAACGGGCACAGCGATGTGTCGCGGCGGCCAGTCGTTATCTCGTTGTTCCCGGAGCGTTGCGCTCGCTGGCGCCCCTGCCGGTCGCACCGCCACTGCCGGTTTACGGAAACGACGGACGACTGCTCAACAACCCGAACGAACCCTACTGGGGCCGCTATGAAGGTGACGAGGACACCCAACGCAAGCCGGCCTATCACAACGGCACCGCCTGGGTCTGGATGCTCCCGACGTTTTGCGAGGCGCTCGCGCGCGCCTGGGATTCTTCGGCCGAAGCCGTTGCCGCTGCGAAAGCGCACCTTGGCGGTCTGGGCCGATTGCTGAATGAGGGTTGCGCGGGACAACTGCCCGAAATTCTGGACGGCGACGCGCCCCATCAACAACGCGGCTGTGACGCCCAGGCCTGGAGCGTGACCGAGGCGATGCCGGTGAATTCGCTGTTGCGGCCGGTCAAATTGAATCGAGGTCGGGAGTCGGGAGGGAAGCCGTGAGTTCCATCGTCGCAGCTTCGTTGCCCAAAGTCGTCGAGAACGAAGAGCAACTCGACGACGTGTTGACCCGTCCGCGGACATGCCTGGTCGAATTCGTGAAGACGCTCCAAAGCCCGCTGCTGATTCTCGGAGCCGGCGGGAAGATGGGGCCGTCGCTGGCCGTGCTGTGCCGGCGCGCCGCCGACGCGGCGGGTCACAAACTGGAAATCATCGCGGTCAGCCGTTATTCGAACGCGGCGATTCGTCCACGGCTGGAAGAGCGCGGCGTCAAAACGGTCGAGTGCGATCTGTTGGAGCGCGACGCGGTGAAGCGGTTGCCGGACGCGGAGAACATCATCTACCTTGTCGGCCTCAAATTCGGCACGTCGGACAACCCGTCGCTGACGTGGGCGATGAACACCCTGGTGCCGGCTCACGTCGCCGGGCGCTATCCCGCAGCCCGGATCACGGCGCTTTCGAGCGGAAACGTCTATCCGTTGGCGCCGGTTCACAGTGGCGGTTCGGTCGAGACCGACGCGCTGACGCCGCTCGGAGAGTATGCCAATGCGTGCGTTGCTCGTGAGCGCATCTTCGAATTTTTCTCGCTGCGCAACGGAACACGCGTCGCGCTCGTGCGGCTCAATTACGCGGTGGAACTTCGCTACGGTGTTCTGGTGGACATCGCACAGCGCGTTTACGCCGGTCAACCCGTAGGAGTGAACACGGGTTATTTGAACTGCATCTGGCAGGGAGACGCGAACGAGTTCATCGTCCGATCTCTCGCTCTGGCGAATACGCCTCCCGCTGTATTGAACCTGACCGGACAAACCGAACTGTCGGTTTCAAAACTCGCAGCGCGTTTCGGCGAGTTGATGGGAAGGACGCCGCGGATCGCCGGGACGGAATCCGCGACGGCGCTGCTCAGCAACCCGGCCCGGATTCTGGCGCTGCTGGGCGAACTGCCGACGCCGCTCGAAGCGGTGCTGCGCTGGACGGCGCACTGGGTCATGCGCGGCGGGCGCACGCTCGGCAAGCCGACCCATTTCGAGGTTCGGGACGGGAATTATTAAATCATGCACGAGTATCCGCAGGCGCCAGCGTGGGTATTAAAGTCGTTGCGCAAGGGTCAGGTGATCCCGGCGCATCCGCTGGCGCTGACGCAAAAACGCAAACTGGACGAACGCCGCCAGCGGGCGCTGACCCGTTACTACCACGCGGCGGGCGCCGGAGGTGTCGCCGTGGGCGTGCACACGACGCAGTTCGAAATCCGCGAACGGCGACACGGCATGTTCGAGCCCGTGCTCAAGTTGGCGGCGCAAACGGTCGAAGCCTGCGACGCCGCAACGGGACGGAAGACGTTACGGATCGCGGGCATTTGTGGCGGAACCCGACAAGCTGTGCGAGAGGCGGAATTTGCGCGCGAATGCGGTTACCACGCCGGCCTGCTCTCGCTGGCGGCACTAAAGAAAGCAGGCGAAGGGGAGTTGATCAGTCATTGCCGGACGGTGGCGCGGGAGATTCCGTTGATGGGTTTTTATCTGCAACCGTCGGTTGGCGGGCGCGAGTTGAACCGGCGTTTCTGGCGGCGCTTTGTCGAGATACCGAACGTAATCGCGATCAAGGTTGCGCCGTTCAACCGGTATCAAACGCTCGAAGTCGTCCGGTCCGTCGCAGAGTCGGGTCGCGCCGATGAAATCGCACTCTACACGGGGAACGACGACAACATCGTGCCTGACCTGTTGACGCGCTTCGCGGTGGCCACGGATCGCGGGACCATTCATTTGTCCTTTGCCGGCGGATTGCTCGGGCACTGGGCATTCTGGACGCGACGCGCGGTGGAGTTGCTAAATGCGTGCAAGAAAGCCCGCAAGCGGCGAGCGGTGCCCGCGCGTCTGTTAACTCTGGGCCAGCAGGTCACGGAGGCGAACGCCGCGATTTTCGACGCCGCCAACCGGTTCGCGGGTTGCATTCCCGGCATTCACGAAGTGTTGCGGAGGCAGGGGTTGGTGGAAAATACTATTTGTCTGAACCCCAGGGAAACGCTCTCGGCCGGACAACGGGAAGAAATCCGGCGCGTGCGCGGGGCCTATCCGTTCCTGAACGATGATGAATTTGTGAACGAGAACCTGGACGGCTGGCTTCGATAGCCGCGGACCCTTTGGCGTTTCATCACCGCTCCTTTGGCGCGCCAAAGAAGTGATCGTTCTCGATGCCGTAGCGCTGAAGCACACGCTGCGTGGCCGCGTCGAGTTCCCGGGCGTCGAGCACGACGCGCTGCAGCGTGTCGCCTTTCAGAAATTCAAACAGGTGAAAACCGTTTTCCGGCTTTTTCAGCGCTTGTTGAAGATCGCGGAGGTGGCTGATTTTTTGGCCGTTCACTCGCTCGACAACCAGGTTTCGGGCGTCCTGGTAGCCGATGTTTATAAGGTCAGGTAACAACTGGGAGAGCACCACGATGGCGGGACGCTCCGGCGTCGGGTCCTCGTTCCGGAAATACGCGAAGCGGAAAGGCGCCCGCCGTTCCCAATCCTGCCCCCAACTGCGGAGAAAGTTTTTCGTCAAAGGCTGGAACACGAGACCGCCCACGATCAGGTATTCGGGGTCTTCATCGAAAGGCGCCTCTGGCACCAGCCGCGCGGCGTCCTCGGCTTTGGGCAACGTGTAGAGCACTTCCTCGGCATGACCCTCGCGCCAGATTTTCAAGCGCACTTTGTCTCCCGCCCACTTGTTCCGCGTAGCGAGGTTTTCGAGCATGAGATGGCCGTAGTCCGGATCCACGTAATCCCCCTGAATGTCGATGTCGAACCCATCCACCTGCAGCAGGACGTCGCGACGCTTCAGAACAAAAGGAGCTCCTTTTTTGCCAGCCACTTCGATGACCACGACGCCGGTTTTTTCACCGGTCTGCTTGAGGTATTCGTGTGTCTCAGGATTTTCCGTCGGCTGCCAGGTGAAATCGAAATAGCCGAGGCCTTTGTAGTTCCCCTTTTTTTGCGCTTCGAGGATGGAACGGATGAACGGCGAGGGCAAAACCTGCAACAGGTTTCCCGTCTGGGAGACAACCAGACCGACGACCTTGCCGCCGCTCACGACCGGTTCGCCCCAACCCGTGCCGTCAATCTCCGAGTTCAATTCGAGCTGGACATGCACCGCGTCGCTCATGCTGCCATGACCAACGGTGAAGCGCGTGAACTCGGCCTTTCGGTTTTCCAGATTTCCTCCGCGCCAGCGAAGGATTTGAATGTCCGCGTCCTTGGAGACGGAATTCGCCAGCGCGACCGGCTTGAGTTCCGGCCAGAATTTTTCCTCAGCCGTGGTGACGATGGCGACGTTGGCCGGGTAATCCACCCATTTGACCTCCCCGCTCCACCACTGGCCGCGTCCGCCTTTCTGGACGCGCACCAGGGTGCGGTCGGTCAGGTCATCCGCCGTGATCAGGATCTCGCGCGATCCGATCACGACGCCCGATTTGGTGACCGACTGGCTGCGGCGCGACCAGGGCTGGAAGTAATCGTACTGCTTGCGGGTGACTTCGACGCTGACGATCGACGGTTCGAGCCAGCGCCCGGACTTCCTGGCCGCTTCGGCGCCCCGCCCGCAGATCGCCGCGGCAAGCAGGAGCAACACAACGGTGAGTCGAATCTTCATAATCGCCGATCTTTCGTGATCCCGTATGTCTTCAAAATGTCAGCGTGCGCCGCCGCGGCCGCCTGGCGGTCCAGTGTCTCTATGGCGTCGTTTGGCAGGAATTCGATCACGTGATGCGTGTTTGTCGCGGATTCAATCGCGCGGACGACATCCTCGAGTTTGTCGATTCGCACGCCGTTGATTTTGTCCACCAGCGCGCGGCTGGAAATCTTGACGTTTGCGTTGACCGGATGCGCCAGCGTGGCGGCCAGCATGACCGGTTCAGTGCGCGCGCTTTCGGGTGATTCATTTCGCCGGTAGTAAAGCTCGTAAACGACGTCGGCGTTGCCGCTGTCGCGCCAGTCGCGGCCGAGCGTGCGGACGTAATCCTGGCTCAACGGCGTGAAGACAAGTCCGGCGAACACATAGTAACGGGGCAGCACGTCGTATTGGTTGGCGAGCAGCCGGTCGCCGTGATAAACGGACATCGGCACTGAAAGCTCCAGATCCTTGCCATCCCGCAGGATTTTCAACGGCAGGCTTTCGCCGTTCTGCGCCGAATGAAACGCCGCCGTCGCAAACACCCGGTTTCCTTCGTACATCACCGTGCCGTCGCTCCCGACCTCGTAGGGGCCCACCTTCAACAACACATCGTCGGGGTGGAGCAGTTTCTCCGTCGCGGCAATCGGCAGCAGGCTGTCGATGCGCGCGCCGAGACTCGGGTCCTTCAACTTGAGAAAACGACGATACGCCGGGTTTTGCAGCGGGACGACGCGAATCCCGGCCACGGGAAAGCCGTCATAATGTCCATCCTCGATGTCTTTGAGAAAATGTTGAATCACCGGAGGCGGAATAAAAAAGCCGGCATTCTCCAGCCCCGGGATTCCCTGAAACGCGACGCCGACGACCTGATCGTCCTGCACGACCGGGCCACCGCTGTTGCCCGGGTTGATGGCCGCGTCGGTTTGAACGGCGAGGAAGGAACGATTTCCAGGGTGAACGTAATTCTGCATCTCGATGCGTGAAACCACGCCGCGCGTGTAGGAGATCTGTTCACCGCCGGCCGGATAACCGTAGGTCACCACCGTCGAGCGGACCTTTGGAAGCTCGCCAATGCTGATCGGCTCCAGGCCGTCGAAGAATTTTTCATCCTCGACTTCAAGCAACGCGAGATCGCAATCGTGCGCGACGAAACGCACTTTGGCGGGATAGGGCTGCGGGTCCTGATAGCGACGCACGACGATCTGCCGGGCCCAGCTCACGACGTGGGCGTTCGTCATGATTTTCTTGCCCTTGATGACGAAACCGGACCCGCTGCTTCGACGAACCGGTTCGAAACGCCAGGGAGCGTCCCAGACCGGCTGCTGGCTGAACGTCATGATCTGAACCACCGAGCGCTCCGGTTCCGCGCCGAAAACCGCGGAGGCAAAAAGGCCGACCAGGAAGAGAACTTTCTTTGGCACGGTGCGAAAATGCTGAGTGAGCCGGGACTGGTCAAGCAAGAACAGGCTTCTGGTGCGAATTTCCACCAACCCTTTGAGCGCGCTGGAGTGCGGGTAGCATCCACTCTTCGACTGTGGTCGGCGCTGCTCGCCAGTTCGGAGGCGATTCGCGTCTGCGAGAGCTGTTGTGCACGCCTCAAACGGCCCGTGTCTTCTGGTAATACCACTGAAGCTGCTCCGCGCTGCTTTCTTCGTCCACGTTTTCCCTGGCAAGAGCCTGCTCTCCCTCGGCCGGCGGCAATGATCCCTTGAGGTTCCACAGTCCATTCCGACGGCCAAACGTCCAGTATTCGACGAACGGCGATACGTATTCGTCTTGCTGAATCACCTGGCCACCTCGTTTCACGACGTATTGCGCGTGAGCGCTGATGCGCACCGTGAATTCATCGAGTGAATTGTCGGCAAAATTACGGACCAGGATCAGTTCGACTTTTCGGACACAAAGGTTGCGGTATTCGACCGTGATGCCGTCGGCCTTCTGCTGGCGGATGCCTTCGGCGAGCTTCGTGGCGTATTCAGGAAACAGATCGACTGACGGGATCGCCGCAGGATCACCCCGTTCCCATGCTCCGAACACACCAATGAAAACCTGACGCGCCCGCTCCAGCATCCGTCGGCGGTCCCAGGTTTTGTCCGTCGTGACGAGGAAGTTGAGCAGCCGCTCGATGCGTGTCGCCTTCGTCGCGGCCTCCTTTTCCAGCCACGGACCCGCGGGGCCGCCCGCGCTGGCGGCTTCAGCGTAAACATTTTCGAGCCCTTCATCCGTGAATTGCTCGAAAAAGTTCTCATCCTTGAGCGCGTCGGACTCACGGGATTGTTCGATTTCGCGCAGTTGCCACTTGGCTTCCACAAGCTGAAACGTCCAGAACTCCTGAAACGTGGCGGGAGAATAATCTCCGCGCAGAAATTCGCGCGTGCGATCGTCGGTGTAATAATCCTTCGCCCGCGCCGTGATCAGCGCGGTGAACTCGCGCTCGTTCGGATTGTGCGTGTAGCGGACGTTGACGATGTCAATCTGTTTGACCTCGAGACCCGAGATGACGTTGATCTCATGGTTCCGGATCATGCCGGCCAGTTGCGCGCAGTGATCCGCGTAAAGATCCGGCATGAGCAGCGGCTTCATTGGCCCGTATTCGCGCGCCTGCCAGCATTTCTGAAGTTGAACAAAAGTGGTTTCCGCCGTTTTTTCCAATTCCGCAGGAGCGAAGTCCGCATCCACTTTGGTAATGAACTCCAGCAGCTTGAGCGTTTTCATGGCCTTGGGGGCGATGGCCGCGCGGTCAAAGATGAAGTCGAGGTCTTCGTCCCTCTTATTCTTTGCCGCGGCAGCGATGATCACGATCACCACAACGGCGCCGAAAAAAATGAGAAAAGCCACCGCGGGGTCGTCCCCGCTTCCGTTGGAGGAACCCCCGCCTCCTCGATAATGACCGCCGCCGAACCCGCCGCCCTTGTTGTGCACCACAAACCCGTCGGCAATGAAGGTATGTGGCGCGCCGACTTCCAGATTGAACACTTCTCTTTCGTCCGGCTCGATCCGTCGCGCGCGCACTTTTGCGGGCTCAAATTGCCCGTTCAGCCAAACGAGCACGGCGTCGTCGCGCCGAAGCTCACCGGCTTCGCGGAACGCGCCGTCCGCCAGCCTCACCGGATGCTCGACCGTGGTTCGCAGTTTTCCGTGGTCGGTTTCGAGAACCAACATAGACGAGCGCGTTGCGTGGATTCCCTTTACCGTCGTCACACCAATCCTGTTCCGGTTGTCCACACTCCACACTTTGTCTCCGGGAGCGAGTTGCTCGATTGCGATCTGTCCTCGCGGTATCTGGACCTTCGTTCCGGCGGGAAAACAACCGCCGCCTTTGTTGTGCACGACAAAGCCACCGGCCACGAAGGTGTGCGGCGAACCTACTTCCAGGTTAAACACGGTTACAGGCAGGGTAAATTCCGTCCGCTTGTGGATCGCCGCCGGACGAAGCGCGCGACCTCGCAGGATCATCACCTCGTCGCCCGGCAGACACGCGCCCGCGTTCCGGAAGGATCCGTCGCGCGTCAACAGTGGATGTTCGGTGGTCGTGCGCAATTCGCCCGCGCCCGTGATCAGGGACAACAGGGATGATTGAGTTTCGTGGAGTGCTTCCACGCGCGCCCGCACAACGCGGCCCCGTTCGTCAACCGCCAGAACCGTGTCGCCCGCCCCGAGCTTTTCTATGGCGACTTTGCCGTGGGGCGTCGAGACGGGCGTTCCCGCCGGGAAGCAACCGCCTTTGTTGTGAACCGCGATTCCGTTGGCGAAAAACGTGTGCGGTGAATCGGTCTGCAGGTTATAGACGCGCGTCCGGGTTTCGATCTTTTCGAGCCTGATAATCCTCTGCGCGCTCAAGCCCTGGCCATCGTAAGCGAAAACGCGGTCACCCACCCGCAGGGCTTCCAATGTCTTGAACGTGCCGTTGCCGACATAGAAAGGATGCTCGGCCGTCACGCGCAACGTCATGTCCTCTGTGCTGACGACGAAATAGGCCTTCACATCATGAGTGAACACATCACGAACCAAGGCGTGGACGACGTTGCCTTCAGGAGTGAATGCGAGCAGCGAATCGCCCGGCCGCACATCACGGATGAAAGCGGACGATCCGTCCGCGCGCAGGATGGGAGTGTCCGGCAGGAAACAGCCCTTGTTGTGGACCAATATGCCGTTCGCCAGAAACGTCCCGAACGGGGCAACGAGAAGATTGTACGCAGGAAGTGTCGCTTTCACGCGCTCGACAGAAAGCAAGGCGGCATTCCGCAACTGTCGGCCATCCCACCAGCGAATCGTGTCTCCCACACGAAGATGGGAAGCCTGTCGAAACTCACCGTCTCCAACGGCAACAGGATGCTCGGGTGTGACCCGGAATGTGTGTCCAGCCGTATTGAGGCTCAGGTATTCTTCGGGCTGCACCTCGATGCGCGCCTGCACGGTGACTTGCCGGAGTTGCCCGCCGCTCACGGTCAGCACGCTGTCGCCCGCGGCGAGCCGTTCGACCGGAACGTTACCCGTCGGCGTGAGAATCAGCGTGCCTTGTTCGAGGCAACCACCCCCGCCGCGACCCCAGGCACTTTCGCCAGCACCCAGCGCGAGCACGAGCGCGAATGTGAAGCGCCATTTCATCAACGCAATCTTGTCGGCGGAGGCGACCGGTCGCCATTACAATTGCACCCGCGATTTTCAGGCGCCGGCGCGGAGCCGACGACGAAAAGCGGTTAATGCAATCCGGCGAGAATGCCGCCGAGCACCGCAGCGGCCACGACGATGCTGATACCGATGATGCTCGCGCCGACGACCCTTCCGAAATACTGGGCGACCGCGATGTTGCCGCGCGCGATTTCCTTTCCTTCATCAAGGTTCGGCGTCATGCGCTCGATGAGCCGCGGCAAGGCGAACGACGCCAGCAGCACAAGTCCGATGCCGATGATGCCGCCGATGATGGAGAAGACGACCGCCCAGCCAATGTTGATGGCTACTTCATTCATGTGATGCCTCCGGTTGCGCGACGTCGCTCTTGTTTTCCCGGAAGGCGTCGCTTCATCCGGGAAAAAACTTGTTGCTGATCCAGATCAAAAGTCCGAGCAGCAGCACGCCCAGCACGAGGCTCCAGACGATGAGTTTCTTCTCGATCGGCAGCAGCGGCTCGTGCTCCATCTTGCGCAGCTCTTCCGAAATCTTCGGCTCGTCAGCCATAACCGGTTCAAATAGTCGGAGGTTTTACGCCGTGGAAAAACAGCCACGAAATCACCAGCCCGATCCAGATGATGAAACCGAACAGACAGACGAGATACACCGCCGCCAGCCGGCCGATCCCTTCTTCCCAAAGTTTCCTGAAGTCCGACACGACGCCGATAGTGAAAAACGTCAGCACAAAAAACAACACGCGAAACACGTCCAGGCCGGCGGTCACCGCCTTCGCGGTGGCCAGTTTGCCGGGAGCCGCCAGACACAACGCGAGCAGCACGACGAATGTCAGCGCGTAACCCAACACGAATTTGGGGAAGCGCTGCCAGATCTCGACGGCCCGCACTTTTTCGCCGTTCCTCTTTTCGATCTTCGCGCACCAGATAACCGCCAGAATGAACGACCAGACGCCGATGAAGACGTCGATGAAGATCTTCACCGTCGTGGCAGTCATGGTAATCCAGCCCTCCTTGTATTGAACGCCGGTGTCGGCGAACGTCCTGGCCCGGATCAAGGCATCCGTGATCGTTCCGCTCGCCACCGCCGCGCCGTCGGTTTTCACCGCCAGGCCCATCCACGCGCCGGCCACCATCGGTTCGTTGTGCAGAAAATGCTGCGCGACGAAGGGAAGAAACAGCAACTCCACCACCGCGAAGATCACCACCAGCGACGACACCATGATCGGCACGATGGGCCGGGCGCGGATCGCCGCGCCGGTCGCAATCGCCGCCGACACGCCGCAGATCGAAATCCCCGAAGCCAGCGGCGCCGCCCACTCGCGGCTGAAGCGAAAGTATTTTCGCGCCACAAAATAGACCAGCGCCCAGTAGATGAGATAGGCTTCGACGATGGCGCACAGCCCGCGGAACATCACCGCCGTGGCCAGGCCCAGTTGCTCGGCGGCCTTGACTCCCAGCGTCGCTCCGAGCAGCACGAGCGCGATCTTGATGTAAAGCTCCGGCCGGACGGCATCCTTCATCAGATTCGCCAGTCGCGGCAAAAAATTTCCGACGATGAGACCGCAGACCAGCGCGACAATGAAACCCGCCTCGCCCGTCACGTTCAACGACCAGCCGATATTGAACTTCTGGTGTTCGACCGGCGTGGCCGCAACGTAGGCGAAATGGCCGACGGCAAAGCAGGTGTAGCTGATGAAGAAAACGAGCGTGAATCCGTTGACGAATTTGCTGAACCTGACTCTTAGCGCCGCCTTGGCCGCCGTTGTGAGTATCGCCAGCAAGAGGAGGTAGGTCAGAATCAACGCGGCGACGCCCTTCACGTGCGGATAGTTTTTGGAAACCGGAGTCATGATTTGAGAAACCTCCGTCCAGACGTTCGTCTTGATTGCCCAACCCAGGACGTCTGCGCCGCTGAAGCCCAACAGGGAAATGAAGAACAGAAACAATCCAACCATCAGCGCCAGCCAGTCCTCGCTGATCAGGGGCGGGGCGGACTTGCCGGCGCGACTCGGGACGGCGGCTGGGCCTGCCTGGCTCGTCTCAGTCATCGGGAACCGCCGCATCATTGCGAAGATCAGGCGCCAAATAAAGGTAATTTTACGCAAGGGCTCCCGGGGCGGTCCGCAAAAGAATTGCGCCGGGTCGTCCCGTGCTTTTATGGTCGGACAAACGATGGTCAACTCCGCGGAAATCCTGTTCGTCGTCCCCCGGGTCCCGCCGCCGCTTGACCCCGGTTTCCGGCCGATTTCACTGGGCAACCGCAGGTATCGCCAGGCCGTTGCCGCCGCGAAATCCAAGGTCCAGCTCAGCGTCGCGCTGGAACGGAACGATGGGCACGTCTCGGTCTTCCAAACGGAGATTCTCGGTTCGGGCGACGAAGCGGCGACGCAACTCTATGTCGAGCGGCTCGTCAAATTTCTGCTTTGGCAGATCGGCGGTTGGAAGATCGTCATCGGCGGCCCGCGCGACATCGGCGACTTCATCGCGCCAACCTACTCGCAGACCGGAGCGCGCGCGTTTGACGTGAAGCTCATGGAGCAGGTTTACGAAAAAAAGTTTGTCGTCGAGACGGTTGATTACTCCCAAACACCCGCGGCGCGCGAATCGTCCGTGGCTCTGGGCAGACATCTGGACGGATGCCGGATCGGCTTCGACCTCGGCGCGAGCGACTACAAGCTCGCTGCCGTGAAAGACGGCGAGGTCGTATTCACCACGGAAATTCCCTGGGACCCGCGTCCACAGACGGACCCCGACTGGCATTACCGGAAAATCAACGACGGTTTGAAGCTTGCCGCCAAACATCTCCCGCGTGTGGATGCCATCGGCGGCAGCTCGGCGGGGATTTACATCGACAACAAAGTCATGGTGGCATCGCTCTTTCGTGGGGTCTCGCCCGAGCTGTTTGCGCAAAAGATCAAACCGCTGTTTCTCAACCTCCGCAAAGAGTGGGGCGTGCCGTTCGAAGTCGCCAACGACGGCGACGTGACCGCGCTCGCCGGCGCGATGTCGCTGCGCGTGAACGGAGTGCTGGGTGTTGCGATGGGTTCGAGTCAGGCAGCAGGTTTCCTCGACGCGCAAGGTCGCATCACCGGCTGGCTGAACGAGCTCGCCTTCGCGCCAATCGACTACAACCCGCGCGCGGTGGCCGACGAATGGTCGGGCGACACCGGCTGCGGTGTCCAATGCTTCTCACAACAGGCAGTCGTTCGGCTCGCGCCAGCAGCGGGAATTGAACTGCCGAAAGGACATCCAGCCGAGCAACTCAAGTTCGTTCAGGAATTGCACCAGAAGGGTGACCCGCAGCCGCCGAAAATCTTTGAGACGATCGGCGTTTATCTCGGCTACGGGCTGGCGCATTATGCAGACATGTATGACTTCCGCCATCTGCTGGTGCTCGGCCGTGTCACTTCCGGCGCGGGCGGCGACCTCATCGTGCAGAAAGCGATGGAAGTGTTGCACGCCGACTTTCCCGAACTGGCCCAAAAGCTTTCGCTGCACTTGCCGGATGAGAAGAGCAAACGCGTCGGGCAGGCCGTGGCGGCGGCGAGTTTGCCGTCGCTAAGAAACCGAGGCATGAATTGAACCCCTACTACGATTTCGTCTCCGAATACTCCCGCTTCGCCAAAGAGGGCCGGACTTATCCGCTTGGCAATTCTGCGCCGTTACCGCGCCCGCAAGTTGCTCCGGACGCGCCGAAGGTTCTGATTTTTTCGCCGCACCCGGACGACGAGGTCATCATTGGCGGACTGGCGCTGCGACTGTTGCGCGAAGCGAAATGGAACGTCATCAACGTCGCCGTTACGCAAGGGAGCAACAAAGAGCGCCAGGCCGAACGGCTGAAGGAGTTGAAGAACTGCTGCGATTGCATCGGGTTCGGCCTCGTGCAGACCGCGCCGAACGGGCTGGAGAAGGTGAATCCGAAAACCCGCGAACGGGAGCCGGCGTTTTGGACGCAATCGGTCAAAGCTGTCGCCGACATCCTGGCGAAACACCAGCCGCGCGTGATTCTGTTTCCGCACGAACTCGACTGGAACAGCACGCACGTCGGCACGCATTTTCTCGTTGTGGACGCGCTCAAAACTCTGCCGCCGGACTTCACCTGCTTCGCGGTCGAGACGGAGTTTTGGGGACAAATGCCGTCGCCGAATCTGATGGTTGAGTTAAGCGTCCAGCACGTAGCCGACCTCATCACCGCGCTGACGTTTCACGTCGGAGAAGTGCGGCGCAACCCGTATCACCTCTCGCTGCCGGCGTGGATGATTGACAACGTGCGGCGTGGCGCGGAACTCGTGGGCGGACAGGGCGGCGCCGCGCCGGATTTCACGTTTGGCACGCTGTATCGGGTGCGCAGATGGAGTGGCGGAAAGCTGGAAAAGGTTTTCGACGGCGGAAGGTTTCTAAGCTGTGCTGAACTCCCTCAGGGTTTGTTTGGCTGAAGCAGACCAAATCGCCCCGGACAAGGTTTACTTCTGGATCTGCTGCGGGCTGAGGACAGCCCCGCCCTACCAGGCGTCACGGATTTTCCGACCGACCTTTGAACTCCGCCAGCATGACGGCGATCGCATCCACGTCGTCGCGCGCCACGGTGCGCGAATCCGAGCGATAGGCGTTCAACATGATGGAAAAGGCAAGCCGCTCGCCGGCTGCGCTGGTTA
>Ga0134121_10003172_pt1 | contig 13848 bp, 10 predicted proteins | sample KB301_FD_96463 | JGI IMG/M metagenome (GOLD analysis project Ga0134121, IMG submission 96463) | Terrestrial soil microbial communities without Nitrogen fertilizer from Kellogg Biological Station, Michigan, USA - KB3-0-1 | ecosystem: Environmental > Terrestrial > Soil > Unclassified ...
CGGCGGTTGCGTGGATCGCGCCGCCGGTCCGGGCGGCGAGCCCGGTCGCCCCGTCCGCCACCGAGGCGACCGAGGTCCGGTTCACCGTCAACGAGCGCGCGCTGCTCGACTGTCTCCGGGCGGCGACGCCGCAGACGGTCACGGTCGGCTCGTCCCTGCTGAGCACGGAGCTCACGCTTCTCGACCCGGCCGACCTGATTCTCGCGAACGGCCGGGCCAGTTTCAAGATCAGGGTCCGGGGCCGCACGATTCCCCTCGATCAGGTGGTCAGTCCCACGGTCACCATCGACAAGGATCCGCGATCGGGACAGTTCTTCGGCGTCATCTCCAGCCTCCCGGTGCAGGTGCCGGGTCTCGGCTCGATCGACCTGAAGGATTACCTGCCGCGGTTCGAGATCCCGGCGCTGATCGAGGACCTCTGGCACGTGGCCGACCGGCCGCTCGGGCTGCGACTTCGCATCCGGCGGATCGCGATCCTGGATCATCTTCTGGAAGTCGGCGCCGACGTCGATTTCGCGCCGACCGTTTCGTCACGGGGAACCGGCCCCTCCTGAGCGGGTCCGTTCTCCACGGAGGCATCATGGTGGTCGATCTCATCTCGTTCCGGGTCAAGGCGGATCGCGTCCGGGAGTTCGAGCGGCACAACGAAGATTGGCTCCGCCTCATGCGGCGCGCGCGCGGCTTCGTCACCCAATCCCTGATGCGCAACCTCGAGCGACCGGGGGAATTCGTCTCCACCGTGCGCTGGGTCAGCCGCGACTATCGCGATCGGTTCGTCGCCGCCGACGATGCCGAGCGCCGCTCCCTGCACCAGCAGGGCCGGGACCTGCTCGAGGCGGCGCCGGTGAGCGTCCTGCTCGAGAGCCTCTAGACGGGTGAGGCGGCGGGCAGGACGAGGGTGACCACCGTTCCCCGTCCCGGTCCGCTCCGGATGTCGATCGTCCCGCCGTGCTCCTCCACCGCGCGCCGCGCGATGGCCAGCCCGAGACCCGTTCCGCCGCTCTTGGTCGAGAAGTAGGGCTCGAAGATCCGCGCCAGGATCTCGGGCGCGATGCCCGTCCCCGAATCGCGCACCGTGAGGCGGACGCGCGCCGGACCGACGGCGTTCTCCGGGGCCGCGGCCATCGTCAGCGTGCCGCCCGACGCCATCGCCTGGATGGCGTTCTCGATCAGGTTCACGAGAGCCCGCGCCATCACGGCGCGATCGACGACCACCGGTGGCAGGCCGGGCGGGACGCTGCGCGAGATGGTGATCCCGGGGGGTGGCGCCGTGACGTACGGATCGAGCGCGGCGTCGAACAGCTGATCGACCGTCGTCGACGCGGTGCGGATCTCCGGTACGCGCGCGTAGGCCGAGAACTCGCTGGCGATCTGGCGCAGGGCGCGGACCTGCCCCTGGATGTTGTCGAGGCATTCCTTGAGGACGGTCCCGAATCGCGAGTCGCCCGCCTGCCAGACCCGGCGCACGTGCTCCACCGAGAGCTGGATCGGCGTGAGCGGGTTCTTGATTTCATGCGCGATGCGGCGCGTCATCTCGGCCCAGGCGGCCAGGCGTCCGGAGCGCACGATGTCGGTGACGTCCTCGAGGAGCACGATGCGGCCCGGGGGGCGCCCTTCCTCCGGCGTGAACGGCAGGAAGACCGCCCGCAGACGCCGCGACTCGTCTCCCGAACCGAGGTCGAGCGAAACCTCGCCCTCGAGATCGTCGTTCATCGAGCGCTCGAACGCCCGCCGCAGCGGCCCGAACGCGGGTGTCCGCTCGAACCAGTCGGCCAGGTCGTCCTCGGGTCTGGGCACGTCGGGGCCGGCGCCGAGGAGCTGCTGGGCCGCCGGGTTGATGGTGATGATGATGCCGCGGGCGTCGATCGACACGACGCCGGTGGTGGCCCGGGTCAGGATGGTCTCGATGTACTCGCGACGGCGGTCGAGGTCGTGACGCTGCTGCTGCAGCGATTCCGCCATGCTGTTGAAGGCGGTGACCAGGACGCCGACTTCGTCGGGCGGCGCGGAGCCGACGCGCACTTCGAAGTCGCCGGCCGCCACGCGACGCGACGCGCCGGCAAGCGAGATGATCGGTCCGGAGACGCGCCGCGCCACCATCCAGCCGAACAGGGCCAGGAGCGCGACCGTGACGCAGGAGGCGATCATGATGGCGTCCGCCAGCTCCTCGGTCTTCACGGCCAGAGCGCGGCTCTGCGCCGCCAGGGGAATCGAGACCACCCCGACGTTGTCTTCGCGATCGATGCGCATCGGCGCGCTCAGGGTGAGATAGTCGAGGTCCCCGACCTGGGAGCGCGCCAGCTGGAACGGCTCGCGATCGAGGTAGAGGGCGCGGTAGACCGATCCATCCATCCGGGTGTTGAGCAGCGAGGAGAGGTACAGCTCCGGCGTGCTGCTCGCCATCAGATCAGCCCCGCGGTAGAAATTGATGTCCTGGCGCACGACCCGGCTGAGCCAGAACACCACCTCCTCGTCGAGGTCGTGCCCGTAACCCGGATCCGGGAGGCTGAGGTAGTCCTCCGCCACCCGCCGGACCGTCTGCAGCGAGGACAACCCCGCCGACACCAGCTCGCGCCGCGACTCGCGCGCGCTGAACCGGCTGACGAAGGTCGAGAGCATGAGCAGGGGCGCTATGGCGCCGATCACGAAGACGGTCGTCAGCCGGGCGTAGAACGATCGCCCCGGTACGAGCGGGGGCAGGGACTGCCCGGCGACCGCGGCGCCGGCGCGCGCTGCGAGCACCGCGCAGAAGTAGAGCGCGCAGTTGAGCAGCGCCAGCCGCAGGAAGACGGCCAGAAGCCGCATGACGCTGGGGGAGGGGTGGGCCAGCGCGAAGATTTCGTTGGGACCGCGGAAGTAGAGGATGCGGGCAGGCCCCTCGCCGATCTCGTCGCGGGTCCAGGCCAGTCCGTGACGATCGATGGCGGCGGCGACCGCGGGGGACGGAGCGGGGATCTCGCCGCCCGGATCGTACAACCGCTCGAGGGCGGGGCTGAAAACCGCCATCAAGGGCTCGAACGCCAGGAGCTCGGGGTTGGTGCGCGACAGGGCGCGGGCGCGCAGGAGCGGCAGGTAGGACGACTCGGCACCCAGGAGCGGCACGTTGTCGTAGTCGTCGACCACCGTGAACGTCACCAGCCTCGGCGGCTGGCCGCTGGGGCGCACCCAGCGGGAGCCGAACACCACCGTCTTCCGCAGCGTCACGCCGGCGCGCGGCGGCACGGTCTTCAGGTCGGCGTCCGCCGCCTCCTTGACCTCCCAGAACTGCGGCTCGAACATGATCCCGAGATTGACGGCGAACCGGCTCACCAGGCGTCCGTTGTCGTCGTAGACGCGCAGCGAGGAGGCCAGGCCCATCGCCGCGAGCGGCGTACGGCTCCAGAGCCGGTAGGCGAGGGCTCCCGGGCTGGACGGATCCTCATCGTAGCCGGCGCTCTGCAGCCATTCCTCGTCGGCGGATTCGCGCAGCGCGTCGCGCAGGATGTCGCGGCGCTGCTCCTGCTGGTGACTGACCCTCCAGAGGAGATCGTCCTCGAAGAAATCGCGCCGCACCATCCCGTACGCGTGCAGGAGGAACGGGACGTAGAGGGCGGTCAGGGCCAGCACCGTGGCGACGCCGCGGATCACGGCGGGAGGGCCTCCGACCGCCTCCTGGTCGGCGTGGCCGTGCGGCGCGCTGCTGGTCCGCCGCGCCAGGCGGACCAGCGCCGTCACCAGGGTGGCGCCCGCGGCGACCGCGAGAAACAGCGCCGCCTGCAGCGCCAGGCGGGGCAGCAGGTTGGCGTCCAGCTCGACACGGCTCACGTCGATGCGGGCCTCGAGAACCTGATGGTCGAGGACGGCGTGCAACGCCACGCCGAGGGCGATCGCCGCGCCGATCGCCGCGACGGCCGCCAGGATGCGGGCGGCCCTGAACAGCGCGGGCGACGACGGCAGGGTCAGCCGATCCAGGAAACGGCGCAGCAGCCAGCCCTGGGAGAGGAGCGCCCCGCAGCTCAGCAGGAGGTCGGCGGGGGAGGCGAGCAGCCCTCCGAGATCCGACGACGCGTAGATCGTGCTGTCGTAAAGAGACGAAGGCGCCGCCAGGTCGCCGGGCCCCGTCAGCCGCAGGAGGAGCCGCACGCCCCAGACCGCCGCCGAGGCCGCGAGGAGCCGCGCCCAGCCCGGCCAGGTCGAAACACGCAGCAGGAGCGCCGCCGACGCGACCAGGGCGATCGCCAGAAGAGCGGCGGCGATCCGGATGACGACCTCACGCCGCGCCGCCAGCTCCTGCAGCCCCCGCCGGTCGGACAGGTCGGCGGTCAGGATCTCCTCGCCCGACGGGGCCCGCAGCGGCACCGTCATCGTGAGGACCTTCGATCGGCCGGTCCGCCAGAGATGCCGATCGCCCTGGAGCGCGAACAGGGGAGCCATGTCGTCGCCACCGCCGCCGCTGGGCGGCACGACCTGAGGATGGGCCGGTTCGATGGCGTTCCAGTGGGGCAGGAAATCGAAGTCGACGTCGGCGCGCTTGACGGTGCCCTGAACCGGCGCCGGAGACTGCAGCACCAGCTCGGCGACGCGCCGCAGCCCGGTCAGCCCGTCGATCGCGGTGGCGAAGAGTCGGCGCGACTCCTCGCTCCCGGCGATCAGGAACGAGGGACCGGCGCCGGCGTGAGCGAAGAGATCGACCGGCACGCCGGTGCTGTTGCCGGCCCACGCGAGCGGCTGCCCGTCGGGGCGGTAGAGTGCCAATCCGTAACGGTCGGGCGGCAGGAGGGTCCGATCGTGGGCGAGACGCAGGATGCGGAAGGCGGTGCGCGCGTCGTCCGAGTCGGCGATGCGCGCCTCGAACGGCCGGGTGACCTCCGCCAGCAGCCAGCCGAAGTCGGCGCGCAGCAGCTCGGCGCGGGCCTGGAGCCGATCCGGGGCGCCCGCCTCCCAGTCGCGCAGCATCCGGTGCGACGCGACCTCCTCGATCCCCGCCAGGGCGACCGCCGTCGCGATGGCCACGCCGAGCACGACCGCCGGTCCGCCGGGGAATCCCGCGCCGCGGCGCCTTGCGAAACGGAAGTTGGGCGCGATCAGCAGCAGCGCCGCGGCGGCGACCAATCCCCTCTGGGACGGGTCGAGCAGCGTGCAGCCGCGCGAGAGGTCTACGCCGACGAGGGCGAGAAGGGCGAGTTCAGCGGAGAGGACGAGGGCTCGGACCACGGCCTCACTTCAGGTCGCGGATTTCGCGCACCCGCCAGTCGGGTCCTTCCCGGGCGAGGGTGAACGCGATGCGCGACTCGCGGGGCGCCCCGCCGCTCTCCCGGTAGAGCCAGTCGGCGACAGCGACGGCGCGTCCGTCTGGGCGCGGGGTCAGCGCCGGCTCGGTGATCACGAAGCGGACCGTTTGTCGCTGGCGGAACATGCGCCGGAAGAAGAGACGCATCTGATCGGTCCCGTAGTAGCCGTCACCGACGTCGATCGGCCGGCAGGAGACGTAGGTCTTGACGCGGGTGGGCAGCGTGCCCGCCAGGCGTTCCGGATCGCCCGAGGCGAAACTGTCGTGCAGCTCCGCCTGCACGAACTGCAGTCCCGGCTCGGTGGCCTGTCCTTCGGGGTCCGTGGCCGCGCCCGCGGCGAGGCCCCGCCCCGGAACCGTCATCGCGAGCAGGAGGACGAGTCCGGCGGAAAGCCGGCGTGCGCGGGAAATCCGGTCGGAGCGATTCATGATGGCGGGCCCGGGCCCGATCGTTGTGGATGCTAGAGGCGCGGCGGGGAAATATCAAGAGCGGCCCGCCGTGCCGGGGTACCCGGCGGCCCGGGATCCCCGGGGCCGCATTGATGCCCGGCGCCGGTGTCTGCTAGAATCGGCGCTCCCGGCTCACGGGAGCCGGCCCCCGCGAAGGTCCGGATGAATCGACGACACGACGATATCCCTGTTCCTGCGCCCGTGCAGGTGCACGCCGACCGCCGGCTCGACACGGTCGGCCTCTACTGCCCGGTGCCGATCATCCGGACGTCGGAGACCGTGTCGCGCATGAGCCCGGGAGAGGTCCTCGAGGTGCTGTCCGACGATCGCGTCATCCTGATCGACATGCCGGCCTGGTGCCGCTCGATGGGACACGGCTATCTCGGCGCGCGGCAGGAGGGCGGGGAGCTGCATCTGTACGTTCGCAAGCAGGAGCGGCCGGTCTCTACGCCGGCCGTGGCTGGAAAGGACTGAGGCGACAGGATGACGATTCAGGCTCCCCCGGGACGGCGGATCAAAGCGGTCGGGCTCATCTCCGGCGGACTCGACAGCACCCTCGCGGCGCGTCTCCTTCTCGAGCTGGGGATCGACGTCGTGGGTCTGCATTATTCCACCGGGTTCTGCATGAACGATCATCGCCGGGCGATGGCGCGCCCGGACGAGGAGCCCCGCCGCATGCGCAACGAGGGTCTGCGGGCCGGGGCCGATCTGGGAATTCCGGTGGAGATCCTCGATGCGGGCGAGGAGTACCTCAAGATGGTGCTCAACCCGAAGCACGGGTATGGCAAACGCGCCAACCCGTGCATCGACTGCCGCCTGTTCATGATCCATGGCGCCGCGGAGTACATGCGCGAGCACGGCGGCGATTTCGTGTTCACGGGCGAGGTCCTCGGACAGCGGCCGATGTCGCAGCACATGCAGGCGCTGCGGACGATCGAGCGTGAGTGCGGCATCGAGGGATACCTGGTGCGCCCGCTCTCGGCCCGGCACCTCCCGCCGACGCGGCCTGAGGAGCTCGGCTGGATCGATCGCGACCGCCTGCTCGGCATCTCGGGTCGCTCGCGCAAGGAGCAGCTCGACCTGAGCGCGCGCTGGGGCATCGCCGACTTCCCGCAGCCCTCGGGCGGTTGCTGCTTCCTGGCCGACGAGAACTTCGCCAAGCGCTTCCACGACATGAAGGAGCACACGGCGCTCGAGCGCATCCGCCGCGAGGAGATGATTCTTCTCAAGATCGGCCGGCATTTCCGCCTGTCGCAGGAGATCAAGATCATCGTCGCGCGCGACGAGGCGGAGAACCGGTTTCTGAGCCGCTTCGAGAGGCCCGGATGGCGGTTCGAAGCGGTCGATTGTGGCAGCCCGATCACGCTCGCCGACGGCGAGCCGGACACCGACATGCGCCGGCTGATCGCCTCGATCACCGCGCGTTACTCCGATCGCCGCGCCGAGCCGCTGGTCGAGGTCGCGGCGCGCAACGGGGATCGGGAGGAGCGGATCGTCGTGCCCCCGGTGACCGACCAGTCGCTCGCCGCCTGGCGCATCTAGCGGGTCGTGCGCCCGGGCGGGATGCTATAATCCGCCCCCCGTGGGCCGTTAACTCAGCGGGAGAGTGCTATCCTCACACGGTAGAAGTCGCTGGTTCAAATCCAGCACGGCCCACCACGGCAGCACCCCGGGGTTTCCGATGAACAAGGGCGGCTAGCTCAGCTGGGAGAGCGCCGCGTTCGCAACGCGGAGGTCGAGGGTTCGATCCCCTTGCCGTCCACCATCCCCGCCCCATGCCCCTTTCCCGACGCTCGCGTCCGGACACCAGACCAGAGACCGCCGAAGTCGCCCCGGGCGCCACGTCCGGGAGCCGGCGTTGGGTTCGGCCGGCCCCGCCCGCAAGCCCGCGCCGCGAAAGGCCGACCTCGTTCTTGACGTTCCCATCCCGTGCTTTATGATCGTCGTCGCTCCCCGAGGAGAATCGCATGGAGACGACGCCGGCCACCGAGCGCGTGCGGCCCTGGAGAACCGCCGAGGACGAGATCCAGGAACCGCTCTGTCCCGGGTGCGGCGGGGGAGACCTCGTCAGGGCGCTCGTCGGCCGCGAGCCGGGCCCGATGTCCGAGATGTGGTACTGCGCCGGAGTCTGGGACGCCGCGCGCCGGCGTCAGGTGCGCCGGAGCTGCGGCTGGATCGGGACGCCGGCCTGAGGGCTCACGTCTTGGCCGGCGCCTCTCCCGCTGCGGGGGCCGGCGCGCCGGGATCCCCGGCGTAGCGCACCCGCTCCAGGAAGAGTCCGGACGAAGGGGCGGTCCATTGCGCGGGGTCGCTCACCTGCTCGGCGAGGAAGCGCTTGACGGCTTCCGGTGGCAGGTGGCCGAGGCCGATCTGGACCAGGACGCCGGTGACGCGGCGCACCATGCGGGGCAGGAAGTGATCGCCCTCGATCGTCAGTGAGACCAGGAAATCGCTGCGCCGCAGGGCCGCCGAGAAGATCCGGACGCGCGGCTCCCGAACCTCCTCGACCCGCTCCGAGAACGAGCTGAAATCGTGACGACCGACCAGATCACGCGCCGCCTGCTGCATCAACGCGAGGTCGAGCGGCTGACGCACCCACCAGACCAGGCGCTTGAAGAAGGCGGAGCGTCGCAGCGCGATCTGATAGCGGTAGCGCCGCGACACGGCGTCGTGGCGCGAGTGGAACGACATCGGCGCCTCCTGCGCGTCGAGGATATTGATGTCGGCCGGCAGCGCGTCGTTGAGCAGCGCGGCGATTCCCGCGGGCGCCAGGACCGAGCGCGTGAAGAAATTGGCCACCTGGCCCTCGGCGTGCACCCCCTGGTCGGTGCGCCCCGCCGCGAACATTTTCGGGCTCTCGCCCATGGTCTCGCGGATGGCCTGCAGGAGATCGCCCGCCACGGTGCGCGCGCCGACCTGCACCTGCCATCCGGCATATCGCGTCCCTTCATATTCCACCAGGAGACGCACGTTGCGCATCGGGCCCTGCTGCGCGGGGGGCCGCGGGGCGCGTGGTGGTCTGGGGGGACGGGGAGGCCCGCCGGCCCGCGGCGGAGAGTCCGCTCCCGGCGGCGGTCCCGAACGCGGCGGAGCGTCACCCGATCGCGCGGGATGGCCGCCCGATCGCGGCGGCGCACCCGATCGGGGCGGGACGCCGCCCGATCTCGGGGGCGCACCCGAACGCGGCGGCGCGCCACCCGAACGTGGCGGAGCGCCGCCCGAACGTGGCGGAGCGCCGGCCCGCGGACGCCAGCCCTGTGGCGGCCGTTGACCCGATCGCGGCGCTCCGGACGGATCACGATGGGGCGGGCGGCGCGGCGGACGAGGCGGACGATGGTCGCTCATGCCGCGGGGCCTCCGTCCGCGGGCCGGTCGACCGCTCCGGCAAATTCACCGACCCGGGTCTCGATGCGGGCGTAGCGCTCCGCGGCTTCGGTCAGCTGCGTGGCGGCATTGCGCAGGTGCTTCTGGGCCAGATCGAACGAGTCACGGAAGGTCTCCATCTCCGTCTGCAGCTGACGCAGGCCCTGCACCACGGCGCGGGCGCGCGCTTCGAGCTTCAAACCCATCAGCCCATAGGCGATCGCCTGGAGATACGCGTACAGGGAATTCGGCGACACCGGCACCACGTGACGCCCGAGCGCATAGGCGTTCAGATCGTCGTCGCCGACGGCCTCGCCGCGCACGATCACTTCGTAGAACACGCTCTCCGCGGGCACGTACATGAGGGCGAAGTCGAGCGTTCCCTCGGCCGGCCGGATGTACTTGGTCGCGATGTCGTCGACGTGCCGGCGGACGTCGCGTCCGAACGATCGCAAGGCGCGGACGCGCGCCTCGTCGCCGGTCGCCTGCAGAGCGGCACGGAACTGCGCGAGGGGGAACTTCGCGTCGATCGCCACGCCGCCGCCCGGAAGCCGCAGCAGCGCGTCGACCCGCTCGCCGTCCTTGAACTCGTGCTGCAGCAGCACATGCTCGCGCGGAAACGACTGGCCGAGGAGCAGGGCCAGCGATTGCTCGCCAAACGCCCCGCGCGCCGTGGGCGCCTCGAAGATCTGCTGAAGCGCCTTCAGGTCCTTGCCCAGCTCGAGGATCTGCCGGCTGCCCTGGGCGATCTCTCCGAGCTGGCGGGCCACGTCGGCGACCAGCCGTCCGGTGTCGGAGCCGGCCCGCTGCACGACCTGCGCATTCTCGGCCAGGCGGGCGCCGACCTGGCCGGAAAGGGTGGTCATCGCTCCCTGGATCTCGCGCGGGATCGTCGCTCCCACCTCGCCGAGCCGGCGGCCCAGCTCGCTGACCTGCTGCTGCAAGAGGGCGAGCCCGGGGTCGACGGTCGTCCGCGGCCGCAGCAGCACGATGAGGACGATGACCAGCCCCACCGCGAGGACGAGGGCCAGGCCGAGCGAGAGTGTGGCGGGTGGCACGGGGCGCGAGTCTAGCGGCGCCCCGGACGGGGTGTCAACGGCGCGTCCGGCGCGTGCCGCGTCTCAATCGCGCACCGCGAGCAGCGCGGTCTTGAGATAGCGGGTCTCGGGGACCCCGAGATGGATCGGATGATCGGGGGACTGGCCGCCCAGCGCCACCAGCGTCACCGGCCGGCCGGCGTCGGCGGCGGCTTCGCGCAGCACGTCGAGAAACTCCTCGGGCCCCAGGTGGTAGGAGCAGGAGGCGGTCATCACCATGCCGCCGGGCGTCGCGAGGCGCAGCGCCCGCAGGTTGATCTCCTTGTATCCTCGCCGCGCCGCCGCCACCGACTGGGCGTTCTTGGTGAAGGCGGGCGGGTCGAGGACGACGAGATCGAACCGCTCGCCCGCCTTCTCCAGCTCGCGCAGGCGATCGAAGGCATTCCCCTCGATCAGCCGCAGAGAGTCGGCGCGGCCGTTGATCGCCGCGTTGCGGCGCGCCGCCGCCAGCGCCTCGGGGGCGCTCTCGATGCCGACGGCCTCGCGCGCCCCTCCGGCCAGGGCGTGCAGCGCGAACGACCCGGCGTTGCAGAAGACGTCGAGGACGCGCCGCCCGGCGGCGTGCGCCCGGACGACCCGGCGCGTGTCGCGATGATCGAGGAAAAGACCGGTCTTCTGGCCTTCCTTCAGCGAGACCACGAGCTGCACGCCGTCCACCGTCACGGTGATCTCGTCCGGCACTTCCCCCGCCAGCAGGCCGGTGACGGGAGAAAGGCCCTCGTGGACGCGCGACGGGAGATCGCTGCGCTCATAGATGCCGCGCGGGTGGACCGCGTCCTGCAAGGCCGCGACCACCGCCTCCCGCATCCGATCCATGCCGAGGGTGCCGAGCTGCACTGCGAGCCAGGTGCCATATCGATCGACCACCAGCCCGGGCAGCCAGTCACCCTCGCTGAAGATCAGCCGGCAGGTGTCGCCGGCTTCGTAGAAGCGCCGCCGGTAGGCGACGGCGCCCGCGATCCGGCGGCGGATGAGGGCCGCGTCGACGGCTTCCTCGCGGCGGCGGGTCAGCAGCCGCACCGTGATCTGGGACGCGGGATTGAAATGGCCCCGTCCGAGAAACCGTCCGCGCGGGTCGAGGACGTCGACCACGGTGCCGGGGACGCAGTCGCCCGTGGTGCGGCCGATCTCGCCCCGGTAGATCCAGAGATGACCAGCCCGCACGCGACGATCGCGGCCGGCCTTCAGGTAGACGCTGCCGGAGGTCTCGGCTGTCGGCACCAGACGGGCCTAGGAGTCTTCGCCGGGGAGCATCGGCACGTTCACGCCGCGCTCGCGGGCGCAGGCGATGGCCTCGGGATAACCGGCGTCGGCGTGCCGCATCACCCCGGTGCCGGGATCGGTCGTGAGGACGCGGGAGAGGCGCGCCGCCGCTTCCGGCGTCCCATCCGCCACGACGACCAGACCGGCGTGCAGGGAGTAGCCGATGCCGACCCCGCCGCCGTGATGCACGGAGACCCACGAGGCGCCGGCGGCGGTGTTCAGGAGGGCGTTGAGGATCGGCCAGTCGGCGATGGCGTCCGATCCGTCGCGCATCCCCTCGGTCTCGCGATTCGGCGACGCCACCGAACCGGCGTCGAGGTGATCCCGGCCGATGACGATCGGCGCGGAGAGGACGCCCCGGGCGACCATCTCGTTGATCTTCAGGCCGAACCGGGCGCGCTCGCCGTATCCGAGCCAGCAGATCCGTGCCGGAAGTCCCTGGAACGCGACCCGCTCGCCCGCCATCCGGATCCAGCGGGCCAGCGCGGCGTCCCCGGGGAAGAGCTCGAGCACCGCTTCGTCGGTGCGGCGGATGTCCTCCGGGTCGCCCGACAGGGCCGCCCAGCGGAACGGGCCCTTCCCCTCGCAGAACATCGGCCTGATGAACTCGGGAACGAACCCGGGGATGTCGAAGGCGTCGGCCACGCCAGCCTCCCGCGCCTCGTGCCGGATGTTGTTGCCGTAGTCGAAGACGATGGCGCCCCGCTTCTTGAACTCGAGCATCGCCCGGACGTGGACCGCGACCGAGGCGCGCGCCCTTTCGACGTAGCGCGCCGGTTCGGCGGCGCGCAGCCGCAGCGCGTCATCGTAGCTCATGCCGTGCGGCACGTAGCCGTTCAGGAGATCGTGCGCGCTGGTCTGGTCGGTCACGAGATCGGGCTTCAGACCGCTGCGCGCCAGGGCGGGAAGCAGGTCGGCGGCGTTTCCCAGGAGCGCGATCGACAGCGGCTGACGGCGATCGAGGGCGGCGCGCGCCAACGCCACGGCCTCGTCGAGCGTCTCGGCGCTCCGATCGACGTAGCGTGTCTCGAGCCGCCGGCGGATGCGCGACGGATCGACCTCGACGGCGATCATCACCGCGCCGTTCATGGTGGCGGCGAGGGGCTGCGCTCCTCCCATGCCGCCCAGTCCCGCGGTGACGACCAGCCGGCCCGCCAGGTCGCCGCCGAAGTGCCGCCGTCCCGCCTCGGCGAAGGTCTCGAAGGTTCCCTGCAGAATCCCCTGGGTGCCGATGTAGATCCAGGAGCCGGCGGTCATCTGGCCGAACATCGTCAGGCCCTTGCGGTCGAGCTCGCGGAATTTCTCCCAGGTCGCCCAGGCGGGAACCAAAAGCGCGTTGGCGATCAGGACGCGCGGGGCGTCGGCATGGGTGCGGAAGATGCCGACCGGCTTGCCCGACTGGATCAGGAGCGTCTCGTCGGAGGCCAGCTCGCGCAGCGAACGGACGATGGCGTCGAAGCAGGCCCAGGAGCGCGCCGCCTTCCCGGTGCCGCCGTAGACGATGAGCTCGTCGGGGCGCTCGGCGACCTCGGGGTCGAGGTTGTTCATCAACATGCGGAGCGCCGCCTCCTGGGTCCATCCCTTGCAAGAGAGGGTCGTGCCGCGCGGCGCGCGCACCGGCGCCCGGCGCGTCGAGGTGGTCGGCGTCATTGCAGCCTCCCGGAGGCCGATTCGGCGGCGGCGCGAACGGCGCCGGACGCCAGGAGGGCCTCGACGTCGCGGATGTCGCTGGCGAGCACCCGGTCGGTCTCCATGAACGGCACGTCGCGCCGCACCCTGTCGAAGGCGGCCGCGACGCCACGACCCGGCTTGAGCGGCCGCAGCAGGTCGAGCGCCTGGCAGGCGCAGAGCAGCTCGATGGCGAGCACGCGGCGGGCGTGCGCCACGACGGTGCGCGCCTTGCGCGCCGCCCACGGCCCCATCGACACGTGATCCTCCTGGCCCGCCTCGGTCGGGATCGAGTCGACGCTCGCCGGATGGCAGAGGACCTTGTTCTCGGAGACCAGCGCCGCGGCGGTCACCTGGGCCATCATCAGGCCGGAGTTCACGCCGGGATCGCGGGTCAGGAAGGGGGGCAGCCCCGACAACGCCGGGTTCATCAGCCGCTCGATGCGCCGCTCGGAGATGGATGCGATCTCGGCGGCGGCCATCGCCAGCGCGTCGAGCGCGAGCGCGGGCGCCTCGCCGTGGAAGTTGCCGCCCGAGAGCAGATCACCCGACTCCGGGAAGACGATCGGATTGTCGGTGACCGCGTTGATCTCGATCCCCAGAACCGAGCCGGTGAACGACAGCACCTCGCGCGCCGCCCCGTGGACCTGCGGCATGCAGCGCAGGCTATAGGCGTCCTGCACGCGCGTGCAGTCCCGGTGGGAGGCGATGATCCCGCTCCCGGCGGTCAGCCGGCGA
>Ga0134121_10003173_pt1 | contig 13845 bp, 12 predicted proteins | sample KB301_FD_96463 | JGI IMG/M metagenome (GOLD analysis project Ga0134121, IMG submission 96463) | Terrestrial soil microbial communities without Nitrogen fertilizer from Kellogg Biological Station, Michigan, USA - KB3-0-1 | ecosystem: Environmental > Terrestrial > Soil > Unclassified ...
CCAGAACGCAGACGGCTCGGTGACCGTGCCGTCGGCACTACGTCCCTTCATGGGCGGGCAGGAAAGGATCGCCCGTCGCGCCTGATAAAATCCGCTTTTCGTGTCGGACCGCGGAGAGATGGCAGAGTGGTCGAATGCGGCAGACTCGAAATCTGTTGTACCCATCGGGTACCGGGGGTTCGAATCCCTCTCTCTCCGCCACTACCCCCAAAACGAGATGAGCGCGCTTGACTGCAGCGCGCCCATCTGGTGAAACCGGGTGAAGCTTAGTTGTACTCGAAGAACTTGTCGGCTTTGCCCGCCGGAATCGCGGCGTGCATCTCGCCGTACATGCTGACCGCCGGCTCGGACGGCGCCGCAGCGCTGACCTGAGCGACATCGGCGTTGCTGATGCAGCCCGCCGTCGTGAACAGAACCGAAACCACCGCTACGCGAATGACGTTTTTCATGATCTCCCTCTCCGTTGTCTGGTCGTAAAGTTGACGCGAGTCCAACTTACGCTTCGCAGCGGGCGGGGGAAGGGTCCCGGACAATTCCTGAACCGCCGTCGGTGACGCAGTTGGCAGCAAAACCGCTACCCCTGTCAGTTCCTTACCCCTTTAACAGTTACCGATCTTCTCTGACCATTCCGCACGAATGAACGCCCCCGCTCCGCAGGTGCAATTCGACCCTTCGTCCGCGCGCTTCGGTGCCTCGCGCTCGCAGAAGCGCATCGAGGACGACCGGCTCCTCGTGGGGAAGGGGCTGTTCAGCGACGACCGGGTGCTGCCGCGCCAGGCCTGGATGGTCCTGGTGCGCTCGCCTTACGCGCACGCGCGGATTCGCTCGATCAAGCTGGACGTCCCGGGGGTCATCGCGGCCTGGTCCATGGCGGAGCTGCGCAAGGACGGGGTCAAGCACATCCCGTTTCCGCCGCTTTTCAAGCGCGCCGACGGCTCGCCGATGGCCGCGCCGCTACGCACGCCACTCGCGGAGGACAAGGTGTTCTACGTCGGCCAGCCGGTGGTGGCGATCGTGGCCGAGACCCGGCAGCAGGCGCAGGACGCGGCCGACCTGGTGGCGATCGAATACCAGGACCTGCCGTGCGTGGTGGATCCGCGCGCGGCGGTCAAGCCCGGCGCGCCGCAGCTCTGGGAGCAGGCGCCGGGAAATGTCGCCGCCGAGACTCGTTACGGCGATGCCGTGAAAGTGGACCAGGCCTTCGCGGGCGCCGCGCATGTGACGCGCATCGAGCTGCACAACCAGCGGCTGAACGCGGTGGCGATGGAGCCGCGCTGCGCGATCGGCGTACATGAAGGCGGCCGCACCACGCTGTACACCCAGAACCAGACCCCGACCGCGGCGCGCGAGCTGCTGGGCGCGGTGTTCGGTGCCAAGCCGGCCGAGTTCCGCCTGGTCAATGGCGACATCGGCGGCGGCTTCGGCATGAAGACCGGCCTCACGCCGGAGGATGCGCTCGTGTGCTACGCGGCGCGCAAGCTCGGTCGCCCGGTGAAGTGGCGCGCCGAGCGCAGCGAGGAGTTCCTCGCCGCGCACATGGCGCGCGACCAGCACTACACCGCGGCGCTGGCGCTCGACCGCGACGGCCGCATCCTCGCGCTGCGCATGGAGATGCTGGCGAACATCGGCTCCGTGCCGGTGGGCTCCTCGGCCATGATCCCGCTCGCGATGGTCGCCAAGGTCGCGACCTCCGCGTATCGCGTGCCCGTAGTGGACTACCGCTGCAAGGGCGTGCTGACGAACACCATGGCGACCGGCGCGTATCGCGGCGCCGGGCGCCCCGAAGGCAACTACCTCATCGAGCGCCTGCTCGAGAAGGCGGCGCGCGAGATGGGCATCGACCGCGTCGAGCTGCGCCGGCGCAACCTGCTCACGCCGGACGAGCTGCCCTACCGGACGCACGTCGGCGAGACCTACGACAGCGGCGACTTCGCGCGCATGCTGCAAGGGGCTTTGCGGGCAGCGGACTGGGATGGCTTTTCACAAAGGAAGCAACAATCCATCAAGCGCGGCAAACGCCGCGGACTGGGGCTTTCGGTCTACCTGGAATGGACCGGCGCGTTACCTACGGAGACGGTGGACATCGAGATCGCGTCCGACGGTACAGTGACCGTGTTCTCCGGCACCCAGGCGATGGGGCAGGGGCTGGAAACGACGTACACGCAGCTGGTCACGGAGCTCTTTGGCATTGTTCCCGAGAAAGTAATAATCGTGCAGGGCGATACCGACCGCGCAAACGGCGTCGGCAGCGTCGGCTCGCGCTCGGCCTTCGTCGGCGGCTCCGCGGTCGTTGCCGCCGGCCACAAGATGATCCAGCAGTGCAGGGAATCGGCGGCCGAGGCGCTCGAGGCCGCGGTCGCTGATATCGAGCTGCGCGACGGTCGGCTGCGCATCGCCGGCACCGACCGCACGCTCGAGCTGGGCGAGCTGGCGGCGCGCCAGCCCTCGCGCGTGATCCGCGTTTCCGCCACGCAGACGCCGTCGACGCCGTCGTGGCCGAACGGCGCGCAGGTCGCGGAGGTGGAAATCGACGAGGAGACCGGCGAGGTCACGCTCGCCGCCCTCACCAGCTGCGACGACATCGGCCGCATCATCAACCACGCCATCGTCGAGGGGCAGATCCACGGCGGCATGGCGCAGGGCGCTGGCCAGGCGCTGTGGGAACAGGTGCGCTATGAAGAGGGCAGCGGCCAGCTCATGACCGGCTCGCTGATGGACTACTGCGCGCCGCGCGCCGACCAGCTGCCGCCGTTGCGCGCGAGCTTCGACGAGAGCGTGCCGTGCAAGACCAACCTGCTCGGCGTGAAGGGCTGCGGCGAGCTCGGCACCATCGGCGCGGTACCGGCGGTCGTCCATGCGGTGCTCGATGCGCTCCAGGTGCCGCATCTCGAGATGCCGTTGACCTCTGAAAAGGTGTGGCGTGCGCTGCGCATGAGCCGCAGTGATCTCCCCTAACGGACACAATCGTGTCTTCCAGTACGCGATCCTCGCGTCGCTGGCGCTGCACGCGCTGCTCCTGCTCGGCTTTCCGGATCTGATCGACCGCGCGCGGCGCGCGGTGAGCTTTCCGGCGCCGCTCATCGCGCGCCTTATTGAACCGGAGCCGGCAGCGCCGGCGCCGCCGCCAACGCCGGTGCAGAAGGTCGAGCCCCCGAAACCAGCCCCGCGGCTCGCCAAGCCCGTGCCCAAGGCAACGCAGCCCGCGCCCGTGGCGCCGGCGCCCATGGCCGAGCAACCGGTGCCGCCAGTGGAATCGGCGCAGCCGGCGCAACCGGTGCCGGCGCCGCCGGTCGCCGCCGCCGCGCCACAGCCAACCGCGCCAGCCACCCAGTCGACTGCAACGCTCAGCGCTGCTCCATCAGCAGATGCCCAGTCGCGCGACCAGTACCGCGTGCAGCTCATCGATGAAGCCCGGCGTCACAAGCGCTATCCGCCGCTCGCGCGCGAGAACAACTGGCAGGGAAACGTTCTGGTCGGCGTCGCGATCGCCGCCGACGGGCGCGCTTCGGTGACGGTCAAGGGCAGCTCGGGCCACGAGCTGCTCGACCGCCAGGCGCTCGACATGTTCCGCCAGGCGGCGCGCGCGGTACCGGTGCCGCCGGCGTTGCGCGGCAAGGCGTTTGGACTCGAGGTGCGCGCGGTCTACGGCCTGGAGGAGTAGGGAGTAGAGGCGGGGCTAGGCCTCGGGGCGGAACGCCACCACGTGGTCGACGTCGAGGCGAATGCCGATCTTCTCGCCGAGCGCGTGGTTATGGTGGCTCGGCACCAGCGCCAGCACCTTGCGGCCGCTCGCGAGGCGCAGCGTGTAGAGAATCTCGGCACCGCGGAATGCCTTGTGCACCACCTCCGCCTGCGTCGGCGCGGCATCGTCGTGCACCACGTCGTCGGGCCGCAGCAGCACCTCGAGCTGCTCCAGCCCCTGCGCATCGCCCTGCAGGGTGCCGAGCTCGATCTGCAGCTGATGACCGTTGAGCGCTTTCGCCGGCAGGAACACGCCCTGGCCGACGAAGTCCGCGACGAAGCGGTTGGCGGGGCGGTGGTAGAGGTTGTACGGCGTGTCCCACTGCTGGATGCGACCCAGGTGCAGGATGCCGATCTCGTCGGCCATCGCGAACGCTTCCTGCTGGTCGTGCGTCACCAGCACCGCGGTGGCGCCGCTCGCCTTGATGATGTCGCGCACCTCGAGCGACAGCCGCTCGCGCAGGTCGACGTCGAGATTGGAGAACGGCTCGTCGAGCAGCAGCAGCTCGGGACGCGGCGCCAGTGCGCGCGCGAGCGCCACGCGCTGCTGCTGACCGCCGGAAATCTCGTGCGGATATTTGTCGAGCGCGGCGGACAGGCCTACCAATCGCGCGAGCTCCTGCACGCGCGCGGCGCGCTCATCGGCGGGCGCGCGGTGCAACCCGAACGCGATGTTGCCGGCCACCGAGAGATGCGGGAACAGCGCGTAGTCCTGGAACACCATGCCGATGCGCCGCCGCTCGGGCGGCAGCATCACGCCCGCGCCGGAAACGACCTTGCCGGCGAGGCGGATCTCGCCTTCGCGAATGCCTTCGAAGCCCGCTATGCAGCGCAGCACCGTGGTCTTGCCGCAGCCGCTCGGCCCGAGCAGGCAGCCGATGGCGCCGCGCGCGAGCGAGAAGGCCAGGCCGCGCACCACTTCCTGCTCGCCGTAGGCATGGCGAAGGTTTTCGACCTCGAGGAGCATGCTCGATTATAGTAATAGTTCTCATTTGCGGAAGAAACGAAGCTCTTGAATACAAAGGCCCTAGGGCCGCTCGGGGGATTGTCGGTGATGACCGCGGCAGCGTTCGCGCTGCCGGTGCTCGTGGTCGCGGCGAGCTTTTTCGGCGGTCTGAGCGAGAACTGGAGCCACCTGGCCGCCACGGCATTGCCGCGCTATGTCGGAAACACCCTTCTGCTGCTGCTCGCGGTCGCGTGCGGGGTGGTGTCGATGGGGGTGGTGAGCGCCTGGCTCGTCACCGCCTACCGCTTTCCGGGCCGCGGCCTGCTCGAGTGGGCGCTGCTACTGCCGCTCGCCGTGCCGGCCTACGTCATGGCCTACGCCTACACGGACTGGCTGCAGTTCACCGGGCCGGTGCAGTCCGCGCTGCGCGCCGTCACGGGATGGCAGGCGCGCGAGTACTGGTTTCCCGAAGTGCGCTCGCTCGGCGGCGCGGCGGCGATGCTCTCGTTCGCGCTCTATCCGTACGTCTACCTGATCGCTCGCACCGCGTTCCACGACCTGTCGCGCAGCGCGATCGAGGCCGGCCGCCTCGCCGGCTACGGTCCGCTTGGTGCGTTCCTGCGCGTAGCGGTGCCGCTCGCGCGCCCGGCGATCGTCGCCGGCGCCACGCTCGCGCTGATGGAGACGCTCGCCGACTTCGGCACCGTGTCCTATTTCGCCGTCGAGGTCTTCACCACCGGCATCTTCAAGGCCTGGTTCTCTCTCGGCGACGCCGCAGCTGCGGCCCAGCTTTCCACCTGCCTGCTCGCCTTCGTCGCCGTGCTGGTTGCGCTCGAGCGCTCGAACCGCGGCCGTGCCGCCTATCACGGCATCGCGCCACGCAAGGCGCGCCCGCACCGCCTGCACGGAACCGCGGCGGCGATCGCAGTCCTCGCCTGCGCGGCGCCGGTCGTGTTCGGCTTCGCGTTGCCGGCGTTGCTGCTGGCCGGCCTGGCGCTGCGGGAGAGACTGCCAGCCGCGCGGCTCCTCGCGCTGATGGCCAACAGCTTCAGCATCGCAGCGCTCACCGCTTTCATCGCCGTCGCCATCGCTCTGGTGATGGCTTACGCCGCGCGCCTTTCGCGCAGCCCGCTGGTTTCCGGGGCGAACCGCCTCGCAGCGCTCGGGTATGCCGTGCCCGGCGCCGTGATCGCCGTTGGCGTGCTGGTGCCGCTCGGTCGCTTCGACAACGCGCTCGCGGGCTTGCTGGAGCACGCGTTCGGCGTGCGCTTCGGCCTGCTGCTCACGGGAACCATCGCGGCGCTGGTGTATGCCTACCTGGTACGGCTGCTGGCGGTGGCGCTGCAGACCACCGATGCCGGGCTCGCCAAGATCACGCCGAGCATGGAGGATGCGGCGCGCTCGCTCGGCGCCACGCCCGCCTCGGCGCTGGCGCGCGTGCACGTGCCGCTACTCGCGCCGAGCCTAGCGACCGCGGCGCTGCTGGTCTTCGTCGATGTGCTGAAGGAGCTGCCGGCCACCATCGCGCTGCGGCCGTTCAACTTCGACACCCTCGCGATCGAGGCCTACAACCTGGCGAGGGACGAGCGACTTGCGGAAGCCGCTCTCCCTTCGCTCGCCATCGTCGTCGCGGGGTTGCTGCCCGTGCTGTACGTCTCCAAGCGCTACTTCCAGGCTACGCGGTCGTAGAGCTTCTGCGAGCTCGGCTGGTTCTTGCCGAGCACCGCGACGTTGAGCTGGTCATGCTTGAAGTCGCCCAGGTTCTTCAGCGCCTTGTTTTCGACCTTGACGTTGGCCACCGCCGGCCACTCGTTGTTGCCGTCGGCGAAGTAGCGCTGCGCGTCGTCGCTCGCCAGATACTCGAGGAACTTGACCGCCGCCTCGCGGTGCGGAGCATTCTTCAGCACGCCGGCGCCGGAGATGTTGACGTGCGTGCCCCACGAGCTTTGGTTCGGGAACACGATGCCGACCTTTTCGCCGATGCGCCGCTCCTCGGCCTTGTCGGAACGCAGCAGGCGCACGTAGTAGTACTGGTTGGACACCGTTACGTCGCACTGGCCGGCCGCGACCGCCTTCAGCTGGTCGATATCGCCGCCCTTGGGCGGCTGCGCGAGGTTGTCGTGCACGCCCTTCGCCCACTCCCCGGCTTTCGCTTCGCCCAGATGGTCGATGAGCGCGCCGAGCAGCGAGAGGTTGTAGACGTTGGTGGAGGAGCGCATGCACACGCGGCCCTTCCACTTGGGATCGGCGAGGTCTTCGTAATTGCGGACCTCGTCGGGCTTCACTTTGGCCTTGTTGTAGGCAATGACGCGCGCGCGCGTGGAGAAGCCATACCAGAGCCCGCTCGGCTCGCGCAGGTTCGCCGGAATGCGCGACTCGAGCGTCGCCGACTTCACCGGCTGGAACAGGCCGAGCTGCTCTGCGCGCCACAGGCGGCCGGCGTCGACGGTGATCAGCACGTCGGCCGGGCTGCGCTGGCCTTCGTTGCGGATGCGCTCGATCAGCGGATCTTCGCCGCCCTCGATGCGGTTGATCTTGATGCCGGTCGCCTTGGTGAAGTTCGTGTAGAGCGCTTCATCGGTCTGGTAATGGCGCGAGGAGTAGAGGTTCAGTACCTGATCCTGCGCCGAGGCCGCGCCCGCGAGCAGCGCGGCTACGGCAAGGACAACGCCTTTGAAAACAGTCATGTGGAGTTCCGGGTGGAGGGAGTGCCTAAATGATAAGGACTCTCATCCAGGGCTGTCAACGAGAATTATTATCAGCTAGAACGTTGGCGGATCCAGGCGCCGCGCGCCATCGAAGCGCTCGCGCCAGTAGGTGGTTCGCAAGCTCTCGACGCGCACGCGCGCACCGGGACGCGGCGCGTGCACGAAGAGGCCGTCGCCGAGATAGATCCCGACGTGAGAGTGGGGACGATTGCGGGTGTTGTAGAACACCAGGTCCCCGGGTTGCAGCTCTTTCAGCAGCCGGATGGGCGCGCCGACCTTGCTCAGCGCTTCGGTGCCCGGCGGCAGCAGCAGGCCCCAGGCGCGCTCGAACACGTGCGTAACGAGCCCGCTGCAATCGAAACCGGTTTCCGGCGAGCGTCCGCCCAGCCGGTATTTCACGCCGAGCGCTTGCAGCGCTTCCACTGCCGGGCGTTCACGGTCGCCGGCATGCCATCCCCACGCCGGCGACGACAGTGCAATCAGGCAGGCGAGCAGGGCTGGTCTCATAATCGGCCGTAGACGCACTGCAGGATGGCGCGTTGATAGGACAGCAATGAACCGTTCCCACCTAGTCCGATCGGGGCTCGCCGCGCTGCTCGCAGCCGCCGCGCACATGCCGTTCGCGCAACAAACCCTTGAAATCATTCCGCTCCGTCACCGCACGGTCGAGCAGGTGCTGCCCGCGCTGCAGCCGCTGCTCGAGTCCGGCGCGACGCTGAGCGGCAGCCGCGGCCAGCTGTTCCTGCGCGCGAGCCCGTCGAATGCCGACGACATCAAGCGCGCGCTCGCGGCGATGGACCGGCCGTCGAAGCGCCTGCAGATCTCGGTGCGCCTCGACGACGCGCTCGAGCGCGAGCGCCGCGATCTCCAGGCGTCCGGCAGCATCGGCAGCGGCGGCGTGCGCTTCAGCGGCAGCGCGCAGGATTCGCGCACCAATTCCGGCGAACGCGTAGACCAGCGCCTGCAAGTCCTGGAGGGCAGCCGGGCCACCATAGCAACGGGACAGTCGCGCCCGTTGCGCCTGCCGGACGGCACGCAAATCCAGGAGCTGGCGAGCGGATTCGAGGTGGTGCCGTACCTCAGTGGCGGCGGCGTCGCGCTGGAAATCGCCCAGCAGCGCGAGACGCCCGGATCGCATCCCGGCACCGTGCAAGGGCAACGCCTGGTCACGACGGTCAACGCTCGCCTCGGCGAATGGGTCGAGATCGGCGGTACCGGCTCTGCCGCTAACCGCGATGACCGCGGCATCGGTGCTGCAAGCGCCCGGCGCACAAGCGAGTCGCGCCGCGTGTGGGTCAAGGTGGAGGCGCTCGACTGAAAAACGGCCTAGAGCGTGCGTTCGCGCCCGACGGCCCGCTGGCCGCAGCGGTCGACGGCTTCAAGCTGCGGCCGCAGCAGCTCGAGATGGCGCAGGCGATCCACGACGCGATCGAGCGCACCGAGGTGCTGGTGGCGGAGGCGGGGACCGGCACCGGCAAGACCTTCGCCTACCTGGTGCCCGCGCTGCTCGCCGGCGGCAAGGTCATCGTCTCCACCGGGACCAAGACGCTGCAGGATCAGCTGTTCGACCGCGACCTGCCGGCGGTGCGCAAGGCGCTCGCGGCGGGCGCAAGCACCGCGCTGCTGAAAGGGCGCGCCAACTATGTCTGCCTGTATCGGCTGCGGCGCAGCGCGGCAGGCGGCGTGCCTTCGCGCGAGGACGCGGCGCAGTTGCGGCGCATCGAGCGCTTCGCCGCGAGCTCCACAACCGGCGATCGCGCCGATCTCGCCGACGTGCCGGAAGATGCACCGGTCTGGATGCACGCCACCTCGACGCGCGACAACTGCCTGGGACAGGCCTGCCCCGACTACGGCGACTGCTTCGTGATGCGCGCGCGGCGCAACGCGCTCGCCGCCGACGTGGTGGTGATCAACCACCATCTGTTCTTCGCCGACGTGGCGCTGCGCGACGAAGGCATCTCCGAGCTGCTGCCGGCGTGCAACACCGTGATCTTCGACGAAGCGCACCAGCTGCCGGAGACTGCGCGCCTGTTCTTCGGCGAGACCGTATCGACAACGCAGCTCATGGAGCTCGCGCGCGACGCGCGCATTGAATTGCGCGCCGCGGGCGGCGCGTCGCCGGAGCTCGAGGCGCTCGCCAATCGAACCGAGAAAGCGGCGCGCGACCTGCGGCTCTCGCTCGGTGAAACCGCGACGCGCTTCGGTTGGAACCAGGCGCTCGCCCTGCCCGGCTTTGCCGACAATCTCGGCCTTCTGCAAAAAGCATTGAATCAAATCCGCGAGCCGCTCGAAGCGCAGGCCGAGCGCTCGGAAGGCCTCGCGGCGTGCGCGCGGCGCGCGGCGAGCACGCTCGCCACCCTCGCACGCATGCGCGAGACCGAGCCCGGTGAGGGCGTGCGCTGGGTGGAGGTTCTCACGCACGCCGCACGTCTTCACGTCACGCCGCTGTCGTCGGCGGAGCTGTTCAGCCGCCAGATGATGGACCATCCGCGCGCGTGGATCTTCACCTCGGCGACGCTCGCCATGGGCGAGCAGTTCGGCCACTTCACGCGCGAGCTCGGGCTCGGCGAAGCGCCGACGCGGCGCTGGGCAAGCCCGTTCGATTTCCCGCGACAGGCGCTCCTCTATCTGCCGAAGGGGTTGCCCGGCGACCCCAACGATGCGGCGTTCACCGACGCGGTGATCGATGCGGCGCTGCCGGCGATCGAAGCGAGCGGCGGCCGCGCCTTTCTGCTGTTCACCACCTTGCGCGCGCTGCGGCGGGCGCACGAGCGCCTGAAGGGAACCTTGAACTATCCGTTGCTGGTGCAGGGCACGGGCTCGCGCAGCGAGCTGCTCGCGCGCTTCCGCGAGCTCGGCAATGCCGTGCTGCTCGGCAGCCAGTCGTTCTGGGAGGGCGTCGACGTGCGCGGCGAAGCGCTCTCGCTGGTGGTGATCGACAAGCTGCCGTTCGCGCCGCCCGACGACCCGGTGCTCGCCGCGCGCATCGAGGCGATCCGCGCGCGCGAGGGAAATCCGTTCAGCGAGCTGCAGCTGCCGCAGGCGGTGCTGCAGCTCAAGCAGGGAGCGGGGCGGCTGATCCGCGACGAGACCGACCGCGGCGTGCTGATGCTGTGCGACCCGCGCCTGCTGTCGAAATCCTACGGCCGGCAGATCCTGAAGAGCCTGCCGCCGATGAAGCCTACGCGGAGTTTGTCCGAGGTTGAGGCGTTCCTTGCAGCTCGTCCGCAACGTGAATGCGGATGATGTCCTCGAAGCTGGTGTCGGCGCGGAAGCCGAGCGCGAGCGCGCGGCGCGCGTCGAAGTTCTGCGGCCAGCCCTCGACGATGCGCATGATGGTCTGATCGGGCTCGCGGCGAATCAGGCGCGCGGCCTTGTCGCCGGCTACCTTGCGCAACGCCTCGATCTGCTCGCCCACGGTTGCGCTGATGCCCGGCATGCTGAGGTTGCGGCGCGTGCCGAGCTTTGCACTGTCGAGCGTTGCCGCGTGCATCAGGAAATCGATCGCGGCGCGCGGTGAAGCGAACCAGTGGCGCACGGTTTCCGGCACCGGCAGCAGCGCTTCCTGGCCGGCGAGCGGCTCGCGGATGATGCCGGAGAAGAAGCCCGAGGCCGCCTTGTTCGGCTTGCCGGGGCGCACGCAGATCGTCGGCAGGCGGATGCCGATGCCGTCGAAGAAGCCGCGCCGGCTGTAGTCGGACAGCAGCAGCTCGCCGATCGCCTTCTGAGTGCCATAGCTGGTCAGCGGCGCGTTCAGGAACTCGTCGCCGATTGCCGCGGGAAACGGCGAGCCGAACACCGCGATCGAAGACGTGAACACCAGGCGCGGACGATAGGGACCCGCCCCACCATTACCTTCCTTGCGCACCGCCTCGAACAGGCGGCGCGTGCCGTCGAGGTTGATGCGGTAGCCCTTCTCGAAATCCGCCTCGGCTTCGCCGGAAACGATCGCCGCCAGGTGGAAGATCAGGTCCGGGCGCGAGGCCACCAGCTTCTCGGCTTCTCCCGGGGCCGAGAGATCGGACACCGCCGAGCTGCCCTCGAACGGCACCACGTCGTGCAGGACGAGGTCGCCCGCGCCATCCTTGCGCAGGCGCGCCGTGAGCTTGCGGCCGATCATGCCGGCCGCGCCGATGACCAGGATGGTCTTCATTTTTCCCCTGCTACCAGTCCGGATCCCACAGGCGCCACCAGGCCACGTCCTTCGCCAGCCGTTCGCCGCCGGGCTTGAGATAGCGGCTCTCGGGGAAATTGGTGCGCATCACCCGGTCCGCCCCGTCGCGCAGGTCGGCCATGCCGAGCCGGTCATAGGCAAGCACCAGCAGGAACACCGCTTCCTCGAGCGCCGGCGCCTGGGGGTAATTCCGGATCGCGTATTGCGCGCGGTTGGCCGCCGCCAGATAGGCGCCGCGCTTCATGTAATAGCGCGCGACGTGCACTTCGTGCGAGGCGAGGCCATTCACCAGGTAACGCATGCGCAGGGTCGCGTCCGGCACGTACTTCGAGTCGGGGAAGCGCGTGATCACTTCCTTGAACGCGCTGAACGACTCGCGCGACGATTTCGGATCCCGGTCGCTCACGTCGGGCGTGGCGAGGTTCGCCAGGATGCCGAAGTTGTCGTTGAAGTTGATCAACCCTTTCAGGTACCAGGCGTAGTCCGCGTAGGCGTGGTTCGGATACATCTTGATGAAGCGGTCGATCGCGGCGAGCGCCGGGGCGCGCTCGCCGTCCTTGTAGTTGCAGTAGGCGATCTCGAGTTGCGCCTGCTGCGCGAAGCGCCCGTAGGGATAGCGCGCCTCCAGCTTCTCGAGATACTTCACCGCGCGCGGCCAGTCTTTCGACGCCATCGCATCCTTCGCCTCGCCGTACAGGCGCTGCGCCGACCAGCCGATAGTCTCGTCCTCGTTGCTGCCGGTGCAGCCGGCAAGGCAGAAGAGAGCCACCAGGAAGTAAACTGCGATGCGGGACATGCGGAAAAAAAATCATAACACTAGACGTCGGGGGGACGACTCCCACGCGGAGTGGGATGCGGCATTGGCTGCGCCCATGGCGGCGAGCGTGCCGACCGCGCTCGGCGGCATGCGCCTCGACCTGGCCCTGGCCCGCCTGTTCCCGCAGTACTCGCGCAACCGCCTGCAGGCCTGGCTCAAGTCGGGCCACATCACCGTGGACGGCAAGCGGCTGCACCCGAACCAGGCCGTCACCGGCGGCGAGGCCATCGCGCTGCGGCCGCCGCGCGTGCCGGACGCCGCCGCGCCGCAGGCGCAGCGCATGCCGCTCAAGATCGTGTTCGAGGATGCGGCGATCATCGTGATCGACAAGCCGGCCGGGCTGGTGGTGCATCCCGGCGCCGGCCAGCCGGATCGCACGCTGCTCAACGCGCTGCTCGCGCACTCACCATCGCTCGTCAACGTGCCGCGCGCCGGCATCGTGCATCGCCTCGACAAGGACACCAGCGGCCTGCTGGTGGTGGCCAAGACGGTCGAAGCGCAGGTCGACCTCGTCAGGCAGCTCGCCGAGCACAGCATGCGCCGCATCTACCTTGCGGTGGTGCAGGGCGACCCGCCGGCGAGCGGCGTGATCGACGCGCCGGTCGGGCGCGATGCGCGCGTGCGCACGCGCATGGCGGTCACGCATAGCGGCAAGCCCTCACGCACCAACTACCGGGTGCTCGAGCGCTACGGTCATGCCGCGCTGGTCGAATGCCGCCTCGAGACCGGCCGCACGCATCAGATCCGCGTGCACTTCCAGCACCTGCGCCACCCGCTGGTCGGCGACGAGACCTATCGCCGCGGCACGCGCCACGGTATCTCTTTCCCGCGCCAGGCGTTGCACGCCATCGAGCTGACGCTCGTGCATCCGGGCACGCACAAGCCGATGACCTGGTCGGCGCCTCTGCCGCGCGACCTGAAGCGCCTGATCGAGGACCTGCGCAAGTGATCCAACCCGACTGGGCGGTGCCCGCGCGCGTGCGCGCGCTGGTGACGACGCGCGATTTCGGCGATCTCGCCGACGAGGGCGTGCGCCGCAAGCTGCGTGCGCTGTTGCCGGGCGAGCCGGCGTGGCTGAAGCAGGTGCACGGCAAGCGGGTGATCGATCTGGACGCGCATTCCCCAGGCGAGGCAGATGCGTCCGTCACGCGCAAGCCTGGAACCGTAGCGGTGGTGAAAGCAGCCGACTGCATGCCGGTGCTGTTCACCGACCACGCCGGTACCACGGTCGCCGCTGCGCACGCCGGATGGCGCGGACTTGCCGGGGGCGTGCTGGAGGAAACGGTGAAAGCGATGGGGGTGCCGCCACAGCAGCTTCTCGCGTGGCTCGGCCCCGCGATCGGGCCGCGGGTGTACGAGGTCGGCGAGGACGTGCGCGCGGCCTTCTCGAGCTATCCGAACGCCTTCGTGCCGACGCGGCCCGGACATTGGCTGCTCGACCTGTATGCGGTGGCGCGCG
>Ga0134121_10003174_pt1 | contig 13843 bp, 35 predicted proteins | sample KB301_FD_96463 | JGI IMG/M metagenome (GOLD analysis project Ga0134121, IMG submission 96463) | Terrestrial soil microbial communities without Nitrogen fertilizer from Kellogg Biological Station, Michigan, USA - KB3-0-1 | ecosystem: Environmental > Terrestrial > Soil > Unclassified ...
AGCTCAAGCTATTCAATCTCAAACTGCTATAGCTTTGATATTAGGAATATTAGCGTTTGTACTTATTGCATCAGTTCTGGGTTGGCTTGCAAAAGTTGTTTATCCAAAGTCTAAACAACACAGGGAATTAGTGACGGACCTTTATGTTATTGGAACTATCAGAAAGTTTGCAGAGAAAGATGGAATAGATCTTCAAGAAGAGATGAAAGGTCTTAAGCAAATAGAAAGATGGGAGAGAATGAATAGAAGAAGTTTAGATTATCAGATTGAAGCTGACTTAAAAGAGAAAGTGGCTGCTGAAAATCAATTAAAGATTGATGAAATGAGTAAAGGGAAAGAAAATAAGGAAACTAAAGAGAAAAAATAAAAAGCTTATTGCTTCTCCCGTAAGGGAGTTTTCATATTCACGTAGATTTAAATAAATAAGGAAACTAAACAAAAGGAAGAATACACATGGCCGAGATAAAACAGAAAAGAGATCAGACAGCTTGGAATATTGCGATGCAACATTCCCAATTCATTGGAGGGAAGGTTGTCAATGGACTAAATGCTTTTCTCCGAGGAGATTTAGAAGAATGGTTCTGGAATTTTAATGCACTTAGAGAAATTATCAATCATGATCTAACTGGACCTGAAGAAACTATCTTAGATACAATGGAAAAAAAGATTTATCCATTAATGAAACGTGGAATTGTTACAGATAGGGTAATATTCAAAGAGCAGACAATACAATATCAAAGAAAGATATTAAAAATAATGAAAGCACAAGGTTACTTTCCAACCAAAGAGGATAGAACTAGACTTTCGTTCTAAATAAGATGAGTTCAAAAGTAGTAAGCATCGGGCCGGATAAGTTTGGTAAGAATTGTTTAGTAAAAATTCATCTTTTGCATGCGGACACTCTCGACTTTGCAATTTATAGAGTTAAAAAGAAAAATTGGGATTATGTTTCTGTCATTGCTGGTCTTCCAGGCTCGGGAAAATCAACTTTGGCTAGAGTATGTGCTAAATATTGTTGTCCTTGGTTTGATTTAGATCATGTAGCGTTCACAGCAGATGAATTCGTTAACATAACAAACACTTGCGCCGAATATTCTTCAGTTATACTCGACGAATCATTCGCTTCTCTCAATTCTAGAACGACAATGACTCCGGACTTCTTAAAAGTAATCAATCATTTGCAAATCATAAGACAAAAACACCTTTTCATCTTCCTTTGCCTTCCAAACTTCTTTGATCTTGCAAAAAATGTTGCAATTTTTAGAGCCTCGCATCTTTTTGTTACTTATCCGACGGAAGAAGGAGACCGAGGGAGGTTTTTAGCTTTCGACAGAGATGGAAAGAGAGTTCTTTTCGTAAAGGGAATGAAGTTTATGGATTACAATTGTGTAAAAGCAAACTTTATTGGCGACTTTTGGCTTAATAGAAGGATATGTGATGAAGAAGTATATGAATCAATGAAGAAAAAACATCTTATTGAACAAGAAAAGAAAGTTGAGAAGAAATTAGATGGCAGTTGGGATAGAAACACTGCAGTTTATCTTGCAAAAGAGAAATATGGTTTAAAAATGGCCGCTTTAGTTGACATGTTCAAGTTAGATGATACAACAATATGGAAAATTGTAAAAGAATATAAGAGAACGCATACTTAAAACGCTTAACGGGTCAAAAAACCGTCGAAAATGGCGCAGTACATACACTATTATAACCCCTTATAAGTAGTTATAGTGGATTTTTCCTTCCTAGGACCTCGTTTTTTCCTTATTATAGCCCCTTTGCACATAATTATTATTAATTCCAACCAATAGGGGCTTGAAAATTGATCCTATGGGTTGTTCTGGGCTTCTAGGAGTGCTTATTTAATTATATGCTGGGGCTAATAATTAATTACTGATTGTTTACATTATTTGATACACGCTAAGGGCATGTTAAAAAATGCTTATTATTCTATTAGGACTTATCGGTTTAGCTCAAACTTTGAGCATAAGAATTCTAAAATAACAAGGAAAAAGCTTAAAGTCTTTATTAAGAATACCTTTAAAGCATTAAGGACTTACGAGGGACGACAAAAGAAATACGAGAGTATTTAAAGTCTTTAACACTGGATAGGGATAACACACGCTCAAAGTTTGAGCAGAAACATTTATATACCCAATATACTTAAGTATATTAACAAATAAGAATAGAGAGCGAGGGGGGAAATACAAAACTAACCCCTGCAACTCCTATAATACTAACATGACACAACAAACAAAAGAAGCAATAGAAGACATAAATGAAACCCTTAAGAGAAAAGAAAAGCTTCAAGAGGAAGCAAACGAACTATTAAGCAAGATACTTAGAGAACTAAGAGAGGGCAACAAATGAAAATGCAATTATTAAGTATAGAACTTAATGGAGTTAGCAAAGAAGATTTAGAAACACTAGAAGAATATCTTAACATAAATCACTGGTCTTATTTTAGAGATGAGGAGAAACGAGAAGATGACTAGCTATAAAATTCTTTTTGATAATGGGAAACCTTACGAGGTTCTAGTCTTGAATGAAAGAGAGCTTAAGATAGAGCTAGAGAAGTTTTATAGAATGAATAAACTGGAAGGTATAGAAATGTTTGACGCTAAGGTTTACAATTATGAAGATAATGATATAAGCGAAAGTCAATTTATACAAGAGATGATTAAGGAGATTATAGGAGAGCTAGACCAATGAAAACCTACGAAGATATGAGAGAATATTTACTTAATTGTGGTTTCAAATCTATTTATATAGATGATATTGATTTTAATGGTGACGAAGTTTTTATTATGGATGATTTTAAGTTTTCAATTAGACAGGTGAAAGAATGAAAAAAACATTTTACGTAATTGAAAGGGATTTTTTAAGCGGTAAGCACCACATGAGCATAGTGAACGCCGAAGACGATAATAAGGCGTGGGAGATATGTGAAGAGGAAAAGTTAAATAGTAATAATCAGATTTGGCTTTTAAGGAAAGAAGAGCTAACCGACTTAAGACAAGTAATTGATAAACTTCCAAAAGAAAGAATAGAAGAACTAGAGAGTAAAGCATGGAAAAATATGACTGGGGAAGATGTAGCAAATAACTTAAGCGAAAAAGAAGCTAAGGAGTATTATAAATTATTAGGTAACTAAAATGAGAGACTTAACAACAAAACAAAAAAAGCTTATAGAGAAATGGTTTAAAGAAAAAGAGCCATCTAAAGAAAGCAAGAGTATTTTTAATAGTGTTAATTCTCTTTATAGTGTAGATGATTTAAGGCAAGGAGATTAATTAATTTTTATTTTTATATTCACCGTTTCGCACTATCGGTTTAAATCAAAGTGCTTTATGCTCATCCTCTGATGAGGTGAAAAACGCAAAAAGATAGGAGATAGAACGGATAAGCGTTTTAAAAAAAGCCGTTCAAATCTCCACGATAAAATGTTTAAGATGACTAAGAAAGAAAAGAAAAAACACGATATAATAAAAAAGCGTATATTTTACGCTTTATTTAATTCTATAATTAAAGGAGAGAAGCTTTTCAAATGATAGATGAAGAAAGGAATAAAGCCATAAAAGAATTTGAATATATGCGAGATATGGCGGAATTAAAAGCATTATCTAATATTTCTTTACAAAGACCATTAAACGAGTTAGAATATATTAGGATAATGCAACTTAAAGAGATACTCTTTAATTAAATTATATTCTTATTTTATATTCAACTGTAAGGAGGAGTTAATCAAATGGATGAAGAATACACGGAAACGGAAGACGGCACGGACTGGGACTTAAACCAAGAAGAAATAGACTTTTATTTAGATTAAATCATATTCGCTAAAACAACTTATTAAGATAAGTTGAAAGTGAAACAGCTTAATATAATTTAAGGGTTGAAGTATCTTACATACTCGTTTAAGAAATCCTACTTATAGCGTGAGCAGTAAACGTAATGACAGACAATTAAAAAACTTTATTTAGTGAAAGCCAGAGAAATTAAAAAAGCAAAGCCCACAAATTGTTTATAGATAGATATTTTTTACTGGCAATGATTTTATGTCATAATTCTCAATATTTCCCACGACGATAAAGATTTAACAGCCTAAAAATAGTTGCATAATTATTTTAACTCTTTTCTTACTGAGTGTTTTATATATCCTATTTTTCTACCTCTTTTATCTTTTATAAACTTGGTATGTATAGTTTCAGTAGCTGTATGTTTGAATTTCATCTTTATCTCGCCTTGCACTTCATAATCTGTCTTGTCTTTCATATAAGTCACTTAAAATTAATTTTATTTTCTTTTTATCTTCCCATGAAAATATATCTGGACTTACATAGTGAGATAGTGCTGTTCTAATATCGTGTCCGATGTGTGCGGAGATAGCTAGACCATCAACACCAAGAGCCATGAGCCACACCTCAAGAGTTTTTCTTAATGTATGTGGTGAAAAATCCTCTGGGTGAACTAATCCTGCTTTTCTTGCTGCTTTTTTCATGCCTATTAAAGTTGCAGGCTCAGATAATATTTTTAGATCTTCATCCGGCTTCATTTTCTCTTTTTGGATAAATCCATATAGATATTTAGCGAAATCTTTTGATATTGGGACATCTCTTACTTTTCCAGTTGCATATTCAAATCTCTTAGCCTTCTTTTTGGTATGTCTTAGAATTATTCTTGATCGGCCCTTAGGATTATAAATGAAATCCTTAACTTGAACATATTGCATCTCTTCAATTCTAGCTCCAGTGTTTAGTAAACATTTACAGGTATGCTTCTGTCTATCTTTCAATATGTCTTCAAATTTCATCCACTCTTCAGGAAAGAAGAATCTATTCTGATTTGCCTTCTTGGTATAAATTTTACCGTCGCTTCTAACAGCTTTTTTTGTATCATCATCATATTCATCGAATGCTAAGATCTTTTTTCCACACTCAATACAGACCATATAGTTATCTTTTCTTTCAAAGTTATGGTTATGCTGTGCTAAAGACTGCGAATTTATCATGCTAGGATTATTTTCCCTCGTTAAAATTGGTCTTACGTTCTCCATTATTAGCCTTTGTATTAAAAGACTTTAACCTTTTAAATATATGCTGTCCCTTCTAAATGCTCACAAAGATTTAAATAGTAGCATATATGAAGATATATGTAAGTATATTACAAGGTAATAAAAGATGAAGATCATATTTAATAGGCTTCCAACAGAAAAAGAAGTTGATATCATAGGATTGATGCAAGGATATGTTGGTGTTTTATTATTGACTTATTTATCGCTGGTAGGAAAGTTCCCATGAATAAACTAACCAAATTAACTTGGAAATACTTTTTTCAGCAGAAATGGAAAGAGATAAAATTCCCAGTTTTAGTAATCTTAACTGCAGCCATAACGGTTATAATTATTCTTATAGTAGGATTTATAGGTTCTAAAATAACATGGCTCAGGCATTTTGCTATTGTTGGTAATGGAGATCCCGATATATGTACTAGTTTGGGTTGTTTTTTTGCTGTGGGATTCTTAAGTACAACAATTATCCTAGTCATAGTATTTCTAATCTATTATTGCTGGATTTGGGTAGACGATAATTGGCAGTTAGCTAAAAAAAGAGCAAGGAGAAAATTAAAAGATGGATAACCAAAGTAAACATCTTTATGTTGATGCTTTTTGTGCTTGCATAATGTTATTTGGATTGATTTTGCTTATTTTTAAGAACATACCTTTCATTTTTCCTTTAGCTTTTCTTTTATTAGGAATAATAGGCATGGAACTCAATGAATGGATAAATCCTTTTAATAATCAAAACATGAAAGGGGGTAAGAAATAAAAATATGGCCAAAGAAACAGTGGATGAAAGAGAAGTTGTTTTTAATGGAGCACATTTAGTCGGATATGGAATTTTAGCAGTTATTATAATAGTATTTGCCTTAATGTCATTTTATACAGTTCAGGCAGGTCAAAGAGCAGTTCTATTGACTTTTGGTAATCCAAATCAGCAAGCACAAGGGGAAGGATTACATTTTAAGGTTCCAATAGTTCAATCAGCAGTTATAATGTCGGTGCAAACACAAAAGTATGAAGTACCGAAGGCTACTGCAGCTTCTAAAGATCTGCAGACTGTGATTACAGATGTTACTGTAAACTATTACATTAATCCAGATTCAGTTCCGGTTATCTATCAAAAGATAGGTTTAAATTATCAGGATAATTTAATAGCTCCTGCAATTCAAGAGGTTGTTAAGGCTTCAACTGCAGATTACACTGCAGAAGAATTAATAACTAAAAGACCAGAAGTTAAGGATAAAATAGATCAAGCACTTACTGATAGATTAAAAGCTTTTAACATAATTGTTCAAGCCGTTTCAATAACAAACTTTGAATTCAGTCCAGAATTTAATAATGCTATTGAAGCTAAAGTAACTGCAGAACAAAATGCACTTACCGAAAAGAATAATTTAGATGTTATAAGTTATAAAGCACAACAGAGAATTGAACAGGCTAAAGGAGAAGCAGAAGCTATTAAGATACAAGCTCAAGCAATCCAGACCCAAGGGGGACCAGCTTATGTACAATTACAAGCAATATCAAAATGGGATGGCAAGTTACCATTAGTAAACGGCGGTGGTTCACTACCCTTTATTAATCTAGCAACTAACGGAGCAAATCCTTTAACAAATGCAGCTTTAAGTAATCAAACACAATAAATATAGTTTAATTTTTATTTTTTTATATTTATTTTTACTCATAAAAAGAAAGAACAATGAAAATAAGAATAAAACTTCCAGGTCAAGGAAGTAAAAGTAAAGTAAAGAAAATAGAAGAAGAGAAATCTTCAAGCATAGTTTTACATAAATTAGTTAATTACTTATTTGAGAATTTGCCAACGATAATAGCTTTTATAATTACTACAGTAATTGGGATTATGATGTTTAGAGCTTTCAATAATGCTTTCCATAGTGCTATGAATCAAACACAAAATCTTTCAATCAATCCTTTTAATAAAACATTCAATCAATCTCTAACAAATCTAAACGATAGCACTCCTAGCTCAATCATTTCAAGCTTAATTGGATTTTTTCCTTTAGCCTTTATATTAGTTATGACTTATCAGGTTTGGAGATTTTTTAGTAGATACAATTCTTATGCATAATTCACTCCTAGTTAGTTATAACAAACCTTTAAATATACTTAAATATATGGAAATATATAATGGATGAAGACATTAAAGAAGAGGGAAAGGTGACTTCTATAAGAGTTAGAGAAGAGACAATAAAATTACTTAGAGCTTTTCAAAAACATCCTCGTGAAACAAATGAAGAAATAATAATTAGATTATGTAAGTACGCAAAACTACATGAAAATAGAAAGGAGGTAGATAAATGAAAAAAGGAAAGTTTTTTGCAGGATTATCAATATTTATAATAGAACTAATTGCTGTAATAGTTTTTATTCTAGCAAATACAATTATTGATTGGCATACTGCTTTGATCTATTTAGGATACTTTATCGTAGCAGTGTTTATTCTAGGAATTAATATAGTTGGAGTATATATGATCTTTGATTCTTTATATACAAACGAATTATAATGGCATTCAAATATAATTTAATCTCTTGTAAGGGGCTAGGATTAGCTCACGGATGGTTTGGAGGAGGTACATGTATTAAAGCTAGACTTGGAATTGTGATCTTGTTCTTTCTTCTAGCTATACTTAATAAATGGTTATTTGGAATGATGGGAATAGTCTTTAATCTCTGGGTAGCAGTTGCAGGGGGAGTAATATCATATTTCTTGATTGTAAGCATTATTGGGAGCTTTAAAGCAGCATTAGCTCTAGGAATAGTGATAGGCCTAGTTGCAGGCTTCTTTGGTGGAGGAGCTATAGGAGATACTGCAGGGGGAGATGAATGAAACAAATTAATACGCCTAAGGAAATTTTAGAGACAATAAAGAGCATAGATTTTTCTTCATCTAATCCGGGTAGAAGTAAAAATTATACTAGAATAAGAGATTCTGATGGTTATATCAAACAGGAACATAGAATTGTTTGGGAAAGGCATAATGGGAAAATACCTAAAGGATTTGTTATACACCATATTAACGGAAATGGTAAGGACAATAGGATAGAAAATCTACAGAGAATGACTTTTAATGAACACATGGCTTTACATAAGAAACTAAGGAAGGAAAAAAAGAATGAATAAAAGTATTCCAGTAACCGAGAATCTTGATATTAAAAGATCAAACTACATATTTCCTAGTCCAATGGCTAAGATAATGAGTGTAGTAAGCCCCAAGGTCCAATATGAATCAAGTATGCTTGGAACAGCCCTTCTGTGCCTTAGCGTGGTCATTACAAGCGTTTATTACATATTCTTTACTCAATCTAACTGGTTTGTTAAGGGCTTCGTTATATTTAATGGTCTAGCTGGCCTATTATTACTTGGAAGCATGCTTGTTACTACTTATCAACAGTACTTACAATACATGCAAGCTGTTGAACTACAAAAGATGCTTAATGGAGTTGATATATCAGTTATTCCTGCATCTCCAACTAAAATAAGAAGAATTAGGTATGGTTCTGCAGCTATAGAAACAATTATACTTGTAGGAACTTCATGGCTAACTAGCTTTTGGTGGTTAATGATATTAGAACTACATGCGTTATATTTAACTATGAAAACGGAATCATTTATAAAGAAAGAAATGGAAAAAGAGGTTAAAGTAAATGGTTAATTGGTGGGGCAAGAAGAAAAAGGATCCTAACACAGAAATAGCAAATATTAATAACACATTAAACTCACTTAGAGAACAAATCATGAAAGGAGGTTCAAAAGATATGGCAAAACAAGAAATGGAAGAGGATGAAGACGAAGATTTTGATGATTTAGATGATGAAGATGAAATGGAAGAGCAAGAAGCAGCTCCAAAAAGAACTTTAAAGGCGGCTTCTCCAGTTGCAAAAGCTACAGTCCCGGTAACCAAAAAAAGAGTAGAAGTAGTTGAAGAAGAAATCTATCAAGTAGTTACAGAATTACCAGTACAGCAATTCAATAGAGGAATTGCCCAAGATGGAGTTAATAAGGGTAAGACTATTCTTTATGAAACAATAACAGAGGCATTATCTAATATCAGAAACGATCTTGCAGATATTAAGAAGGCCGTAGGAGCTTAAAATGGCGGATAAAGAAAATAAGAAGGATAAAAGATCACTAAGCTTATTTATTGTAATGATTATCTCACTGATAATGATTGCATTAGGATATGTACCTCAGTTTGCTTTGAGGATTGGTCTTGAGTTACTCGCATTTTTCCTTCAGTTTGTGATCGTAAAGAACATCCTTGATGATTATTACGAAAACTTTAATTAAGATTTATTAATATTGGGCCAGCTTTATTTTTTATTGGCTTTTATACTCAATGGAGAAAGAAAACTTAAATGGAAAAAGATAAAGACGTACAAAAATGTCCAGATTGCAAAATCGGGAAGCTAAAAGAGAATGTTTCTTATACTGGTGTGCTTGGCAGAAGATTCAAAGTCATTACTACATATTGCCCAATTTGCCCCTTCACTAGAACCCATAAGATGAAAATTTCACAGGAAGATTACATGAGGAGATTAGACGATGAGTATTAACAAAATAAAAGTATTCAAATGCGGTTTATGCAATAACTTTTCCGGCGCAAGAAGAGATCTAAGAAAACATCTAGGGGAAAGTCATATTAAGAATAACTTCGCAAATGCTACTATTAAAAAGTCATCACAAAGACATTCACTAAAAGAATCGAATAGACAAAATTGGTGGATAACGGAGGAAATAAAAAGTGATTAAAGTTTCTTTTATTGCTTCAAATAGAGATGTGATTTATTTAATAATAGATAACAGAAAGATAGTTTACTTCGATAAGATATGGACTAATGGTATTCAATTTATGCCTAAAGATCATCAACTAATTCTAAAACTAATGCAATCTTCTAGAAAATTACCCTATGCAACTAATATTATCTCTTGGATAAATGATGCTAATTCTGGAAAGAATCTTGAAGAATATAATCAATGTAAAAGTGATGAAGAGCTTGCAGAGTTAGTTAAGAGAGATGGGAAGGAGAAGGGTCTGCTAGAGGTTAAAGCATGACAGCTCAAGTATCTTGGTCAGTATTCTTCATTATTCTAATAGTTTTTGTCCTCTTAGATAAGGGAATCACGTTGGCTAACTTAATTCAAGTTAAAAAGAATTTTCCTAAGGTAGATTTTGTTAATATAGAAAAGAATCCGATGATGAAGTTCTTCTATCAGAAAGCAGGACTTACCGGAGGAACAATACTCGGAATTATTTCTACACTTATTATTACTGCACTTGCTTATTTCTTCGCAAGTAATTTTCTAGGGCCAAGCATCCCACTATACGCTTTATTTATTATATATGGTTTTACAGTATTTAATAATCTCTATTTTCTATTAAAGTACTCAGGAGTTATACCCTAAATGGAAAATAAAATTGATCTTAGCAATCCAAAAGGAGGATTAGTTAATTTACTTAAGAAGAAGCTTGATGAAGTTAGAAAACATCATCAGCAATTAACTAATAAGTATGTAAATCTTTCTAATCAAAATAAAAAGATGAAGAAGATTATAAATAGATTAACCGATGGCAAATTTGAGGAGGAGATGGCAAAATGACTGATTGGGCAAGTGTTCTAGCAATATCAGCATGTGTGATTTTTTTTGTATTCGTAATCTATAAAGCCATGCCGGAAGTATTTCATGCTATAGGAAGATTCTTTGCTTATGTTTTTGGTTACACTGCTTCTAAGGGCAGCGAAGTAGTGGGAGAAGTCACTACGTATGGGTAGTGGCATATATTTAAATACATTATGATATACTTAATAACACTATGATGAAAGGGATAGAAACATTCAGCGATGAGAAGGCCAGTGAATTCTTAGAATGGATTACTAAGCACAAGATCTATACTATTACTCTTTTAATTTTGATTATATTCGGACTAGGTAAACTAGTAAGACATTTTGGTGATAAGAAATGAATGATTCAAATAAAGAGGCTGAACTTATTGATCAGAGACTTGCTGAAACTGTAGATAAAAAACAAAATCCTACTATAAAAATGACTAAGAAAGTCAAGAAGTTACTTGATGAATTAAAGTCAAATCAATGGGAGCCATATTATATAGTTATAGAAAAATTAATAAATTATTATCACAAACATCACGTTACTATGAAAGGAGGTAGAACAAAATGAGTGAACTTGATAAACCAATCGGAACTAAAGAGCCACAGAAACTCGCCGCAGGATCAGTCAAGATTGAGGAAGTGACTATTGCTCCAGCTAAAGAAGGAAGTAAAGCTAAGTTAGTAACTTTCCATTGCAAGCATCCTGATAGAGAAGAGCAGATTAAGATCTCTAATATTATGGTAAAGAAAACACAAGGAAATAACATAAATATTAAGAGAGATGCTCTTTGGTACAACACCGATGAAGATGGAAATATTAGGAAGACTTCAAATCTAGCAGAAGTTATGAGATTTTACAAGAAACTAACTCTCAAGGAATTTGAGAATAGTTTTGTAAGCACTGAAGTTGATACTAATGGCTTTTTAGCTATTAAAGCATACTAAAGTCAAGTGTATAATATATTATACACCCTATTTGCCCTTACTGGAACTCGGGCCCAGTATTAATATTAACATGAAAACAATGAAAAAGAAATATACAGAAAAGGATCTCCAGAAAGTTAGGAGTATATTACAAAAAGAAATAGATAAAAGATATAATTATGATCTTAATCAACAAAATAACGAATGGTTTGATTATGGTTGGTACGGCGGATTATTCACAGCATTCTTATGTGCTGGAGGATTATCAACTCTCTTTGGCTTTATGTTTAGGCATATTTCACTCTTTGTTTTAGGTTTTGTATTTTTATTCTATGCTTTAGTATATTTAATTCAGGGCCAAAACCTAATCAAATGACAGACAATCCAAAATCCCAGGATAAAATATTAGAAGAAATTAAAATCATAGAGCAGATAATGGAGGAATTCGGAATAGAGTATAAAGACGCACAAGAGAGATATAATAAAATGCCCGGTTTCTATAAAACTAGGTATGGTCCTAATAAGGACAAGTTTAAACTAAAACCAAATGAAGTAAAGGGTCTTCATGAAATAAAGAGATGAGAAGACAAAAGAATACATTTAGCGTATGGGATAATCAAGTCTATAATACTCAAATGGATGAAGAACGAGATAAATATTTCATAGAATATGAAAAGAAATCAATAAGATGGAAAAGGATTAAAAATAAAGTTTTAGAGAGATTTGGAACATTCAAGGGATTAAAATCTATTGAAATAGGTTCAGGACAAGGTTTCTTCTCACTTTTATTTGCTTTAGAGGGAGCAGATGTAACAGTTTTAGATTATTCTAAAGGAGCCTTAGATGGAGCTAAATTATTATTCAAACGGGGGGGGGCTAATAATGCCAAATTCATTCAAATGGATGCTTTAAACTTAGATAAATCTTTATATAATAAATTCGATGTTTCAATGTCTTTTGGAACGGCAGAACATTTCAAAGATGAAAATAGAATAAAATTTATAAAAACCCATAAAGATACTTTAAAGAACGGCGGAATAACTTTCCTTTCAGTCCCAAATAAGTTTAATCCTATTTATAGAACCTGGAAATTCTTATCGGAATCTGCTGGTAGATGGAGATTTGGAGAGGAATATCCTTTTTCTCATAAGGAACTAAAGGCGATATTTAAGAAAATAGATCTAAGTTTTGATGAAGTCGTAGGTTCTTATCTGTTCTTTACTCACGTCCAAGTAAAAAGAAGATTACAAACCCTCCTTAAAATACCTAGAAATTGGAATAAAGAAAGAGAAAATTTAAGACCTCAGATAGGTACTCCTTTAGATTCATATTTAGCTAGCGATATTATAGCCATCGGGGTAAAAAATAGATGAGACAACAACATAAAAGTAATCTGATAGATTTTATAAAGACCTGGGGTTTTGTAATTTTTGCAGCAGTCGTCTCTATAGGAATATTAACTCGCTATGAACTAATGAACAAGCCTCAAAATACTTCTAGTGAAGAAATATATAATACATCAAATATATCTCTAGCTAATTTTAATTATGGGCCCGGTTTGCTAGCGAATGATTCATTTAGAGTGGTAGACTATAATCCTAAAATAATAATTTCTTGTAGCGACACAGAGGTGGATTTAAATTATTCTAATTACACTATCGTAACTACTTTAAAGCATTTATGTGATGAGGTTAAGCCAAGATGAAAGAAGAAACAAAAAATAATATAGGAATAATAATAGGGGTTATTTTACTTTTGATTGCGATCATTACTTTAGGTTATAAATCTTTAATAGTTAATCCAAAAATAATTAACGAACAACAAAATCAATATTCCTCTTTCTGCTCCCACTACAACGGCACATTCCTTAATGATAGTCAGGAATGTTTATTTTGTGAGAAACAATTAAATGCCACTTGTGCTAGTTATAAGATAGAAAATGTGACTGGACTTGGAATGAGGTTTATTGTAGGGAAATGAATTGTCCATTCTATGACGCTAAAAAGGGAATGATAGATTGCGGAGATTGTGTAGTTACACATTATATGTGCCCGTATTTTTCTGATAACAGAGAATGTGGTATTTGGGAAACAATGCTTAAACATAAACAATTAGTAGATAGTATTCATAGTGGGAATGAGGTTAGGGAACAATTGGAGAACAAAAGCCCTAAGGTGAGCGGAGTTCAAGATTCGCATTTCTCCCATTCCCACACCAATAATCTCTTGGA
>Ga0134121_10003176_pt1 | contig 13827 bp, 13 predicted proteins | sample KB301_FD_96463 | JGI IMG/M metagenome (GOLD analysis project Ga0134121, IMG submission 96463) | Terrestrial soil microbial communities without Nitrogen fertilizer from Kellogg Biological Station, Michigan, USA - KB3-0-1 | ecosystem: Environmental > Terrestrial > Soil > Unclassified ...
TCGTGAACAAATGGGACCTGATCGAAAAGGACCAGGACTCGGTAAAAAAATTCACTGACATGATACGTAAGAGAATCACTCCCTTCAGCGATGTGCCTATCATCTTTACGAGTGTAAAAACCAAACAGCGGATCCAGAAAACACTGGAGACAGCCGTGGAAGTTTTCCGCCACAGGAAAGAACGAATTCCGACCTCAAAGCTGAATGAAGTGATGCTTCCCATCATTGAGCGCACGCCACCGCCGGCAACCAAGGGCAAGTACATTAAGATTAAATACGTCACGCAGCTGCCGACGCATACTCCACAGTTCGCATTTTTCTGCAACCTTCCCCAATACATCAATGAAAGCTACACACGTTTTATTGAAAATAAATTGCGCGAACATTTTCCATTGAGCGGAGTGCCGATTGAGATTTACTTCAGGAGCAAGATAAAGGAAGAAGAATAACATTAACGAAGTACGAAAAAGAATACGAATTTACGAATGGGGTAACCCGGTTAATGCCTGCAATAATTGGTGCTGCGCGACTAAAGTTTGATCAGGCAATTTAAATTAACAGGGTCATGCAACTTTTCGGGGTGGAAGTGGCACTTACTGCAAATCTCTTCTTTTAATATAAATCCCTTTTTAACTTTTGAAAGAGATCCATGGTGTTGCAGGCCCGCCTTAGCTTGCAGCACCTTTTTTATCTGGAACAGTCTTTCGTACGTGCTTTGCACTTCTAAAAGAAGCTAAGTCTCATTAAAAAAGAAAGGAAACCTTTTACAGTTTCCTTTCGGATTATATATGGAGAATTAAGAAAGACTTATTTTTTCTCTTCAGGCATTTTCTCATCCTGCTTTTCCGTTTCACCTTCTGCTACGCCCTGGCGGGTAATGACTTTACCATCCTTGTCAAAATAAGCCGGCTTGCCATTGTACTCGGAATAGTAACTCACATTGCCGTTCTTATCCGTGGTTTGCCATACCGTATAGGACGGCGCATATTCATTAGTGTTGGTGATGCGTTTTGCATAATAATCTTTAACGCCTGCAGGAATTGAAGCATCTTTTACGATAGTCTGACGACTCACCAGGTTCCCGTTATTATCATACACCATTGCACGATCGACCTTGTTCTCGGTATAAGTGACACGGAAAGTGTTGTCCTTTTCACTCTTCCATACCATTCCCATTGCATCCGGGTTGTCCTTCCTGAATTTTTCCTTCACCACATCGGGTGTTTGAGCCAACACAGCAGCGCCTGTAAACGCCATGACTACTGCAATTGCAATTAACTTTTTCATTGTCTTATAATTTAAATTGTGGAACCTAAAATTACCTTGTCAGCATGTGACTTAAATAAATGTGCCAGCAATTAATGACTGACATTGGGCAACGTCGCGCGTAAATAATCCACACAAGCGAAAAAGGCTACTCATTAATTTGTGCGGGATTTTAGTTTTCGGTGCAAAATCGATTGCGACATGATCAGAATTAAATCAGGCATGGCTTTTCATAAGGTTAAAAAATATTACGATCCTTTCTATGAAAAAAACAGTACTCACCCCTTTGGCAATCATCCTTGCATCGGCGCTTTATTTCCTCATCGCATCTGTGACGCTCGCCGAATTGCCAGTAACTGCTTACACGCAGGGACCCGCCCTTGCGAAGCAGGACATTACAACTTGTTCCGGAGAATATTACCTTAACAACATCCCCTAGATAAGAATCCCTGTACTAATTTTGCCTTGATGCCCTCCGGAAATACGCGGAGGGCTTTTTTTCCAGCCGATATTTAAACGACGCCGGTTTCTTCGAAATACCTGATCACAGCATTGCGAAGAAATAAATCCTGTTCCCCCAGGCTCATCGGCGGAATCGGCTTCAGCGAACGGTAATGGTGCCAGCCATCTTCGTCCTTGCTTTCAAATTCATAGTATCCATAAGCGCTGAGCACGCGGCACGTGGCTAAATGCATAAGGTTTTGTTTGTCGTCCTTGCTGAACTTGTCAAACCCTTTACCCAATTCCTGCACCCCAATGAGGAATAAAATTACTTTCAGATCGGGCTCTTCGTCAAAGCGGTTTTTCAGGGTTTGTGTAAGTTGTTTCCACTTTTCTTTTATTATTTTCACTTCTTCTGCATCCATTCCGTAAAAGTACATAGAATGGTGAATACGATATTTATATTTGCGCCCCTAAGAAAAATGACAGCAGGATTTACAAGGATATTTCTTGTGATGCTGTTGGTGATTTGCACGTCATCAACATTACAGCCGGAGCAGGATCGTTACGGTCCCCCCGTGGATATCGTATTTTGTGTCGACCTCAGCGGGAGCACGAATGGCATCGTGGACCGCATCCGCAATCACATCTGGGACTATGTGAATGTTTTCAACGGCAGCTTTCCCAAGGCAGATTTCAGGCTTGGCTTTGTTGGGTTTGCCAGGCCCAGCTTCGGCAAAGAAAATTATTATGTGAAAGTGATCAGCGACCTGACACATGACATAGAGGGACTCACACACGAGCTTATCAAATTGCGCGCACAGATTGAGAAAGGGGATCAATATGTAACGGCTGCCCTCAGGGTCTGCGCTCAGAATATTTCATGGAATGACCGTACTGATGCCATTAAAATAGTTTTTTTGGGAGGCAATGGGCTGGTATCAACAACGGGTGAACATTTCAGCAAGGCCGTGCAGGCATGTACGGAAAAAGGCATCATCATCAATTGCATTTATCTTCTTAACAACCCCACGATGGGCGAACAAAAAGGCTGGGAAGACATTGCCACATTGGGAGGCGGAAAATATACAAGCATGCAGGTGAAGTTCGAATACTATGAGAACCTCGGCGGCTTCAACATGGACAAATTGTTTTCGCTAAACCGCAAGCTGAACGATACGTACCTCTATTACGGAATTCATGGCAAAGACCGGTGGAAAATGCAGCTTGCAGACGATGAAAGCATTTACAAAGCAAATAGTGAGGGTTACAGGTACAGGCTCCAGTTCCGCATCTCCGACCTTTACCTGGATAAAAACTCTGAATGGGACCTGGTCGATTTACATACGAGGAACCCGCTGGCCATTGAAACTGTGGACCGCGCTTCTTTGCCCGATACGCTCAAGTACATGACGGAATCGGATCTCAGGGCAAACGTGATCTTCAATAAATATAAGCGCAAAAGAATTATCGGCGAGATCAAACAGGTGCTGGCGGAAAAAGAGCAATTGGTAAAAGACAAAAACCTGGAGACGGAAAAAAACATGAAAACCTTTGACATCACCACGATCAACTGGTTGCGTGAAATATTAACGGCCAAAGGTTACTCGCTGAAGAACTACTGACTTCATCACTTCATCCGATTACAGCTTCTTTAATTTTTTTCAGGTTCGAGATCACGCCGGGCTGGCGCTCACGAATGGAGGTTTCAGTGAAATAGGAATGGGATTGTAAAAAATTAACCTGCAGCTGAATCCAGTCTTTTTCATCTTTCACTTTGTCGAATGCGGAAAATTCGCGGCGCAGGTTTTCTGCAATGGAAAAATAATCATCCCGGCCGAGGTAATCCAGGTCTGCATCGCAGACAATCTTTTCCAGCTTTGACTTCGGCTCCTGTGGAACCTTCGTGGCCATGATCAGGTTGCAGACGATGTCAATTTCAGGTTTTGGAATTCCATGAGGAGCGAGCATGCGCGAAACGATTTCGCAACCGCTTTTTTCATGTTCACGCATGTCCTGCACATAACCTGTATCATGAAAAAGCGCTGCAGTCTTGATCAGCAGCACCTCTGCGGGACTGCATTTTTCTGAAATCGCAATCCGTTCTGAAGCCCGGATAACATCCATGGTATGTTCAGGGCTGTGGTAAAAAAGATTTGCCGGGAGCTTTTCCCTGAGCATCTTCATCACATCTTTGTAGAGGGTATCGAATAACTCGTTGTTCATGTGTGTGCGCCGACCTTTCCGGTTTCGCTTACAAACTTAAAGAATTATTCAGTAGGATTTTGAAAATCCCCTAAACTATAGCGTGGTGTTGGAAAAAATTACAATTTATTGCAATACATTTACCTCTTCGAATACAGCACATGACATCAGAAAATTTGCCGCTTGAAAACACCCTCGAAATCCTGAAGCAGGTTGAAATCTTTGCACACGTTCCTGCTTCGGTGATGGAGGAAATTGCAAAGCAAATTCATGTTTCTGCGCACCAGCCCGAGGAAGCGATCATTAATAAAGGCGATAAGGGGAACAGCATGTACATTATTTTCTCCGGCAAGGTAAAGGTGCATGACAAGGAGTTTGTGGTCGCCACGATGCAGAATGGGAATTTTTTCGGAGAATTTTCCCTGCTCGACGACGAGCCAAGATCACTTTCCGTTACGGCTGTGGTCCCGACTGTGACAGGCACGATCGGCCAAAAGGAATTTTTTACGCTGCAGAGCAAACACCCGGAAGTTACACGGGACATTATACGCGCCATGCTGAAGCGGTTGCGGGGCCAAAACCAGAAAATCATTACTGACTTAAAGCAGCGCCAATCCGAACTGGAGCAGCTCGTTGCCGAGCGAACTTCCGATCTCCGGAACAAAAATGATGAGCTGGAACAAACCTTGTCACAATTACAGCGCACTCAACAGCAGCTTGTACAACAGGAAAAGCTGGCATCGCTGGGACAACTCACGGCAGGCATTGCCCATGAAATCCAAAACCCACTCAACTTCGTGAACAACTTTTCATTTCTTTCGAAAGACCTGATGAAAGAATTGAGCGAATCGAAAGATGATGAGGACAGGAAAGAAATTCTAGAGATGCTGTCCGACAATATTACCAAGATAGAACACCATGGCAGGCGGGCGGGAGATATTGTAAAAAGCATGTTGCAGCATTCGCAACCGGGTTCACGCACGAAGCAACTGGTGAACATCAATAAAATTTGCCAGGATTGCAGTGAGATTTCCTATTACAGTTTTAAAGAAAGCAGTTCACTCTTCGAATGCACCATCACCAGGAATTTCGGCAAGGACATTCCACAGGTGGAAGTTATTGCGCAGGATTTTTCAAAGGTGATGCTGAACGTCCTCAACAACGCATTTTATGCCGTGCGGGAAAAAAGCCAGAAGCTGAAAGAGAACTATACCTGCGAAGTGACCATTACAACTGCCATTGAAAATAAAAATGTTGTAATTACAGTGAGAGACAACGGCACCGGGATTCCTGCCATGAATATTCAAAAAGTATTTGAGCCTTTCTTTACCACCAAGCCAACAGGCTTTGGTAACACAGGCCTCGGCATGAGCATCACCAACGACATTGTGAAGGCCCATGGGGGAGAAATCAGCGTGGAGAGCGTGGAAAATGAATTCACACAATTTGTAATTACACTTCCGCTTTCATAAACAATCGAAATAGAAACTCAGGATGCACCAATTCACTTCTTATGAAGAAAAAAATATCTAAAAAAGCATGCGGGAAACTTTCCTTTCTCCTGGCGCTTCAGTTTGCCTGGATTGCAGGCATTTGCCAGGACACCCAGATACGCGGCTTTGCTGAAGTGCTGGCCGGGTATGCGAGCACCACAAAAAAAGTTTCCTTCGGACTTGGGGAACAGGATTTGTTTATCACGTCCGAACTTACGGACCGCTTCAGCTTCCTGGGAGAAAGTGTTTTTAAATATTCCGCGCCCTCACCCACCCTTTTCGACATCAGCATTGAACGCATCGTGGTGAAATATAACATTAAGGGCAATCACAACATACTGGTAGGCAAACACCACACACCCATTAACTACTGGAACGACACCTATCATCACGGCCGGGTGTTCTTCCCTACCATTTACCGTCCCGATTTATTCGGAGATCATTTTATACCGCTTCATACAACGGGTATCAGCATAGAGGGCCATGATCTCGGAAAACTAAAACTGGGATATGACCTGATGGTTGGTAACGGCATCGGCTCCGGCGAAACCGCAGATAACGACCAGGCCAAATCCGTGACGGCGGCCATACACATCAAGCCCGTTGACCATTTACGCATCGGGGTTTCATATTATACTGACAAGATCTCGAAGGGAGCCAAAGATGCTCATGCGTCGATGATTGTGCCTGTAGATATTGCGCAGCAGTTGTTCACCGGCTCGGTGGCTTATTTCGGGAAGCGGTTTGAGTTTTTAGCAGAGGCAACAGCGGCCATGGACCACTCCGATTCCACCGCAACGCAACAATCGATTGCAGGATATGTATATGCCGGCGTGCGATTTAAAAAATTTATTCCTTATGGAAGGTTCGACTATTCAGAGGTACCTGACCAGGAATTATTTTTTCATCCCGACACCAAAACATCGATTGTTGGCGGAATCCGCTATGAGATAAATTACCTTACCGTTATTAAACTTGAATATGGTCACACCGAGGATGATGCGGGGATCAGCGACAGGGTAACGGCACAGATTGCCATCGGATTTTAAAACAGAAAGGACGGAAAGATGAAAAAAACAGTGAGAACATTTTTAACGACAACACTTGTTATTCTATCGGCGACCATATCGGCTTATGCGCAATCACAAAACCTGATCGTCATTTCAAATTCTAAAGGTGCACCCGCGGAATTGAACCGCTCCGAGCTTATGGCTGTCATGAAAGGTGAGAAACAGCGCTGGAATGACGGGACACGGATATCCGTTGCATTGATGAAAGCCAGCACCGCTGCAGGCGAGGCGACGTCCAAGAAAGTTTATGGCATGAGCGGTGACGAAGTGAATAAATACTGGCTGGCGCTGGTTTTCCAGGGTAAGGTGAAAGCTCCGGTATTTTTCAATTCGGCCAGCGAACTCGAAACTTATATTTCACAGACACCTGGCGCCATCGGCGTTGTGGAAGAGTCGCCGGATGTGAAATCCAAACCGGTGATGGTGGATGGAAAGAAAACGCTGTAGTTTTTGCCGGATTAAAACTTCAACCCGAAACGAACTCCGTGAGAATCTCTCTTCAGTCTAAAATCTGGTTTACCGTTTGCAGCATCGTGGTGCTTTTTTCTTTTTTCATCATGATCTACTTCCCGGCGCAGCAGGAAAAATACCTGTTGAAGAATTACAACAAGGAAGTCCAGAACCTGGCGGGGACTGTAGCCCTGGGAGTCAAGATTGCCCTGACCGAACAAAATTTTGAAGGCGTTCAAACGGCTATGGATTTTGTAAAGGGTGATCCGCACCTTCGGTTTGTAAGCCTTGTACAGACCGATACATCGTGGAATAAAAATAAATCATCGTTTACCCTGAAGCGAAACATTTTTAAAACATACCCTGAAAATGTAATGGTAGATGCCAGTGTCACTTCCTCTGATTCTCTCATTGTGAAGTCGGCGCCGTTTGAAACAAGCATCATGAACGGAGAAATCCTGCTCGGCTTTTCCACCGACGAGATCATTCAAAGCAAGCGGCAGATCCGGCTGACATCCATTTTCGTCAGCGCCCTGGTTTTCATCATAGGGATATTTATCGGCTTCTGGCTGGCAAGAAAAATTTCAGTGCCGGTGCTCGCCTTGCGCGACGCAGCCTTACGCGTGGGCGAAGGAGACCGTTCACAACAACTCAAGGCATCGGCCCGTGATGAAATCGGCGACCTCACGCTGGCTTTCAACCAGATGGTGAATGAGCTCAAGCAGGCAGAAGACAAGATTATTGCCGCACAGGCGCAACTGATCCATGCTGAGAAAATGGCTTCTCTCGGGCAAATGACTGCGGGCATCGCCCACGAAATCCAGAACCCCCTCAACTTTGTAAATAATTTTTCAGAGCTGAACCTCGACCTCATCGGTGAACTGGACGATCTTAAAACAGACGCAGAGAAGCAGGAGCTGTTGAATGACCTGAAAAGCAACCTCCAGAAAATTTCACAGCATGGAAACCGCGCGGACCGGATCGTGAAAAATATGTTGCTGCACAGCCGCGTCAACTCGATTGAAAAACAACCCACGGATATCAATGCGCTTTGCGAAGAATACCTGCAGCTCTCCTACCACGGCATGCGGGCAAAAAATCCCGACTTCAACTGCGCCATTGAAAAACAGTTCGGTAGCAACCTCCCTGAAATTTTAACCATGCCCCAGGACATCGGGCGTGTGCTGTTGAACCTGTTGAATAATGCATTCTATGCAATGTCGGACAGAAGGCAAAAGAATGAGCATGATTATAAACCAGCACTGAAATTCATTACGGAAAAAATCGGCCGGAAAATTTTGATTCACATCCGGGACAACGGATGCGGTATCCCGGAATCAATCAGGGAAAAAATCTTTGAACCTTTTTTTACGACGAAGCCCGCAGGCGACGGTACAGGCCTCGGACTCAGTATTTGCTATGACATCATAAAGGCACATGGCGGAGAAATAACGGTGGAGAGCAGGGAAGGCGCTTTTACAGAATTTGTCATCTCCCTTCCTGCGGGCTGATGCTCAGAGTGAGTTTGTAAAAAATCCGCGCTTCCAATAATAATCTCCTTCTTTTTCCGGTTGCTGGTTCCAATAGTCAATTGACACGATTTTCCCTTCCGGAGTTTTCAATGCCCGCTCGTAAATGGCAAGCTGCGGATGAAATAAAAAATCAGTGACGCCTACAGTAAATGTTTCCGGTGCCGGAGGAGGCGGTGGAGGCGCTTCGGCGGCAACTCCTTCCGCAGCAGGCGCAGCGGGCTTTGCTACAACTTTCGGCGGAGGACTTGGAGCAACCATCACGGTATATCCGTTCAGTTCCAGGAGCTTTTTGAGAAATTCAGCCCTGCCGGGAGTGACATTCTTTTCTACCACTGCGCAGCGGACGCCATTTATATCTTCCAGCGCATGCGCTTCTTTACTTAAGTGATTCATTGTACCCCGTTGCTGAATGAATAAATATATTGGTATACAAAACTAAAAAAACCCGTTAGGATGATGGCAGCAGAACATATCACAAGCGCCAGGCGGGCTGCGTTGCCGCTTCTTATGTTTTGCAACGGCTCCTCGTTCTTATCTACGAACATTGCCCTCACCACTTTCAGGTAATAATAAAGTGATATCACCAGGTTGATAGCAGCTATGAGTATCAGCGTCATCATGCCAGTGCTCATCCCTGCGGCGAGCAGGAACCACTTTCCGAAAAATCCCGCAGTGGGCGGTATACCCGCGAGTGAAAACAAAGCAAGCATCATTGCTACACTTAACCTGGGATTACTCTGGTATAATCCGTTGTAATCACTGATGTTTTCTTTTCCTGTGCGGTCTGAGACAATGCTCACTACCGTAAACGCGGAGAGGTTTGAGAAAAGATATACCAGGATGAAATAAACCACTGAGGCGGTTCCCTGCAAGGTTCCGGAAGCAATGCCAATCAGGATGTACCCGGCCTGTGTAATGCTTGAGAAGGCCAGGAACCGCTTGATGTTTTGCTGGCGAATGGCAAAGAGATTTCCAACCACCATAGTGGCAACAGCGAGTATGGCCAGCACGTACGTCCAGGTAGCCGCAATGGAGCCGAAAACTTTGTAGAGTGCCCCAAGGAAAATAAAAACAGCGGCGCCTTTTGAAACCACTGAAAGAAATGCAGTGACTGCAACCGGTGAACCTTCGTATACATCTGCCGTCCATAGGTGGAAGGGCACGACTGAAATTTTGAAAGCAAATCCTGTCACTAGAAATACAAAGCCGGCCATCTGGAGCGTGCTGCCGGTAAACATGGCTTTCACATCGTCAAAATAAAGAGAGCCGCAGGTGCCATACATGAATGAAATACCCATCAGTAATATCCCCGACGAGAAAGCTGATGAAAGGATTAATTTCATCCCCGCTTCCCCGCTGCGCGGCTTTTCAAGATCGAATGCAGAAAGTGCAGCAAGAGGAATGGTTGCCATTTCCAGCCCGAGGTAAAAGGTGAGAAAGTGTCCGGAAGAGATCATGATGAACATGCCGAGCAGGATGCTGATGAGGAGCATGTAAAACTCCACGTAGTTTTTATAGCTGCTCAGCCATTCAAATGCCTGCAGTGAAATCATAAATGTGGCGAAGAGGAGAATTGCCTTTTCAATCCCGATCAGCGGCGTCACTGCAAACATTCCTCCGAAGACTGACCCTTGCGGTAGAAGGAAAAGCATAGCCACGGCAGCGGCAAGAAAAAACGCAGATGTCATCAACAAAACCTTGCTTGTCCTGATCTTATCACTGAAAATTTTGATCAGCAGCAACAGCACGAGCATTGCGGAAAGCAGCGCTTCCGGAGCCATTACGGATATTAATTCTCTCACATTCATTTTCGCAATCAGGGCAAAGAGGTTAATAATTTAGACATCCATATCCCGGCACTGGAACTTACCATTTCACTCAGCCAGAAAGGCGTGGTACCGATCAGCACAATCGGTACAATCAGGATCACCGCGGCCAGTTTTTCATTCCAGGTGGCGTCAGGCAGGGTATTATACGCGGGATTCTTCACCGGACCCATCATAGCAAACCCGGAAGCGCGAAGAATATATACTGCAGTCACTACGATTGACATGCAGGCAAGTACTGTTGCAACACGGTAGAAGAATTCGTTTACCTGCCATGCGCCCACGAACACCGTCATTTCCGCAACAAAGCCACTCAGGCCAGGGAGGCCGAGGGAAGTTAAACCGGCAAGGATGAAACAGGTTCCGATGAATGGCATCACCTTCAGCAAACCCCCAAGCTCATCACTCATGCGTGTATGTGTACGCTCGTATACCATTCCGATGACGCCGAAGAAAAGGGCTGTCATGACACCGTGGGAAACCATTTGCAGCACTGCGCCCGTCATGGCCGTCTGCGTCAGCATCCCGATGCCCAGGAGTACAAACCCGCAATGGCTGACGGAAGAATAGGCATTCATCATCTTGATATCTTTTTGCCGCAGCGTGACGAATGCGCCATAGAAAATTCCGATGGTTGCAAGCACAATAATATACGGTGAATAAAACCGCGCCGCTTCCGGAAACAGATAAGTGGCAACGCGGAGGCAGCCGTATCCGCCGAGCTTCATGGAAATTCCAGCGAGGAACATGGAGCCGGCCGTGGGCGCAGAACTGTGCCCGTCAGGCGCCCATGTATGAAATGGAAACATCGCACTCAACACAGCAAAGCCGATGAACAAAAGCGGAAATAGTACCTGCTGCGCGGCAAGGGGAATCTGCAAAGCGCCGATGGTCATCAGATCCCATGAAGCGTTTCCGCCTACAATGGTGGTTTGATAATAAGTACCGAGGATACCGGCAAGTACCAGTGATGAGCCGAACATCAGGATAAGCACGAGCTTCATCGCATTGAATTCTTTTTTACCGCTTCCCCAGATGGCAATGAGAAGGTATTTTGGAATCACTGCCAGTTCAAAAAACAAAAACATGCTGAAGAGGTCGTTCGCTATAAAAAATCCGTAAGCGCCCAATCCCAATAAAATAAGCAGTATGTAAAATTCCTTTACCTGGCTTTGGATATTCCATGAGATCAGCACACCCGAAACCATGACGACAGAAGTCAGCAGGATCATGGCAACTGCAATTCCATCCACGCCTGTATGGTAATGAATGTTCCAGGAAGGATACCAACTGTACACTGACTCAAAAAGCAGCGGGGTAGAAATCCCGATGCCACGGTATCCCAAATATGCAAAGAGAAGAACTATCGATACAACAAGCTGAATGCTCATTCCCGCAAATGAGATCCAACGCACCTTTACGGCGTCGCGCACCGCAAAAAGCGCCGCCAGGGTAAGCAATGGAATAAGGAGCAGTATGTTTAGATTCATCAACGGATAGTTTCTATGTCAGGCAGATCAGGATTTCAGTGAATTATGTTTAGCGGAAAACGACCAGCAACAACAATACGATTGCACTCAGGAGGAAATACACCGCATAGTCATATACCTTCCCCGACTGAATAGTTTTGATTTCATCAGAAGCCAGTGAAGTGATTTCCCCGGTAATTATCATCGAGCGGTCTACTACATTTTTATCAATCCATGCTGCAGGTGCAGCAATGAGGTTGAAAATAATTTTCTTCGTGATGAAAGTATAGACTTCATCTATGTAGAACTTGTTGCGAGCCGCGCGAAGTAATCCTTTGAAATTAGCAGTGAACTTTTCAGCACGGTCATTCGGCTTAAGATAAAATGCAGTGGCAATTAAAATTCCTGTTATACCTGCGGCAACTGCGATGACAGCCAGGTTCAGGTGAAATTCGCTTTCGAAAATTTTTCCGTCAGAACTGATGTAATGCGTAAAAGGGATAAATCCCGCTGCCACGGTCCCGATTCCCAGAATGACGAGGGCGATGAGCATTGTGAGAGGGGCCTCGGCCTTACCCCTGCCCCGCTCCGAATGAGAGGGGTGAATGGCCTCCTCACTTGAATGATTTGTGGATGGTTTGTTCCAGAAAACAGAATAATACAACCGGAACATATAGAAGGCAGTAAGTGCTGCAGTGAAAATGCCGATTCCATAAACAAGTTTATTATGGTTGAACGCCGCCGTGAGAATTTCTTCTTTGCTGAAAAATCCAGACAACGGCGGAACCCCTGCAATGGCCAGGCATGCAAGCAGAAATAATATATTCGTGACAGGCATTTGCTTTCTCAACCCTCCCATGGCTGACAATTCGTTGCTGTGCACCTGATGAATGACAGCGCCCGCGCCGAGGAAGAGCAGCGCCTTAAACATGGCATGTGTAAAAAGGTGGAACATGGAAGCCGTATAGCCCAAACCCTCCTCTCCCCCATACCCGGAAACTCCGAGCGCAAACATCATGTAACCGATCTGCGACATGGTTGAGTAAGCGAGAATGCGCTTGATGTCAGTTTGTGTGCAGGCAATAACGGCTGCAAACAAAGCGGAGAACGCACCGACATACGCAACCAAATCGTGTGCTGCAGGAATTAAATGATAGAGAGGGAATAATCTTGCAACTAAAAACACACCTGCAACGACCATGGTTGCGGCGTGGATCAACGCTGATACAGGCGTCGGACCTTCCATGGCATCAGGCAGCCAGATGTGCAATGGAAACATCGCCGACTTGCCTGCTCCCCCTATAAAGATCAGACACAGCGCCCACGTCATCGCGCTTGCACCAAGAAATCCAGCCGCGGCGGCAGTATGCAGGAATGGCGAAGCAGGATCTGATAACCTGGAAATAATAGTTTGGAAATCGAGAGACTCACTGTAAAAAGAAAGCAACAATATGCCGATCAGGAATCCGAGGTCGGCGAAGCGCGTGACGATGAATGCTTTTTTTGATGCAGCCACTGCCGATGGCTTGTCGTAATAAAAACCGATGAGAAGAAACGAGGACACACCCACCAGTTCCCAGAAAATGTACATCTGGAAAATATTACTCGCCACTACAAGTCCGAGCATGGAGAAACTGAACAGGGAAAGGAAAGAAAAGAAAACGTGGTAGCGCGGCTCTTCTTTCATGTAACTGTAACTGTACAGGTGCACCATGAAAGAAACGAAGGTGACTACAACGAGCATCATCACGGAGATGGGGTCCAGTATGATTCCCATGTCAATGCTGAGCGAAGGCGAAAAAGAAAGCCAGGAATATTTGAGCGCGGTGATGGTGGGGTAGCTTCCATTCATCAATGCAGGAAAGAAAAAATAATTGTAGGCCACATTGATTGCAATGGCCGTCACAATGCCCATGGACAGTGTCCCGATAATTCCGGAAAGACGCTTAGGCAATCTTTTGCCGAAAAGCCCGGTGATAAGAAATGTCGCCAGTGGCAAAATCAGGATCCATATCGTGGCAGCAAAATTCATAGTTTATTTTCAGAATTTCAGGGAGTCAATATTATCAGCGTCA
>Ga0134121_10003177_pt1 | contig 13826 bp, 9 predicted proteins | sample KB301_FD_96463 | JGI IMG/M metagenome (GOLD analysis project Ga0134121, IMG submission 96463) | Terrestrial soil microbial communities without Nitrogen fertilizer from Kellogg Biological Station, Michigan, USA - KB3-0-1 | ecosystem: Environmental > Terrestrial > Soil > Unclassified ...
GCCCGACAGCCCGATTTTGAGTTTCACATGATCGGCTTCTGCCGCGAAACGATGCCAGCGCGCCGTTCCGGTGGCGGGTCGCATGGCCTCGCTGAAAAATGCCGAACGCGTGTAGCGCTCAACATCGACCTCGGCGCCTGCAAGCGTGTGCACGTCGCGTCGTTCAATGCCAAGCCCGTCGAGCAGCTTCTTCAGGCCGAACTGCGGATGCTCCGGATGGTGGGGTGCGATCTCGTTCCAGCTTGCGTCATCGAGAAACTGGTCGAGGCCGGGAAGCACGATGGCCCCGGACGGACGCGCCGCGACGGCGCGCATTAGCGTCACGGTTGCCGGTATCGAACCAGTCACGCCCGCAACGATGACGATTTCATCCGATTTGAGGTTCGCGATGCGCTCGGCTTCGGCGAGTATCAAAGCGTTGCGCCGCGCTTCGGGTGACGTGATGCCGTTGTCTGCAAGATATTGCGGCCACGCTTCAGTGACAATCTTCAGGAAATCGACGGTCTTCTTCCAATGCTCCGAATAGGTCTCGGGCACGAGGTCTTTGATACCCGCAAGCGACACGTTCTCCCGCTCGATATCGTCCATCAGCTTGGCAAGCTCGGCGGCAAGCTGTGCTGCCTGTGCCGGTGTCGAGCCCGATGTCCGTTCGGTGGCGGAGGCGGACTTGGCCATCGTACGGCGCCAATATGCGACGAGCTGCATCAGCATCAGCGTACGGTCGAGCGGGCTGATCGCGGGCGGCGCTTCGAGTGCCGCAATGCCGGTAACGCTCGTTTCGGCGAGGCTGGCGAGAAGCGATAGATCACCTTCGCCTTCCGAAATCGGGCGGATGCGCGGCATGACGATGGCGCGGGCACCGGATACGGCGAGAAATGCCTCTCGTGCGGCACGCGCTGCACGCCGCGTCGGCAGCAGCAGCGAGATGTTCGGCAACGACAGGACGTCGGGGTGCTTGCCGCCTTGGATGGGAAGGTCGCCGCGCAGAATAGCGCGCGCCAGCGCTTCAAGAAATGGCACGCCGAGCGGCACGGTAAAAATGTTCGACGCCATCACTTTGATCCTGGCAAAGCCGAACCGGCATGAGAAGATTTCGAAATCGCAGCTTCGGCTTCGCCAATGGCGCCGGGCGTCCCGACGTGCATCCAAATGCCGTCGAGGCGTATCCCGTAAAGCCGGCCCTTCTCGATGGCGCGATCCCAAAGCTGGTTCAGCGAGAAGCGGCCTTGCGGCGCGCCATCGAACAAACGCGGATGCGCGATCGAAACGCCTGCGAAGACGAACGGCGCGACGCGCCCGCCACCTTGGCGGGTCAGCCGGCCCGTCGCATCCATCTGGAAGTCGCCGGAGCCATCATAACCGATGCTCGATGCGACGGAGGCGACGAGCATCAAGCTATCCATTGCCGCGTCGTCCCAGGCATCGATCAATCGATCGAGGTTCGAGCCCATGCCTTCGATCCAAACCGAATCCGAGTTGTGGATCAGGAACGGCGCGCGCCCGAGTTTGGGAAGTGCCCGCAGCACGCCGCCACCCGTATCGAGCAGCGCATTGCGTTCGTCGGATATGATGATTTCGGGACTCTTGCGATTGGCGACGTGCTTTTCGATCTGATCTGCCAGATGATGCACGTTGACGACGGCGCGCTTAATTCCAGCGGCCGCGAGCCGATCGAGCACGTGGTCGATCAGCGGTTTGCCGGCAAGCGGCACCAAAGGCTTTGGCACGGCTTCGGTCAGCGGGCGCATTCGCTCCCCCTTTCCGGCAGCCAGAACAAAGGCGCTGCTCGGGTGCTTGTCGGCAGTCATGCGGAACGTTCCCCGGAAAGTCGTCAGATCCTCAGGGCTTGCGCGCGCAGGCTCCGAGGCAGGTTGCGGTCATACCACGCCGCGAGCCCGGCAAGACCCTCGTGTTTGAGATCGCGTTCGAGATACCCCCAGATCCGTGGCATATGCGCCAGATATTGGCGCTTGCCGTCGCGCATCGCGAGGCGCGCGAATATCCCGAGGATTTTCGTATTCCGCTGCGCCCCGAGCGCCGCATAAGCGAACCGGAATTCATCCGTGTCGAACGCCGGGTCGCGTTGCAAAATGCGGGAAATGTAGTGATCGAGCAGGCTTGTCTCCAGCGAGGCGTCCACGTCGACGCGGGCGTCCTGCAGCAGCGAGACGAGATCGTAAGCTGCGGGCCCGACCATTGCATCCTGAAAGTCGATGATGCCGATGTCGCGCGGGCAGGCGCGATCGTCGAGGGCAATGAGGTTCGGCGAATGGTAATCGCGCAGCAGCCACGCCCTCGGCTGCTTCAAGACGCGTTCGAAGACCCGATACCACTCCGCCTCGAAACTATCGCGCTCCGATTGCGGAGCAGGGTGGCCATGTAGCGCTGGCCAGTACCAGTCGAGAAGCAATTGCGTTTCGATGTCGAGGACACTCGCGTCGGCTTCGGGAATCTCGAATGCCGAACCATCCGAAAGTGCAATGCGCGCCGGTGGCGATATCCCCTGCAGAGCAAGCAACGTTTCGGTGGCGCGCCGCGCTAGGGGTTCTTGATCGCGGCCGCGTGCAATCTCGGCGGCAAAAACGCGATCCCCGAAATCTTCGATGATCAGCAAACCTTGATCAAGGTCTTCGGCGAACAGGCGCGGCGTCGAAAGCCCCGCCTTTTGCAATACGCCGCCGATCGCGACAAACGCGCGGACATCTTCGGCGAGGTGTGCGATGGCGCTGTAGGGCTTGCCGTCTCGGATCGGCGGACCGTCGGGGCGTCTAACCGAGTCCATCAGCAGCGCGCGTGTTCCGTCGGGTTTGGTGAGGCGCGCATATCGGCGCGGCGAGGCGTCGCCCTGCAGATATTCCAGATGCGTCGCTGCATCGCCCCAACCGGCATCGGCAAGAAATTTACGGATGGTCGCAAAGCGGTGCAGTCGCGGCGTCAGCGCCGAAGGCGCACTGAACGTCACCGTCCGCCGATCGGCACCGTTCGCTTCTTCAAACAGCAGTGTGAAGTGCTCCGCGAGCCGAGTTCCCGCCCGCGACGGCCACTCGATCACCGCGACACCATCCTTGAGCGCAGCTTCGAGCCCCAGCTCGTCGAGTTCGCTGGGGTCGGTCACGCGATAGAGATCGAAATGCGCAATGTCGAAACGTGGCGTTTCGTAGGTTTGCATCAGCGTGAACGTCGGGCTCGGGACCTCGAGCGCCGGATCGCTCGACAAGGCGCGGATCAGAGCCCGTGCGAACGTCGATTTTCCGGCACCAAGGTCGCCCTCGAGCCCAAGCATGTCGCCCGGCTGCAGAAAAAAAGCGACCTCGCCGGCAAGCCGCGCAACGTCGCTTTCGGTGAGATCGGTGTAAAGGAAGGAATTCTTCATTGCGGCTGAATTTACGCTGCCCGGTCGCCGCGTGCCAGCCGGGTAGCGCCGCTATCCGGCGCGCTGACTGGCCGTTCGGGAATCCGTACCGTGACGCGCGTGCCGTAGCCCTCCTCCGAGCTGAAATCGATGCTGCCGCCATGCAGCTCGACCAGGCTTTTGACGATCGAGAGGCCAATCCCGGCACCGCGATGGTCGGAGCCGCGGCTGTGGCTTTCGAACCGTTGGAAGACTCCGGGAATCTGATCCTTAGGTATGCCGATTCCTTCGTCTTCGACGGAGAATATGATGTAGCCGTCTTCGCGCCAGTTCCTCAACCGGACGGTGCTGTTGAGTTTCGAGAAGCCGACGGCATTTGACATGAGATTGTAAAGGATCTGGCGCATCCGCGCTTCATCGGCCATGAATTCCGTCACATCATCGGCTACCGCGATGTCGATCGTGAGGCGTGAGCGGATGGCGCGCTCGCGAATGCCCAGGATCGCCGCATCGATGAGGGCACGCGCACCGACCGGAGCAAGTTTCAACTGAAGCGTGCCCGCGTCGATCGTCGCGAGATCGAGAATATCGTCAATGATGGAGCGCAGCGTTTTCGACGACGACATGATGTCGGTCAAATACTCGCGTTGTTTGTCGTTGAGGTCGCCGAACATCGGGCTCGCCAGCATTTCGGCAAAGCCGATCATGCTGGTGAGCGGGGTGCGCAACTCACGGGAAATATGCCCGATGAAGTTCGTCTTCAGCCGGTCCGCAGCGACCAGGGCCTCATTGCGCTCGACAAGCGCCTGTTCGGCGCGCTTGGCGTCGGTCACATTGGCAAACGTTAGAAGCGTGGCGCCGTCCGATAGCGGCATCAAGGCAAAGTCGATGACGACGCCGTCGGTGCGGGTCATCTGGCCGGTGAAGTCTTCGCGCTCGTCGAGAAAAGCCGTCACGGACCTGCCGATCCGGAGCCACGTATCGTTGTCGGGATGCAGCGTTTGCGCGGCGGCGATAACCTCGCCGATATGCGGCATCTCGCCGAGCTTGCCGGCCGGCATCCGCCAAATCTCGCAGAAGGCTTTGTTGAAGAGCTTCAAGCGTCCGTCCGTGCCGAAAACCACGACGCCCTCTTTGAGGCTGTCGATTGTCTCGCGCTGGACGTCGATGAGACCATTGTATCGGCTCTCGAGCGCGATGCGTTCCGTCTCGTCGGCGAACAGATACGTGACGCCGCCGTCGGGTCGTTGCTCGGCCATGACATGCACGATGCGGCCGTCCGTCAGGTGCCAGGTGTCTTCGAGCGACTCCCCAGTCCGATAGCAAGCGAGAACCTGCGCCTTCCAATCGCGATGACTGACGACCGGCTGCAGAACGCCGATTTCGCGGAGCCGATCGAGGATGGCGCCGTCACTTGGCCGCGTGGCCAGCCAGTCGGTATCGAGCGACCACAGGTTGATGAAAGCCGCATTGAAAAATACCAGCTGCTGTTCGCGGTTAAAAATTGCGACCGCCGTTTCGACCCGGTCGAGCGTCCGGTCATAGGCCTGCATCTGCCGCTCGAGTTCGCCCTGTGCGGTTTCGATGTCGGTCACGTCGATTGCGGCTCCGGCCGTCATGCTGTCGACGGGGAGTACGACGATGTCGTGGGGTTTGCGTTCACCCCCGGCAACCAGATGGACGCGGGCCTTGTAGCGTTGTCCGGCCGCAATAGATTTGGCGACGGCCTTACGCTGCCGGGTCTCGAGCAGTTCGATCTGGCGTTCGAGAACTTCAAGCTCGCTCTTGGCGTCGACGGCGTTGACGTAGGCGGTGTTGACCCAGATTAACCGGCCATCCGGCGCGCGCAGCCACACGGGCATCGGCAGCGTGTTCAGAAGCGCGCGGCTCGAGCGGATGTCGCGAGCGAACGCCGCGTGTTTCTCGCCGATCCTGGCGATCTCCTGCTTGTAGCCGGCGACATCTTTCAAACGCAGAACCGCGCGCCCGCCGGCGGTCCCGCCTTCGCCTTCGATCACGCCGCCGAGCGTCGTCTTCAGGATGATGCTGAACGAGCGGCCGTTGACGAAAAGTTTTTCGAGCGCCGACTTGAGTGCCTGCGCGGAGCTTGCCTCGAGCCACTGGCCGAAGCGCAGTATTTCGGCGTGATGCTCCGGCAAACCTGCAATGCCGGTCAACGTGTGCGATACGATACGCACCGCCTGACCCTGTTCCCAGAAAATGAGCACCTGCGGCTCGGCGCGAATGATCGCGTCGGTGGCGGCAAGATTGCGCCGCAGCTGAAGGCTTTCAGCTTTTGCGTCGCGGGTCTGGCGCTGACCGACGCTGTTCATGTGCCAGATGACGAGCGCGGCGATGAACCCCGCTCCGGCGACGAGCGCGATCAGCGACACGTGCCGGACGTCCAACTGGCCAGGTTCGATGGGGTGTCCGGCCACGAAACTTGCGAGCATCGTCGCGACGCAGGCCATCGCCGCAAGCAGCAGCAGCGCGAGCTGCCAGCGCGTCGTCATTCGAGAGCCTTGCGGAGATATGGCGCGCATCAAGTCCGTTGCAATCTGAGGGGCCGCTGTTGTACCGACGCGCACGCACGTCAGCTCGGATTCCGCGCTAAGCCGCGCGAATCACTCACGAAGTATGGGATGCCTTCACCTGTCTCGCCAGCACGCCGGCCATCTTGAAATCAAACGGCGCCTGGGTGTTCCCCTGGCGCCGCGGGGCGGCAGGTCCGGCTTTGCCGATTGGCGATGGCCGATACCGTCGAATGCCGAAAATCGATTGTGTCCGCAGGTCTTGGCGCCAGGCGCGGTGCTGGTACCGCTTCGCAGCCAGCGCGCGTGACAATCACACACCTCTTCCACAAGAAAGCTTCTTGCTCTACGCGCCAGCCTCTTGTTGCAAATGCGAGCGTTTGCCAATGTCGCTCGTATAGTAGCTACACGTTATATTCTATTTGTATGAGTTGCGGGGGTATACTGATGATCGATTTTTCGGTGATTGGCGTATTTTTGCTGTTTGTGTTGGCATCTTCACGCCAAGCGGCGCCACAGCGAGCTCAAGCCCGATCGATGCGCCGTTCCATAGGGTTAGCGTGGCGCAGAACTTAAAGCTCTGCGGATTGAGGGCTGTGGAGCTGCGCGAGAGCACTTGGTCCGTGCTCTCGCGCGAATGCGTTCCGTCTCAATAACGGTAGTGATCCGACTTGAACGGGCCTTCCGGCTTCACGCCGATATAATCGGCCTGATCGGGGCGCAGCTTGGTCAGCTTGGCGCCGATCTTTGAAAGGTGCAGCATCGCGACCTTCTCATCGAGATGCTTCGGCAACGTGTAGACCTTCTTCTCGTATTTGCCGATGTTGTTCCAAAGCTCGATCTGCGCCAGCGTCTGATTGGTGAAGGACGCCGACATCACGAACGAGGGGTGGCCCATGGCGTTGCCAAGGTTCACGAGGCGGCCTTCCGACAGAAGGATGATGCGCTTACCGTCCGGAAACTCGATTTCATCGACTTGCGGCTTGATGTTGTTCCACTTGAAATTCTTGAGTCCGGCGACCTGAATTTCGTTGTCGAAGTGGCCGATGTTGCAAACGATGGCGCGATCCTTCATGGCGCGCATGTTGTCGATCGTCACCACGTCCTTGTTGCCGGTTGCCGTCACGAAAATGTCGGCGCGCGGGGCGGCATCGTCCATCGTCACGACTTCGTAGCCTTCCATCGCCGCCTGCAGTGCGCAGATCGGATCGATTTCGGCGACCAGTACGCGGCAGCCGGCGTTCCTCAGCGAGGCAGCCGAACCTTTTCCGACGTCGCCGAAGCCGGCGACGAACGCGATCTTGCCGGCCATCATCACGTCGGTGCCACGGCGAATGCCGTCGACGAGGCTCTCGCGGCAGCCATAGAGATTGTCGAACTTGGACTTGGTGACGGAATCATTGACGTTGATGGCAGGGAACAGCAGCGTCCCCTTTTTCTGCATCTCATAGAGGCGATGCACGCCGGTCGTCGTCTCTTCCGAAACGCCCTTGATGCTCTTCGCAAGTCCCGCGAACCAGCCTTTCGGCTTCTCCTTCAGTGTCTTCTTGAGCAGCGCAAAGAGAACTTCTTCCTCTTCCGAGCCTGCCTTTTCGAGAAAGCCGGTGTCGCCGTTCTCGGCGCGCAATCCTAAATGCACGAACAGCGTCGCATCGCCTCCGTCGTCGAGGATCAAATTCGGCACGCCGCCGTCGCCCCACTCGAAAAGCTTGCGGGTGTAATCCCAGTAGTCGACGAGGCTCTCACCTTTCCAAGCGAAGACCGGGATGCCGGCGGCGGCGATCGCCGCTGCGGCGTGGTCCTGCGTCGAATAAATGTTGCACGACACCCAGCGTACGTCGGCGCCGAGCGCGGTGAGCGTCTCGATCAGCACGGCCGTTTGGATGGTCATATGCAGAGAACCCGCAATACGGGCGCCCTTGAGCGGCTTTTTGGCTCCGTATTCGGCCCTCGTCGCCATGAGGCCCGGCATCTCGGTCTCGGCGATCGATATTTCTTTCCTGCCCCACTCCGCCAGAGCGAGATCCTTGACGATGTAATCGGTGAACTTGGCGCTCATGTTTGCTCCTGAGGGACGAGTCGTGATCAACCACGGCCGCATCGGCGGCGTCAGGCACGCCGACGGTCGAGGCGGCCAAAGCGCCGCAATGCGCGTTTTCCTGCAGTCGCCCCACGCTATAACGAACAGGCGGCAAGCAGGCAACAAGATATAAACAACTCTTTATGTCGCGGGAGAAGCCGAGGGCTTCTGCCCACCAGCGCAGACGATGAGAGGTTCAGATTTATCTGGTATTACCAAGTATTTCTTATTAATATACCGTAGATTATATGTATACAATTTGCATAAAATGCAGTATATGTCGTAGAATGTTCGTTTATTTTGAAGATAATTAGAAATTGCCGTCTTAATTCGTCTTAAATACATCTCCCGCTATTGTGCCGCTTAAGTATAGCGCGCAGGAGGCGGCGATGCGGGTCGATTGTGGGAAGCTGTGGCCGGGCAGCCGGCAGGGTTCCGCGGATGCGAAGAACGGGAAGAGGCTCACCTCAGTGTTGGGCCGGTTTTCGCGCGATACGCGCGGCGACGTGGCAATTCTCTTCGGCCTAATGGCCCTCGCGCTTTTCATGATGATCGGTCTCGCGGTCGATTACGCCCGATTTCTCAGCGCACGTAATCAAACGTTGGCGGCAACAGACGCGGCGGTCCTTGCAGCCGCGCGCGCACTGCAGACCAACAGCGGAGATCAGCAGGCGGCTCTTACTCTTGCTAAGACGTACTATGATCAGGCGGTCCAATCTCGTCTTCACGTGATCAATGATGGCATCGGGTTCGCTATCGGCGATAACGCCACGTCCGTCATCGCCACGGGCAACGCCGCGATATCGACACCGTTCATGGGCCTAGGCGGAACGAAGACCCTGCCGTTGCTCCACTCCGACGGCAGCGACTATTCGAAGGCCGTTCTCGCAGTCGGTGGCAATGCCGAAACGAACCTCGAAATCTCCATGATGCTCGACGTTTCGGGCTCGATGGGCGATGGCACCAAGCTCGACGACATGAAGGATGCCGCGAACGATCTCGTCGACATCGTCGTCTGGGCCGATCAGAGCAAATATACGTCGCGCGTGGCCATCGTGCCGTTCTCGAGCGACGTGCTGCCAACGTCTGACCTTTTTAAGGCCGCGACGGGCCAGAACGCCACTCCTAAGCCTGCGTCTGTCGTGTACTCGGTAACTACCGGCAGCGGCAAGAAGAAGAAGACGACTGACTACGAATACCCTGCAACGACGTGCGTCGCGGAAAGACCGGGCAAGGACTATTCCGATACTGCGCCCGGCAACAACCATTATGTCCTCCGCGAATTCACCTCCAACGGCAAATGCGGCATCAACTCCAAAGGCGAATTGTTGCCGATGACCAGTGATAAGTCGAACTTGCACGACAAGATCAACGGGCTGGTGGACGGAGGAAATACCGGTGGGCACATCGGTACGGCGTGGACCTATTACATGCTCTCTCCGAAGTGGGCTTCCGCTCTTCCAAGCGGCAGTAAGCCTGTCGCCTATGGTACGGCGAACACGAACAAGATCGCAATCCTGATGACCGACGGCGAATACAACAGCGTGCATGACAGCAAAGGCGTCGAGACGGGACAAAACGGTGCAGGCAGCTCGGTCAACGGAACGGATTCGCCCACTCAGGCGAAGGCAGTCTGCTCCGACATGAAGAAGAACGGTATCGAGGTCTATACCGTCGGCTTCCAGCTCGGCGGCAACCAGACAGCGATCAGCACACTGTCAAATTGTGCAACCGACACAGCGCATTTCTACAACTCGACGACCGGCGACGCGCTGAAGGCAGCTTTCCGCGACATCGCGCTGAAGATTTCGACGCTTTACCTCGCCCAATAAGCTTGGACTCTCTGAGCCTACTCGGAATGGGGATGCTTTCGCGAGCGTCCCCATTTTCGTGCGGCGTCAGCAGTGAAGCGTCGGACAGCGCATCTTGCGATGCCTAGTCAGCGGTGTTCGGGCTAGATATTCCCCCCACGCCATGGCCGGGCTTGACCCGGCCGTCCAGGGCCAGGATCGCAACTGCCGAACAAGTGACTGAAATAGCTAGGCGTCGCCGACGCAATCCTCGTCGAAACCCGCTTCGACGAGGCGAACGAGAGCCGCCAGCGCCTCTGGTCCCTGCGGACCCATCGCCGAAATGTGAAGCTCCGCGCCGGGTCCCGCAGCGAGCATCATCAGACCCATGATCGACGTTCCTCCGACAGAGTGCCCCTCGCGCGTGACCGTCACGGTCGCGTCGAAGCTCTCTGCGCATTTGACGAATTTCGCAGAGGCGCGCGCATGCAGTCCCTTGATGTTGCGGACGACGACCACCGCCTCCGGTTTCAGACTGTTGGTTAGTTCAGGCATGATTGCGCCAAGCCCTCAGCCGCCGGAAAGTTCTTGGCTTGCGACCTTGATGTATTTCTTGCCGGCATCGCGTGCCATGATAACGGCCTCGGCCAAAGGTACTTCGGTGCGGATGCTCGCCAACTTGACGAGGATCGGCAAACTGATGCCGGCGATGACTTCGGCCTTCGACTCATCCATCACCGAAATAGCGAGATTGGAAGGCGTGCCGCCGAACATGTCGGTCAAAATGATCACGCCTTGACCGCTGTCGACCCGTTTCACGGCTTCCAGAATATCGATCCGGCGCGCCTCCATATCGTCGTCCGGGCCGATCGCAATCGCCTCGAGCGCCGGTTGCGCTCCGACGACGTGCTCGAGCGCATTTCGGAATTCTTGAGCAAGCCCGCCATGCGTGACGATTAGAAGTCCGATCATGTGCGCCGGGCCAATTTGTTTTTATGCGGCGATCGCCGTGCACGGTTGCCGCGCCGCGCGGAAGGTGGCAAGTGTTCGCGGCAGGTGCAAGAGGTTTCTAGTCTAAGATCAAGCCTTTGATTTAATTCGTGGCAGAGCCGCCAATAAGAGCGCCGCGACGAGTTTTGAGGGCGCCGAGTCCTCGAATGGTAGAAGGTGTATAACGGGTACGTCATACCCCAGTATATGGACTACCGGCCAGGGATCAGGCAGCCTTTCGATCGGTCCTTCCCGCACGAGATCGGCGACGAGAACGATCTCGGATTGGGCGGCCGCGGCAACTTCCAGGATACCGACGCCGCGAACCTCAAGCCTCCCGCGAAGTACGGACGGCGCCGCCGCAATCAGAGCGCCGGGTTCGCTCGTCAATATGACCTGATCGTCGGCAACGAGCTTTACGGGCTCTTGGAGAAGGGCCGACGGACCGAGAGCCAGAGCGCGCAAAGCGAGGTCGGATTTTCCGGACCCGGAAGGGCCGCGGATCAGGACGCCACGGCGGCCGACCGCAATCGCGGTCGCGTGGACGCGCTCAACCGCGCCAGGCAAGCCCGCCACCCTGTTCGGTCGACAACGGCAGGCGAACCGTGAAACGCGCGCCTTTCGTCCGATCCGTTCCGTTCAATGCGCGGTTCTCGGCGAAAATCTCCCCGTGATGGCTGGCGACGATCTCACGCGAGATCGAAAGACCGAGCCCCGAGTTCTTGCCGTGTTTGCTGTCGGTCTGCGGGCGATCGCTATAGAACCTGTCGAAGATCTGGCCCAGTCTATCGGAAGGGATGCCGGGCCCTTCGTCCTCGATGGCGATTTCGATCTTGCTTCCATTCGGCTTGGCTCGGACGGTCACGGTGCCGCCGTCGGGAGAAAACGACAGCGCGTTGTCGATGAGATTGGTGAACACTTGTCCGAGGCGGCCGTCGTTGCCGCGCACCGTGTAAGCCGATGTCGTGGCCGGTTCCGCGATCAACGCAATTTTGCGGCTATCGTCGGCCAGCATGTCGGTGAACAGGTTGGTGATGTTGCCGAGCACGACACGGACGTCGACTGGTTGCATTTCCTGCCGCGCCAGTTCCGCGTCGAGCCGTGACGTGCTCGAGATATCGTTGATCAGGCGGTTCAGCCGTCTGAGTTCGGTTTGGATTTCCTGAACCAGCTCATCCCTGCCGGCATCCGATTTGGCGTAGGTGAGGGCTTCTGCCGTCGACCTCGCCGCAGCAAGCGGATTTTTCAGTTCGTGCGCCACGTCGGCCGCGAATTTCTCGCTGGCTTCAATTCGCCGATAGAGGGCGTTGGTCATCGCGGCGAACGCCCGGCTGGTTTGTCCCACCTCGTCTTGCCGATCCATCAGGTCGGGCAATTCCTGGCGAGCCGAAATATTTTGCGTGACGTGATTGGCCGCCTCCGAAAGCCGCCGCATCGGTCCCGCGACCGTGCGTTCGAGCACCAGCGAACTCGCGACGGAAAAGACAAGCGCCATAGCCGCGATCTGCAGGATCAACCAGCGCTCGTCCCACAGAACATCGTCGATGTCGCCCGGCTTGGTCGAAAGCAGCAGCACGCCGAGAATCTTGTTGCCGCGCTTGATCGGCTCGGCCATCGAAACGATCTGCTGCCCGTGACGGTTGAGGAGCAGAATCGGCGTTTCGCGCCCCTGCTGAGCGGCGCTTTTCACTTCCGGGTAGAGAAAACCGTTGGCCGTGCCGAGCTCCCGGTAGACCCTGAGTTCCTTATTGATCACCCAGTAGTTCAGGCGCGTCCAGAAATTCCGCAATCGCGGAGCCGGCTCATTGTCGTCGGCGGCTGTATCTTCAGTCGCGTCGTCCTTGCCGAATAAGGTCTCGCTGTTGAGGATCAATGAGCCTTTCGGCGAATAGATGCGCGCCTTCAGATCCGCCGGCCCGACGAGTTTGCGTAAAACGATTGCCGCCTGATGCGGATCGATCGGAAGTTCGAGCGCTGCAAAGGCATCGTCGCGCTGGGCACGCGGCAGCGTCTTTTCAGGCAGGCGATTTGGATCGAAAATCGCCCGCTCGTTGACGGCACGATACGCGATGGCCTCAGCGGTGATGCGCGACACGGTCTTGACGACGTCCACCTTCGCATCGAGCAGCCAGCCGTGGTGCAAACTGAGATAGAGGATGGCGCAGAGAAGGCTCAGCAAGCCAACCAGATTGGCAAGCAGAATGCGGCGTCTGAGACTTTTCCTGATGGTGCGCGCGATCCAGCCGTCTGTCAGCCAGGTCAGGGAAATAAAGCTCCGCCACAGTGCAGCGGCGGCGTTGAATACTGGACGCGTAGCATTGGAAAGCGGCTGAGCAGCCTCGCTCGACGTGCCGGCCAACTCCCCCTCCGCTGCGATGTCGTTGCTGTCGAACGCCATCCTGTCTCCGATCGACGGCGGGCCGTTCACTCTTTGAAGCGGTAGCCGACGCCGTACAGCGTCTCGATCACATCAAAGTCGTCATCGACCTGCTTGAACTTTTTACGCAGGCGCTTGATGTGGCTGTCGATGGTGCGATCGTCCACGTAGACCTGATCGTCGTAAGCGGCATCCATCAGCGCATCGCGCGTTTTGACGACGCCGGGACGGGTTGCGAGCGCCTGCAGGATCAAAAACTCGGTGACCGTCAGCGTGACGGCCTTGCTGTCCCAGTGGCAGGTGTGACGCTCGGGATCGAGTTTCAGCTTGCCGCGCTCGAGCACGCGCTTGGCTTCGTCTTCGACCGTCGTTCCATCTTTCGGCGCCGCGCGCCGTAAGACGGCTTTGACGCGCTCGACGATGAGCCGTTGCGAAAATGGCTTTGCGATGTAGTCGTCGGCGCCCATCTTGAGGCCGAACAGCTCGTCGATTTCTTCATCCTTGGACGTGAGGAAGATAACCGGCATCGCCGACTGCTGGCGTACGCGACGCAATAGCTCCATGCCGTCCATACGCGGCATCTTGATGTCAAGGATGGCGAGATCCGGGAGACTCTCGGCAAAACCGTCAAGCGCGCTTGCGCCGTCGTTGTAAGTCTGGGTCTTATAGCCTTCCGCCTCGAGCACCATGCGCAAGGAGGTGAGAA
>Ga0134121_10003178_pt1 | contig 13822 bp, 8 predicted proteins | sample KB301_FD_96463 | JGI IMG/M metagenome (GOLD analysis project Ga0134121, IMG submission 96463) | Terrestrial soil microbial communities without Nitrogen fertilizer from Kellogg Biological Station, Michigan, USA - KB3-0-1 | ecosystem: Environmental > Terrestrial > Soil > Unclassified ...
CGAGCTGACCTACCGCTGCAACCTCGACTGCTTCTTCTGTTACAACGACCTGGGCCTCCAGGGGGAGCCGCTCAGCCGGGAGCAGTACTACCGGTTCTTCGCGGAGCTGCGCGACCTCGAGGTGATGCACCTCACCCTCTCCGGCGGCGAGCCGCTGGCCCACCCGGACTTTCTGGCGCTGGGCGCGCGAGCCCGGGAGCTGGGTTTCGTCGTCCGCATCAAGTCCAATGGCCACGCGCTGCGCGGCGAGCTGGCACGCCGCATCCGCGACGAGATCGACCCCTTCGTCATCGAAACCAGCTTGCACGGTGCTACCGCCGCCACTCACGACCGGCAGACCCGGGTGCCCGGCAGCTTCGAGCGCCTGCTCGCCAACCTTGCCGAGCTCCGGGTCCTCGGGTTGCGGGTGAAGCTCAACTCGACGCTGACGGCGTGGAACGAGGGGGAGATCGAGGCCATGTTCGCCCTCGCGGACACCTTGAGCCTGCGGCTCCAGGTCGACTCCGAGGTGACGCCGCGGGACGACGGGGGCCGCGAGCCCCTGACGGTGGCGCCTTCGCGCGAGGGGGTGCTGCGGCTCTTCCGCCTGCAGACGGAGCGGGGCCGCCGCGCCCTCGACGCGGGAGCGGAGTCCCAGGTGCCCTTCCGTAGCGCCGACGAGGACGTCCCGGTGCCGGTGGACAAGCACTGCGGCGCCGGCTCCTCGGGGCTGGCCGTCGATCCCTATGGCAATGTTTATCCCTGCGTGCAGTGGCGGCGGCCGGTGGGCAATCTCCACGAGAAGAGTCTGAAGGAGATCTGGCAGGGCTCGGCGGGCCTCGCGGAGGTACGGGAGCTGACGGCTCGGGCGAAGGACGTGGTGGAGAGCCACGGCCCCGGCGGCTTCCTGCTCAACTTCTGCCCCGGCACCGCGGCCGCTCACGGCGAGGGCGATCCTCTTGTCGTCTACTCCTCGGCGTTGCAACGCAAGGAGCTGCTGGAGCAGGTGCTGGAAGAGGAGGGCAAGAGATCGCTGCTGCCCATATTGCGTTGAATATTGCGTTGATATTGCGCTGAATAACTGATCGGTTTACAAAATAAAACCTACGAAGAAATCGGGCCGGACGGACACAGTCCCGGGTTCCCCTTGGCGGGCGGGTGCGGCGCGCAGACGGCGGCTACCGCCTCCAGGGGCTCGCGGGAAAGGATGCGCGGCCTCTCCCAACGCTGAGAAACCTCTCGCGAGCTGGCGGCCGATCGATCATCGATCATTGGCTGGTGAGTCCCCTTGTTGCGTTTTGCGGTTCAATCCGTTTCTCATTCTCCGCTCCCAGCCGGCGCCGGCGCCGCGGCGACCGGCGATTTCAATCGCAGCGCGGGATCGCCCAGCAGGTCGTAGATCCGCGGCAGGTCCGGGTCGCCGCCCTGGGCGCGAAATTCGGCGATCGCGCGGCGCAGGCGGTCGCCCAGCCGCGCGTCGGTGGCGTGATAGAAGCGCGTTGCCAGGAGCCGGGCCTCGCCATGCGTCGAGAGCCCCGTGGGACCCCACACCGCGGCGGCTCCGCCGGCGCCGCTCTTCACCAGCAGCTCGCCCAGGGCGGGGACGCCGGGCACCTCGAACCGGTTGATGGTGCAGGTCATGGCGGTGAGCACCGGCAGCCGCGCGCCGTTGGTCAGCCCGGCCACGTCGTCATTGGTGAGCAGACCGCCGGCCGACAACCGGTCGAGAGCCCCGTGCCCCAGGTAGTCGATGAAGGCCAGGCCGTTCCCGAAGCCGGCCAGCAACTGCGAGCGGGCGGCGGCGAGCGGCGTGGACGTCAGGTCGGTCAGCGCCAAGGCGTAACCGGCGGGAAGCTGTGCCGCCACGGCCGCGCTGTCGGCGGCGAAATCGGAGCCGCGGTCGGTGGCGTCGGCCAGGAACAGCGCGTTGTTGTTCCAGGCGGCCCCTCCGGCGGCTTCATAGGCGGCGATCTTGGCCGTATAAGCGTCGAGCTCCGCCGCCGAGAGCACGGGGATGCGGCCCACGGCCATCTCCGGCAGTCCGTCGCCGTCCACGTCGCCCAGCAGGTTGTCCGACGGGAAGAGGCCGCTCTGCGTGCGGATCATCACCGGCGGCACCAGCTCGTCGCCGAAGCCGAGGAGGTTGCGGTAGTCGTACGTCCCCGCTCCCGCCAGGACCACGTAGCGGGGCGGCAGGCTCCAGTGCTGCCAGGCATAGGCGAGGAAGTCGTGAATGGCGTGCGGGTTCGGCGCGCCGAAGGCGAACTCGTCGTAGATCTTTTGCAGATCTACCACCCGGGCTTCCAGCCCCTGGGCGGCGCGCAGATCGGCCAGCCGCTGGGCGGCGGGCAGCAGGCTGGTCGGCGCGATCGCCAGCCAGGCGCCGCGGTTTTCGCCCAAGCGCAGCGACGGCACGCTCCAGGCCCGGGGCGAGACGGGCGTCCGGATCGCGGCGGGCGCCGCGGCCAGGAACGGACCCGGGCCGGCCGGCACGAAGGTCAGCCGGAAGCCGCCGCCGCCGTCCGCCTCCACCGCCGCGCCGGAGATCCAGCGGGGGTGGAGCGGATCGCCGGTGTCGAGCAGGCGGATGCCGGGGTTGGTGAAGCCGGAGACCGTCACCTGGCCGGCGCCCGCCGCCGAGAAGGCCAGCGCGTCGCCCGCGGCGCGGAACGTCCGCGGGTAGGAGAGGTCGAAGCCGTTCAGGTAATAGATGCTGTAGGGCGCGCCGGAGCCGGTGTGGGCGGTGATCTCCACCTGGTTGCCGGCCGTCAGGAGGACGCCCGCGGGCACGGCGAACGTCGCCTGCCGGGGGGCGATTCCCTGCCAGCTCGTCGTGCCCAGCGCGGTGCCGTTGACGGCCACGGCCGCCTGGTGCTCATCCGGCACGCCGCTGTCCGTGGCGCCGTACAGCGAGACCGCCAGATTTCCGGCCTGGCCGGCGACGAGGCCCGGCGCGTCGAGAGAGTAGGTGCGATGGCCATAGGTCGGGTCGTCGCCCTGGAGGAACTCCCAGAACCAGTAGTCGGACTCGGGGTCCGGCGAGATCAATGTCGCCGCGAACAGGTTCTGCTCGGCATGCAGCGTTTCCGGGAAGGACACCGCCGGAGAGCTGGAAATCGGCCCCGCGTTGACGGCCGTCATCAGCAGGCCGGACTTGCGCTCGAGGTGATAGACGCTCGCGGTGCTGTAAAGGGTACCGGGGGCCTGGTCGTAGAAGAAGAGCCCTTGAGCTCGCTTCAGCGTCCCCGTGCCGGCGACGAAGTCCGGCATCATAGCGACGGGCTGACCGCCGAGACTCAAGGCGAGCCCGCCCTGAGCGATCAGCGTCTCCAGGAGAGGCTGCGCGATACCGAACCAGGAGGCAAGGTCCGCGCTGCGCAGATAGTAGAGGCCGGTGCTGGCCACAGAGAGGCGAACGCCCGCCGAGCTGGCGGCGGGGCCCCCTGGAATCGTGGGAACGATCGGGTACGACTTCGCCGCGCTCCGGCCGGTGGCGGGGCGAGGCTCGCGCTCGTAAGGTCCGTCGCCGGCCATCTCCCTGATTTCTTTACGGCTCCAATCCACGTCGACGGCAAAGGGGCCGTGCGTCCGCCGCCGGCCGCCGGACTCCACCTCTTCCAGGCGGTAGATCTGGGGCTCGCGGGGCGAGGCGCCGCCGTCCAGGTAGCGATATACGCCGCCCTGGGGTTCGTGGATCAGGCCCGCCAGCAGCTCGCCGTTGACGGTCTCGAAGCTCTTGCCGTTCCAGCGCTGAAGGTAGAAGCCCGCCGTCCCCGCTTCCGAGGCCGTGCGCCACTCGACGAGCACGCCGCCGCCCGCGGCGGCCGAGGCGTGGAACGAGGAGACCACGGCCTCGGTCAGCAGGCCTTGGGTCACCGCCAGCTCGCACAGCGGGCCGAAGAGGTAGGTGGCCCGCGTTTGCGTGGCGTTCCCGGTTTCGTCCAGGTACTGGGCCCGCGTGCCGTTGCCCGAGGCGGGAGTGGCGGTCAGGGGGATGCGCTGCCCGGCCGACGTCGGGGTCACCTTCACCCGGTAGGCCAGAAAAACCGTGGCACCCGCCGCCACCGTGCCGGGATTCCAGGTGATGTTGCCCGTGCCGCCCACCGCCGGCTGGGTGACGATCGCGCCCTGGCTCACCTGGCCGATTCCCGCGTAGACGGCGCCGGCGCCCGGAACGTTGGCCGTCACCAGGTTGGAGCCCGAGAAATTGATCGCCTTCGCCGTGGGGTTCGCCACCCGGACGTTGACGGTGTAGCAGCTCGTCTGGCCCACCACCGGGGGGTTCGGCCCGCTGACGCCGCAGCCGCTGAAGGTCGCCAACTGCTCCACGTACGGCTTGGCCGGCGCGGTGGCGGCGTCAGTCGGAAGATAGGTGCGGAAGGCGCTCGTCACGGGGTTCGCCGTGGGCGGATTGGCCGCCGTCTGGAAGCTCCCCTGGTAGACGGTGGCATAGTTGCCGTTGGGAGCGCCGTTCACCAGATAGGAGCTGATGCTGGTCGCGGCGGTCCAGATTCCGTAGTCCGTCGACAGCAGGTCCGAGGTCCAGCCGCTGAAGCTGTTCCGGTTCCAGGTGTTGCTGGGGGAGAGGGAGGCGCTGGTGAAGCCCTGGTTGAAGGCCCCGGTGCGGCTCGTGTAGTTGACCGTGCCCGTGTTGCCGCTGTTGCTGTCGTAGTCGAAGTCGTTCAGCGACGCCGAGCAGCCCGAAGTGATCCAGGGATGGAAGGTGTAGTTGCGCGTGGTCGTGCCCGAGGCCGGGGGATTGGCGCCCACGGAAACCTGGTTCTCAATGTAGACGGGCAGCTCCGTCCCCCCGGAGGTCGCGTCGCCGTCGTGGGCGCGCAGGCCGAAGGCGTTGATGGAGTCTCCCGCCGTCACCGCCGACGACATGTCCACCTGCACCTCCCAATGGCCGGCCTTGATCCCGGTGTCCTTGATCTGCAGGTTGTCGACGAAGAAGAAGTCGTTGTTGCCGTAGCCGGCGACCTCGATGAAACGGACCCGGGTATTGGTGGCGATGGACGAGGTGATGTTGTAGCTGCGGGTGGAGGCGGCGAAGGCGCCGGTGAAGGTCTCGAGGGTCGTCCAGGAGCCGCCGCCGTTGTTGGAGACCTCCACCCGCATCTGATCGGTGGCCTCGGTGCCCGTGGTGCGGAAGTCGAAGCTGAGCGTGGCGCTGGTGAAACCGGCGGCGGAAAGGTTGGCCTCGCGCTGGATCGACGAGGGGTTGGCGTCGCCGTTGTCGCCGATCCGCAGCTCGCCGCCGGTGATGCGGATCTGGCCGGCGTTGGCGTTGTTGTCGTCGTTGGTCTCGGTCCAGTTGCCGGCCCAGCTCACGGTGCCGTCGTTGTTGGTGTAGGCAATGGTGGTGAAGTTGTCGCGCACCGTGTCGCCGGTCGAATCGAACAGCGAGAGCCAGGCGTTGTCGGCGCCCGCCGGAGTCGTGGCGTTGCCCGTGGTGAAAATCGTGTTGCGCGCCGTGCCGTTGGGGCTGATGATCCTGTAGGCCGCCGCGGTGTTGAAGGTGCCGCGATCGCGGTCCCGGCCGGCCGTGGCCTCCGCCGCGCCCCCCAGGCCGATGTCGGCGTCGAAGACGTCGACCACCAGCCGGCTCAAGCCCGGCGGTACCTCCACGAAGAACCGGTAGAAGCTGTTGAGCGCCGCGGCGTCCGAAACGTAGTCGCCGAACGCGGCACCGCTGCCGCTCCCCTGCGCCGTGAGCAGGGACGTCGAGCCGGTAGAGGCTGCGCGGATGGGGAGCGCCGCCAGCAGCGGCGCCACGGCGAGAAACGCCGGCAGGGCAAGAGCTCGTTGCAAGGATTTGGGCAAGGGAGAAGAGTGCAAGAGCATCGCGCACCTCGTGGCGTTTTGGATTTTCTGAACGCCGGGAGCGTCCCAGGATAGACCTATGTAGATGCAAGGTCAATAAATCACGGAGTGGTTGCGCCGCTGCTGCGTTTCAGCAGCCGAAATATATTCTGTTTATACCCCGCGCGAGGTCAGTACGATTTTTACTGTGCGCAGCAGGATCGAGAGATCCAGCCAGAGGGTCCAGTTCGCCATGTAGGCGAGGTCATAGCGCAGCTTGTTCTGCGGGCTCGAGTGGTAGTCGCCGTTGACCTGGGCGAGGCCGGTGAGGCCGGGAGCGAGGGAGAACCGCTCCGCGTAGCCAGGCACTTCCTTGAGGTACTGCTGCACGAAGCCGGGGCGCTCCGGCCGCGGGCCGACCAAGCTCATCGAGCCCGCCAGCACGTTGAGCATCTGCGGCAGCTCGTCCAGACGGAAGCGGCGCAGGAAGGCACCGATGGGCGTCAGCCGCGGATCGCCGGGCTGGGCCATCACCTCCCCGGACTCCGCTTCGGCGTCGTTGTGCATGGTGCGGAACTTATAGAGCATGAACGTCTTCTGGCCGCGGCCGACGCGCGTCTGGCGGTAGAGCGCGCCGCCGGGCGAGGTCAGCCGCACCGCCAGGGCGCAGAAGGCCATCACCGGCAGCGAGAGGACGAGCAGCAGCGCGCCGCCGGCCAGGTCGAGCAGGCGCTTCACCGGCCAGTTGATCCGCCACTCCGTCTCCCGCACCACCTCGATCAGGGGCAGGTCGTGCACCCAGCGGTAGCGCATGCGGCCGATGAGGCTCTCGAAGGGGCCGGGGAGCAGCAGGACGCTGGTGTGATCCGGCCGCGTCCCGGCCAGGGCGTCGATCAGGCGCGTCTGCCACGAGTCGCTGCTCCCCACCAGCAGGATGTCGTCGATCCGCTCGGCGGCGAGCAGCGCCGGCAGATCGTCCGTGGTGCCCAGCCGGGAGCCGAGCGCGGGCGCCGCCTCCTGGGCGGGGGCCTCGCCGGGGATCTCCACCCAGCCGGCCACGACGAGGCCGTGCCACGGCTCGGCGGCGAGCGTCTGCGCGAGCTCGCGGGCCGCCGAGCTGCCGCCGGTGCCGACGACGATGGCCAGCCGGCGCTCGCGCCCCAGCACCGTGCGATCGAGGAACAGCCGCCAGAGCAGCAGCAGCAGGAAGTCGCAGATCACGAACAGCAGCAGCACCGAGCGCGGGAAGGGGCGGTTGGCGAGGAACCACCACGCCGCGAGCCCCAGGGCCTGGAAGGCTCCGGCGGCGGCCAGCCGGCGGGCGAGCTCGGCGTGGCTGCGCGGCCGCGGCGGATCATAGAAGCCGAAGAAGTAGAGGCTGGAGAGCTGCACCACCAGCACCACCGCCAGCTCCTTGGAGAGGAAGCGGAGGCGGTCTCCAGGCAGCAGCCCCAGAGTCCACGGCAAAGCCAGGCGCATCCGCACCCAGAAAGCGGCCCACAGCGAGACGACGGCCGCCGCGCCGTCGCCCACCAGCCGCAGCGACCGCCGGCGAGACGTCATGGAGGGGACTTTATCTCACCCCTTCCCCGAAGCTCCTGCTGTTCTCCCTCTTCTCCCGGCGGACCGGGGGGGGGAGGCTGGGAGAAGAGGGCCGGGGTGATGAGGGCTGGAGGGTTGACCCTCCCCGGCCCTGCGGATACTCTGCCCCCCGTCCATGAAAGTCACCGATCACTTGGCGAACGCCAAAGAGCCGTTGATCAGCTTCGAGATCATCCCGCCCATGCGCGGCGGCGACGTGAAGGGGCTGCTGGCGTTGATCGACGACCTGGTGAAGTACCATCCGCCGTTCATCGACATCACGAGCCACGCCGCGGAGGTCATCTACGAAGAGACGCCGCAGGGCATCCAGCGCCGGGTGAAGCGCAAGCGGCCGGGCACGCTGGGCGTATGCGCGCTGATCCAGAACAAGTACCACATCGACGCCGTCCCCCACATCCTCTGCCAGGGCTTCACCCGCGAGGAGACCGAGGATTTCCTGATCGAGCTTCGCTACCTGGGGATCGACAACGTCCTCGTCGTCCGCGGCGACGACAGCGGCTTCCAGAAGCCGCTCACCTACGGCCGCAGCGCCAACCGCTACGCCTGCGACCTGGTGGCCCAGATCGCCGCCATGAATCGTGGCCGCTACCTCGAGCAGGACCTGCTGGACGCCGAGCCCACCAGCTTCTGCGTCGGCGTCGGCGGCTACCCCGAGAAGCACTTCGAGGCGCCCAACCTGATGCTCGACGCCCGCCGGGTGAAGGAGAAGGTCGACAACGGCGCCCATTACGTGGTGACGCAGATGTTCTTCGACAACCGGCACTACTTCCACTACGCGGACCTCTGCCGCGAGCAGGGAGTCGCCGTGCCGGTCATTCCGGGCTTGAAGATCCTCACCTCTGAAAAGCAGCTCAGCTCGATTCCGCGCACCTTCTACGTCGAGATCCCCGCCGAGCTGGCCGACGAGGTGATGGCCAACCCGCAGCACGTGGTGGACATCGGCGTCGAGTGGGCCGCCAAGCAGACCCAGGAGCTCCTCGATAAGGGCGTTCCCTCCGTCCACTTCTACGTCATGCAGAGCGCCGGCGCCATCAAGAAGCTGATGGCGAAGCTGAAGCTGTAGGGAAGTCTGCGCGGCAGGAACCCGGAAACACGGACGTCAAGGACAGTCAAAGACACGGACACCAAGTCCTCCGGGTGCCGTCGGGTCGCTCTGACTGGAGGCCAGAACGCTCTCTGCGCATCGCCCGAGAAGGCCCTCCTGGATCTCGTCTACTTGGAGCCGGACGCCGACTCTCCCGAATACCTCGCCGAGCTACGGCTGCAAAATCTGGACGAAGTCATCGACCCGATAGAGCTTCGCCGCCTGGCGGACGCCTCCGGCAAGCCCAAGCTCCGTCGCGCCGCGGAGAGGATCATCGAATTGGCTGAGATCGAGGCGCGGGAGTACAGATTCCTATGACTGAGGATCTGAAGAGTCGGCTCCAGACTTGACTACCAGGCACAAACGCACAAAAATGCCTCCATGAGGACTACGGTCGATCTTCCCGACGAACTGCTCCGCCAAGCGAAGGCCAAGGCTGCGCTCGACGGAATGAAGCTGAAGGATCTCATCATCCGCTTCGTGCAACAGGGGCTGAGGCAGGGAACTCCGCCGGTGGCACCGCTCAGGCGCCAACGTAGCGAGCTTCCTGTGGTACGAGCGGCGACAGGGAGACCGCTTCCAGCGTTGACCAATGTGGACGTTCAACGCATCCTTGAAGAGGAAGAGATCTTAGGTGGCCGACGCGATTGACCTACTCGACGTCAACGTCTGGCTCGCTTTCAGCTTCGCCGATCATGTTCACCACCAAAGGGCGCGCCGCTACTGGTATGAGGAGTCGGGAGACAAGCTCGCCTTCTGCCGAGTGACGGCTCTCGGCTTCCTTCGCCTTGCCACGAATGCCTCGTCGATGGGTGGGCAGCCGCTTTCGGTCCCTCAAGCTTGGCGGGCATACGGCGACTTCCGACGGCTGCCTGAGGTGGTGCTGGCCGCCGAGCCGGCCGATTGCGAGACCTGGCTAGAACACTGGGCTATGGGGCAAAGCCCATTACCTCGCCATTGGACCGATGCTTATCTGGCCGCCTTCGCCAGAGCCGGCAGTTTGCGGCTCGTGTCTTTCGATGGCGACTTCACTCAATTCGCCGACCTCGACCTCCTCCGATTGGAGGCGTAGCCGCAAGGCTACGTTCCCGGACCGCAATTCGAAGAGACTCAACTGTAGCGCAGAGCCCGCCGCTCGCTTGCCTCAGAACGCCGGGCCGGTGATATCGGTCGGTCGGCGCGGATCGATCTCGTAGTGGGTCTCGAACTGGCTGCTGGAGCCGGTGATGCTCACCAACTGATTGAGCTCCAGATGGGTGACGTCGATCCCCGTCTGGGTGTTGATGAAGATCTGCACCTCGCCAGAGCCGTCGTCGACGCCCAACTTGTAGCCGAAGGGAAGGTCGCTTGAGACGGCCGTGGTAATCCGGCCGACGACCAGGACGAGCCGCCCTTCGATGGTCTCGCCGATGGCGCCGGTGGTCACCCACTGAGGCAGAGGCCGGGTGGTTCGGAGGCCGGCTCCGAGAGTTTTCGCAAGAGTATGATCTCTGCGGGTCGGCGTCAACGGGGAGGAGGGGTATGTCCATCCAACATCACGACCCGGCCGCGGGAACCTGGGTCGGACTCAGCACAGAGGCTGGAACAATGCAAAGTTGTCAAAGCGGTAGCGCCCCCGGCTGACGGCCACGATTCCCACCAAATCTCCGCATGGGAGGTTGTCCTCGATCGTCTTGACGCGCTGCTCATTGATGTACAGGGAGAGCGAGTGCTCCACTCCGAGCACAGAAAGCCGGTTAAGCTCTCCGACACGGATCGCCGCAGACTTCCCGCTGTAAATTAGATGGAAGCCCGCAGCATCTCCGTGGAAGAGTGCAAAGCTCTGCTGTGGTTTCAGCAGAAAAGCGTAGTAAGATCCGCTGAGGGGATTGAAACGATAGATAAGGCCAGCCCCTGCGAGATCTTGGTCCTGCGCGACGGCTTCGAGCGCGACCTCTACAGAGACCGGGGCCTGAGCGAGGCTTAGCTTATCGTGCCCTAGATAGCAATACTTTATATCATCCCGTTTGCTATCGTTGACCAATACGTACGATCCATTGGTGAGAATTCCTGTCCACGCACCGTGCCGGCCGAAGAAGAGGGAGCCGCCAAGCATGCGCCGGCGTGCGCCCTTTCCTCGGGTCAGCTCCGTGAAATCCTCGACAAAAAGGGGTTGCAGGTCCGCCCAGACTATGGAGTCCGGCTCAAGTGTCATTCGGGGAGTACGCTTCGTCTCGGCCTCCTGTTCACTTGGAGCGAAGAGCCGCCCGTCCGGAACGTTCAGAAAAAGAGCTGGAGTCGCCCACTCCAGGGAGTCGGGAGCTAAGCGGTAGGTAGCCAGGCGTCCCTCGGCCGCTGCCCTGTCGACTGGATCGCCGGCAGCGAGAGAGGAGTAGAAGGCGCCGCTAAAACGGATTGCGGCCTCGTCAGAAATCGGAAACTGCATGGCGATGACAGCAGGAACGCCCCGCATCACCAAGGCGTTGGCCACTCCGGTATAAGGGTCCAGGCCAGCCTGGCGTGGGAAGGCCGCGCTCCGACACGCGTTGAGGAAGACGAGGCGCAGCGACCGGATACTACGCAGGCTCTCTCCCAAGACCTCCCCGGCGACAGGATCGCCCTCTCCGCGTTCGTTTTCGAAGAGGAGGACTCCTTTACCCTCCTCGAAGCTCCCATGGCCCATGAAGTGCAGCACTTCGTAGGACTCGGGTCGAAGCTTCTTGTAAACATCTTCGATTCCTGCGTGCTCGACGAAATCGACCGTGACTCTCGGGTGCTGAGCCCAGGCATCTTCGATCTTTTGCCGTTCCGCCTCCAAGTTGAGATGTTGAGAATCCGTCGGGCTTGCCATCGCCACGAGAATTCGCAGCCGCTCCACCGGCGGTAGTGCACGGCTCGGCTGCGGCACCTCGAGGAAGCGGCATATCGGAGTTCGGAGGTCCCGGGCGAAGAAATTCCGCGTCTGAGGGCGAAAGAGCAGCTCCCAGGGGAGGCCGCAGAGAAAGGCAAGCTCGGGTCGATCGAGATTCAAGACCAGCCGAAGCCGGAGTCCCATGTCCGGCTGTGACTCCACCTGACCCAAACTCAGCAGGTAGAGCTCGCGTACTTTACCGGTGAAGAGCGATTCGAACAGTGCCGTGCCTATCGTCTCGGCCAGCTTCCCCTGAGCCATCTCCGGGGCTCTTGACTCCAGATCGCGCCCTCCCCGCCAAGCTGCTAGTTGCGCAAGTAGCTCCTGCATTTCTACGTCGGCGAACGGAGAAGAGAAGCGAGCCTCGGCTCCTCCGTAGGGTGATTGCAGCAGCCGCACCCGAAAGCCGCTCCCGTCGGATTCGAGAGTGAGGGCAAAGTCCTCGTATTGGATGTCCCCGTGGTGACCGTGCTGCCCGCTTTCAGGCGTCGTCATCTGTGTCAGCTCCAAGTCGGATCTTCAGGAGTCTAGCAGCACTATCCCGAACCCAGGAATAGAAGTCACTTTGGAGTAGGAAGAGCCTTCCTCCACGAAGATAGGTGCAGACCCGCTGCCCCCACGCGAGACTCACCTTCCGCTTCTGCGCGCGAGTCACAACTCCAAAGCGGGTTGATTGGTTGCTGGCCTTAATGGCGCGGCGCACATATCCTTTGGATTGACTCATCGCCATCGCGGCAGATCTCCTGATATAGCCGCTCTGCCACCAGTTTATGCCCAAGGCTGTTGATATGATCGTCCAGCCTAAAATGGTACTAACACTTTCGCCGAACTAAAGAACAGTCTGGAGAGGCGATGGAGCACTTGGACTTCGACTGCCCTTGCCAAATACTGTCCGGGGAGGTAGTGCTTGGAAGATCTAATATCCCCGGCAGTAGCCTTGTAGGCTTCTTCTTTCATCGGGGTGAGCTTGTAATTGTTAGCTACATAGGGCCGGTTTCAACCTCCCTGGCGGTGCCATAGGACTAGATCGCGGTGTTGAGAACAGTGAGGCTGACTAAATGCGACGCGGGCTGATAAGCCTATTGCAAAAATAGTAGTGATACCTGCTTGCAATCGCTAGACGTGCCCTTTTTTTCGTAAGGAGCTCTTGCCGGTCATGAGAGTCCTCCATTCCTCACAAGGCCCTAAGCTACGTCCACGCCCTTCCTGAGAAACAGAAGCCTTCCACCTTGACGTGTATTAAGATTACGCATAACGACCCTGGCAACATATCGAGGTGAGAGCATCATCTCTGCGCTAAGCGAAGGATTGATGACCGATTGAAGCCGTGTATTGACCTTGGCTGGCGCCACGACGTTGACTATAATCCCTTTGGCGGCTAGCCGACCGGCTTCAGACTCGACGAGAGCGTTCAGAGCTGCCTTCGAGGCAGAGTAGATAGGAATTCCTGGTCTCCCCCAAGTGGATGCTGCAGAAGAAACAAAAATTATGTTTCCTTTCCACTCTCTACTCTCAGCTCGAGACAGGAGATTAAGGCAGCTAAGAAAATTGACTCGCATAATGTCATTAGGCGAAGCTTCATACTCACCTGCTGTATGGATCACGGCTTGATAGCTTCCCAGGTCGGGATAGTCTTGCTCATGCCTGAGGTCCAGTTCCTCGCGGCTTGGTGCGTTATATGTCGCTCCGAGCTCTTCCAGAGACTCGATGCAGGCTCTTCCGATACCTCCGCTGCCTCCCAAAACGAGTACATGAAGGCCTATTAGATCCTGCGGATCTTCCCTGATGCTCTCCTGACCGAATTTGAGAATACCTTCTACTGCTGCCAAATCCTCCTGAGTCTCGATCCGGCGATTGGAGACTGCCAAGGGGAGTAGGGTGGGAGAGATTCCATGCCAAGAGGATACGAGTTCGGTCCCGCTAGAAAAGGTCCTTCCTGACTGGGCCCTCCACTCATGAGCCTTAAGAAGTACTGTAAAGGGGAATCCCTCGGGGGTTTGTAGAGAAGTCGCCTCACCAAGCAACGAATTCTCCACCCATAGCGAATCGCGAGTCCGTACGGAAGCGGTCACGATTTCTTTTCCTTGAAGCAGCAGAGAAATGACATCTCTGACCGATTGGTGAGTGATAAGTGGGCGGGAAGCGTCGTGCAGGAGGACAAAATCAGGAGTGCTTGCAGAATCACCTGCCATCTTCCTTAAGATTTGCAGAGTTTGGTCGTCCAAGCCTTCGCTGGCTGTTGGGGATTCTGTAATGACAACGGTCTCACCATAGTGACGCAAGACGTCGAGCGAATAGGCTATGACTTCCTTCCCGTGTAAGCTCATCTTCTCCGCCGCCATGTAGCCACCTTCGAGGGGCTTCCCTCTACTAAGGACCAATGCTACCAGCCTCACAACGACTCCCTCCGCTTGAGGGAGTGGGAGGCTTTGTTTGAGTTAGCCAGATAACTAGAGATTATC
>Ga0134121_10003179_pt1 | contig 13821 bp, 23 predicted proteins | sample KB301_FD_96463 | JGI IMG/M metagenome (GOLD analysis project Ga0134121, IMG submission 96463) | Terrestrial soil microbial communities without Nitrogen fertilizer from Kellogg Biological Station, Michigan, USA - KB3-0-1 | ecosystem: Environmental > Terrestrial > Soil > Unclassified ...
ACATGGGCAACATCGACGAGGCCCTGGCATGGGCGGTACAGGCCCACGACCGCGAGTTCCGGGGCGCCGAGTTCGTCAAGATACTGATCGAGGAGCGTCAAGTTCTCGAAGACAACGGGGAATGGTTGAACGTCTGGGATGCCGAGATCCAAGGCGACAAACCGGAACCTGAGCCGCAGGCGGCCAGCAGCGAGGCGGTCGGGAAAAGTGATTAAGGCTTTCGGTAGCTCCCCCGACGGGCGCCCGCTCGCGGTGCTCGGCCTGTCGGGGGAGAACATGACGCGGCTGATGGCCGGTGAACCGATCCTGGTGGACCTTCCCGACGCGGCCGGCGGGTGCCCGATGCCGGCCGTGAGGATCGTCATCCTGGGTGGGCGTACCGAGGCGGCCATCGCCGCTGACCTCGCCGGGTCCGAGCTAGCGAGTCTGGTGCAGACGATTCAACCCGGCCAGACCATACGCGCGGTGAGTCGGTGAACGTCGAGCAGTTGCGCCGCAAACAGCGCCTGGCGTTGTGCCGGCTCCTCCTCGCCAGGCGGGAGGGCATCGAGCCGGTCGGGGTGCACCCGCTCACGTGGGCGTCGCTGCGAAAGCTCGACCTCGTGTGGCGGCGCCTCGACCTCGGTGCGGACGGGCAGTGGCGGCTCACCGACCGGGGCGACATCCTCGCGCACCAGGCGCTCCACGCGCTGTACCTGCAAGCGTCAGCGCACCTGCCGCTGGACGCTGACGACGAGCGGCGGCGGGTGCAGGTCGCGGCCGGGTTAGAGCTCACCGGGTACCAGCCGGTTCCCGCAGTCGGGCAGGTGTGGGTCAACGACACCGGTGTGCGGCTGCGCATCGAGCGGATCGGGCCGACGATCAACGGGTGGCAGGCGGCGATCCTGTGGTTCCCCGACGGCGCGCAGCCGTTCGGAAGCCGGATGTACATCAAGCACCTGGTGCGCTGGTGCCGGCTCCTCAGGGTGTGCTGCGACCTGCATGGCCAGCACTGTGAGCCGCCCGGCGATCTGTGCTGCTATGCCTGCACCGAGGTCAACCACCCGGACCACCCGGCCGGTGTCGCCTGCGTGCTGCTGGTGACAGCTAGCTCGGTCGTGACACATGAGGTTGATCCCCGGTGATGAGGACGCGGGTGGCGAGGTTCCGGGTGGCGCTGGTCGGGTTCGGGGCCGTCACTGGGCTGGCCGCCCTGGTGGCGGCCGTGCTCGTCGCGGTCGGGGGCGGCGAGCCGCGCCGCGGCATGTTCCTCGGGTATCTCGGGGAGGGGCACTCGTCAGGGCGGGCCGTGACGTGGCGGGACATACCTGTACCGGTGGGGACCGTGGCGGGGGATGTGCTGGTGGTGGAGTTCGCGGCGAGTCAGGACCAGCTCGGCGCCCTGGGCGCCCCAGCCGGTTGGCGGTACGGGTGCGGCGCCGCCGTCGAGGGCGTGGCCGTTGGGGTGTGGTGGCGGGTCGCCCAGGCGCAGGAGCCGGGCCGGTGGAGGTTCACCGCCCCCGCCGGGTCTGCGGCGATCGGCTACATGTGGCGCTACGCCGGGATAGACCCCGTGGAGCCGTTCGGCAGGTGCCGGGCTGGTAGCGGGTTTGGGCTGCGCCTCGACGCGCCGGGGCTGGACGCGGCCGGCGGGGACCGGGCACTCGCCGTGTGGGCCTTCACCCACGCCGGGAACGTGCCGGAGCCCCCATCCGGGTACGTGCAGCGGACCAGTGGCCACACCGGGCACACCGGCATGGCCGTCAGCGCGGCCATGGCCGACCGGGTAGTAGGCGGATGCAGCACCCCGACCTGCCCCGTCCCGCCGGTCACCGCGGGGGCGGTCATGCTGCGCGGCGAGCCCCGACCCCACTGGGTGGGCCTGCACTTCACGCTGCACGCCGCAGCCTAGGGGTGGTCCCCGCCCTCTGATTCATCAGCCGCTGACAGGCAAAGCCGTACGAGGATCTCCCCCGTCACCACATCGAAGCAGGAACCGTCGAGGACGCTACTCCCCCACCAGCCTGGGACGGTGCGTCACGGACAGGGGTTGAGCCGGTCGGGTGATAGCTTGAGCTGCCGCCCTTCTCGCGCCGGGCTGGTAGTTGAGCCGGGGAACCCCGATGGATATCGGCAACCCCGGCTCTGCGCTTTCCCGGCTTGGGTAGACTCAGCCGCGTCACGGGCACTAGCCCGTGGAAGTGGACCCGGCAGCCTTCCGGACGGTGGGTGAGCCGGGTTTCGCGCTACCTGGGCTCCTCGCCGTACAAGGCGTCGAGGACCTCACGCACCGGCATCACCTCATCAAGACGCCTGCGGTTCGCTGCCGCCCGGACACGGGCGATCGCCGCCCGTGCTTCCTCCAACTCGCTGGCCAGCGCCCGCTCCTCGCGGCATGCGGCGAGGGCGATACCGGCAAGGGCCTTGACGTCGTGGGCGTTCAGCAGCAGCGGGAAGCGGAAGGTCCGGATCCGCTCGGCAATCGCGTCGGCGATCCGGTCGCGCTGCTGCTCACGTAGACCGGGCATCCCTGGCTGGTCTCGCTACGGGTTCGCGCCGGTGGCGTGCGCGGGGGCGCCGGACCGGCCGCCTGGGATCATCGGGGCTGGAACGTGCGCGACGTGATCCTCCGCCCAGGTGTACCCAGGCAAGCCGGGATCCGCCGCGGCGGCGGGCGGTTCGGGGACGGTGCCGTCGTGCATCCACCGGGCGAGCGGCTCGGCCGCCGCGATGATGCGGGCGACCGCCTCGTCTTCCGTCAGGAACGGCAGGCGCCCGGACACGATGTTGGACGCGATATTCGCCGCGTGGATGCGGCACTCGACGTCGAGTCGGGTGGCCCTAGCGACCGCCTCACGGGCGGCGGTGGCTGCGTCGCGGGTAGCTGCGGCCAGCTCGGCGTGTGCCAGGGCGTAAACGTCCTCCGGCTCGACCGGACCCTCCTCCCCTGCCATCCGCAGCGCGAGGCCGTAGGCGCTCGCGCTGAGTTGCCGGGCGGTTTCCTCGGCCGGGTCGTATTTCGTCACTGCGCCCCTCCGGGGTGGGGTGGCAGGGCGGCCCGGACGAAACAGTCCTTCGCTTCCAGCAGCTTGCGCAGCCCGGCGGTCAACTCCGGCCCGTCCGGCAGGTACTCGACCATCTGGTACGCCAGGTTCGAGCACGGCTGCGACGTGTTCCGGAGGGTCTCGGGCAGGTGCTGGTACTCGAAAAACCGCAGCAGCCCGCGCGTGGCGGGATGCCTGCCGTCGTAGTCGGCGAGGTTCTTCATCGGGTGCCTTCCGGGGAGCATGGTGGGCGACGTGTCAGCATATGCACACCGTGTGTCACTTCCGGAGGTGAGGGGCCTAATGGCGGGTTCGGTCGAGGTGCTGCTGCACGGGGGCATGGTCATGGTGTTCGGGCAGCCGTGGGACTCCCCCGCCTGCGACGGGGCCACCGTCGTCGCGACGCCGGTCGGGGAGCTGTGCACGGGCCTATGCGGGGAGACGATCAGCGACGGGGACCGGGGGTTCATCCGGCCCCACATAGGCGGTGACACTGGGCGCCCCGAGGAAGACGTCGAGTTCAAACCGATCCACGCCGAGTGCGACCTGCGAAACGTCCTCGGGCACCAGTTCGGGATCTGCGGCTGCGCAGCCGACGGTGGGGCTGGGCGGGACAACGCGCGGCGGGTCCTGGCCCTCGTCAACGAGCAGCGCGAGGCGCAGGGGGCCGGGCCGCTGTGGTGACCGTCGAGCAGTCCCTGCCGGCGGCTGGGGGCGGTAAGGAGCGGGACCGGTGCGCGTCGGACCTCGGCGGCGGGTTCGACGTGTTCGTACGCGACCGGTCGACGGGCGAGTGCGACTGGGCGCGGGTTGTCTCGTTCACCCATGTCCACGGCCAGTTCGTGCAGATTGCGGTCGACTGGCGCGGGAAGACCACGTGGGCCTGCGGATGGCACGGGTCAACGAACCTGTTCCCGGACGACGCGGTACGGTCGCGCCCGCACCGCTGCACGGTGTGCGGCTGTTCCCCTGCTGGGCCGGTCGCGGCATGACGGCTGTGAGCGTACGGGGCGGGCGGTTAGCACCCTAGGTGATGACGGTGTAACACCCGGTCATCGCCGTGGGCGAATCGTCGTATTCTGCCGTGGTGAGTACGGACAGCAGCGCCACGTCGCGGCCCCCCTTGAACCTTGACCAGCCCCCCGCAGAGGAGCCCGGCGACGCCCCGATGAGCGTGTACCGGGCCGCGTTGCAGCGGCCCTTCCTGGATCTGCTGCGCGGGGTGTGGCGGTTCTGGTGGCTGACGCTGCTGCTGTGCGCCCTGACCGGCGTGGGGATGAGCGCGGTCAACTCGACTGCGGTGCGGGACTCCTATACCGCGACGGTGCACATGGCGCTCTACGGTCCGCCGCCCGGGTCGCACAGTGTGTTCGCCTCCCCCACCGGGCTGCGCACGCTCGGCCAGAGCGCGGCCCTGGCGGCCACCGACACCGAAGCGTTGGGACGGCTCGCCGCCCTGGGCCTATCCACGGATGTGACGCTGGAGCTGTCACCAGCGGATCCGATCGTCGAGATCGGGGCGACGGCCGCCACTGAGGACGTCGCGCGGGCCACCGTGGCGCGGGTTCAGGACATGCTCGTCGCGGAGATCGCCGAACTACAGCAGCAACTCGATGTGGTCGGCGCCGATCAGGCGAAGGCGAAGCCGGTCGAATCCAGCGCGGGGATCACCATCACCTCGGGGCGGCCGATGCGCAGCTTCGGCGTGTTCCTCACGGCACTCCTCGGCGCGCTCCTCGCCGTGTGGGTGCCCTCGCTCCTCGACCTGCTACTCCCCCGCCGCGACCGGCGGCGGCGCGGGCACAGCGTGGCGCGGGTGGGACGGCAGCGAGGCTACGCCTTCGACGACATCATCGAACTACCGAAGATCCCAGATGCCCCGTCCGCTGATCCCCTCCGGGCCGGTTCAGGCGTGGACGCGCTCACGGGCGGCCGGTAAGCACCCGCGCTACCGCCAGAGAACAGCGAGGGCTGCGATGGCCACGACCGCGACAGCAACGGTCGCGGTGAGGGCGGCGCGGAGGACGCGGGCGGTGAGGCGGTCAATCTCGGCGAGAGTGCCGAGGGCGGAGAGCATCATGGTCGGTCTTTCCTGTTTCGCGGCGGATTGTTCGCGCTGAGTGTAGATCGGCCGCCCGGCTAGTTCCATGATCCCCGATATTCGTGGGGGCGGAACGGGCGCAGCGTGGCCGCGTACGTCTTCGTCCGGTTGCGGCGGCGGAGCCACCAGTACACGCCGAGGACCGTGAGGATCGCGGGGGCGAGTACCGCGGCGACGACGAGGGCCAGGGCGGCGGCGACTTTCGCGTGTTCGACCTGCGTGGTCGGTGGGGTCGGGGTCATGGGTTGAGGAGTTGGTGGGCGACCATCGCGCAGCCGGCGGCGCCGTGGTCGAGGGTCAGGGCGGTGGGGTACTGCTGGAGGACCACCAGGACCCACGCGGCGGGGTTGATGGCGAGGCAGTTGACGTGCCAGGCGTCGGGCCGTGGGGTCCACCCGTTTTTGATGGCCACGCCCCGGTCGGTGGGCAGGCCGGCGATGATCCCGAAACGGCCCTCGCCGCGGACGTTGCTCATCTCGTTGAGGAGCCACGCCGTCCAGGCCGGGCCGGCGGCGCCCCCGACGATGCACAGGCCCAGGCGGGCCGCGTCGGCGGCTGTGGTCTGGGTGCGGGACCACCAGTTCGTGACGGGGGTGGTGTAGCGGGTGAGGTGGCAGGTGGCGACCATGCGGGTGATCGTGGCGTCGCGCCCGTTGGCCCGGTACACCTCCTCAGCGGCGGCGTCGTCGCTGTCGCGGATCATCCGGTCCAGCTCGCCCAGGTGGGCGGGTGACGGGTCCGGGTGGCGGTGCAGGTCGTCGGCGGCGAGCCACACCTTGACCATGGATTCGGTTGTGGTCTGCCACGTGGCGGCGTTTGGGCTGGCTGCCGTGATCTGGCCGGTGTGGAGGTCGAGGTACGCCCAGGCCGTCACGCCGAGCGGCGGGGTCAGGATCGGGGTCGGCGACTCCGCCGCCTGGGGGTGGCCGGTGTGGAACACGGCGCGGGGCGGTGGTGGGCTGCTGGCGAGGGTGATGGTGAGGGCTGCGGTGAGGAGAGCGGCTGTCGCGCCGAGCCGGACCCTGCGCATCCGCTCCCCTTTCGGGATGCACGTGACGTGTATCTGACAGAACCTTGCCGTGACCCTATGTCATCGGCTGGGCACTGTGCGTCGTACGGGTGTTGTGTCACCCCGGCGTACGGAGCGTGTGCGGCTGTCAGATACAGGCCGCGAACACCACCGGGTGACGCGACGTCGTTTTCTGCCCTACAGGCCGTAACCCACTCGTACGTTTGTGGGGCGTTGGCCGATCGCATTCGGGTCCCCCAACCGCCAATGGGGGATCAGCAGACGAGACCCCGGACGCAGTGGCAGCGAGGTTGCGTGTGCGGGTCCCCCCGGCGCCGCGTCTCCGCTATTCCACCGTCCGGGGTCTCGTTGCACTCTGTAGTGGGCGACGCGCCGGCCGATTATTGACCTGGCCCGTTCTGGACTCCCACGATGATCACCGTAACTCGTGCAGCGGGCGATGCGGCGGGGCAAACAATGGTGGCCGGTGAGGCATGGTGGGCGCTCTACGGCGCCCCTGATGGGACGTGGCTGCGCGTCCAAGGCGCCGGGGGCTGGCAACCCCCGCCGAAACTGGAAGGGCTGGCGCACCTCGGCGCACCGGCAGAGGTGATCCGCGGCGTGTACGACGAGCTACGGACCCGCTTCGCGGGGGCTGGCACCCGGTACATCTCGGGCGGGCCGTGGCCGGCGCAGGCCGGCGTCGCGAACATCATCCGGGTGCGGCAGCCGAGCGTGGGCCGCTACCTGGCGGGGTCCACTGAGCCCCAACTCCCCCCGGAAGGGTGGCGGCGCCTCGTCCTCGCCCACCATGGGGAGCTGTCCTACTGGTGCAGCCGGTGCGGTCTCACCTCGTGCGGCGGCGATGCGCTCCGGGACGGGCGGTGCGGGCACTGCCAGGACTGGACAGCGCTGTGGTCATCCCGGCGCGATGACCTGGCGCCCCGGTGAGGGTGGCGGCGGCGACCAGGGCCAGCAGGCACAGGGCGAATGTGGCCGCGCCGACGATGCCGGTCTGGTACGCCCAGGTGTGCTCGTGCGACGGGCCGACCGCTATCGCCTGGGTCGTGACGAACCCGAAGCCCACCGTACGGCCGAGGCGGCGCAGGAGCGCCCGGTGATGCCACTCGCGGCACGCCAACGCGTACGCGGCCAGCATCAGCGAGATCACGGCGACGGTGGACCAGGGGCTATGTAGGACGGGCGACATGTCCGACATTGTGGAGTGCTACCCGGTACGTGCCGCTGTCGGGGCTGCGCCGGCAGCCGCCTCCAAAATCAACTCCGGTTTGGCGAGACGCGCGGCGACCTTATCTGCCCGCTCGACCTCCCTGAGGCTGTACCTGAACGGCTCCACGACCGACATGACGTGTTGCACGAGGCTGTGGATCTCGCGCGCCACGCTCCTCGCCGCGTCGGTGACGGTGGAGTGGTCGACGATCGCCGCGATGACCACCTCATCGGTGAGGCGGCTCCACACATCCTCGTTGCGTAGCCGCTGCTCTACGACTGCGATGATCCGGGCCACCATCGCTGCCCTGCCGTCAACGTGTGCGCCGCCCGTGGCGCGGGCCTCGTCGAGTTCCCGGCGGGCCTGCTGTAGCGCGCGTTCGCGCCAGTCCACTTCGCGGGTGAGCCCACCGATCATGGTCTGCGTGGTGTAGAGATGCCAGGCCGCGAGGCGGGCGATGCCGGGGCTTGGCTCCTCCGGCGTCAGCGCGGGAGCCGGTTTGACGATGGTCATGCTTCGGGTACGCCGCCCGGACGGTGGGGCCATCACACCCCACGCGTCGGGGACATCCAGTCCCGCGATCAGGCTGGGATGGGCGACGACGAGCCACCACCGGTTGCAGTACCGCGCCCACGGGTCGGCCTTCGTCGCGTCAGCCAACTCCGCGAGCACATCGGCGCGGGACACCTTGATTTCGTGGCCGTGTAACCCCCGCCCGCCTGCGATGGTGGTGGGCATCCAGATCAGGTCAGCGCGCCGTTTACCGCACGGAGACCCGATCTCCGGGGCGAAGATCCCGGCAACGGGCCGGTTCTCGGGGAGGTAGTGGCGGCGCAGCATGGCCGTCACGTCGGCGGCGGTGCTCACGCGTCATCCGGCGTGCAGAGTCCTACCCCGCTGGCGATGTGGTGGGCGTTGGTCATGTCTGCGTCGGCGACTGGTCGCGTCGGCGCGCAGACCATGGCTCTTGTCGTGTCCATGCCGGCGGCCTCTGCCTCATCAGCACTGATCGGCTCGACGTGCGCCAAGGCGACGCCGCCGCTGGTCCCGGTAACCATGACGACCGCGCTGCCGGACGGCAGCACCCACGCCGGCGACCGGGTCTTGCCTATCTTGCCGGACCCGCCGCGTACGCCGGGCCAGTACCGTACCGGGGTGCCTATCGGGTGAAACGTGTTCCACGCGGCGACATCGGCGGCTGCCTCGGCGGGGTCGCGGTCACTGTCCATTGTGGTCACTCCCCTTCCCGTACCCACGCGAACGCGTTGCCATCGTTTGTTTCGCGTAAATCCACCGGGCGCGGGCGACGCCATCAAAGATGGTGCGCCGCATCGCCTGCTCGTCGTGCAGGGCACTCATGTGGACATAGGTATTCACTTGTTCCGCCTCGCTCATGGCTACGATCAGCCCTAGCACGTACTGTTCGTAGCCTGCGGGCGGCGTCTTTGTCGGTTGGATGCCGTCAACGATGGCTCTGGCGATACGCGCGGCGGCCTGGTTGTCCATGTCGACCGGGGCAGGCATGTTGACGCCTTCACTGCGGCCAGCGCGCATGATCCGGCCAAGTTCTTCTCGTACCTGTTGATGGTCCGCAGCGAACTGGCGCGTCTCGTCGAGGTAGATCACGACGTCCGGTCCACCTCCCATGCCTCGGCCGAGTGTGTCGGCGATGCGTTGGAGTGGTTCTCTGACTTCGGCGGGCAGGTCGGACACTGCCGGCGGCGTGGCCGCGTTGTCACTGTCCATTGTGGTCGTTCTCGCTTTCTTGCGGGCTGCCGGCGTGGGCGGCGGTCACGCGCGCACGGGCGGTTTCGATGACGGCGGCGAGCTGGTCGAGCATGTCGGCCGGCTCGGTCGACTTGGGCTGGCGCACCCACCACACCTGACGCTGCAATTGGTCGATTTCTGCGAATGCTTCGGATACGGCTTTACGCGCTCGGGCCTGCTGGACGTTGGGGTCCGTTAGGGGGCGCAACTTCCCGTAACGGCCCTCGCCAACCTCGACGCGGGTGCTACGGCGGTACCGGGAGCCGCGTTCGAGAATGATCTGCGTGGCAGTTATCCGGGCGATCTTGCCGACCATGCACCGATCGCCTTGGAACTCGGCGACGTCGCCGCCGACCTTGATCCATTCCGGGTCCGGGGTAGTTGGTTCCGTCGTCATGGCAGCAGTAGCTCCAGGGTCAGGGCGTGCGGGGTCGTGTCGCGGCGGGTGCGGAGTTTCATCGGTCTGTTCCTACTGAGGCGTTGTCGGGGTACGTGACCCGCCATGTGGGGTGCAGGATGCGGGCGGTGCGGTCGCCGTCCAGGCGCACGAGGAGCCGGTGCCCCGTGAAGCCGATCACGACGCCAGGGCGACCCTCGAACTCGATGCGGGTACGGAGCTGCGCCGGGACCTTGTAGTAGCTGCGGATGTAGTCGCCGCCCTCGGTGTCTTCCTTGGTCGAGCACCCGTCACACAGTTCGATCACCCACGGTCGGGTGCCTTCCTCGTGGCCGTCGTCGCCGGGGAACGCGGTGTAGCGGCGGTACCGCTGGCGGGGCTCAATGTTGTGCTGGCATGGGTAGTTCCCGCAGCGGCGGGCCTTGCGGGCATGGTGCTCGGTCATCGTGGGCATGACCGGTTCAGTCCCTAGGCGCTTCGTCGCTGTTGGCGACTCCATGCCGCAGAACCTTGGCGCCCGCGCGCAGCAGCTCCGTCACGTAACCGTCGCGGGCGTGACTGCCGTTCGTGCCGCGCCATTGGCACTCATCCGTTGGGTGGTTCTTCACGTAGGCCACCCGCGCGTCAGCGACCACAGACCCGTCCGGCAACAGATCGGCGGGCACCCCACCTTCGGCTGTTGCCTGCGAACTGTCGGCGCGGATGCGGTCCCCGTGGTCGTAGCCGGCGCGGTAGGCGCGGACGATCCACGACGCGATCACCTGGAGGGTCTCCGGGTCCAGTTCGTTGCACAGGTGGTCGCGAACGCGCTCCTCGTATTCGCTCAAGTCGACCCATCCGAGGGCCAGCGCCTCGGGGAGAATCACGCTTTTCGCCATCACCGGCGGGATGGCGTACGTTGTGGCGTCGAACTGGGCTCGGGCCTGCTTGGCGTCCAGATATGGGCCGTTGTCGCGGATCGGTGTCGGCTCGAAACTGTTGGTGCTCATGCGGCACGTCCGTTCTCGTAGTCGCGTTTGGCCTGACGGCATGCGTCGTCGAGGGGTTCGCTGTTCTTGTAGTGCCGGATCGCTGCGGCGTAGGTGCCGCACGGGGCCAGCGGCCGGGTCTGGCGGGGGCGGCGAGGGCCGCGCGGGATGTGGTTGCGTTCGGCCTGGAGGCACGCCTCGTCGACTGGCTCCCCGTTGCGGCGGTGCCGGTTGGCGGCTGAGCGGGTGCCGCACGGGGCGAGGGTGACGGAGTGCAGGACGGGGCGGCGCCGCTGGCGTCGGGTGGTGGCTTCGGCTTCGGTTTGGGGTTTCCGTCGCTGCCGTTTCGGGCGTGGAAGCCGCAGCCCATGCTCGGGGGGCAGTAGGCAGATCCGGCAGCGCTGGCCGCGTGCGCGGGGGCGCCCGCATCTGCACAGGCCGATTTCGCGGTTGTACGCGTTGTAGGGGATGGCGTTGATGATGACGCTGCGCGGGCCGCCGTCGATGTGGCAGTTCGGGGTGTCTTTCAGGGGGCACACGTTGCAGATGGCCCTCGCGAGGCGGTTACCGCCGTCGCCCCATTTGATCGCGTCGGGGCCTGGTCCCCACCCGAATCGGTCGCCGCCTTCGGTGTCCCACCAGAGCGGGTCTTTGCCGACGCAGAGTCCGCGCGGGCCGGCGGGTTGCCGGTTCGGGCGGGTCAGGCGGTTGGGTGGGCGGCCCATGGGCGGTGTCCTCGGTGGGTGCGGGTAGGTCAGTTGAGCGTGACGCTACCCGCACCACCGCATGTAATCAAGTTAATTGCGATAATTCCGGGTGCTGTTACGCCGCCGGTGTCGCAACCTCCGACCGGAACACGTACGCCCGCCGCCCGTCCCACGTCGACCCCAGCTCGTAGTAGTGGTGCAGCACATCCGAGATCGCCCCACCACCCGGCGGGACCGAGTAGTCGATCGGGCCGAGGGTGCGCGGCACCAGGATCGGCGGCGGCTCACCGTCAGCGTCCAACTCCACGACGGCGAGGTGCCCGTCGTGGGTTCCGCCCTGATATTGGATCTCCACTGTTGCCATCTTCGTCTCCCCTTCGCGGTGGATCGACTACCGGCAGTGTACGGCGCACTGGTCTTACCTGGCCTGCTCGTGAACGTACGGGGCGCGGCCCTCTCTCTTACGCAGGTACCCGCCCTTCTCGTGGGCCTGCTTGCCGAGCCACTTCCCCATCGTCTGCATGGTGGTGTCCACCGGCGGCCCCCACTCACCCCCTGCGGTCAGATCGCGGTGCAGGTCCGACCAGCCTCCCCCGGCGAGGCCGCGATGCAGGATCAGGGCCTCCAGCACCTTCTCCCCGTGCAGGTCCTCGTCGAGGCTCGCGGGGCGGGCCAGTTGCGGCCAGTTCTCCGGGGTGTCGAAATTGTCGGCGACCATCCGGGCGAACGCCTGCTGGTCCTCACCGGCGAGGACCTGCTCCCCGCCGGTTGCGGCGAGCGCCGCGCGGGCTTTCTCCGCCTGGGCGACCGCCGCCTCAATGCTGGGGATGTCGTCGAGGTCGGGTGCGCGGCCCGCCGCGGCGATCTCAGCGTCGGACAGGTCACCCGCGCCGCCCACGCCCGCGGCGACGGTGACCGTGACGAGTTCGCGTTGCGGGGCGGCGGGTGTGCGCTGCGCAGGCACGGGCGGCTTGGCGTCCCGGGTGAACATCCAGCCGGTTCGCCGCCAGCGGCCCTCCCACACCTCCCGGCCGCCAATCTCGATCGCGCGCTCATCGAACGTGGGGCGCCACGCTGCGGAGCAGATGGAGAACTCCTCCATCTGCTCCGGGTCGGTGTCGTAGCCCTTCCACACGCGGGTCGACTGGCCGTGCCCGGCCAGGACGTGGCCGGAGCCCTGATAGGGGGCGTCTTCCGGGCTGAGTTTGTAATCGCCGTAGACGTAGGCGAGTTCGACGCTGTTGGACACGCGGAACGTGGTGCGGACCGCGCAGGCGGCCACCACTGCGGGGTCCACATGGTCGGCGACGCCCCTCAGGAAACTGAACCCGACGTTGATGCCGGAGTCGCCGGCCATGCGCTGGAGCTGCTCCAGCTTGTCACGCACGCGGGCCGCTTTGCCTTTCGCCTTCGGCCCCATCGCCTCGGCGCCCTCGTCGATGATGAGGAAGTACGCGGGCAGCGTCTCGTCGAGGGGCAGCAGCGTGAGGTTCGCCTGGCGTTTGCGTTCCCGGAAAGCGGTCTTACGGTCGATCGCGACGGCGAGGAGGAAATCGACGAGTAGCTCCGCCTCATCAACGTCGGGCGCCACCCAGTCGAACACCGGCCGGGTCGCGAGACCCTCCGCCCAGGCTGCGTTGAGGGGGAGGGTGAACCCTCCGCCGTTGTAGTCGATGCCGAGCAGGATCACGTCGGTGCACTTCGCCAGCTCCATCGACATGACCTGTAGGTGGGTGGTCTTCCCGGAGCGTTTCTGCCCGAACGTGATCCACGAGTTTTCGCGGAGGAAGAACTCCACCAGGTCGCCGCTGCGGTAGATGCCCGGGTTCTTCGCGTTGTAGATCGAGGAGGGGCGCCAGTCGCGCGGGTACATGATCCGCTCGGCGAGGCGGTTGACTTCCGACACGTCGACATAGGCGAAGCCGCGCGACGGGCCAGTGAACGCCTCCACGCCACAGCCGAGGTCCAGGTTCGCCCTCGTGGCGAGGACCCCGGCGTGGGAGTTGATGTCCTGCCAGGTGATCGTCGTGGCGCGCAGGTCGACGGTGAGGCGGAACCCGGCGGCGTTGCGCCACATCTCCAGCTTGACGACTTGCAGGGCAGTGTTGCGGGTGACGGTGCGTAGGCCGTCCTGCCACCAGTACCGTTTGCGGCTGTTCGCGCGGATCAGGCGGCGGGTGTGGTCGTCCATGGCGATACGCCGGTCGCGGCGGCGCAGGAAGACAGCGACGATCCCCGCGACCGTGCCGGCGATGGCGAGGGTCAGGGCGGAGTTGACGAGCCAGCCGAGGAACCGGGTTCCGGACAGGGGGCCGACTGTGGCGAGCTGGACGCTGGACCACACGCCGAGGCCCATCATGCACGCGGCCCGGAAGGCGAACGTGATGATCGACGGTTCGGTGTTGGTGTCCGGGTCGCGGGTGTAGAGACTCGCGATGATCGCGAGGATCGCGGCGGCGAGACCAGCCAGCAGCGCCCAGGGCCATCCGATGCCGCGGTCGTTGGCGAACATCGTGGCGAACAGGGTGCCCATGATCGCGCAGAACGTGACAGCGCCTGGCCCGAAGTGCCAGTCGTGGTGTTCCTGCTGCTGCTGTGTCATCGCCGCCGCTCCCCCT
>Ga0134121_10003180_pt1 | contig 13814 bp, 14 predicted proteins | sample KB301_FD_96463 | JGI IMG/M metagenome (GOLD analysis project Ga0134121, IMG submission 96463) | Terrestrial soil microbial communities without Nitrogen fertilizer from Kellogg Biological Station, Michigan, USA - KB3-0-1 | ecosystem: Environmental > Terrestrial > Soil > Unclassified ...
GGTTGTTCGATTTTATTGAGCAAGGGAGTTGCAAAGGCCGCCGGTGAGTAGCCCGTGTGGAAGTTGGCGGCCTTGGCGGTCTTGGCAGTGTTCGAGAAAACACGGGGACAACGGGCTTGGGATTTCCCCTTGAGCCAATCTGCTGGGCCGAGTAAACTCCCCCACCGCTATTCGCAGGGACAGCGGCGGTGCGCCTTTTGCCCATTCCGTCCATCTTGCCAAGGATTGGCAGAGTCATGGCTGACATCGTCCTTATCAATCCGCGTTTTGAGATTTCCTACTGGGGCATGGAGCACGCGTTGCCGTTGACCGGCAAGCGGGCCAATATGCCGGTGGCGTGCTTGCCGCTGTTGGCAGCGCTGACGCCGGGCGAGCATACGATCACGCTCATAGATGAGAATATCGAGGTGATTCCGTGGGACCGCGTTGCTCGGGCGGATATCGTCGGCGTCACGGGGATGAGTGTGCAGCGTCACCGGATGGTGGAGATTCTGACGGAGCTCAAAGAGCGGGGCGTGTTCACGGTGGTGGGCGGGCCGTGGGTGAGCGTGCAGGAGGATTATTTTGGCGAGCTGGCGGATGTCATTTTTGTCGGTGAGGCGGAGGAGACCTGGCCGCGGTTTTTGGAGGAGTGGAAACAAGGCAGTCATGCGCGGCGTTATGAGCAGACAGAAAAGAGCGATATGACGAAGCTGCCGACGCCGCGGTTCGATCTGCTGAAGATGCATCATTATTTGTTTGGCAGTTTACAGTTTTCGCGTGGCTGCCCGTTTCAGTGTGAGTTTTGCGACATTATTGTGACGTTTGGCCGTAAGCCACGGCTCAAGACGAGCGAACAAATCATCAAGGAGCTGGAGGCGCTGCGGGCGCAGAAGATCGACATCGCGTTTATCGTGGATGACAATTTGATCGGCAACAAGAAGGCGGTCAAGGTGCTGCTGCGCGATTTGATTGCGTATCAGAAGAAGCATGGCTATCCGTTTGATTTCTTCACCGAGGCGTCGCTCGATTTGGCCGAGGATGATGAATTAATTCAACTGATGATCGATGCGAACATCATTAGTGTTTTTATCGGCATCGAAAGCCCCAATGAGAAATCGCTGCGGGAGACCAAGAAGTTTCAAAACGTGCGGCCGGCGGGCGGCACCATTCTTGATCGGGTGCACAAGATTCAGAATGCCGGCATCGAGGTGTGGTGCGGCATGATCATGGGCTTCGACCATGACGATCCGACAATCTTCGCGGCTCAGGAGGAGTTTCTCAAGGAAGCGCGTATTGCCACGGCGATGATCGGAATGTTGCATGCCATCCCCAAGACGCCGTTGCATGCGCGATTGGCCAAGGAAGGGCGGCTCGATCCGTCCGATGTGCCGGAGTTTGGCACCAATGTCATTCCCGCCCAGATGAGCCGCGAGGAATTGCGCGACGGCTATATCCGCGTCATGGAAGCGGTTTACCAACCGGAGGCGTATTTCGGCCGGTTGGAGGATTTGTATCTCAAGCAGCGAATGCCGTTTTGCCAGGGTGTGGTCAAGTATTGGAAGAAACACCCGTGGTCGTGGCTCAAGATGCAGACGAAGAATGTTGCCGCGTCGGCGGTGCTGTTCACGCGCTTAATGCGCTGTGTGCCCGATCCGGTGCTGCGCAAGGAATATCGCAAACGGCTTTGGCGGTTGCTAAAGGCGCGGCCTGATCCTAACTTGCTGACGCTTTATCTCATCAAGTGTGGGTTGCATTACCACCAGTACACGATGGCGCGCGACATGGCGACGGGCGCGGGGCGGTTTGTGAATACGTTTTGACTTCAATCATGTCCATGCGTCTGTGGTATACTAACACTTAACCCACATGGCGTTACCCAATGGATCTCCGAGTCATGCCTGCCATCGAAATCGTTGACTGCGGCCGCGGCCTCCAACTTTCCACCAGTCGCATTACGGTCCAAGACCTGGTGCCCTATTTTCAACGCGGCTATTCACACGAGGAAATACTTCGCTTGATGCCCGCCCTCAGCAGAGACGCGCTTGTGGTCGTTGATGACTACTATCGGAAACACCAAGCTGAATTGGACGACGAGGATTGCCGCATTCGCGCGCATATTGCTGAACAAATTCGGCTGCAACGGCTGAAGTTTCCGGTCGAACCGCGGGAAGTGCGGCTTGCTCGAATGAAAGAAACCCTCCGTCAACGGCAAAAGAATCAAAATGGTCAACGGCGTCCTGGCTGATAACGACGTGCGCAGCCAAGTGGACTACATCGCTGCCGTTGCTCAACTCGAACCCTGGGTTGAGTTCTGGCAAGACCTGAACCTGCCAGTGCTGCACTTTCAAGATGTCGGCCTGCTGCCGACAGCGAAGGACAGCGAGGTGTGGGACTGCTGCCAAGCCTCACAGTTAGTATTGATAACAGGCAATCGTAGCCTTGGCGGCCCCGACTCTCTTGAAGCGACACTCCGGTCGCGCAATCGGCTTGATTCGCTTCCTGTTTTCACAATCGGTGACGTAGATCAACTCAATGCGAGCCGTTCCTATGCCGAGGAGGTTGTCGAAACGCTGATCGACTATCTTCAGCGAATCGACAGTCTCCTCGGCACAGGCCGGCTGTACCTTCCATAATCTAAGAACCTGGCAGATCCGCTAATTCGACAAGGCAAAAATGCACGTCTGCCGATAGGTCTCACCCGGCCGCAAAACCGTATTCGGAAACGCGGGTTGATTAACCGAGTCCGGGAAATGCTGCGTTTCCAAGCAAACCGCGCTTTGTGCAGCATACTTCTTGCCGTCTTTGCCAGTCTGGCCACTCAAACCGATGCCGGAATAAATCTGCACGGCTGGTTGCGTGGTCAACACGGTCAACGTGCGGCCTGAGCCAGGATGACGCAGTTTGGCGGCCATCGTCGGCTCCGCTTCGCGTTTGCTCAGCACAAAGTTGTGATCGTAACCCTTGATCGGGCCTTTTTGCAGTTCCTTGATCCGCTCGCCAATCGTGTGCATTTGCGTGAAATCGAGCGGGGTGCCTTTGACCGATGCGATCTTGCCGGTGGGGATCAGGTTATTGTCCGTCGGCGTGTAACTGTCCGCGGCCAGGGTCAGTTCGTGATCCAGCACCGTCGGAGCGCCCGCGCCGGCCAGGTTGAAATAGCTATGATTGGTCAGATTCACCGGCGTTGCTTTGTCGGTGGTGGCCTTGTAATCGATGCGCAATTCGTTCTTGTCATTCAGTGTGTAAGTCACCGTGATGTCGAGCTTGCCGGGGAAGCCTTCTTCGCCATCGGGGCTGGTGTACGTCAAATTCAGGACAGCGTCCGTGGCGGAGTTACCCGGCGCGGCTTTCCAGACGACCTTGTCGAGGCTGTTCTTGACCCCGCCATGCAGATGGTTCGGCCCGTTGTTGACGGCCACCTTGTATTGCTTGCCGTCCACGGAGAAGATGCCCTTGGCGATGCGGTTGCAAACGCGGCCGGTGATGCAACCAAAGTGCTGATTGCGATTGGACAGATAGCCGGCCAGGTCATCGAAGCCCAGGACGATGTTATCAGTCTTGCCGGCCTTGTCGGGGGCTTGCAATTCGATGATCGTGCCGCCGCGGGTCATGATCTTGGCGACCACGCCGTTTTTGTTGGAAAGCGTGTAGTAATCAACCGCGACGCCCTCGGGCGTTTTGCCGAACGGTGTCGGTCCCTTGATTTCCGCGGCGGCTGCGCCAGTTGCCGATGTGATGGCCATGACGATCCCTCCGAGCATTGCTAGACGATTCATGGTGTGTTCCTAAACATGGTGGACAATGGGCGGTGAGAAAAAGGTAGGGACTTTTTTATGGGATGAAGCGGAAATGGCCCCTGAAACACGGTGGCGGCAGCTTACCCGTTGGTTTTTTCTGGGGATCGGCGGCTTACTTTGCCCAGGAGGGCACAGGCGCCGCAAAGATTTTGCGCCCTTCCCTCGAGGCTTCCACTCCCGTGATCACGGCCTGGCCCGGCGGCAGCATGAAGTTGCGGCCGTACAAACTCGACCACCACATTTCACCCTTGGAGATGGCGTAGCCGAATGGCTGGCCGTCGAAGCGGTTGACGGGCAAGGTGGGCAAATAAACGGGAGTCAGGTCCACCAGTTTCCCGGGCAGTCTGCCGTGATCCACATGATAATGAGCCACGGCGGTGACGATTTGTTGCGTTGCCAGGTATTGGTCGCCGAATGCTAATGTGCGGATATAAGCACTGTCGTGGAAGACGCCTTCCATCGAATAGTTGATCCAGCCTGGGCGCAGGATCGGTTCGCTGGCACAGAGCTGTTCCCAATCAGATGCCGTCCAACTGGGCTTTTCCAAGAAGCGAATTTGCCGCGCGGTCACGGCGAGACCCATGCGCCGCAAGCGTTCCTTCTCCCACGGCGCTTGAAAGGCGGCTCGCATCATTTGTTCGTGGAAACTTTTGCCATCCGGAAGTTGGAAATCGTTGTTTCGATAAATAAGGAATTCGGCCTTGGGGGTATCGGCAGCAGGGGGCATAACCGCGGCGTGTTGTTGCAAGATCATCGATCCGCGTTGCACCAGATCCTTGGCGGGGCCAGTTTTGTCCAGCCAAACTTGCCAGCCGGCCATTACAGTGTTTTGGGCGTAGATGCTTGTAAGTCGCATTGGCATAGGAGCGTAATTCCCCATTTGCCGCGAAATGGCCAGTGCAGTTTCGAGTTTATCCAAGGCTCCCCGTGAATCGCCGCTGGCTTGCAATTGCAGCGCTTTGAGCACGAAAAGTTCGACCATTTCTCGGTATTCTCGCGCGTCGCGCCAATCGTGTGGATTGGATGACGCAACGCGGGGGTCAATCAAAAGGCCCAATGGCATCGAGGCGGCTTTGGTTGCTTCCTGGGCCCACTCGCCTTCAAACAGGCGATCGAGCCACTTGGCGAGATCCTTATCCTCGCTCGGCCATCCTTCTTGATCGTGAATAATGAACCTAACGTTGAATCCATTTGTAATCCCCACTCCGATCTCTTCATTGACGGTTTTTTGGTGGCTTTTCAAGGTCCTGTTGGCATTTCGCAACAGGGCTCCGGAATCATGATTCTTGGCGGTCTCAAGTGCAGTGTTGAACGCAATGGCATCAAAGGGCATGCCCACGTCCGGAATTTGCACGGCCCGATGCCAGAGGAATCCGCCAAGGATAACGATGCAAAGTCCAACTATAACTGCAATGCCCAATGCCGGCCGGCCGCTCCACAAACGCCTCGACATCCAGGGCCGCATTAACAAACGCGTCGTCAGCAGCAAGACGAAGGGAATGCTGAGGGCCCACCAAACCGGCACGTCGCCCAGCAATAACGAAGGGGCCCAAAGTATGGCAGCGCAGGGGCTGATCACCACCGCCAGAAAAATGGCGCTGAACTCCCGCTGCGTGACCTGGCCACAAAACAATCCAATCGCAAAGCCATAAAGCGGCCAAGTTGCAAGCAACAGGAATCGGTTGCCAAGCGGCACTCCGTCTGGCGTTTCGTCACGTGTATCCGCTGCCCACCGCATGGCCGCGACTGTCATGGGCAAGGCGATGCATGCACAGCAAATTGCTGCCCATATCAAAATCTTTATGGTCCACACTTTGCCGGGTGGAAAACGCTGGCAACCGAAAAAGAGGCTCGCAGCTCTTTGTTGTGGCATGAACACCGCCAAACCACAGGCAACGCCAATGGCTAGCATTCCAAAGGGCCACAGCAAGGGTGCTGGATGAACCAGAAAACACAGGAGGACCGACATGGCCACGCAGCCATAAATCACGTGGCGGCTTTGACGATAGGCGAGCCAGCGCAAGACCCGGTACGCTCCCGGCGCTAGACCCCAGCGGCGCAGCAGATCCTTCCTGGCGTAACGACGCCAGGCCAGATACACCGCGCCGCCGTTGAGCATCACAATGCTAAATCCAACAAGTGTGAGCCCGGCAAAACCGGCAAAACGCGACACTCTTGGTTCATCCATGCCAAGCAGGTGGGCCATGATGGCAATGACGCCATTGCTGAAAATGACGAACCAAATGCCGCATCCCAGCGCCGGCAACGAAGATGGCCAGATTGCTCCGCCCAGCAGTCCCCAAATCATTCCGTGTAGGGTTACCACAAACATGACTAGCGAACTGGGCCAGTGGCCAAGACCAAACCACAAATTCAAGACCATGTACACAAGGCCCTGAGAAAGCGTCAGCAGCAAACCGGCCAGCAGTTTCCTTGTGAAAACCGAAGTGCGGTGACCGGGAAGCCGGTCCAGGAAAGCCAGGGTTCCGTCTTCTTTGTCGCCAGCCAAAAGCGATGCGCCAACGGCCACGCCGTATACTCCCGCCAGGACAGCCAAGATGATGAAAACACTCGCCGCCGTGGATTCTTGTGCCATTTTTGATTGTGGCAAGCGGCCACTCCCGGCGAGCACTTCGGAGAGTCCGATGGCCACGATGCTGGCCAGGAGTGCGAATACAAACCACAAGCCGCGCTGCCTGCGATATTCCCGCCACAAAATCACCGTGGTCATGGCTTGGCCTCCTTCCGGGACAGCAGCGCGCAATAAATCTCTTCCAGATGCATGGCGCTGACTTCCACATCATGTATTCCCTCCCTGTCGGCCAGAGCGTCCAGCACGTCGGCGCGTGGATCTTGCAAGACCGCTTGCCAGACTTTGCCCATGCCTTTGCGTTGCAGCACCGTGCCAAACTCCGCGGCATCCGGCGGCTGCGTCTCGTAACGCAACTGAAGGCGGACAATGCGGCGTTTGAGATCTTCCATCGAAGCGACCATGAACAGCCGGCCGTGGGCGATGAAGCCGACGTGGCTGGCCACCCGCTCCACCTCAGCAATTTGATGGCTGGATATGAGTATCGTGCGGCCTTCGCCGGCCAGGCCCACCATGCTGACCAAAAACTCCTGGCGAACCAGCAAATCGAGACCCGACGTCGGTTCATCGAGAATGAGCACTTCCGGATCGACGGCCAGCGCCAGGGCCAGGCCGATCTTGGCATACTGCCCCTTGGACAGCGTGCTGAGCTTGGCCTGCAGATCAAGTTCGAATCTGGATGCCCACCTGTGGAAGTTGGGGAGAAACTGTTTGTCGTGGAAACCGGCGGTGAACCAGCCGATTTCAGCGACACTCATCCAATCGTCGTAACGCGGTTTTTCCGGGACGTAGGCCACCTTGTGCCGCAGCTCTGCCGCGGCTTGCCAGGCGTCCTGACCCAAGATCGTGGCAGCGCCGCTGTCGGGCGGAAGCAGGCCAGTCAACATGCGGATCGTTGTCGTCTTGCCGGCGCCGTTGTCGCCCAGCAAGGCGAAGATGGCGCCTTTGGGCACCTCCAGATTCAACTTGTCCACCACGAGCTTTTTGCCAAAGTGCTTGGTCAACTCGCGGGTTGCGATGATGTTGTCCATCAGCGTTTCTCCCTGGATGGGCGTTTGCCGTTGAGGGCGGCCAGCTCTTCCTCGAACAGGCGGCGGATTTCCGGCGGCGGTAATGTGCTCGCGGCGGCTTCGCGTAGCGCTTGCCGCATGCGCGTGCGCACCAGCTCCTGGCGTTTGGCCTGGCAAATAGCAAGGGCCTGCGGCGTCACTTCCATGCCGCGGCCGCGGATCGGCGTGATCACGCCGGCGTGCTCCAATTCTTGAAAAGCGCGGGCAACGGTTTTGGGATGCACCACCAGTTGCTCGGCCAATTCCCGGACACTGGGAATAAAGGTGCCGACCTCCAGCGCTCCGGCCGCCACGCCGTAGATGACCTGAGCCACGATTTGCTCGTAGATCGCAACAGGGCTGTCGGCGTGGACGGAGAAAATCATGGGGTCGCATCTCTGACGTGTGTCAGTGTAGTGCTACACCGGATCAGTTGCGGTGTCAAGGGAATAAAAGGTTGGATTTGTTCAAGCGTTGCATGATGACGCGTGTTGACGATTTGCTGTCGGTGTTGGAGGCCGGGCGTGCCGGGCGCGGCCGACGGCTCGCGCGGATAGGGGGTGAAATGAAACGAATACTCGGTGTTCGTTGCCAGGTGCGTCAGCGCCGCTTGGCTGCGCTGGGCACCCCAACCTGTGTCAATTCTGCCCGCGTGCGGTATAAGTTAGTTGCTGTCTCGCCTCATCAAAACCGATAAGTCATTTTGAACAGCATGCTATTGAAGTCGAAACGGTCCTCCGAGGTGATGGGCCGCACGTAAACCGCTCCGATTTCCAGCTTTCCCGGGATAAGCACAGCGTCGGCGCCGACTGCGATCCCCAGTATGTTGTTGGTCGATGTAAAGGTGCCAAGATCGATTACGCCGTGGCGCGTGGGAAGGGTCAGGTCCGTCGATTTGGTGTGGTACGAGCCGTTGAGTTCGACGAGCGGATAAAACCAACCGATCTGACGGTCCACGTGCAAGTTGAGATAGAACGTGTCCGTCGTGACAGTGCCGTCGCCGAGGGGAAATTCAAATCCGCCGGTGCCGAGGATATGGCAGCAGCCGATTGCCTGGCCCGCGGTCAAATAAGGCGAGAGATAGGTCGGGTTGGCGCCGCCTTGAAAAACTTGCTCCGTGCCCGACGGGGCTTCCCAGCGCATGCCCGCGGTGAGGATGAACTGGTTGGGCACGTCGGCAATCAGCGTGTACTGGCCGAAGCCGCCAAGATTGAGCCAGCCTTCACGTTGGCCGCCGCGATCGCGGTCATGGATGGGCAGGCCAAGCTTGTCGCGCAGCCGTTCGCGGTTGCTATTGATATCCATCACGGCGTAACCGCCCTGATTCAAGCCCACGGCGAACCGATCAGAAAGCGCCACGGTCAGGCCGGCGCCGTAAAGTTGGACATTGGCCTCGGGCAGCAAGGGGCCGCTACCTGACGCCCAGCCAGCGCCGAATATGGGGTAGATCTCGGTAAGGGCGCGGGGATCAATGGACTGGGTTGGATTGCTGATGAAGCCGATGAAATGGTCGAATCCATGATTTCCACTGAACAATGTGGAATTGTTTTGCGGAGCATCGAGCGGACCAGGGCAAACCGCGCAGTTCCCCAGGGGATCCGCGGACGGGCTGCCGTCGATGGGGAACGGCGTTTGCCCACCGACGACTGGGGCGCCCAATGACAAACCGCCGTCGATGGGGAATGGCAATTGTCCACCGACGATGGGCGCACCTAAACGCGCCGCACCGTCCTGGCAGACAGCGACCGAGGCCCCGCTCATAACCAAAATACAAGTTAACAGGTAATGGCCGATTTTTTTGCCTGGACCCATTGGCCGCCTCCATGCGTCGATCATCAAAAAATGCGTTATTATTGGAATATCGAGCAGCCGCGTTACAACCCTTACCTAATTTCACTTGTTTGCGGATAGTTAAGGTTGTTCTGAACCGATTGTAGGGGTTTTGCCTTTGGGACCATGTGCCGTCAATTCGACGTTGCGGCCAGCCACCTTGGAACGCCTTGAACTTGCAATGAAATGAGGATGCCTATATCTGCCGTTTTTGCGGGAGCAAGAGCCTGATCGACAGCGTGCCGCACGCGGCGGACGGTGGACGGCTCGCGCGGACTGGGGGTGAAGGATTTGCCAGGTCGGCGGCGAGTTTCGTCTGCCGGGGAAGGAGAAGGGTAACTACAATGTCCATTTCCAGGGCATTGCCCTGGGCAGATTCGTTTTGGCCCCTTTGGGGCAGTTCAGGCATTGCTGAAAATGACGCTCGTAGATTTGATCAAGCTAGGTATCATTGAAACCAACGCAATGGCCGAGGAATTCGCGGCCCGCCTCGTTGAATGCTGGCGCGACAACCGTATTCCCGGCGAAATTCAGGAGATCCTGGGCCTGTCCGAGCGCGAGTACCAGGCCTGGAACACCGGCGGCGTATCGTTGTTGACGATAGCCCGCTGGCAGCAGCATTGCCATCCGCCGTTGGATGTCAGCAGGCCGTGGTTTAAGCTGAAGGGCAAGCCGCCGATGGAAGTTGTTGGGTATCAAGAGGACAGGCGGCGGTCCAAGGGGAAGCGAAAACCGTGACGTAATAGTGTCTAACCCTCATCGCGAGGAGTTTTTCACATTGTATTAACACGCGGATTCTTGAAGCGTGTTGTAAGATGAGAATGGAGGGTCTCACCATGACTGAAACCAATGGCTATCAACACCTGGAACGACGCCCTGGCTCCAACTACAAGCAGCTTTTCGTCAAAGGCCGCCGCATTCGGGCCGAGGTGCTCTATCGCCAAACCGTCGGCTCCGAACCGATGACACCCGAAGAGGTTGCAGAGGACTACGAATTGGCGCTGGAAGTTGTCCAAGAGGCCATCGATTATTGCCTTCACCATCCCGAGGTGTTGCAAGAAGACTTCGACCGTGAATCGGCAAAGGTTCGTGAATTCGAGCGCGTCCACCCGCCCGTACTTCCCGCCGCCGAGCAATTGGATCCATGAAGTTTTACCTCGACGACAATCTGGCAGGCCGGAAGCTGGAAACCCTATTAGCAAACGCAAAGCATGTAGTGGTGCGCCCACAACAGGCCAACCTTGCTGGTGCCACAGACCCCGCACATTTGACTTACGCGATTGGCGCCGGCTTGGTATCGTTGACGCGAGATTGGGAGGATTTTGAGGATCTGCATAAGCTAATTGCTGCGGCGGGAGGCCATCACCCTGGAATCGTGGCTGTTCGTTTTGATAATGACCGCCGTCATGACATGAAGCCCAAGGATATTGTTAAAGCGCTTGGTAAGTTGGACCGGTCAGGCATGGTGATGCTTAACGAATATGTCATACTCAACCACTGGCGTTAATAGATGTCTACCCCCCCGCCCATCCGCGTCATCCTCGCCAAAGTCGGCCTTGACGGTCACGACCGCGGCATCAAAGTGGTAGCCCGCGGTCTGCGCGACGCCGGTCTGCACGTCATCTATGCCGGCCTGTGGCAAACGCCCGAAGGGGTGGTCCGCACCGCAGTGGACGAGGACGCCGATTGGCTCGGTCTTAGTCTGCTCTCCGGCGCTCACATGACGCTGGTGCCGCGCGTGCTGGAGCTCTTGCGAGCGGCGGGCAAAACCGATTGCGGCATCCTGGTCGGCGGCATCATTCCCGAGGCCGACATTCCCAAGCTGCTCGAAATGGGTGTGGCCCGCGTCTTTACGCCGGGCACCACCATGCAGGAGATCGTCGATTTCCTTCGCACTCGGAGCGCCGCCAGCCATGCCTGAACTCGATGCATTGCTGGACGGGTTCCGCAAAGGAGATCGTCTGGCGCTTTCCAAATTGTTAAGCCGAGTTGCCAACGGCGACAGGATTCCCAATTTGCCAGCGGCCGCGAAATTCAGCCGGATCATTGCATTTACCGGCTCGGGCGGCGTCGGCAAGTCCACGCTCATCGGCAAACTCATCGAGCTGCTGCGTGGCCAGCAATTGAAAGTGGCCGTGCTGGCGTGTGATCCGCAAAGTCCGCTTTCGGGCGGAGCGCTGCTGGGCGATCGCTTTCGCATGCCGAGCCGGCCCGAGGATGACGGCGTTTTTATTCGCAGTTTGGCGGCACTTTCAGGACGCGGCGCCCTCGCGGAGCATCTGCCAACCATGGTGCATCTGCTGGAAGCGTTCAGTTTTGACGTGGTGATAATCGAAACAGTCGGCGCCGGGCAGGGTGACACGGCGGCCTCTGAACTGGCGGACGTGGTGGTGTTGCTTTTGCAACCGGAAACCGGCGACGACTTGCAATGGGAAAAAGCGGGTGTTTTGGAAGTGGCGGATGTCATCGCCATTCACAAGGCCGACTTGCCGGGCGCGGAGCAAACGGCGGCCCAGGTGCGGGCAGCACTCGACTTGCCGGGGTTACGGCCAATTCCCGTGGTGTCGGTCAGCGCCAAAACGGGGGCGGGGGTCAAAGAACTGTGGACAACCATCAGTGCCTGTAATCGGCGTCGCGATCGGCAAGCCGAATCGCATCGGGAATTGGTGCGGTTAGTCATGGCCTCCGTTGCCCGCCGGTTTGACGAGGCTTTGAAAGGTGAAAAGTTAAATGGCATTGTTGACGACTGGCAGGCGGGCAGGCTGACCGATGAGGAGGCAAGCGCCGCCGTATTGAAGGCGCTTGGCCGCTAGGAGACGCCCATGTCCCACACCATCGTGGCTGTCAGCGATCTGCACGGTACCTTGCCCGACATTCCGCAATGCGACCTTTTGCTCATTGCCGGCGACATTTGCCCCGTCACCAACCACGATCCCTCCTTTCAGGCCAACTGGCTGCGCTGGGAATTTCGCGAATGGCTCGAAGCGGTCCCCGCGCGGCAAAAGGTGTTTATCGCGGGCAATCACGATCTTGTTTTCGAGCAAATTCCAGAGTTGCTGCCAAAAAGTTGGCCCGCCGTGTATCTGCAAGACAGCCGATTGGAATGGGAGGGCCTAAAGATTTGGGGCACGCCCTGGCAGCCATGGTTTTTCGATTGGGCGTTTAATTTATGGGAGCCGGATTTGAAGAAGAAGTGGGATTTGATTCCGACGGACACCGATATACTTGTCGTGCATGGGCCGCCACGCGGCTACGGCGACGGCGTGCCGGAAGACGATCGCATTCGTCACACCGGCTCACCGGGGCTTTTGGAACGTATCGAGAAGATCGCGCCGAAAGTCGTGGTGTTTGGGCATATTCACGAAGGCCGAGGGCAATGGCAGATTGGCAAGACGACGCTCGCCAATGTGACGATTTTGGATGAACGGTATCGTCATGTTCATGAGCCGTGGACCTGTGTCCTGGATTGATCGTGTCAGGAGCCTTGGTGAGCTTGTTCCCATAAGATCCACACGACGCCGGCGAGAATCAAACACCCGGCCAGCATGCGTCTCTTGAAGTCACCTTCCTTGAAAATCACTCGCCCGGCGATGATCGCCAACAACAACGACGAGCGCTGCAACCCTACCACAAACGCCGCGGGCAGGCCGGTGTCTTGCATGGCCACGAGCTTGCAGACCATGAAGGCGACTTCCAAAAGTCCGCGCCACGCCAGCTCGCGGCTGTAAATCGTCAGGCCCTCGATGCGGTCCTTGCGAGTCAGGATGAAGGGCAAAATGGCCACCGCGGAAACGGCGGTCATGGCGAATCCTCCGACGGCCGGTTTCACGATGAGTGCCATTCCCGACGTTGGATTGCCTGTCGCATCCGCCGACGACATTTCCGGCTCCATCGCCAGTTTGTCGAAGATGGAGTTAAGCCCGAAAAACAAGGCCGCGCCGGCGGCCAAGAAGATGGCGGTTTTTTGTTTGCCCCAGTCGGGATGCGAAGGCCGATACACCAGGGCCACACTTCCGATGACCACCAATATCACGGCCAAAACACCACCCAGCGACAGTTTGTCGTTCTTCAATAGCGGCGTCAGCGCCAGGACGCAGAGCGGCGAAAACGAGAAAATGATGTTCACCAGCGAGATGTCGCCGTGCGTGAACGAATACATCTTCATGCCTTCGGCGAAAACGTCGGTCAGGGCTCGAAACAGCACGAGCACCCAAAACGCGGCCGAAAAAGTGAAAATGTCATAGCCCATGAACCAAAGGAACGCGAGCACGATGAGGTAAAACGGCAGCGCGAAGCCGAAGGAGGCGAAAGTCGAAGCGGTGCCGTCGATGCGGACCGCCAGTTTTTTGCTGAGGATGTCCTTGGACGTGGAAAAGATCGTGCTGAGAAAGATGGCGAAGATTCCCATGCGGGGATTGTATGAATGAAGGCGGTTGCGGCTTGGCGCGGGCCGAGCAACATTGCTTGCACGCCAACTTCTGCCAGAGCCGATGTAGCGCTTTTTCTCTGGCTCCGGGCTGTCGGCAACGAGTCTTGACCACTTCAAGGCGCCATCAGCGTGGCGAC
>Ga0134121_10003181_pt1 | contig 13812 bp, 10 predicted proteins | sample KB301_FD_96463 | JGI IMG/M metagenome (GOLD analysis project Ga0134121, IMG submission 96463) | Terrestrial soil microbial communities without Nitrogen fertilizer from Kellogg Biological Station, Michigan, USA - KB3-0-1 | ecosystem: Environmental > Terrestrial > Soil > Unclassified ...
ATCTCGAAGCTCAAGCCCGAGTACAAGAAGCGGATCGAGACCGAGATCGAAGAGATGCGGTGACAATGGAAGACGCGCCATGAGGTCACTGTCTAGTCGCTCGTCGAACCCGCAGCTACACTTCCGAGGTAGGCCGCACCGCCTGCCACGACTCCCTACCACGATCAAGTCTCCCAAGCACCCAGCGGGGGCATTTGCTCGGATGGACACTTAGGATCGGAGGATCCCGAGCCAAAGTTCGGAGGGAGGCTACAGCGCTTCTCGCAGGCATTGGGTCGATACGGGTATCGAGATACCGACCAGCATCGCCGACAAACTCGCCGGCATCGGAGGCATCGGGAGCTCACAGATGCTCGCGATACCGACGTTACCTTGGTACGCTGCTCTTCGATGCTGGGAGAGAGAGCTTACCACTGGCGACCGGTTGAAGCGCCGCCAGACCCGAGCGCGCTCGAGCTTCCAGAGATGCGCGCGCTCGAGATGCTTTGGCGTGTGCAGCGCGAACGCATCGAGCAGCACGGAGCGTGGCCAGAGTTCTGGGAACGAATGGTCCGGTGGTGGAGCATCGAGACTGGCGTGATCGAACGAGTATTCGATATCAGCCTTGGGGTGACGCAAGCCCTCGTCGAGCAAGGCTTTGCAGCAAGGTTGATTCCGCATGGAGAATCAGACAGACCAGCAAACGAAATAATCCAGATTCTCAAAGACCACGAGTCATCGATAGACATGGTCATGGACGTTGTCGGCGGTGCACGCAAGTTGACCGTTGGCTGGATCAAGGAATTGCACGCCATGATCTGCTCCCACCAGGAAGCCGCCGATGCCGTGACACACGCTGGGCAGCACGTGCAGATCCCATTACCGCGTGGCACGTACAAGATGCGCCCCAACAGTCCACGACGCGCGGACGGTTCAATTCACCAGTACTGCCCACCCGAGCACGTTGCCGCCGAGATGGAGCGCCTTGTTGCGATCTATGACCAGTTGCCGGCTGACCAACCAGAGGTTCGATCGGCATGGATGCATCACGCATTCACGAGCATTCATCCGTTCGAGGATGGCAATGGACGCGTTGCTCGCGCGCTTGCCAGCATCGACTTCATCCGGGCAGGTATGTTCCCGCTACTCATCGATCGAGCCGACAAGCACTCGGAATACATTCCCGCACTTGAACGTGCCGATGCCGGCGATCTCGGGAAGCTGATCGCATTCTCCTACAAACGAGAAGAGCGTGTGACGAGACTGGCGCCGCGTCCCGACTACACGCGGACGTAGACGAACTCGTTGGGCAGCCCGTTGATGCCCTTCTGCGGCGGCGCGATCCAGCTCGCCATCTTGCCGGGCTCGTAGACCGGGTGCATGAGGCTCTTGATGTAGCGCTCGTCGGCGTCGGCTGGTAGCCACTCGGCGCGGCGGGCAGCGAACGTCTCGGCGTCGATGTGCGCGCCATCGGGCGTGAAGCACTGGCCGGCCCACATGCCGATCTGGCGATGGAACTTGTTCGACGGCAAGCGCAGCTCGAAGGCGATGCCCTCGTCCTTGATCGTCTTGTTCCAGCGATCGACGCCGCGCTGGCAGTCCTTGATGTACTCGGTGCGCAAGACCTCGTTGAGTGCGTTGCGCATCGGGATGTCCTTGTGGACGACCTTGCCGGCCTCGAGGACGTCCATCGCGAAGTGCGAGCCAACCAGCTTGTGCTCGTCGTAGCGATCTTCCTTGTAGCGGCCCTTGAGGCCGGCGGCGAACGCATCGGCCGCATTCGACGAGACTTCACCGCCGAACAGATCGAGCGACAGCGAGTACCACAGGTTCAGGTACTTCTGGATGGTCGGCAGATCGATGCCGCCGAGCGCGCGCGGATCGCCATTTGGGTCCTGCTTCATCAGCTCGCACGCGCGCTTGACGACGCGCTGGACGCCGGTCTCGCCGACGAACATGTGGTGCGCTTCCTCGGTGAGCATGAACCGGCAGGTCCGCGCGAGCGGATCGAAGCCGCTCTCGGCAAGCGCGCTCAGCTGATACTTGCCGTCGCGATCGGTGAACATCGTGAACATGAAGAACGACAGCCAGTGCGAGGTGGGCTCGTTGAACGCGCCCAGGATGCGCGGCTTGTCGGCGTTGCCCGAGCGCCGCGCGAGCAGCTCCTCGGCCTCCTCGCGGCCGTCGCGACCAAAGTAGGTGTGAAGGAGATAGACCATCGCCCACAGGTGGCGTCCTTCCTCGACGTTGACCTGGAACAGGTTGCGCAGGTCGTAGAGCGACGGCGCCGTGGCGCCCAGGTCGCGCTGCTGCTCGACGCTGGCCGGCTCGGTGTCGCCCTGGGTGACCACGAGCCGCCGCAGCATGTTGCGGAACTCGCCCGGGACCTCGTCCCACACCGGCTGGCCGTGATAGTCGCCGAAGCCGTGGGTGCGGCCGTCCTGCTTGGGCTCGAGGAAGATGCCCCAGCGATAGTCGGGCATCTTGACGTAGTCGAAGTGGGCCCAGCCCTCGGTCTCGACGGAGATCGCGGTGCGCAGGTAGATGTCGCGATCCTGCCAGCCGACCGGGCCCATCGCCTTCCACCAGTCGATGAACTGGGGCTGCCAGGCTTCGAGCGCGCGCTGCAGGCGCTTGTCGCCGCCGAGGTTGACGTTGTTGGGGATCTTCTCGTCGGTGAGTACGGCCGTCATCGCTAGGTCCTCTTCCATTGAAACTGCGGCCGCTCGGGCTGGCCGTAGAGGGTGAGCGCGCCGTGCTCTCCGGTCGAGTTGGCGCGGGTGAAGATCCAGTTCTGCCAGGCCGACAGCCGGCCGAAGATCTTGGTCTCGAGGGTCTCGGGGCCGACGAACCGCAGCGACTGCTCCATGCCGGTCAAGGCATCAGGCGACAGCGAGGCGCGCTCCTCGATCGCGATCCGGAGCTCGTCCTCGAAGTCGATGTCGTCGGCGGCGATCGTCGCGACGCCGAGCTGCTCGGCTTCCTCCGACAGGATCGGACCCTCGCTGCCCCGCGCGAGCAGCTTGCCGGCGCGCGCCGGCTCGCCGTAGAACCTGGCCTCGAGCCGCGACAGCCCCGACGACGTCGTCATGAAGCCGTGGTTCGCGGCCGAGGTGGCAACGCCGATCTTGCCGGCCTTGTCGATCAGCATGTAGAACCGGTCGGCGCCGAGCGCGAGCTCGAGCAGCGAGCCGGCGAAGCACGAATCGGCCTGGTCGGCGACGGCGTAGAAGCTGCGCGCGGTGTTGTCGAACCGCTTGAGCACCCGGCGCTGGAGGAGCCGCACTTCGCGCGCAAAGCCGGTGGTGGCCTTCGCGAGCGCCTCGTCGTGCGCGACCACGAGCTTCGGATCGCCGCTGGTGCGCACCGTGACCACGCCGATGTCGGGCAGGTCGAACCTGAGCCGGAGCAGCGCATCGTCGAGCTCGCGGAACGCGTGCAGGCTCCAGAGCTCGGCCGAGGTCAGCGCTGCCGGGTCGGCCGGTGGCGGCGTTTCGGGCCCCTTGACGAGGAGCGCCGCGGTCCGCGCCGTAGGATCGAACGCGAGCTCGACGTAGCGATACGTGATCGCCTTGTCGGTGAGCTTGGGCGCGAGCGCGGGCAACTCGACCGCGGGGCCGCGCACGACGGTCTGCCGGGCGGCGAGTGTCTTGGCACGCTGGGTGACGGTCTCGTCCCACTTGCTGCGCGACACGATGTGATCGACCAGCCCCCAGTCCTTGGCGCGCTTGCCCTTGATGCCCTCGGCGGTGGTACAGAACACGTCCGCGCGATCGCGGCGCACCTTGCGCTTGTCGACCAGCCGCGTGAGGCCGCCGGTGCCGGGCAGTACCGCGAGGAGCGGAGTCTCGGGGAACGACACGGCGGAGTTGCCATCGTCGACCAGCATGGTCTCGTCGCACGCCAGCGCCAGCTCGTAACCGCCGCCCGCCGTGGTGCCCTTGCACGCGCACAGCGAGGCGAGGCCGGAGTTCGCCGACGCATCCTCGAGGTAGAGCCTGGTCTCGTTCGTGAACTTGCAGAAGTTCACCTTGAACGAGTGGCTCGACAGGCCGAGCATGTAGATGTTCGCCCCCGAGCAGAACACGCGATCGAGCTCCGCGGTGATCACGAGCACCTTGACCTGGGGATGCTCGAAGCGCAGGCGCTGGACTGCATCGGCGAGCTCGAGATCAACCGAGAGATCGTACGAGTTGAGCTTGAGCTCGTAGCCGGGCCGGTGCGGGTGATCGCCATCGACGGCCATCACGAGGGTCGCCGTGTCGCCACCAAACGTCAGCCGCCAGTGCCGGTAGCGCGAGGGGTGGGTCTCGAATTGCGTCGGATCCATGGCGATCACGTATCAAGCAATTTACTGCTTGTCACCTCCCTTGTTTGTGCACTATATTGCATAAGTGCCGAGTTACCTGGAGGCCGTCGGTGCCGCGGTACGCAGCCACCGCGAGCGGCTTGGCTGGTCGCGCCGCGAGCTCGCCGCGCAATGCGGGCTCTCGGAGCGGTTCCTGGCCCAGCTCGAGACCGGCGACGGCAACATCTCGCTACGGCGGTTCGCCGACGTGGCCCACGCGCTCGGCACGTCGCCATCGGCGCTGCTCGGTCCCGCGGATGCTCCCGCCGAGGTGAGGCCGATCGCGCTGCTCGGAGTGCGCGGCGCCGGCAAATCATCGGTGGGAGCCGCGCTGGCCAAGCGCCTGGGCGCCGCGTTCGTCGAGCTTGATCAGCGGATCGAACAGGCGGCCGGCCTTCCGCTCGGCGAGCTGTTCGCGCTGCACGGCGAATCGTACTATCGCCGCATCGAGCGCGAGGTGCTGAACCTCTTGCTCGCAGAGCCACCGCCGATGGTGCTCGCGACCGGTGGCTCGATCGTGAGCGATCCGACGAGCTATGCGCTGCTGCGCGCGCGCTGCCGTACGATCTGGCTCAGCGCCCAGCCCGAGGACCACTGGAATCGCGTCATTGCACAGGGCGACCACCGGCCCATGGCCAAGAACCCGCACGCCTTCGAGGAGCTCCGTGCGCTGCTGGCGGCCCGCGACAAGCTCTACGCCCGGGCCGATCACACGATCGATACGACGGGGCGCCGGATCCCGCAGGTCGTCGCAGCGATCGCCGAGCTAGTGCGCTGAGCCGGCAGCAAACGTCGTACTACGAAACTCTCGCAGATAGCTTGCTAACGCAAAGCATCATTATTGTGCCGCAGAAGACATCCCTGACCTTGGAGGCAACCGCGGTCGCCAGCAACCTCGGTCGCCACGTGACGATGTGGCGCGGTATGTGTCTTTAATGATTAGCTTAATGATATCCGCGACAACCAAGCATTAAGCTCCTCGCTGCCTGGATTGCGATGTCGATCGAAGGTAGCGCCCGTACCCTGGAGTACTTTCCTAACGATCAAACGACACTGAAGGTAGCTTGAGTTACCGGCCTTGGGGGTTGCTGTAGCCGGCTGTTCTCGGTTCGCAGCAGCCCCCCCTTCATGAATGCGATGTGCGTCCTGGCGTGCGCAATTTGCGCAATCGCCCTTGGCACCAAGGATGAACAACGCGGGCGCCATGAACGCCATCAGATTCCTCATCACGATTGCTGCCGGCGCGCTGGTCCTTGCGAGCTGTGCATCCGCTGAGCGCCAGGACGACGGAGATCGACAGACCGATGAGCTCGGAACGATCCCTCAGGAAAACCACGACGCCGTGTGTAGCGGTGGCCGGTTCGCCTGCAAGGCGCGGATCCGCACTGACAACAACCACGCCATCAAGCCGTTCGTCACGCCACAGGGGCTCGGCCCGGCCGACCTGGCCAGCGCGTACAAGCTCAACCCCGCGAAGACGTCCACCGCCACGATCGCGATCGTCGACGCGTTCAATTATCCCAACGCCGAGAGCGACCTGGCATCGTACCGCAGCCAGTTCGGCCTGCCGCCCTGTACGAAGGCAAACGGCTGCCTGAAGATCGTGAACCAGAACGGCGCGGCCTCGCCGCTGCCGGGCAACGCGCCCGCAAATGACGACTGGACCGTCGAGGCCGCGCTCGATCTCGATCTGGCCAGCGCGGCGTGCCCGACCTGCAAGCTCGTGCTCCTCGAAGCCAATGACGACCAGGGCGATGGCCTGTTCGTGGCGCAGAACTCCGCCGCGGCCATGGCGGGCGTCGTCTCCATCAGCGATAGCTGGGGTGGACCGTCCGATGGCACGGACGTGACGCTGGACTCGCAGTTCTTCAACCATCCCGGCGTCAACATCTTCGTCGCGACGGGCGACAACGGCGTCAACACCATGCCCGACTATCCGAGCACCTCGGCGCACGTGATCGGCGTCGGCGGCACCAGCCTCGTCAAGTCGACCACCGCCGCGCGCGGCTGGACCGAGGGCGCATGGTCCGGCGCCGGCAGCTCGTGCAGCACCAAGACCACCAAGCCGAGCTTCCAGAGCGTGGTACCGGCGGCAGCGTGCGGCAAGCGGACGGCGTCCGACGTCTCGGCCGTCGCCGACCCCAACACCGGCCTGGCCGTGTTCAACGCGGGCGCCGGCGGGTGGATCGTCGTCGGTGGCACCAGCGCTTCGAGCCCGTTCGTCGCGGGTGTCTACGCGCGCTACGGGATCGCCGCGCCCAACGATGCGAGCTTCGCGTACGCGCACGCCTCGCAGTTCTTCGATGTCACGACCGGCAAGAACGGCAACTGCGGCAGCGCGCTGTGCAACGCGGGCGCGGGCTGGGACGGCCCGACTGGCCTCGGCACCCCGAACGGCGCCGTGCTCAACGGTGGCGGCGGCACCTGCACCCCGAACTGCACCGGCAAGACCTGCGGCGACGACGGTTGCGGCGGCACCTGCGGCACCTGCGGCAGCGGCCAGACCTGCAGCCCGGGTGGTACCTGCACCGGCGGCGGCTCGTGCACCCACGCACTCTGCTCGACGGGCACCAAGCTCACCACGTCGTGCGACCCGTGCGCTGCTCAGATCTGCGCGGTCGACTCGTTCTGCTGCAACAACACCTGGGACTCGCAGTGCGTCGGCGAGGTCGCCTCGGTCTGCCACCAGACGTGCGGCGGCGGCACCTGCGCCCACGCGATCTGCGCGACCGGCACCAAGCTCACCGCGTCGTGCGACAGCTGCGCCGCCAAGATCTGCGCGGCCGACTCGTTCTGCTGCAACAACAAATGGGACTCGCAGTGCGTCGGCGAAGTCTCGTCGGTCTGCGGTCAGTCTTGCAACTGAGCTCCTGATCTCGACCGGAACGACCGGAGCTACCGGAACGATCGGCCGGTACGACAAGTAACGCAGCTGGTGACGCGCAAGCGCACCAGCTGTTTTTTTGTTCAACCGAACCGGTTCGCGCTGCGCTGGCGCGCCTTGGCGGCCTCGAGCTCGCGGTTCTTCGGCGCCGCGGTGGTCTCGAGCGAATCGACGAGCTGCCGCGTTGCCTTGGCGATCTCGGCGACCGCGCGCTCGAACGGATCGCTGTTGTGCTCGCTCGGCTTGCGCGTGCCGCTGACCTTGCGGACATACTGCAGGGCCGCGGCGTGGATCTCCTCGTCGGTAGCGGGCGGCTCGAAGTTGAACAGCGGGCGAATGTTGCGACACATGCGCGCGAGGATAGTCGCCGGACGGTCCGCGTGGATCCCCAGAACCGATGAAGTTGCGGCCGGCTGGCCTACTCGGAGGACCGCGAGCGCCGCAGAGCGAGCTGCAGATCGCCGCCGGTCGCGAACAACCTCGCGATACCGCGCATCGAGCCGAGCTCGTTGACCAGCCAGTCGGCGGTCTCGAGCGAGTGTTCGGCCGCATCGCCGTGGGCCTGCAGGTGGCCGCCCAGCTGGTAGCTGATCTCATCGATGCTGGGGCCTTCCCCCAGCTCGATGAGCCCCTGCGAGAACAGGATCTGGATCAGGCGGCGGCCCCACGCCGCGAACTCGGAGACCGAAAGCGGCGCGCGCACGGCCCGCATCGGCGCCGTGACATCGGCGACCTCATCGACAACGGAGGGTGCTGTGAGATCGCCGATCTCGTCTACGACCGCCGGGACCGCCGGCACCGCCGGCACCGCGACCGCCGACGACACCGACGGCACCGCGACCTCCGACGACACCGCCGACACCGCGACCGCCGTCAAGCACGACAAACTCGATCGGCGCGGATCGCGAACAAGTTCGACGCACATCGCGAACACGGTCTAACGATCGAGCTCACCATGCATCAGCAGCTGGCTCGGGATCCGGCCTTCGATGGCAACCTCCGGCCCGAGATCGCCTTTCGCCGCAAACCGGATCAGCGCGCGGTACGCCGCCGGCCACGCGACGCAGTCGGCCCACGGCACGATCAGCGGATTGCCATCGTGGTCTTTGACCTCGAACGAATCGGTGCGCCGCGGATCGCCGGTCGACGTCGCATAGCCCTCGATCGACTCGATGATGTAGAGCGCGCACTCGTCGCGCCACACCACGGCGACGAGCTGATCATCGCTCGGCGACCACATGCGCAGGATGCGCGGCTTGTCGTTCGCGTACTGCCGGAGGATGTCGAGCGCCGTCACGAGGTGGTCGACGCTCGAAACGAGCAAGGCGTCGTCGTTATAGGCACCCCAGATCAAGAGCGGCTCGCAGGTCGGCTTGCGACGCCCCGTGCGAGCGACCTCGGAGCGCTCGCCGTCCGCCTCGATCTGCAGGCCATCGGAGATCGCCCGGATCTCGAGCTCGTCGAGAACGATCGTCCAGCGGTGGGCGCCGTCGGCGGTGAGGTAGTGGAAGCGATACGCCGTGGCGCCGTCGATCCGTCCGCCGTAGCCGCACTCGTCCCGGAACGCGTCCTCGGCGTCGAGCAGCTTGTTCTCGCCCGGAGCATCGAGCTGGCCGACCACCGCGTGCATGAACGCGCGGAAATCATCGGGAACGAGGAACGCGGCCATGGCCCAGCGCCAGCCTACCAGGACGAAAGACTGGAACGGGCGCGATCGTCCGCTACGCTACACACGATGCGCCTGGCGATTGCGATGGTCATCGTCCTCTTGGGTACCCCGATCGCCGCGGCACCGGCGGCTGATCCTGCGATCGATCTGCCGCTCGCCAGGACCCTGCTGCCCGAGCCCGGGCCCGGGCCCGGGGCAGATGCGTGCGATGACATCGCGTGCCTGATCAAGCGTGCCTACAAGTCCGACGCCAAGGCCCAGGAGCTCGCGCTGGCGCTGTGGACCGATAGCGGTGACCTCGCCGGGGTCGGCGCCGATGAGATCATGGATGGCGGCTATCGTGGCCAGATCCACCTCGTCCCCCAGCTGCCGATCGGGAGCTATCGCCAGCACCTCACGTGGGTCATCGAGGCGATGCGTTCGATCGACAAGTTCTTCGCCGACGTGTTTGCGAACCAGGCTGCCCCGAGGTATCGCTGGCGCGGCCTGGCATTTCGGTTCGTGCGCTCGCTCAAGAAGCCGACGCCGAGCGCCTACGCGACGAACTGGGCGATCGAATACAACGTGAACGGCTCCCTGCTCAAAAACGCCACCGGCGTACGCGAGACCTTGATTCACGAGCTGTTCCACAACAACGACGAGGACCACGGTGACTGGTCGGCCAAGCAGCTGCAGTCCGACTACGATGCGATCGTCGCAAAATGTGGCAAAGCGCTAGCCGTCAAGTGCCTGGCACCGTACGCACCGAACAACACGATGGTGCGTGGCGGAACGTACTACGCGTTCCAGCAGAACAACGGCAATGGGGTGCACGAGTACGCGGCCGAGCTCGCAGTGCGCTACTTCAAGGAGCAGAGCGAGATGCTCGCCGCCAGTAAGCTGAAGAAACCAGCGTTCAAGTGCGGGCCCGCCGAGAACGCCAGGGCCTGGAAGGCGATGGTCGACGAGTTTTTCGCAGGCCACGACCTCGTGCCTGGTTGCTAACAATTACTGTTCTGATCGATTCCGCCAGAGCGCGCGCTCGCGCGCACCGAGCGTTCTAGCACACCGAGCGTTACCGCACGTCAACCGGGGGGAAACCACTGGGGAACAGGTACTTGCGACCGAGTTGCTCGGGCACACCATATGCACAATGCGCGTCAGAGTGGCTGATACGCCCAGGTATACCCGCTTTGATCCGGAGGCGATTGGCGAGCACTTACAACTCGTGTCTCGCATGACGCGAACGCTTGGTCCGGGGTGTCATTCGTGAGGGAAATCGCAGAACTGGCTCGTTTATCCCCATGTCCTTGACGCCGACCAACATGTCGCCTTCACCCGAAGAAGAGGAGCCGCTGCAGGTCAGCTATGGCCGCGACATTCTTGTAGTCGACGACTATCAGACCAACCTCATCGCGAGCGTAGCCGGCCTAGCGCCGGTCGCACGCAAGCTGATCCTCGCGCATGCCGGCGTGGAGGCGCTCGGCCGGCTCCTCGATCAGGACTTCGCGCTGATCATCCTGGATGTCGAGATGCCCGGTATGGACGGCTTCGAGACCGCCAAGCTGGTCAGAGGCCGCGAGCGCAACCGCGCGACGCCCATCATCTTCATCACCGGGCTGTCGTGGGAGAACGACGCGGTCCTGCGTGGCTACGAGCTCGGGGCGTTCGACTTCTTGATGAAGCCGATCCGGCCCGAGGTCTTGCGTGCCAAGGCGACGGTGTTCGTCCAGTTGCAGGAACGCACGATCGAGCTCGCGGTCAAGGCCGACGAGCTTCGCCAGGCACAGGCCCGCGCCCACGAGCGCGAGTTACAAGCCCAGCGTCGGCGGTTCGAGGCCGAAGTGATGGAGCGCCAGATGCAGCAGCTCGCCGAGACGGATCGGCGCAAGGACGAGTTCCTCGCCATCCTCGCGCACGAGCTACGCAATCCGTTGCAGCCGCTGCAGACCGCGGTCGAAGTCCTCGAACACGATCCGGACAAGCCAGTCCCGATGCGGATCCGCAAGATCGTGCAGCGCCAGGTCCAGCACATCACGCGGCTGGTCGATGATCTGCTGGATGTCGCGCGATTCACCGCCGGCAAGCTCGAGCTGCGCCGCGAGATCGTCGATCTCGAAGGCATCATCGATGAAGCGGTGGTCGCGTGCAGGACGGCGATCAACTCGCGCGAGCACCGCCTCGAGATCACCGCGCATAACGCGCCGGCGTCGATCAACGGCGATCCCCTGCGCCTCGTGCAGTGCGTGTGTAACCTCATCAACAACGCGGCGAAGTACACCGAGCCGGGTGGCCTCTTGCTCATCGATTGGGGCGCGGATGGCGAACAAGCCTTCGTGCGCGTCACCGACAACGGCCGGGGCATCCCGGCCGATCTGCTGCCGAAGATCTTCGACATGTTCGTGCAGGAGCGCGTCACGCCCGATGGCGCTGGTGGGCTCGGCCTCGGCCTCGGCCTCGTCCGGCGGCTCGTCGAGCTGCACGGCGGCACCGTGCAAGCGACCAGCGAAGGTCAGGGCAAGGGGGCGAGTTTCGAGATCCGACTGCCGCTCATCGGCAACGCAACCCTGGAGCCGTCCAAACCCATGCGCAGGAAGACCGGTCTGCACGATCGACCGCTTCGCGCGGTCGTATGCGATGATGCACCCGACCTCCGCGACCTCGTTGCCGATCTGCTCCGCCTGCGCGGCCACGAGGTCAGCGTCGTCGGCGATGGCCCCGCCGCGATCGATCTGATCGTCGCCGAAAAACCCGACGTGGCGTTGATCGACATCGGGCTTCCCGACATGGATGGCTACGAGGTCGCGCGCTCGATCCGCCGCCAGCTCACCGACTACAAGCCTCGCCTGATCGCGATGACGGGATACGGTCAGTCCAGTGATCGAGCCGCCGCGTTCGAAGCGGGCTTCGATGCACACATCGTCAAGCCCGCAAGCGCCGACAAGATCTTGCGCGCGCTGTACGGCACCGAGGAAGCATGACCACGCTCGTGACGTCGAAGGCCCGCAAGCGGGCCTTCGACCCAATACCCAAGGCAGCCAAGACACCCAAAGCACCCAACGGCACCAACGGCACCAACGGCAAGCCGATTGGCGCAGGACCGAACCTCGACAGCCGCGAGATCCTCGCGGCGCTGCGCGCGTTCAAGCGCGGCGACTTCACGACGAAGATGCGCAACGATCTCACGGGCGTCGACGGCCAGATCGCCGATACGTTCAACGACATCGTCGAGCTGGTGAAGACGATCCGCGACGAGGCGAGCGACGTGTCGGGCGCCGTCGGCAAGCACGGCCAGGCCGGCAAGCGGATGCGGCGGTTCACCATGTCGGGGGGCTGGGCCGAATACATCCAGTCCGTCAACGAGGTGATCAGCGACCTCACCGGCCACGCGAACGAGATCGCGCGCGTGGTCACCGCGGTGGCGCGCGGCGACCTCGAGCAGACCATGGAGCTCGAGACCGCCAGCGGGACGCGGCGCGGCGAGTTCTTGCGGCACGCCCGGATCGTCAACGGCATGGTCGCGCGGCTCTCGCAGTTCGGCTCCGAGGTGACGCGCGTCGCGCAGGAGGTCGGCGGCGAAGGCAAGCTCGGCGCGCAGGCCCGCGTGCAAGGCGTATCGGGCGTCTGGAAGGATCTGACCGACTCGGTGAACCTGATGGCGTCGAACCTGACGTCGCAGGTCCGCGAGATCGCCCGCGTGACGACTGCCGTCGCGCAGGGCGACCTGACCAAGACGATCACGATCGACGTCAAGGGCGAGATCCTCGAGCTCAAGAACACGATGAACACGATGGTCGAGCAGCTGCGCGCGTTCGCCAACGAGGTGACGCGCGTCGCCCGCGAGGTCGGCACCGAGGGCCGGCTCGGCGGTCAGGCGACGGTGCGCGGCGTGTCGGGCGTGTGGCGCGAGCTGACCGAGTCGGTCAACTCGATGGCCAATAACCTCACGTTCCAGGTTCGCAACATCGCCGAGGTGACCTCGGCCGTCGCGTCGGGCGATCTCGGCAAGAAGATCACGGTCGAGGCCAAGGGCGAGATCCTGTCGCTCAAGAACACGGTCAACATCATGGTCGACCAGCTGAGCTCGTTCGCGGCCGAGGTGACCCGCGTCGCTCGCGAGGTCGGCACCGAGGGCCAGCTCGGCAGCCAGGCCTCGGTCGCGGACGTCTCCGGGGTGTGGCGCGAGCTGACCCAGAACGTCAACTCGATGGCGTCGAACCTGACCTCGCAGGTGCGCGCGATCGCCGAGGTCACCACCGCGATCGCCGGCGGCGACCTGTCCAAGAAGATCGGCGTCGATGCGCGCGGCGAGATCCTCGCGCTCAAGAACACGATCAACTCGACGGTCGACAAGCTGAACCGGTTCGCCGCCGAGGTGACCCGCGTGGCGCGGCTGGTCGGCACCGAGGGCACGCTCGGCGTCACCGCGGACGTCAAGGACGTGTCGGGAATCTGGAAGGAGCTGACCGACAACGTCAACCAGATGGCCAAGAACCTGACCAACCAGGTGCGCGACATCGCCGAGGTGACCACCGCGGTCGCCAACGGCGAGCTCGGCCGCAAGATCACGGTCGAGGCGCGCGGCGAGCTGGTCACGCTGAAGAACACGATCAACACGATGGTCGATCAGCTGAACGCGTTCGCCTCCGAGGTGACCCGCGTCGCCCGCGAGGTCGGCACCGAGGGCGTGCTCGGCGGCCAGGCGCAGGTCCGCGACGTGTCCGGGATCTGGAAGGAGCTGACCGACAACGTCAACTCGATGGCGTCGAACCTGACCAACCAGGTGCGCAACATCGCCGACGTCGCGCGCGCGGTGGCGGCGGGTGACCTGTCGCGCAAGATCACGGTCGACGCGCGCGGCGAGGTGCTCGATCTCAAGGCCACGCTCAACACGATGGTCGATCAGCTGAACGCGTTCGCCTCCGAGGTGACGCGCGTCGCCCGCGAGGTCGG
>Ga0134121_10003182_pt1 | contig 13809 bp, 11 predicted proteins | sample KB301_FD_96463 | JGI IMG/M metagenome (GOLD analysis project Ga0134121, IMG submission 96463) | Terrestrial soil microbial communities without Nitrogen fertilizer from Kellogg Biological Station, Michigan, USA - KB3-0-1 | ecosystem: Environmental > Terrestrial > Soil > Unclassified ...
CAGGTCACGACCACCCACACCGTCTGACATTGACGAGCGAATCCTGGATGATTCGCGGCGGCGGTGGCGCTGGCGTCCAGCTCGGCCTGGAGCGCGCCGCTCGGTGCTCGCCGGCGACGTCGCCCAGGAGCTCGAGCGGCTCGCCGAGGGCGGTAGCGACCTCGACAAGTTCGGCGGCGGCAGGTGGTCTGCGGTCAGCCACGAGGAACTCGCGCTGGTGCCGCACGCAGCCCTCGGCGAGTGGTTCGCGAAGCGCCAGGGCCCGTGATCGCGCCGAGCTCGCCGAGCGGCGCGGTGGCGGTAGTCGCCGAGCTGGTGGATGTCAGACCGGGGAGTTAACGGTACGTCAAGATGCCCAAACTCTCCCGTCGTCTCGACTGCGGCCCGCTCGGCACCGGGCGCGACCGCAACCCGGACATCGCCCCCGGCGAGCGCATCGAGCGCGTGCGGTGCCGGCTCGACCTGCGCGGCGCCTCACCCGAGTGGATCGTCAAGGACGCCGAGACGGCGCGCACCCGTACGCCCGAGCTGATCGCCGCGCGCTACCTTGGTGTGTCAGTCGGATACCACGTGTTCGCGCGACCGACGTGATCATCCCGCCCGCGCGACGACGCCACGCAGGGCGCGCAGCCGCGCCACGAGGTCGAGGGTTCGCTGGTCGCGGTGGGGCGCGAGCTAGAGCTCGCCGGCGCCGAGGGCGGTGACAACCTCGACCAGCTCGCCGGCGCTGGCGCGGCGGTGGCGCTCGATCGCACCGTGGGCGGTGGTCGCCGAGCTGGTGGTGGTGGCGGTGCGGGTCGCCGAACTCGCCGAACTAGTGGCCGCACTGGTGGCGGTGGTCACCGAGCTGGTGGCCGCACCGCTCCACCTCGAGCTCGCCGGCCGCGGTGGCGGTGGTCGGCCTCGAGCTGGCGGTGGTCGCCGTGTTCGTCACCACAGCGGCCGGCTCGGGCGGAGGTCCTGGCGGTGGTCGCCGAGCTCGCCGCGGTGGCGATGCGATGGTCGCCGATCGCGGCCCGGGGGCTCACCCCTTGCGAGGCACCCCGGCTGCGGTCGCGCGCAGCCGCTCGCGGGACTTCGTGCCTGAACACCAGCTCGACCGTGGCGCGGGTCGCCGAGCTCGCCGCGCTGGTGGCCGCGCTGGTGGCGGTGGTCGCCGCGCTGGTGGCCGCGCCGCTCGCCGCTCGACCTCGCCGCGGTGGTCGCCGAGCTGGCCGCGGTGGCGCGCGGGTCGCCGAGCTCACCGCGCTGGTCGCCAAGCAAGTGGCGGTGGTCGCCGCGCTGGTGGCCGCACCGCTCGACCTCCTCGCCGCCCGGCTCGGCCGCCGCCGCTCGGCATCGCCGCCAGCGCGAGCTGCTCGGCACCGTCCCTCCGCTCGCGCAAAGCTGCCGCTACGCGGCACGCCCGCCGCATCTCCGCCCGCCATCTCCGATTGCGTGGGCGTCAGCCGGCAGAGTTGACAGCCGAACTTGGTGATCCTCGACGGCGGCGACACCGCCTCGGACTGCCTGGGCCCCGCCTCCGACCGACCGAGGCGGGGCCGCGACACCGCGCGGCGGGCCTGGCGCCTCCGGCGTGTACTGCGCCGGCGATGTCCACCGCGGGCGCGTCGCTGATCGGGTGGGCGATCGTTTGAGCTCGATGTCCTCGCCGCGCTACTCACCGTCTCCCCGCCCCAGCCGCCGCGGCGATCGGCCCCCCGCGCGCGGTCGCCTTACGCGCGGCTCACCTCACGGGTGCTCGACGCCCAGCGATCGCTCAGCTGCAGCGCGCGCAGCTGTAGCACCTCGTCGCCGGTCGGCACACAGGCCAGTAATCCCGGACGTGACAATCAGGTTGTCAGCAAGTGAACTGCGCGTGATCCAGTCACATGACAGTGAATCCTAGACCTAAGTGATTGCACGAGGAAAAAATGAAAATGCGATTCGCCCGCCACAGGTATGCAAGAAGATCGATCTTCTCGGTCGCTGTCTCCACCCTCGCGCTCGCAAGCTGCGCCATGCAGGATCCCACGGAGGACCAGCAGAGCGATAAGTTCGATGGGCCCACGCAGGGGCCCGCCGCGCCGGTGTGCAGCGGCGGCGTGTTCACCTGTAAGTCGTACGTCCGGGTCGACGAGAACAACCGGATCAAACCGTTCGCCAAGCCGTCCGGCTTCGGCCCGGCCGATCTCGCTAGCGCGTACAAGCTGAACGCGTCGATCACCTCGACCGCGACGATCGCGATCGTCGACGCGTTCCATTACGCCAACGCCGAGAGCGACCTCGCGACGTACCGCAGCACGTTCGGCCTGCCGCCGTGCACGGTGGCCAGCGGCTGCCTGAAGATCGTGAACCAGAACGGCGCGACCTCGCCGCTGCCGGCCGCCCCGCCGGCGGGCGATGACTGGAACCTGGAGGCCGCCCTCGACCTCGACATGGCGAGCGCGGCGTGCCCGACCTGCAAGCTGGTGCTGGTCGAGGCCCAGGACGACACGAGCAACGGCCTATTCATCGCGCAGAACGCCGCCGCAGCGCTGGCGGGCGTAGTCTCGATCAGCAACAGTTGGGGCGGCCCGTCGTCGTCAAGCGACTCCTCGCTGGACTCGCAGTTCTTCACCCACACCCAGAGCGTCAACGTCTTCGTGTCGAGCGGTGACAGCGGCAACACCGGCAGCACGGGCGACTTCCCGAGCACGTCGGCGCACGTGTTCGCGGTCGGCGGCACGCACCTCGTCAAGTCCAGCACCACGCGCGGCTGGACCGAGACCGCATGGTCGGGCGCGGGCAGCACGTGCAGCACGCGCATTGCCGAGCCGTCGTTCCAGATCGGCACCGTACCGACCGCCGCGTGCACCATGCGGGCCGCCTCCGACATCTCCGCCGTGGCGGATCCCAACACCGGCCTAGCGGTGTTCAACGCCAACGACGGGGGCTTCATCGTCGTCGGTGGCACCAGCGCGTCGTGCCCATTCATCGCCGCCATCTTTGCACGCTATATCATTCCACCTCCCGGCGGAGGCAATGATCCAGAATTTCCATATTTCAACCAAGCGGAGTTCTTCGATATCACCAGCGGGAGTAACGGCCGCTGCGCCAGCGCGCTGTGCCGCGCCGGCACCGGCTGGGATGGCCCGACCGGCATCGGCTCACCGAACGGCGCTGCGCTCAAAAACAACCGCGTCTTGGAGACGGCCACGGCGTTCGTAAACGAGACCGACGGCACGTGGCTCATGCCCAACTGGTCGCACCCCGGGGGCAGGCCGGACCTCGGGTTCATCAAGACCAGCAACACGCCGAGTGGTAACGTGGAAGTTCACATCGCTTCGGCGGACTCGAATTACCAGACGCGCATTCTCGAGACGCCGACGACTTTCCAGAACGAGACCGATGGAACGTGGTTGATGGCCAACTGGACGAGCCCCGGAGGCAAACCGGACCTTGTCTTCATCAAGACGAACAACACCCCGAGCGGATACGTGGAGGTGCACATCGCGTCGGCGGCGTCGAACTACCGGACCCGCGTTCTCGAGACAGCGACCACGTTCGTCAACGAGGCCGACGGCACGTGGTTGATGGCCAATTGGACGAGCCCCGGGGGCAAGCCGGACCTCGTCTTCATCAAGACGAACAACACTCCGAGCGGACACGTGGAGGTTCACGTCGCGTCGGCGGCGTCGAACTACCAGACGCGCGTGTTGGAGATACCCACCACGTTCGTTAATGAGACCGACGGCACGTGGCTCATGCCGAGGTGGACGAACCCCGGTGGCCAACCAGATCAGGGATTCATCAAGGCCAACAATACGCCGAGCGGTCGCGTGGAAGTTCACATCGCCGCGATGCCCAGCAACAATTAGATCCAATGCCGCTCACTTTGTGCGGCACCTCGACGACGAGTTCGCGGGAAGCTTGCGATCACCCAGCCAGCCCGAGCATCGAGGCGAGTCTCGCAGCGCACCACTACGCGGCGCGCCGCGAGCGAGGCCCAGCCGCGTAAGCATTGCCACCACCGCCGCGAGAGAGCTCGCCAAGCAGGCGGGCAACGAGGGTTCTTGGCGGTGATGGGGTGTGCTGCCGCTCAGGCGCCGCCGCGATCGCGGCACCTCTGATTCGCAGGAAACGCAAACAGTTGACAGTACGAATATTCTGCGACGCAACTACCTACCACCGAAACAGGCAGGGAGTTCATAGCCTTTGGTGCGAGACTTCGCAAGTCGATGGATACCGCAACTTGCAAGCGAGCAGACGGCGAGGTTCTCGCGCATGCGCGTGAGCAGGCCGTCAACGACGTGAAACCCGGCGGTCACACGCGGCCTCACCGCGATCGAACCAGCATGTTGTGGTGACACGACGTGCAGAGCTCCTCGCGAAGCCAGGTCTCACCGCTTGCCTGCATCAGCGCTCTCGGAGCCGGGACGCCGCGGCCTCACCGCCCGGCTCCCGAGCGCGACGCGCTCGCGCCCGCGCTCGCGACCAGGCCGGCCACGTCGATGCGGTCGAGCGCCCGCGCGAGCCGCCCGATCAGCTCGCGAGCCGCGTGTTCGCGGGCCACCGCTGAGCCGCCCATCACGGCATGCTTCGGCACGCTTGCGAGGCACGCTTTCACCGCCAGCAGCATGACATCGCGCAGGCTCGGCTCGCGGATCGCGAGTGTGACGTGGATGGTCGGTTCGTGCTGCGCGGTGGCGGAATGGGCGAGCCCCTCCGGCAGGTACAGCGCCTGCCCGGGGCGCAGCTCCAGCGTCGTGGGCGCCGGCAGGTCCGTGAGGTCGACGTACCCGGGCTGCCACGCGCCGGGTGCGGCCGGGGTGTCGTAGAGCTGCCAGGTCTTGGTCCCGGCGATCTGCACGATGAACACCTGCGCGTCGTCACGGTGGACCCGGAGGCCGTTGGCGCCGGCGGCAGTCCAGAACACGCTCGCGGTCGCGGTCGCCGACAGTCGTCGCCCGAGCTCGCGACACAGCTGCTGCGCCGGCGGATGCCAGTCATGGAGTGCGCCGATCGACAACGTCGCACCGCGCGCGAACCACTGCCGGATCTTCTCGCCATCTGCGAACCCGTCATACGTGTGGCCTTCCACCGCACGGGTCGAGGACACTTCTGGCAGCGGGATCGCCTGATCACCCAGGACGACCGTGAAGTACGGATGTCGCAGGAGGCTGCAGTCCAGCCAGGTCTCGGCCGTCTCCTTAGTCAGCACGCAGCGGAACGTGCCGGACGCGGCGAACTGCAGGTACGATCGTCCCCACGCCAGCGCCGCGGCGTCGCTCGGGTGCTCGAACAAGAGCTCCAGCGCCTGCCTCCAGTCGGCATCCGCGGCACCGGCCAGACCGGCCTGCGCGGCGCTCGTCGGGGTAGCGCTGGTCGTCGCGCGGCCATCGCGGTGATCTCTAGGGTGTGGTGTCAGCTTATACCGCATTGTTTGTCCTCTCTCCGGATCGCCGTGGTTCGGTTCTCACTGCCGTGGACACACCCGCGCAAGGCCGTGGATCGGCGGTCAGTCGAGGTGATAGCGCGCACCCGCCCCGGGAGCTTCTGTCACAAGTTGCGCCCCCGCCGCGCGAGAGAGACTGATTAATCGACCGACAGCGATGTCTGAAAACTAGCCGGTAAGCCGGCACTGTCAAGGCAGATAATTTACTAGATGTCGTCATAAGTTTGCCACTTGCTCGAAGGGTCCGAGCCTGGGATACGTAATTGGTGCTCGCAATGCTGTGAGCATTATCTGCGGACCACTCAACAGAGGTGTCACGATGACGAAAGAAGCAACGATGACGAAAGAAGCAACGAAGAAGGCCCTGCCGGTGCTCGAGATCAAGGAAGCTCACCAGGAGCTCGAGATCGCCGGATTCGAAGAGATCGAGACTCCGGAGGCCGATTGCGTAAGCCTCGGCAGCGCGAGCTACACGAAGATGCTCGGCAAGATCTGGACCTGAGATACCCCGCCCTACAGGGGCTGTCCGGCATGCGGTGGCCAGCCGACGTCGTGTAGCCCTTGTATGGCTCTCTATTTCTGGAGGAGCACCATGGAGCTGCGAACTTCGATACTCTATCTCGATGAAGCGGAGCACATTTATCTGCCGCTCATCGGACCGTCGCAGACGTGCCTGCGCCTGAACCGCCCAGCATCACGGCTGTGGCGGCAATGGATGAGCGCGCCCGTCGATCTCGACGCGCTGGCCGCGGCGGAGCGCCGCCTGCTCGACGAGCTACTCGACAAGGGCGCGCTCCACGTGCTAACCGGCCCCGAGCATGAGCGCGAGACCATGGCCCCCGCGGGGGAGCACGCGAGCCCATGATCGCCGCGGCCGTGCCCCCACGCATCGCGTTCGTCAATCCGTCGGTAGGCTTCTCCGACCGTCGTAAGTCTAAGCCGATCGGGCTCGCCTACATCATGGCGTATCTGCGCGAACACGGCTTCGACAGCTGCGGCTTCGACTTCGGCGACTCCGAGGACGACGCGCTCGCGCTCGCCGAGCACTACCAGCTCGATCGCTTCGACGTCGTCGGGTTCTCGGTCTACAACGAGTCGTTCCTCAACGCGGTCCGGATGGCTAGCTGGATCCGCCGGCGCCGGCCCGACACGCTGATCATCGTGGGCGGCCCGCATGCGACCGCGGTGCATGAGCACATCGCGCGTCACCACGACTGCTTCGACATCGTTGTGCGCCGCGAGGGCGAAGAGACGATGCTAGAGATCGCGCGCCACGCGAGCGACCGCGCCGCGCTGGCTAGCATCGCCGGCACCACCGTGCGCCAGGCCAGCGGCGGCGCGCCGATCGTCAACCCCGACCGCGAGTTCCTGAAGGAGCTCGATGAGCTGCCGTTCCCCGACGCCGAGTTCGTCTCGCACTCCGGCTATCCCCCGTCGACCTACTTTGATGAGGTCCAGGGCCGGCTCAAGCCGGCGCTCACGATCTGCAGTAGCCGCAGCTGCCCGTATAACTGCTCGTTCTGCGGCGTGCTGACAATCGGCCGTAAGTACCGCTCGCGCGCCTCGGAGCGGGTCGCAGAGGAGCTGCAGTACTTTCGCGCGCGCCACGACGTGCACTACGAGCACATCTACTTCAGCGACGCGAACTTCTTCGTGTCGCCGAAGCGGGCACTGGCGATCGCCCGCGCGTTGCATGACGCCGATCCGAGCGTAACGTTCAGCTTCGGAACGCGGGTCAACCAGATACTGCGGGCGCGCGGGGTGCTCCCCGAGCTCAAGGCCTGCGGCCTGCGCTTCATCGAACTCGGCGTAGAGAGCGCCTCACCGGCGGTGCTCGAGCGGCTCGCCAAGGGCGTAGCGCCGAGCGTCAACGTGGCCGCGGTCCGGCTGCTGCACCAACTCGGCATGGAGATTGCGCTCGACTTCATCATGCTCGACCCGGCATCAACGCTCGACGACGTAGAGGCCAACATCGGGTTCCTCCGCGACACCGGGTTCTACGACTATCTGCCCCACGATCACCTGTACACCACGCTGGTGCTCTACGAGGGCACACCGATCCGCCGGTTCTACGAGGAGCGGTTTCGTGTCACATTCAACCCCGACGAGCTGCCGGCGGCGCAGACCCTGTTCGAGCGCCCCGAGGTCCAGCGACTGTGCGACGAGCTGCGCTGGTTCCGCCGGACTTGGCAGGGCCGCATCGACGAGGTGCTCGCCCGGCTCGAGTTCGCCATGCTCGACCGCGACCGCGCGATCGCCGCCGCCGACCGCGCCCGCATGCAGCTTGACTCGATCGCGCTGCGCCACGCGCCCAACCTGTTCTTCGAGAACCTCATCGCCGACGCGCGCGCCGGCTATCCGCGGGTCAGCACCGGCGGTGCACCGGCGCTGCTACCGGTGCTCGGCTACGACCGTGTCACGCTCGCGGCGCTGCTCGAGCGCGCCGAGCGCGCCGAGCCGGCGGCCGGCGACCGCTACCCCACCCATGTCGCTTCAGGGAGATCGTGATCATGAATCCACTCGACATCTCGACGGTGCGTGGCGCGAGCTACAGCTGCGACGCCGCCAAGGGCTTGGATGTGGCCGAGGCTGTCGCCGACCGCGCCGGCACGGCCGCCACCTGGTACAGCGTGGGCATCCTCAACCACCAGCAGGATCTCGCGCTGCTGTTCGCCGAGTTCTGTCGGCGCCGCCAGCTGCGCGCGCTGTTTCACCCGGTCGATCTTGACATTTGCGGCACGGATCCGCTCGACGACGATCAGCTCCGCGAGCTCGGCGCCCGCGCCGCCGAGCTCGACGCGCCATGGCTCAACATCGACCTCGCGATGTGGTGCCGGCACGGCGAAGCGCTGCTCGAAGCGATGCTGCCGATGCCGCTGGTGGCAGAGGCGGTGGCGTACACCGCCGATCGGGTCAAGCACGCGCAGGACGTGCTGCAGCGCCCGCTCACGATCGAGAACCCGCCCTACCTGTTCAAGGTTGGCGACGGCGACGTGCTGCAGCTGATGCACGAGATCGCCGCGCGCGCCGACTGTCTGATGACGATCGACGTCGGCCACCTCTACGGGCTGCGCCGGTTGCAGGGCCGGGCGCTGATCCAGCCGAGCGACGACGACCTCGACTGGGACCGCGTGGTCGAGGTCCATCTGAGCGGGACGTACGACCGCAGGTTCCCCGACGAGCTCGTGGTCGTCGACGATAAGCATGACTGGCCAGTACAGCCGCCGGTGTGGGACCTGGCGATGGCGCTGCTGCCGCGCGCCACCAACCTGCGTGCCGTGCTCGCCGAGGCCGAGGGGCTGTCGCCCGACGAGCTCGCGGCGTCGGTGATCCGGTTCGCGGACGCCTTCCGGCCGTGGTGGGAGCGCTCGTGACCGCGCCCGACGCATCCGGCGCGGTGCGCTACGTCCGGATCTGCAATGCGCTGTGGGACATGCTGAGCTGCACCAGCGAGGGCCGGCAGCGCATGCTCGAGGCCCTGCCACCCTACGAACGCGCGGTGCTCTCTGAGACCGCCGGGCCCTCCGTCGAGTTGGAGCTCGCACGTCGGCGCAAGACCATGTCGACCGTGCTGCTGCGAGTCTTCCCGGTGACCTACTTCGCGTTCGTCGCGCGCGAAGGCGCCGACGGCGTGCTGCGGCTGCTCGAGAGCCGCGCGTGGCGGGGGCGTCGGCCGCAGCCCGGCTCGAGCTTTCCGCCCGCAGCCTCCACGTCCGAGGCATTCGTACAGTACCTTGACGCGATCGGCTGGCCAGCGCGCCAGTATCACTGGGTGCGCGAGGCGCTCGCCTTCGAGCGCGCGTACCTGTTCGGCGGCCCGACTCCGCCCGGTCGACGCATCGACGGCGTGACGGTCCGGCTCGCGGAGTCGACATGGGTCGCCGAGGCGTCGTTCGACGTGCCCGCGATGGGCCAGGCGCTGCTTGAGCAGGGCCGGTTCGATCCATGGGAGGACGCGCTCGCGCTCCTCAAGCCGCCGCCCGCGCCCCGCGCCGTGCTCTGCGTACCGCGGGCCGGGCAGATCCGACGCGTCCGGCTGTCGGGGCCTACCCTCTCCGCGCTGCGCTGGGTGTGGGATGACGCCATCGCGGTGCCGCAGGGTGCGCTTGCCAGCCCCGGCTTCCTTCGCATGCGCGGCGCCGGCCTGGTGCAGACGGCGGCGCCATGACTACGGGGTCGCGGCAGCGCCGCATTGCCCGTACGTACCTCGCGCTGTCGGCGCTCGACTACTTCGCCGACTTCATGCTATCGGTCACCGCACTGCTGCTGCTGCAGGAGCGCGGGTTCGGCAGCGCGGCGATCTTCGCGATGATCGCCGCGGTGTGGATCACCGAGGCGGTGTTCGAGATCCCGACCGGGGTGATCGCCGACATGATCGGCCGCCGCGCGTCGGTGTTGCTCAGCCTGCTGTTGCGCGCGGTGGGCACCGGCGCGCTGTTCTTCTCGTCGCGCGTCGAGGTCGCGGTTGCCGGGATGCTGCTTGCCGCGGTGGGCCTCACGTTTTGGTCCGGCGCGCTGGAGGCATGGGCGGTCGACGAGAGCGGTGCGCCGGGCACCGGCCAACTCGATCGGCTGTTCTCTCTCTCTCGCATCGCCGAGAACGCCGGCCTGGTGAGCGGCACGTTCGCGGGGGCGGCGCTGGGCTCGGTGAGCCTCGCGCTGCCGCAGCTCGCGGCCGGGCTGATCTGCGTCGCGGGCCTCGGTCTCGCCGGGCTGTGGATGACCGAGGATCGCAGCGCTGTGGCCGCAGATCAGGCCGGCCGGCTCGGTGCGCGACTGTGGGCCTCGACGCGCGAGGTCGCGTCGGGTGCGCGCCACACCCTGCGCGGCGATCGAATCCTCGTGGCGCTGATCGGGGTGTCCGCGGTGCTGCTCGCACTGCGCGGCATCCCGGGCGTGCAGTGGACGGTGTTCTTCGAGCGCAGCGCCGGCGCCGGACTGTTCGTCGTGGCGGTGATGCGCAGCGCGAGCTCGCTGCTCGAGATCCCGGTGCTCGCCTGGGTCCTGCGCCGGCAGCACAGCGGCGATCACCTGCGGCGCCGGATCATCATCGTGGCGGCGTGGTCGGGCGCGGGCTGCCTGACCGTCGCGGCGCTGGCGCCGTCGCCGGCGGTGAGCGTGCTCGCCTACATCGCGTACTCGCTGGCGCTCGGCGTCACCATGCCTGGCGTACGGGCTGCGATCAACGAGCGCCTCACGTCGCGCCACCGCGCCACGGCCCTGTCGGTGGCAGCACTGGTCAACGCGCTGATGTGCGGCGTCGGCCTCGTGGTCGTCGGCGCGCGCGTGAACGATCTCGCGAGTGTGGCGCACACCTGGCCGATCGCGGCCGCTGGGATCGTGCTGGCCGGCGGAGTGATGGGCGCGCTGAGCGGGCGCGCTCGCGGCACACCCGCGGTTCCCGATCTGCCCGGCGCCACGCCGCCCGCAATCACGCCGCCCGCAATCGTGGTGGCGCCGGGGACTGCCGGGCGTAGTGCTTCCACCGTCGCGGAGGCCTCGCATGCGGCCTCGCGCTGACGAGGTGGGAGCGCCGCGGGCCGCGGCCGACCCCGTCGAGGAGCTCGTGGCCGACCTGCAGCAGGCGCGCGCTGGCGTGCGGCCGTGGCCCGCGGACCGGTTCGCCGCACGCGGCGCGGCGCTGGCGCCAGCGCTCGCCGCGTGCGGCCTAGCCGGCTTTATCGCCGAGCTCGTTGGCGGAGGCGATGTACCGGACATCGCGGCGGCGGCGGTCGATCTCAACGCCGACGAGCTTGGTCGGCGCGCCACCCACCGCGCGTCGTGCGCGTTCGCGCACAGCCGACTGCCGACGCTATGGGCGTGGCTGTGCCGTCGGCGCGCGACTGGCCGGCCGTGGGCCACTTGGTGGGCCGACGACGTGGCGCTGCCGCTCGCCGACGACACCCGCGCGCGCCTGCGCGACGCGCCTGCGCCGCTGCCCCCGGCCGGCGCGCTTGGCGCGATCGCCCGGCGCTGGGCGGCGGGCACCGGGCTCACCGAGCCGACGGCCGAGCACAACTGGCGCTGGCTCGCGCTCGGCCGCGGCCTCGATATCGCGGTGCCGGCGTTCCCCGCGCTGCTGGCGGCGCTGGTCCAGACGTTCCGCGATCGGGAGCTGCTGCCGCCCGGCCATCGCGTCCAGGTCATCCGGCGGCCGCGCACGCCGTCGCTGGTCGTGCCAATCCGCGTGCCGGGCCACTCGCTGCTGTCGGTGCCGGAACCGTCGCCGGCGACGCCGCTCGCGGTGCAGTACTTTCAGCACGAACTCGGCCACCTTGCCGAGCACGCGCTGCGGCCACCCGATGCCCCGCTGCGCGAGCGCTGGGCGTTCGACCCGGTGCGCTCGGAGGGCATCGCGCTGCTGTTCGAGCTGGTGCTGCGCGATCCGCGCTGGCTCGTCGGGCTCGGCTTCGGCACGCGCGACGCCGAGCGGCTCGCCGGCTTCCTCGTCGATGAGGAGGCGTTCACCCGGGGCCTGATCGCAGCCGACCTCGCGCTCGATCACCAGCTGTCGGGCTGCGCGCGTGTCGAGGATGCCTGCGCCGCAGGGGCCGCGATCGCCGCGCAGCTCGGGCTCGCGTGGGCGGCCGAGATCATGCTGTTCCGGCTGCCCGCGATGCTCGATTGGCGCTCGTACCTGGCCGGCTGGGTGTGGCGTGACGCCGCGAACGCGATCCTCGTGCACCGGCACGGCGCGTGCTGGCCCGCCGCGCCCGCCGCGTGGCGCACGCTGCGCGCAACTCTCCAGACTGTTGGCTCGGCAGCGGACGCGCTCCACTGCCTGGCGACCGCGTGACCACCTGCCCCAACCACGGTGACTCATGACCCGACCACCCCTGCTCCTCCCCGGGGCCATCGCCCGACTGTTTCCGTCGATCCCGCTCGATCGCTTCCTGGCCGAGCGCTACCCTGGTCAGCTCGTCGTGGAGGATGGACCGCCCGAGCGGCTGGGCGAGCTCGGGGAGGCCCGGCTGTTCGATCATCCGCTCGCACTGATCGACAAGGCGTTCGAGGATCAGGTCGTCGTCTATATCCGCTGCCCGAACGGGCGGACCCAGCAGATCAGCGTGGACCGGCCGACCGCGAAGCGGCTGTACCAGAACGGCCACACGGTCAGCATCGAGGGCGCCGACCTGGTGCTCCCACTGGTCCGCACGTGGGCGGCTGCGCTGCGCCGCGAGCTCGGCTACGCCGCCGAGGTCCGCGAGGTCGCGCTGCTACTTTCGCCGCCGGGCGACGCCGTGCCGATGCACTTCGATGGCACCGAGGTGCTGGTAGTTCACCTACGCGGCCACAAGCGCTGGCAGATCGCCGCCAACGACGCGATCCGGAACCCCGACTTCGCGTACTTCCCCGACGAGCCAAACGGCATCGGCGTGCGCGACGTCGTCGGAGCCTCAGATCGCTCGTTCGAGGCCTCGTTCGACTGGCCCGGTGAGATGCCCGCGACCGCGCACGTCCATACGATGTGCCCCGGCTCCGCGCTGTTCGTGCCGCGCGGCTGGTGGCACGCCACCCACGCCCACGACGCGACCGTGTCGCTCACCTTCAAGGTCGGCGCGCGCAGCGCGCTCAGTCTCGTGCTCGACGCGCTCTCGCGCCGGCTGCGCTGCATCGAAGCGTGGCGCACTCCCGCGCCGCTGTGGGGGCCGCCCGCGCAGCGCGCCCGTGTCCAGACCCAGCTGCGTGCGCTGCTCGCCGAGCTGCCGCGCCTCCTCGAGCCGGCGGCGCTGGCGACGCTGCTCGACGCTCCCCGCAGCTTCCGGCGCTGTAGCGGCGCTCGCTTCGCCGTCGAGCCGCCGCACCCCCCCGGCCGCACCTGGGCGCTGGTCGTCGCGGTCGGCGACCAGCGGCAATCGATCAAGGTGGACGTCGATCCGGATCCGCTGTGCCAGATCCTCTCCGTCGCCAGCGGTACAATCTTCGAGAGCGATCTACAGGCGGTGCTGCCTGAGTCCAGCCTCGCCGGCGTACGCGCGCTGATCGATAGGCTCGTCGAGCTAGGCGTGATTGAACCGGTGGGTGAGGACGGGCCGGACCGGTAGCCGGAAACGACGGCCGGTCCGGACGGTAGGCGGAGCTCGACAGTCGAGGCCGGTGGCAAGCACCACGACGTCGAGGACATGCTCGGCACATTGCTCAATTACTGGGAGTCGTTTTTTGCTGTGAATCTTCGATAGCAGCGGACGGCCCCCTCTTCGCCCGCGCTGCTCGGCCGCCGCCGGCCGGGCTGCGGCGGCGATCTCCGAGCTCGACGCGCTCGCCGCAGCTCGAGGTTGGGCGAACGGTCGACGTCGCCGCCGACGACCTAGTTGCGGCGGGCCGGCCGCCACAGTGATCGCGACAGCCGCGACCCAGGCGACGACGATCGCGAGTGCGCCGGCCGCGACGAG
>Ga0134121_10003184_pt1 | contig 13809 bp, 7 predicted proteins | sample KB301_FD_96463 | JGI IMG/M metagenome (GOLD analysis project Ga0134121, IMG submission 96463) | Terrestrial soil microbial communities without Nitrogen fertilizer from Kellogg Biological Station, Michigan, USA - KB3-0-1 | ecosystem: Environmental > Terrestrial > Soil > Unclassified ...
CGCAAGCGCGTCCTGCTGATCGATGATGACCTCGTTCAGCTCAAGCTGGGAACGCTGCACCTGACCGCGGCCGGATTCGACGTGGAGACGGCGCGCGACGGAGTGGAAGGATTGAAGGCGGCAGGGGCCTCGGTCCCGGATCTCATCGTCAGCGACGTCCTGATGCCGCGGCTCGACGGCTTTCGACTGTGCTCGACGCTCAAGCGCGATCCCGCGCTGCAGCACATTCCCGTCGTACTCGCGTCATCGGCGTTTGTGGGAGCCGACGATGCCAAGCTGGCCGCCGAAATGGGCGCCGAAGCCCTGGTCATTCGGACGCCTGAGCATCGGGAAATCATCGCCGCCGTGCACGACGCGTTGCGGGCGCCGCGCCCCCAGATCCCGGTACCCGACAGTCCGGCGACCGAGCACTACGCGGAGCGCACCTGGCGGCAGCTCGAGCAGCAGGTTCGCCTCAACGCGTCGTTGAGCCAGCGGCTCGCGCAGCGGCGCGCCGAGCTCGCCGTGTTGTCGGCTGCGGCCGATGCCCTCACCGCTAATCCGTCCGGGACCACGCTGCAGGACGTCCTGCAACAGGCGTTCGATGCCTGCGGCGTGTCGCGCGGCGCGGGCTACCTGGTTGGGCCGGACGGCGAGCTCGAGCTGCGCGCGTTGGTCGGGTACGACGAGAGCGCGCGACCCGCGATCGAGACGTTCTTCAAGAAACCGGCGTTCCTTCGGGAAGCGCTCTCGGCGCGCGAGCCACGGATCGTCGTCGGCGCGCCCGCGGATCTCGATGCCGTCATCGTCGCGCCGCTGCGCCGCGGCACCGAGTCGCTCGGCGTGTTCTGGATGGAGGTGGACACGGCAGACGCCTCCCCGGAGGAGTGGGTGCCGTTTGCGGGAGCCGTTGCCACCCAGCTCGCGCAGGCCATCGCGCTGAACCAGGCGTATGCCGAGGCCGCGGCCGGCCGCGAGGCGTCGCGGCGCGAGGAGCTGCGCCGCGAGCAGCTCCAGATCAAGGACCAGTTTCTCTCGCACGTCTCGCACGAGCTGCGCACACCGCTCACGGTAATCCACCAGTTCATGACCATCCTGCTCGACGGCCTCGCGGGCACGATCACCCCGGAACAGCGCGAGTACCTCGGCGTGGCGCTGCGCAACGCCAACGAGCTGCGCACCATGATCGACGACTTGCTCGAAGCCACGAGGAGTGAGACGGCCCGGTTGTCGATCGCGGCGCGACCGGTTCATCTGTCAGAGGTGATCAACGACGTGATCGTCGCGATCGACCCGAGCGCCGTACAGAAGGGCGTCACGGTCTCCGCCGATGTGAGCAACGAGCTCCCGGACGCCCAGGCCGATCCCGCACGATTGGGGCAGATCATCACGAACCTGATCGGCAATGCGATCAAATTCACGCCCCCGGGCGGCAGCATCGCCGTGCGCGCCCGCGTGCCCCCCGAGGACCACGGCGTGCTCGAGGTCTCGGTCGCTGACACGGGCCCCGGGATCAAGCCCGAGGAGCGCGAGCGAATCTTCGAGTACCTGTATCAAGGGCAGAACGCCGCCAACCTCACGCGCCGCGGATTTGGCATCGGCTTGCACCTGTGCCGCGACCTCGTCATGCGCCACGGCGGCCGCATCTGGGTGGACGGCGAGCCGGGCCGAGGCAGCGTATTCCACTTCACCTTGCCGGTCGCACCGATCGGGGAGCCCACGCATGCCGCCTAAGAAGATTCTGGTCGTCGAGGACGACGCGGATCAGCGCCTCGCCATCAGCATTCGACTCAAGGCCAACAAGTACGCCCCGATTTTCGCGGGCGACGGCGTCTCGGCGATCGCGGCGGCGCAGCGCGAGCATCCCGATCTCATCGTGCTGGATCTTGGCCTGCCGGGCGGCGACGGCTTCACCGTGCTGGACCGGATGCGCACGATCCCCCGGCTCGCTGGGATCCCGATCATCGTGCTCACGGCGCGCGATCCCAAGACCGCGCGCGAGCGGACGCTCGACCTCGGCGCGTCGGGATTCTTCGAGAAGCCGGTCGACAGCGCGGAGTTTCTGGCCGCGATTCATGCGGCGCTGGGAGACGGCGAGTGACTGGCCCGACGATTCTCGTCGTCGAGGACAACCCAATCACGCGCAAGATGCTGCGGGTGGCGCTCGAGATGGAGCGGTTCGTGGTCGCGGAAGCCGAAGACGGCGCAACCGCTCTGGCGCTGCTCGCCACGACACGGCCGGCGCTCGTGCTCCAGGATTTCGTGTTGCCCGACATGAACGGCGCCGAGCTGCTCAGGCAAATCCGGCGGTTGCACGACGATTGTGCATTGCCGGTGGTACTGCTCACGGGACTCGCGTCGAAAGCGGCCGAGTTCGCCGGCGAGGGAGGCTTCACCGCGGTCCTGTCCAAGCCCGTCGAGCCAAGCCGGCTGGTGGAAGTCGTGCGCAGCCTGCTCGCGGCTCCTGCGTCGGCGCCCCACGGCACCACCCATCCGTTTCGGCGCGTGCTGGTCGTCGACGATGAAGCCGGCAATCGGAGGCTCGCGGAAGCGCGGCTGACGCTCGCGGGCTACAAGCCGACCAGCGTGGCGAGCGTCGAAGACGCGCTGCGCGAAGCGCGGCGCGAGCGGCCGGACGTCATCCTGGGCGACGTCCTGATGCCGGGACTGGACGGCTTCCAGCTGTGTCTCGCCGCCCGGCACGATCCCGATCTCGCGGCCGTACCGATCGTGCTGGTTTCGTCCGCCTACACGGACGAGTCCGACCGCAAGCTCGCGCTCCAAGTCGGTGCGTCGGATCTCGTGGCGCGGACTCCCGGCCTCGAGCACGCGATCGCCGCGATCGAGGCGGCGTTTGCCCCCGGCGCGCGACCGGCGGCGCGCGCCGGGTCGGCCCTCGACCAGGAATACCTCGCGAGCCTGCGGCGGCAGGTGGACCGGCAGCTCGCCCATACCCAAGAGCTGGCGCGGCGCGCCGGTATCCAGGCCGCCGCATTGTCGATGGTCGGTGCGCTGGCACAGGCGCTCGCCAATCCGCGCGACGTTTCCGCCGTGCTGGGGGACGTGCTCGTCCACTGCCTCGATGCCGCGGGACTCTCGACCGGCATCCTGTATCTGCGAGGTCCCGACGGCGCGCTACAGGTGCATAGCCTGGCGGGAGTGCCCGACACCCTGCGCGGCTGCGCGGATCTCAAGTTCTCTCATCCCGAGCTGCTCGAGGCCCCGAACGGCGATGGGCCCGTCGCCTTCAATGATGCGAGCACGAGCGCCGCGCACCGGGATTTCCTGGCGCAGCTCGAGCGGGCCTCGGCACTCGTCGTGCCGTTCGTCATTCTCGGCAAGCATTACGGCACGCTGGTGCTCGCGTCGGACGTGCATGACCTCGCCGACGCGGCGTGGGGAACGTTTGCCCGGGCGCTCGCGGCGCAGTTCGGTCAGGCCGTCGCCCTGGGCCGCTCGCTCGGCGAGCTGGCCGAATCCGATTCGCTGCTCCGCAGCGCGGTGGATGCGTCGCCGAACGGCATGATCATGGCCGACGCCGCGGGGCGGATCGTGCTCGCAAACCGGCAGGTGGAGAAGAAATTCGGCTACGAGCAGGGCGAGCTCGTGGGAACACAAGTCGAGGCGCTGTTGCCCGAGCGCTATCGCGGCGGACATACGGGGCAGCGCGCCGGGTTCATGGCAGACCCGCACGCGCGACCCATGGGCGCGGGACGCGAGCTGTTCGCGCTCCACCGGGATGGACACGAGTTCCCCGTCGAGATCGGGCTCGCACCGGTCAAGCGGGGCAGCGAGTATTTCGTGATCGCCTCCGTCGTGGACATCACGCAACGTAAGAAGGCGGAGGAACGGATCCGCTGGCTTTCCCTGGCGGTCGAGCAGGGACCGACGTCGGTCGTCATGACCGACTTGAAGGGCGACATCGAGTACGTGAATCCCAAGTTCACCGAGGTGACCGGCTACTCACTCGACGAGGTGCGCGGCAAGAACCCGCGCTTACTCAAGTCGGGCGCCACACCCGCCGACACCTACCGCGATCTCTGGGCGTCGATCACGGCTGGCCGCCCCTGGCACGGCGAGGTGCAGAACCGGAAGAAGGATGGCTCGACATACTGGGACGCGATGTGGGTCTATCCCCTCCGGGACGCCGCTGGCACGGTGACGCGGTTCCTCGCATTGAAAGAAGACATTACGGCACGCAAAGCCGCCCAAACCGAGCTCGCCGCCACGGCGGCGCGACTGGGGGCGCTCATGGACAACGCGCACGACGGTGTGTCGGTCATCACCCCTGGCGGGGAGATTCTCGAGGTAAACCGGCGCATGGCCGAGATCGCCGGCCGGTCGATCACGGACATCGTCGGACACAACATCGCCGAGTTCCCGTCCGCGGAAACCGCGGCCACGAAGCTCGCCGAGTTCGCCCAGGTCGTGGCGCACGGCACCGGGCACGTGCTGGGTGTGGAAATCCCGCGGCCCGACGGCACGAAGGTGGTGCTCGATTTCGCGCTGAGCACCGTCGACGTCGCCGGTGAGCAGCTGGTGCTCGCGCTCGGTCGCGATGTCACCGACCAACGCACGCTCGAGGCCCAGCTGCGCCAGGCGCAGAAGATGGAAGGGATCGGCCGGCTGGCAGGCGGCGTCGCGCACGACTTCAACAACGTGCTGACCGCGGTCTTTGGCTACGTGGATCTGCTGCGCGAAGAGCTCCCCCCGGACAGCTCGGCGCAGCAGGATCTCGGCGAGGTGCGGAAAGCGGCGGAGCGCGCCGCCGCGCTGACGCGGCAGCTGCTCGCCTTCAGCCGCCAGCAGGTGCTCGAGCCTGTCGTGCTCGAGCTGAACGATCTCCTGACCGATTTCGAAAAGATGCTGGGGCGCGTCATCGGCGAGGACGTCGAGCTGCGACTCGCGCTCGGCAAGATCGGGAACGTCCGCGCCGATCCGGGACAGCTCCATCAGGTCCTCATGAATCTCGCCGTCAACGCGCGCGACGCGATGCCGACCGGCGGCACGCTGATCATCGAGACGACCAATGCCGAGCTGGGCGAGGAATACGCCGAGCTGCATCAGCCGGTCGTGCCGGGGTCGTACGTCATGCTCGCCATCAGCGACACCGGCACCGGCATGACGTCCGAGGTAAAGGCGCGGATCTTCGAGCCGTTCTTTACCACCAAGGAGCGCGGCAAAGGCACCGGGCTCGGACTCTCCACGGTGTACGGCATCGTGAAACAGTCGGGCGGCTACATCTGGGCGTACAGCGAAGTGGGTCGTGGCACGACCTTCAAGGTCTATCTGCCGCGCGTCGATGCGCCTGTGGACGCGTTCGTCCGACCGAAAGCAGCAGGCTCCGTCGCCGGTCATGAGACCGTGCTGATCGCGGAAGACGACGCGATGCTCCGCCCGCTCGCCAAGGCTTTGCTGGAGAGGCTCGGCTACAAGGTGCTCGAGGCTGGTAACGCGGTAGAAGCGCTGGCGGCATCGCAGGCGCACCAGGGGCCAATCCATCTCCTCGTGGCCGACGTCGTAATGCCCGGGGCGAGCGGGCGCGAGCTCGCGCGGCAGCTCGCGCCAGCGCGACCCGACACGAAGGTCCTTTATGTCTCCGGGTACACAGACGACGCCATTGTGCACCACGGCATGCTCGAGCCGGGTCTCAACTTCCTGCAGAAGCCGTTTACCCCGGCCACCCTCGCGAAGAGAGTTCGCGAAGTTCTGGACGCGAAATGATCACCTTCGCCGGCCACTACGACTTCAAACTGGTCACCTTGTCCGTTCTCATCGCGGTGCTCGCCGCGGGCGCGGCGCTCGACCTCGCGAGCCGAGTGACGGCGGCGCGTGGGTGGTTCCGCTCCGTGTGGCTCGCGGGCGGCGCCTTCGCGATGGGCCTCGGCATCTGGTCGATGCACTACACCGGCATGCTCGCCTTCGACCTGCCGGTCCCGGTGACCTACGAGCTCCCGACGGTCGGGCTGTCGCTCCTCGCGGCGATCGCGGCGTCGGGTGTGGCACTCCTGATCGCAAGCCAGGACCGGCTCGGTTGGCAGCGGGTGGCGTGGGGCAGTCTCGTCATGGGTGCGGGCATCGCGGGCATGCACTACATCGGCATCGCCGCGATGCGCATGTCCGCGACGATCGTCTGGCGTCCCGTAGTCATCGCGCTGTCGATCGGGATCGCCGTTGCGGTTGCGGGGGTAGCGCTGCTGTTCGCCTTCCAGTACGGGCGTCCCACGGCGAGCGCGTGGCGCTGGCGCAAAGTCGGCACGGCGATGCTGATGGGCGCGGCCATCCCCGCAATGCACTACACCGGGATGGCCGCCGCACGGTTCCAGTCCTCCGTCCCGCCCCCCTCGGCGGGGGCCGTCGACATCTCCGTGCTGGGCGCATACGCGATCGGTGCCGGGACCCTGATCGTGCTGGCGATGGCCATCGGCACGGCGCTCGTGTCCCGGTACGGAGAAGACCAATTACGCAGCTCGGAGGCGCGCTATCGCGCGCTCGCCGATCGGCTCGCCGATGCCCAGGGTATTGCCCACGTCGGCAGCTGGGAGTGGGATGTCCCCGCCAACATCGTGACGTGGTCGCATGAGTTGCGCCGCATCTTCGGTATCGGAACCGACGCGCCGGCCGGCTACCAGGAGTTTCTGGCCATCGCCCACCCCGACGATCGCGCCCGGCTCGATGGGCTCGTGGCCGATTCCCTGCGGACCCAGCACCCCATCGATTTCGAATGGCGCGTGGTCCGCCCGGACGGCTCGATCCGCGAATTGCAGTCGCGCAACGTCGTGATTTCCGGTGACGATGGCCGTCCTGTCGGCATGGCGGGGACCTGCCTCGACATCACGGACCGCAAACGCACCGAGCAGGCGCTGGTGGACAGCGAGCGCTATCACCGCGCGCTCATCGATCAATCACTCGATCTCACGACGCTCGTCGATGCCGACGGCTTTGTGCGCTACGCCAGTCCCTCCAACGAAGCGGTTTTGGGCTATCCGCCGGGCGAGCTGGTCGGCCGGCGCGTGTTCGAGCTGGTGCATCCCGATGACTTGGGGAAGACCCTCAGCGTGTTCAGCGATGGCAGCAGCACGCCGGGCGCCGTTCGCAGGCTGGAATTCCGCTTGCGGCACCGTAATGGGTCGTGGCGCGTGCTCTCGGCCGTGGGCCGCAACCTGTTCGACGATCCCGTCATCCGGGCGGGCATCATCAATGCGCGCGACGTCACAGAGCAGAAGGCGGCCGAAGAGCATGAGCGCACTCTGCTGCGCGAGTTGCAGCAGGCGGTGAGTGAGGTCAAGGTACTCAAAGGGATCCTCCCCATCTGCGCGAGCTGCAAGCGCATCAAGGACGGCAACGGCAAATGGGAGGCAGTCGAATCGTACGTACGCGAGCGGACCAATGCCGAGTTCAGCCACGGTGTGTGTCCCGACTGCGCCGCGCGGGATTGGGGCGCGGCCTCGAGTAGGCAGGGAGCCTGACTATGGCACACATTCTCGTCATCGATGACGACCCCGACATCCGGGACACGGTGCGGCGGACACTCGAGTCCCGCGGGCATACGGTCGAGGTCGCGGACGACGGCAGCCGAGGAATCGATGCGCTGGCCGCGCGCGCCCCGGATCTCGTGATCACCGACGTCTTCATGCCGCGGCAAGACGGCGTCGAGACGCTGCTCGAGCTCCGCAAGGCGTTCCCACGGCTCCGCGTCATCGCGATGTCCGGAGGCAGCAGCAGCGGCCTCATCAACCTGCTGGAGGAGATGGAGATGCTGGGGGCGAACCAGACGATCCCGAAGCCGTTCACGCCCAAAGAGCTCATGAAGGCGGTGAACGAAGTCCTGGCACGGCCGCGCTAGGGGGCGCCCTCCAGAACTTCCTTCACCACGCGGCGCACGTCGGCGGGGCCGAACGGCTTGCGCAGCGTCGCGAGCGCCCCAAGCACACGCGCGTCTTCGAGAAAGTCCAAGCGCCCGTCCATCCCGCCGCCCGACATCACGATCACCTTGAGACCGGGAAACTCCTTGCGGATGCGCACGAGCGTGACGATGCCGTCCTGACCGGGCATGAAGATGTCCGTGATGAGCAGATCGGCAGGCTGTTCCGCCAGCAGCGCCAGGCCGTGCTCGCCTTCCTCGGCGGCCCGGACCTCGTGGCCCACAGTCTCGAGCGCGCGCACGACAGTGGCGCGCAGCACGGCGTCGTCGTCGATTACGATGATGCGAGCCACGGTCAGCCTCCCGCGCGGCGCAAGGCCGCACGCACCCGCGCGACAAAGCGCACGGAATCGAGCGGCTTGCGCACGTAGTCGTCCGCGCCGCGTTCCATCATGTCCACTTCGGTGGTCTCGGCCGTCGAGCCGGTCAGCACGATCACCGGCAGTCCCGCCGTCATGACGGAACGCCGGATCCGGTCCAGCACCTCGGCCCCGCCCAGCCGGGGCATCTCGACGTCCAGCACCATCAGCGCGAAGTCGTGGCCTTCCCGCAACCGCTCGAGCGCCTCGATCCCGTCGGCCGACTCCGACACCCGATACCCCGCCTTTTCCAGTACGCCGCGCGCGATCGCGCGGGTGACGGCGTCGTCGTCCACGACGAGGACGTGCGCCGCGGCACTCGACGCCGGCACGCTTTCCGCGCCACCCAGCACGCGCTCGACCTCCTCCAGCGTCGTCTCGCCGCTCCGCACCCGCTCGAGCGCCACGTCGCGCAGCGGCCGCATCCCGCCGCCGACCGCCGCTTTCTGTAACTCCGCGGCGGGACTGCCCGCGCGGACCTTGGGCTCGAGCCACGGCCCCACGACCATCACCTCGATGATCGGCACGCGACCCCGATAGCCGCTCTGCCCACACGCCGGGCACCCCACGGCCCGTTTCGCCGGCCGCACGCCGTAGCGATCGGCCAGCGCCTGCTCCGCCGGACGGAGTGTGCCCTCGACGGCGACGGCGCAGCGCTCGCACACCCGGCGCAGCAGCCGCTGTGCGAGCGCGCCGCGGAGCGTGCTCGAGATCTTGGCATGATCGAGACCCAGATCGGTGAAGCGGGCGATCGCGCCGACCGCGTCGTTGGCGTGGATCGTCGCCAGCACCAGGTGCCCCGTGAGCGCCGCCTGGACGGCGATCTCTGCCGTCTCGAGGTCGCGGATCTCGCCGATGAAGATGACGTTGGGATCCTGCCGCAGGATCGAGCGCAGCGCGCTCGCGAAGGTGACGCCCCGCCGCGGCTCCACCTGGATTTGCGTCATCCCCGGCAGCTCGTACTCCACCGGGTCCTCGACCGTCATCACGTTGACTTCGCCCGTCGCCACCTGGCGCAGCGCGGCGTAGAGCGTCGTGGTCTTGCCGGAGCCGGTCGGACCCGTCACGACGACGATGCCATCGCGATGCAACAGCAGACGCTGAAACCGCTCCAGCTCGTGTGCCGGGATCGCCAGATCGGCCAGCGTCTTGCTGTTGCCGGGATCGAGCAGGCGAATCACCGCCTTCTCGGCGTCGCGGGTCGGGACGGTCGAGATCCGGAGATCGAGGGTGCGCCCGTCGGCCTGAATGCGCGTGCGCCCATCCTGCGGCCGCAGCCGGTCGGCGATGTCCATCTTGCCCATGACCTTGATCCGCGACACCACCCGATTCAGCGCCGGCATCGGCAGGTTCATGTGGGTGCGCAGCACCCCGTCGATCCGGAAGCGGACCAACCCGCCGTCGCGGCCTGGCTCGAGATGGATGTCGCTCGCGCGGGCGCGGACTGCGTCCGTGAGGATCACACCCGTGAGCTTGACGACCGGGGCACTCTCGAGCTCGCGCGCCGCCACGACTTCGGGCGACTGCTCGTCCACCACGCGGACTTCGCTCGCGAGCTCGGCCCCAACCCGGTCGAGCAAGCGCTCGACCACGCGGTCGGGCGCATAGTGGATATCGATGGCGCGCTTGATCGCCTGCGGCGGCGCGATTTCCAGCACCGGCGTCCGCCCGGACGCGAAGCCCACCGCCTGCTCGGCGTCGAGATCGGTGGGGTTGGCGGTCGCCACGACGAGTTGGCGATCCGTCTCGCGCAACGGGAACACCTGATAGCGGCGCGCGAGAGACTCCGGCAGCAGCGCCTGCGCGCGGGCGTCGGCGGTATCGAGACGCGCGACCATCAACCGGAAATGCTGGGCCAGTCGCTGCGCCAACTCTTCCGCGGGAACCTGACACGAAGCCGAAACGGCGCCCCACACCTCGTCCAGCCCGGACGTGGGGTCGACGTCGGGCTCGCGGATGACCTCGAGCCCCAACCGCGGGATCAGGTCCAGCAACCAGTGCCGGTGCGCCATGGCGACTGGCAATCTACGCCGCCTTCAGGGGGACTGCCTGTAACGCGTCGACCACCGCCGCCGCGGCGCTTCGCACGCGATCGGCGAGTGCGGCGCGGTCGGCCAGCCGTTCGGCGCGCCCGTCCTCCTCGATCTGGGCGAGCAGCGTCGCAAGGGCGGCGGCCCCAATGACGGCGGCGCTCGACTTGAATGCGTGTGCCGCGCGCGCCACGGACGCGGGTGTGCCGGTCGCGAGCGCCTCGCGCAACGCCGCGACGCGCTCGCCGGCGCTCAGGACAAATGTGTTCAGGATGCCGGGAAGAGAATCCTCGGCCCCAGCGGCGCGCAGCTGCGCGCGTAACACCTCGAGATCGACGGGCGCAGCCGCTCGCGCCACACCATCGCCCGACGCCGCCGCCCCGTCTTTCTTCCATCCTTCGACCGTGGCGAACAACTCGTGCGCCTTGAAGGGCTTCGACAGGTAGCCGTCCATCCCGTGGGCGAGACAGCGCTCGCGTTCCCCGCTCAGGGCGTGCGCGGTCAGCGCCACGATGGGCACCTTTCCGCGCGCCCCGAGCGCGCGGATCGCCGCCGTCGCCTCGAAGCCGTCCATCTCGGGCATCTGGATGTCCATGAGCACCAGATCGTAGCGGGCGCGCTCGACCGCGGCGACCGCCTCGCGCCCGTTGCCGACCACGTCCACCTGGTGACCCCGCTTGCGCAGCATCGTCGCGGCGACTTCCTGGTTCACGACCACGTCCTCGGCGAGCAGGATGTGCAGCTGCTGGCGCACGGCGTCGAGCGTGTGTCGCGTCACGACGTTGCCCGTCTCCGGCGATTGCGCGCCGCCGAGCATCGCGACGACGGCTTCGACCAGCTCCGTGCGCGACACCGGCTTGGTGAGATAACCGCCAATGCCCAGCTCCCGGCACCGCGCGGCGTCGCCGCGCAACCCGGCCGAGGTGAGCATCAAGAGCGGGGTCGCGGCGATCGCCGGATCGTTCCGAACGTCCGCCGCCAAGTCGAAGCCGTCGCGCCCCGCCATGTGCACGTCGACGAGCGCGAGGGCATATGCCCGGTCGGGCGTGGCCGCGCGCAGTTGGCGCAGGGCGCTCTCCACGTCCTTGGCTTCGTCTACCAATGCCCCTTCTCCCGACAGCATGTTCCGGAAAATGCGGCGGTTGGTGCTGTTGTCGTCCACGATCAGCATCCGCTTGCCGGCCAGCGAGACGTGCAGGGGCGCGGACGCGACCGCGGGCGGGGCCTCCACCAGCGGCAGCGTGAACGAGAATTCGCTTCCCTTCCCGATCTCGCTCGTGACGGCGATCCGCCCGCCCATGAGGCCCACCAGCCGCTGGGCAATCGTGAGCCCGAGGCCGGTACCGCCGAAGCGCCGGCTCGTCGTGCCGTCGGCCTGGGTGAACTCCTCGAACACCTTGTCGAGACGGTCAGCGGGAATCCCGATGCCGGTGTCGCGGACCGCAAAGCGCGCGGCGGAGCGTCCGTCGTCGAGCCGCAGCGACTGGACGGACACCACGACTTCGCCCGTCTGGGTGAACTTCACCGCGTTGCCGATCAGATTCGTCAGCACCTGGCGCAGGCGCGTCGGATCGCCCCGGACTGACTGCGCCACCTCTGCCTCGACGTCCGGAATGAGCTCCAGCTCTTTTTCGCGCGCGCGGACCGCGAGCAGGCTCGCCGTCGTGTAGACGAGGCGGGGCAAATCGAACACCACCGACTCGAGCTCGACGCGATCGGCTTCGATCTTGGAATAATCGAGGATGTCGTTCAGAATGCCGAGCAGCGATTCCGCCGAGGAGCGCACCACTTCCAGGGAATGGCGCTGCTGCACGTCCAGATCGCTGTCCAGGACGATCTCCACCATGCCCAGCACCGCGTTCATCGGCGTGCGGATCTCGTGACTCATGTTCGCCAGGAACATCGACCGCGTCTGGACGGCGCGCTCGGCTTGATCGCGCGCCTCGCACATGGCGGCGGTGAGCTGCTTGTGCTCGGTGACGTCGTGGAAGGACAAGATCCGGCCATAGTACTCGCCGTTGGCCCCGACCACCGGCGCAGTGTACCGCTCGAGGACCGTGCCGTCGGTCAGCTCGATTTCGTCGCGGCCGGTTTCCGTGGGGTGGGCGTAGAGGTGCTCCAGGCGCCGGCGGAATTTTGCCGGCTCCTTGATACTCGCCATGATGAAGTCCACCGACTTGCGGTCGTCTTCGTCGTTGGCGATCGCCGGCGGAATCGCCCAGAGCTCGTTGAGCCGGTCGTTCTGGAGGATCTTGCGCCCCAGCTCATCGACGACGACGATCCCTTCCCCGGAAGACCGCAGCTGGGCATCGAGCAGCGCCGCTTTCCATTTTGCTTGCGCTTCGGCGGACTTGCGTTTGCTGATGTCGAGCACGAACGCCACGCCGTCATAGCCCGTCTCGGCCAGCGGCGCCAGACCGACCAGCACCGGAACCCGCGAGCCGTCCTTGCGCAACAGTTCCTTTTCCCACGGCGGGCAGGTGCCGCCCGCCAACACGGCCCCGAGCGCTTTCGTATCTCCGTCCACGTATTCCGGCGGTCCGATGGCGCGCCAGTTGAGCAGCCCGACCTCTGCATCCCCGCGATCGAACCCGAGCATGCGCAACAGCTCGTCGTTGGGCTCGCCGATGCGACCCGTGCGGTCCCAGAAGCAGATCCCGAGGATGTTGGAATCCGCGACACGCCGGAAGCGCGCGACGCTGTCCTGGAGCTCGAAATCGGTGATGATACGATCGGTCAATGCGCGATGCGCGCGAGCGTGCAGCAGCAGCGTCACGCCCCCGAAGACGACTGCCAACAGCGCGGCGATGACGTGGTCGCGATCGAGCCCCGGGGTGACGAGCAACGCCACCGTGATCGGCGCGAGCATGCCGACGAGCATCGCCCGCATGCTGGCGCGGTCGGCGACGAAGGTGTTCGTCGCGCTGCTGAGCAGTCCGGCAAAAATGATGAGTACGAGCATTGTGTGGGCGAACGGCAAGCCCGCCGCTTCCAGCAGCGCCGCTCCCACCCCCCACGCAGCGCCGTGAGCAAAGGCGAACGCCCGCGTCCCCGTCGAGACCGCCGCGTCGCTCCCATGCCCGCGTCCCACACTCCGCTGCCACATCCACCGCGCCAGAGTGATCAGGAGCACTGCGACACCCCAACCCACGAGTGTCGCCAGATCTTCGTCGCGCCAAATCAGCGCGACGACGAGCGTAATGGCGGCGGCGTGGCCAAAAACCACGAGGCCGCTGTCGCGCCACAAGTGTGAACGGAACGCGGCGACGAGCGCTGTACGAAACCGTGAGTCTCGGAGGGTCGATGTCATCTGATATGATGCCATTGGCGGGCTGGCGACTACATGAAGCGCCCATGAAGAACGCTTCACAAACCGGGCTACGGCGAGCGGCGTGCGGGGACTCGACTAATGGCCAGGGACGGGATCGAACCGCCGACACGCGGATTTTCAGTCCGCTGCTCTACCAACTGAGCTACCTGGCCCGAAAACGGACAGGGAAGATAGAAAGCTTGCCAC
>Ga0134121_10003187_pt1 | contig 13794 bp, 13 predicted proteins | sample KB301_FD_96463 | JGI IMG/M metagenome (GOLD analysis project Ga0134121, IMG submission 96463) | Terrestrial soil microbial communities without Nitrogen fertilizer from Kellogg Biological Station, Michigan, USA - KB3-0-1 | ecosystem: Environmental > Terrestrial > Soil > Unclassified ...
ATCTTCATGAATCGGCTCCTCTGGGTCGGGGCGCGGCACTGGCGGGTCTGAGGTCGAGCACGCCGAGAATCCAGGTGTAGTCGAAGGCCAGCTCGCGGAGCGCATCGTAGCGCCTGGACGAGCCGCCGTGGCCGGCCGCCATGTTGATCTTGAACAGCAGCGGGTTCGCATCGGTCTTGGTGGCGCGCAACCGCGCCACCCATTTCGCCGGCTCGAAGTATTGCACCTGCGAATCGTTCAGGCTGGTGGTGACGTAGAGGGCCGGGTACTTCCGGGGGCGCACGTTGTCGTACGGCGAGTACGACAGGATGTAGTCGTAGTACTGCTTCTCCTTCGGGTTCCCCCACTCATCGAACTCGTTCGAAGTGAGCGGAATCGTCTCGTCGAGCATCGTCGTGACCGCGTCGACGAACGGGACATGCGCGACGATGGCGCGGTACTTCTCGCCCCCCATGTTGGCGACGGCGCCCATCAGCAGGCCGCCGGCGCTGCCTCCCATGGCGAACACCTTGTCCGCGGCGCAGTATTTCTGTTTCACCAGGAAGTCGGTCACGTCGATGAAATCGGTGAAGCTGTTCTTCTTGTTCAGCAGATGACCGGCGTCGTACCAGGCCCGCCCCATCTCCTGGCCGCCCCGGATGTGGGCCAGGGCATAGACGAAACCGCGGTCCAGGAGCGAGACCGAGGCGCTGTCGAACTCCGGATCGGAGGAGGCGCCGTACGCCCCGTAGGCGGTCTGGTACATCGGCGCCGTGCCGTCGCGCTTGAGCCCCTTGCGGTAGGCGAGCGAGACCGGGACCCTGGTCCCGTCGCGGGCCGTGGCCCACACGCGCTCGGTGGCGTAGCGCTCCGGGTCGAACCCGCCGAGGACCGGCTGGCGCTTCAGCAGGCGCCGCGCCCCGGTGCGCATGTTCAGCTCGAAGATGCTGTCGGGCGTGATGAGCGAGGCATGCCTGTAGCGCAGCAGGTCCGTGCCCTGCTCCGGATTGACCGACAGCTCCTCGGCGTACGCCGCCTCGTCGGAGCGGATGAAGGTCGACTGCTCGAGATTCGACCAGGGGAGCACGCGCAGGCGCAGGAGCCCCTCGCTGCGCTCGTTGATCACCAGGTAGTCGCGGAACAGGGCCGCGCCCTCGATGAAGACCTTGGGATCGTAAGGCAGGAGCTCCTTCCAGCCCCCGGTGCCGCCCTCGGCTCCGTCTGCGACGGTCATCATGCGGTAGTTGGGGGCGTCCAGGTTGGTGCGGACGATCCAGCGGCCGTCGATGTGGTCGGCGTCGTAGAGATGATCGCGCCGGCGCTTCGCCAGCATCTTCGGGGCGGCGCCGGGATCGGCTGCGTCGATCATCATCGTCTCGGTCGCGACGGTGCTCCGCAGGCGGATCACGATGAAGCGCTCGTCCCCCGACTTGTCGATCCCCAGGTAGAAGCTGTGGTCCGCCTCCTCGTAGACGATCGGATCGACCTTCGGATCGGTCCCCAGCACGTGCCTCTTCACGCGCGTGGACAGAAGCGTCACCGGATCGTTCTCGACGTAGAACAGCGTCCGGTTGTCGCTCGCCCAGACGGCGCCGTTGCCGAGGCCGCCGATCCGGTCGGGGAGGTCCCGCCCGGTGGCGATCTCGCGGACGCGCAGCGTGAACTGGCGCCGCCCGGCGACGTCCTCGACGAACGCCAGCAGGTCCTGCTTCGGGCTGACGGCCCGCCGGCCCACGACGTAGAACGAGCGTCCCTGGGCCTCGCGGTTGGCGTCGACGAGGATCTCCTCCTTCTCCGAGCCGAGCGGATGGCGGGCGTGGACCGGGCGTTCCTTGCCGGTCTCGAAGCGGGTGTAGTAGACGTAGTCCTTGTACTTGTACGGGACGGTGCTGTCGTCCTGCTTCAGGCGCCCGATCATCTCCTTCGACAGCTTGCCGACGAGGGAGTGGTAGGGGGCGCTCTGCGCCTCGTAGTACGCGTTCTCGGCCTTGAGATAGTCGAGGACCTCCGGCTTCGTGCGCGTGTCGTCGCGCAGCCAGTAGTACGGGTCGTCGCGCGTGCCGTTCGGGGACACGACGGCGTGCGGCTTGCGCTCGGCGACCGGCGCCTGGACCGCCGCAACAGGGGGAGTGTCACGCGTGAGAGCCGGTGCCGCAAAAGCGAGGGCGGTCAGTAGAACGACGATCCACAGCCGTGGTTTCACGGGGCGTCTCCTGAAGACCATGAAGGACGGTCCGGGCTCCGGATTATAGCCCCAGGCTGCGCCGGCGCGCGCCGCGCCGGCGTCCCTGCAGGGCGGCGGCCGGGCCGATCAGGAAGTAGATCCATCCGGCCAGGCCGATCCGCGCCGGCGGCAGGGTCGCGGCGAGGACGATCGACAGGGCGGACACGCCGACGAAGATCCCCGAGTGCTGGATGCTGGAGACCGTATCGAAGGTTTCGACGGCGTCCAGCCCGAGCGCCGCGCGCCGGCGCCAGGCGTGCAGGTACATCAGCACGAACACCAGGAACACCCCCAGGAAGCCCGCCGAGTAGACGAGCATCAGCGATCGCGCCTGCATGGCCTCGATGGCCGGCATGGCGTGGGGCCCGGTTGCCCCCCATCCAAGCATCTGCTGGAACAGGCTCGTGAACAGGAATTTCAGCGGATAGGTGTAGAAGAGCACCAGGAACAGGAGGGCCCCGGTGAGCGTGACCGTCCAGGTATCCTGGAGCCCGTAGCGCCGGAAGTAGACGTAGTGCTTGTGCCAGATCAGGAACAGCAGGGTGAAGCAGGCGCCGAACGCCGGGAACCCGCTCATCACCCCGAGCAAATCGTCGAAGGTGCGCGGCACCTCGAGCGACACGACCAGGAGGGTGACGGCGAAGGCGAACACCGCGTCGCTCAGCCCCTCGAGGCGGGTCACCTCCGATCCGCGCCAGCGGAATCCCGGCTCGTGGCCGTACCCGCCGTCGATCCCCTTCTGCCTGAGCGTCCGCATGTGAGAGCGCCTCCCCCGGTTCCTCCCGCCTTCGGTCGATTATACGGAGAACCCTGGTGGTACAATCGCCGCAACGGAAATCCCCCAAAGCCTAGGGAGGTGCGCGATGAGGAGACATGGGCTCGTCCATCTGGCCGTGGCCTGCGCGGCGGTCGTGGCGCTCCTGGTGAACGGGGGATTCCGGCTCGGCCGGATCGATGCCGCGACCAACTGGGACACCGTGGTCACACCGGTCGCCCCGAGGTACTTGAGCCTGAGGACCGGCCCGCCCTTCGCGGACGGGAACGGGCTGGCCACGGTGGCGCCGGCCGGCCTCGTGCCGACGCCCTCCACGTCGAGCGACTTCGGCGACTGGGAGGCGAGGTACAACTACTACCCCGCGACCCGGCTGCTCCCCTGCGACGGGGGAACCTTCAACTCCGCCGCCGGCTGCGACGGAGTGAACCCTCAGGGCCACGACCTGAGCACGCTCACCGCCTGGCAGGCCCGCTTCGGGTTCCCGCCGCGCCAGTCGGGAGAGAGCCTGGCCGACTACCGCAAGCGCAACCGAATCGCGATCTACTACAACGAGAACGAGCTGGGCCTGGGACGCGAGCTGGGCTGCTCCACGTTCACCGATTACGACAACCAGGGCAAGCCTATCGCCACGCCGGGGCTGGCCTGCTTCGTCACCAACTACGGGGAAGCGATCAACGACCGCAAGGGCGCTCTCGAGGACGCCGTCGAGGGGAGGCGCGTCCGGAACACCCTGGTCATCAGCTACCAGCCGTCGCTGCCGTCGGGGTACGGGGTCAATTTCGGCGCGTATGACGGACAGGGACGGACGGCGGACACCGCCACGCTGGACTACATGGGAGAAAGGCCGCTGCCGGGAATCTGCATGAACTGCCATGGCGGCACCTACGACGCGTCGAAGCACCTGGTGCAGGGCGCGCGATTCCTCCCCGTGAACGTCCTCGAGGTCAAGTACCCTGACGCCGTCCCCTACACCAAGGCGGATCAGAACGAGACCTTCCGCTCGGGCCACGATCTCATCTATCGGACGGACGGCACGGCGGGCGGCGGCGTCCTGCTGACCCCGGCGCAGCGGGAGTGGCTGCGCGCCCTCTACGGCGTCAGGGATCCCGGTGCGGCTACGATCCCGCCCGGCTCCCCGGCGGGCCCCGCCGGGATTCCGTCCGGGTGGGTCAGGGCCGGGGACATCTATCGCTACGTGATCAGCCCGTACTGCGCGGGCTGTCACAACGCCCTGTCCGAGACGAACAATCCGGTCGCGAGCTGGAAAGGCTTCAAGATGAAGTGGGACTCCCAGAAAGCGACGATCGACAACTTCTCCATGCCGCACTCCCAGGCCACCCTGGCAAAGTTCTGGGGCGCCCACCTGACCGACGACGGGAGCGCAGGAGGGCGGGCGGTCCTGGTGGCCAAGGACGGATCGGCATGGAAGTCCGCGAGAAATTTCCTGGTCTCCTCGATGGAGCACGGCCCCGAGTTGAACCCGGCGTACCCCGGCCCCGGCTGCACGGACCACGCGCAGTGCGGCGACGTCACCGACAGCGGCAGGATGTGCGTGAACGGATCGTGCCAGGACGGGTGCGGGGACGAGGTCGGCTGTCCCGGGAGCACGGGACGGGCGGAGCTGAACGTGCAGGAATGCCGGCGCACCTCGAGCGGGACCGGCCTCTGCGTCTCGTGCGGCCGCATCGGGCAGCCCCCCTGCGCCGGCGGCGTGTGCAACGAGGGCACCAACGTCAACGGCGTGTGCCTCTAAGAGCGGCCGCCCTCCGTTTGCGGGCCCACAGTCTTTCGGATAGAGTCGCGCGACCATGCCGACCTTCGTGGACACGTGGCTCATCCCGGTCATCTCGATCTTCTTCATCGTGGATCCGCTGGCGGCCATCCCGTCGTTCCTCACGATGACGGCGGGCGATCCTCCGGAGAAGAGGCGCGCCATGGCGCTGAAGGCGTCGGTCGCCTCCACCCTCATCCTGATCGTCTTCGCCACCGCCGGAGGACTCATCCTCCGGCTCTTCGGGGTGACCCTTCCCGCGTTCCGGATCGCCGGCGGCATCGTGCTGGGGCTGTCGTCGCTGGAGATGCTGAGGGCCGAGAGGCCCAGCCGCGAGACGAGCGAGGAAATCCGCGAAGGGATCGAGAAGATGGACATCTCGATCACCCCCCTGGCGATCCCCCTGCTCGCCGGGCCCGGCGCGATCTCGACCGTCATGGTGCTGATGCGGCCGACCTCCTCCTGGGGGTCCGCCATCCCGGTCTACGCTGCGATCGTCCTCACCGGCATCGCGACATTCATCCTGCTGACGTACTCGTCGGTCCTCCAGCGGGTGCTCGGGAAGACCGGCATCCACGTCCTCAGCCGGCTCATGGGGCTCGTGCTGGCGACGATGGCGGTGCAGTTCGTCCTGGACGGGCTCCGCGAGGGCGGGTACGTGACGCGGCCGCCGGCGGGCGGCATGTGAGCATCCTGGGTCTCTACCTGACCTCGGTCCTCATCTGGGGGTCCACCTGGCTGGCGATCACGTTCCAGTTCGGGACGGTCCCTCCGGCCGTGTCGGTGGTGTACCGGTTCGCGCTGGCGGGCCTCATCCTCCTCGCCTGGTCTCTCCTGAAGGGGCTCCGCCTCCGCTTCTCGCGGGAGGAGCATCTCTGGATGGCCCTGCAGGGGGTCCTGCTCTTCGGCATCAACTACATGTGCGTCTATTTCGCCGAGTCCGAGATCACCTCGGGGCTCGTGGCGGTCGCCTTCTCGCTCCTGGTCGTCCTGAACATCATCGGCACCCGGCTGTTCTTCGGCACGCCGCTGAGGCTTTCGACGATGCTGGGCGCCGTCCTGGGGATCGGCGGCATCGTGCTGGTCTTCCTGCCGGAGTTCAGCCGCGGCACCACCGGCAAGGGGGATCCCACGCTCGGCATCGCCTTCGCGCTCGGCGGCGCGGTCACCGCCTCGCTGGGAAACATCGTGGCGTCGAGGAACCACGGCCGCGGGCTGCCGGTGGTCCAGATGAACACCTTAGGGATGCTCTACGGCGCCCTGTTCGTGGCCGTGTTCGCGCTCGTCACGCGGCAGCCCTTCGTGTTCGACTGGTCCGCGCGCTACCTGATTTCCCTGGCCTACCTCGCGGTGTTCGGCTCCATCCTGGCGTTCGGGGCCTTCCTCGTGCTGCTCGGCCGGATCGGGGCGGATCGCGCCGGCTACATCACCGTGGCCATCCCGATCGTGGCGCTCTTCCTGTCCGCCTGCTTCGAAGGGCTGCGCTGGCACCCCTCGCTGGTCCTGGGAATCCTTCTCTGCGTGGCGGGAAACGTCGCGGTGCTCTGGGGAAAACGACTCTCCCAGATGTGACGGACGCCTGTCCCCCCGAGGGGACGGGCGGCGCCTCGATTTTCCCGTGACACGGACCGCTCCGACCCTCCCGCAACTGCTCCGATCACGAAGGTTACGGCCGCGGTGAGCCGTCTGGCATCGTGCTTGCTGTAACGACCCTGCGAGCCCGACTCGAGTGTGTCGAAAGGAGGGTTCAATGAACGGTCGTCTGAGAGGCTTGTTCGCGGCAGTGGCCTTGACCGGAATGCTGGCCTGGGGCTGCGCGGGGAAGCAGTCGAACGAGACCTCGCGCACCGCGGGCGACGCGATCCAGGACGCGACGATCACCGCGTCGGTGAAGATCGCGCTGGCATTGAAGCCCGGCGTCGCGGCGACGGAGATCAACGTCGACACGGACCGGTGCGTCGTGACGTTGCGTGGTGAAGTCGGCACCGAGGCGGAGCGCCAGCTCGCCGCCAAGGTCGCCGAGGACATCGAGAACGTCACGGACGTCGTGAATGAATTGAGGGTTCGAGGCTGAACCAGACGCCTCCAAAGGAGGGAAGCATGAAACGGATTCACAGGCGTTCGATGGCACGAGTCCTTCTGCTCGCCTGCGCGTGCGTCGTCGCCGGCTCCCTGTCGATCTCGCCGAGCCTGGCGAGACCCGACTTCGGGGTCCGGGGCGGCGCGTACACCGACGCGGAGGAGCCGTTCCTCGGAGCCGAGGCGCTGTTCGGGCTCGGGAGCACGAAGCACTGGTTCGGCAACCCGAACATCGAGCACGCCTTCATCGAGAATGGGGACCTGACGGCCTTCAGTCTCGATTTTCACTACGACTTTCCCACCGGCCAGCCGTACACGATCTGGGCTGGCGCCGGTCCGACGGTGATCTTCAACGACCGGAACGTGGCCGGGATCGACTATCAGACCGACGCGGGCGTGAACGTGGTGTTCGGCGTCGGCTCGACGAAGGGTGACGTCCGGCCGTACGGCCAGATGAAGGTCGTCGTCGCCGACGACACCCAGGCGGTGCTCGGGGCCGGCATCCGGTTCTGAGCCGGCGGTTTCATCGCGCACGCCGGGACCCGCGCCCGGCGTGCGCTTTCTTTGCCTGCGCGGGTGTCCTGCCTTCCCCGGTGAGGTGCCATGCGCGATTCGATTGCTACGGCCGAGAGCGGCCCGGTCCGGCTCGATGCCACGTCGCAGGTCCAGGGGCCCGTCCCGTGGTGGCACTCCGGGCCGGGCCGCGCCGCGCTGGCGGCGCTGCTGCTGTTCACCCTCGGCTACGCGCTGAGGATGGCGCGGCCCCTCCTCCTGCCTCTGGTGGTGGCATGCCTGCTCAGCGTCGTCTTGATCCCGATCGTGCGACGGCTCCACGCGTGGCACCTGCCCTGCCCCCTGGCCGCGGCGATCGTGGTCCTGGCGTTCACGGGGGCGACAGGCCTGGGGGTGTATTCGATCGCCGATCCCGCCACCGCCTGGATCGAGCGCGCCCCGGAAACGATGCGCGAGATCGAGAGAAAGGTGCGGACGGTGAAGGCGTCGATGCTCGAGGCACGGCAGGCGGCCGACAAGGTCGAAGAGATCACCCGCGTGGATGGCGACGCGCCGCCGACCGAGGTGACGGTCAAGGAGCCCTCCCTGGCAACGCGCGTGGTGTCCACGACGCAGGCGGCCCTGCTGCACGCCGTGGAAGTCATCGTCCTGCTCTACTTCCTTCTCGCGTTCGGCGACTCCACGCTGCGCAAGCTGGTGAAGATCTCGCCCCGCCTGCGCGCCAAGATCCAGGTCGTCAAGATCTCCACGGAGATCGAGGAGGAGGTCTCCAGGTACCTCCTCACGGTCGCCTGCATCAACGCGGGGCTGGGGGCCGCGACCGCCCTCGCCATGTCGGTCCTCGGCATGCCCAATCCGGTGCTGTGGGGCGTCGTGGCGGCCGTGCTGAACTTCGTCCCTTACCTGGGGAGCGCGGTGACCCTGGTCGTCCTGACCCTGGTGGCCATCCTGACCTTCGATACGCTGCCGCGGGCGCTCCTGGTCCCGGCCGCGTTCCTGGTCCTCGCCACCCTGGAAGGCCAGTTCGTCAACCCGATCATCGTGGGTCGCAAGATGTCCCTGAGCCCCCTGGCCATCGTGATCGCGCTGATGGCGGGGGCGTGGATCTGGGGCCCGGTGGGCCTGCTCATCGCGGTGCCGGTGCTGGCGATGGCGAAGATCTACTGCGCACACCAGGATGAGCTGGCGCCGGTCGCGGAACTGCTGGGGGGCGAGTGAGCGGGCGCCCGGGCCCTATTTCCATCCGAAGCCGATCAGGGCGCCGATCTGGAAGTAGTCGGCATCGCCTTCGACGTCGAACAGGGTGATGTCGGTTCCCTGGACGAACCGGCCCTGCAGTCCCAGGTTGAACGCCTCTCCCAGGCGCCAGAAGATCCCGCCCTCGAGATAGGCGCCGGTCGAGCTGTCATCGTCGTCGGCCTGGCCGAGCACCGATTCGACGTCCGCCTCGGCGTCCACGAAGGTCACGCCGCCGCCGAGGAACGGCCGGGCGTTCTTCACCGTCCAGACCTTGTGGACCCCGAGGCTCATCTCGCTGACCTCGGAATCCAGATCCACCGGGCCGAGGACCGGGAAGTTGGCCAGCTGTCCCTCGTCGCTCGAGCTGTAGTAGCTGACCGCCATGTGGAGGGGCCATGTCCTGGCCCCGAAATCGGCCGTCACGCCGAACACGTCCTGGTCCTCGGTCGGCTCCCAGGAATCCTCGTCGTCCATCGCGCGGGAGCCGAAGCCGAAGTTGACGTCGCCGTCCGCGTAAGCGCACGGCGATGAGATCAGAATCGCGAAGCCAAGAACGACGACAGACGCGAGCACGTGTCGCATCGAACGACCTCCTTGGAGAATCGTGCCGGAGCGGCCCGGGAGTCCCCGGGCCGCCCCCAGGATTCAGGCGCGGGATTAGGAGTCGGATTTTTCGGACTTCTTGAACGGCTGCGTCAGGACCGTCTTGACGCCGGAAATCGTTCCGGTCAGGGCCTGGCGCACCTTCTCCCCGGCCTCCGACCCGACTTCTCCGGCGCCCTTCAGGGCCCCCGTCGCCGCGGCGGTGGCCGCCTCGGTGGCGTCCAGGCCGAGCTCCTTGGCCCCCTGGATGGCCCCGGCGACCAGTCCCTTCGCCGCGGTGCCCAGGTCGCCGGACATGCGAGCGGTCGTCTTGATCACCGACTCGGCCGTCTGGCCGATCGTCTCGAGATTTGCGACGCCGGCCTCCTTGGATCCTCGCAGGACTCCCAGGACGATCCCCTTCGCGGCCGCGCCCAGATCGCCGCCCACTTCCATGACGGCCTCGACGGCGCCCTGGACCACCTCGGACGTCGTATGCATCAGCGACGTCGCGACGCCCCCGATGCCTTCGATCGTTTTCGCCACGGTCTTGCTGATCGTGTCGACCACCGCGCCCGTCACGTCCCCGGCCCCTTCGATGGCGTGCACGATGCCGTTTTTCAACGTTTCGATCGCCCCGACATCCTGTCGTTTCATCGTTTCCGTTTCCCGTTCCATCGCGCACCTCCTGTCCTTGATCCCGGACAGGGGCCTGTTCCTTCGTCCATTCCCGAGTGCGACAGGCCCCGTTCGCCGCAGAAATCGACGATTCAGAGGACTTCCCGAGCTCTGCGACGTGGACGGTGCCTAAGTATGCAAGAGCGATGCCTATATCGACTCCCCGGCTTTCAGCGCCTCGGGCTACAATCCCCGCCAGTCACGGGCGCGCGGCACGCCCGGATCGAACAGGCCCTGCCGCCACGGAGGCACCATGCGCTACATCATCGCGTTCAGCATCGCCTGCGTCGTCTTCGGGGCGGCGTACGCCGCCTCGGCGGCCACCGCTCCTCCTTCCGACAAGACGGCGGCCCCGCAAGTCGCGGAGTTCCTGGTCAAGAATTCGCCGGCCGGAGACACGGCTCTCGCGAAGCTGAAGACCCTGGTGGGCGAGTGGACCGGCACGACCAAGGAGGGCAAGTCGGTCAAGGTCACGTACCGGTCGATCTCCAACGGCACTTGCGTCGAGGAGTCGATCCACTCCGCCGACGCGATGGACATGGTGTCGGTCTACTGCCCCGATCGCGACGGGGTCATGATGACCCACTACTGCGCGAGCAACAACCAGCCGCGGATGCGCACCAGGGACTCGGGCGACGGTGGGCGCATGGTGTTCACCTTCGTGGATGTCACCAACCTGTCCGATCCCAAGGCCGGCCACATGAAGAACCTGGTCATGGTGTTCGACGGGAAGGATCGGCTGAGCCAGGAATGGACCTGGTCCGCCGGCGGCAAGGACGCCACGGAGATCTTCCAGTACCAGCGCGCCGCGTCCTGAGCCGAGGCGCTCGGGGCGGCTCAGGGCCGGTGCTTCACGGCGACTCGCCCGTGCGGCGGACCTCGAAAGGATACCGGTAGGAACGACCCTCGGCATCGCGCGCCTCGATGCGAAGGATCAGTTCGTAGGAGCCCGGGTGATCGAGCGCGAGCGCCGGGAACGTGATCGTGCCCCGGCCCATCGCATCCAGCGGGCCCAATGGCGCCTCGGGACACACCACAACGCCGGCGGAGGCAATGCTCGCGAGATATCGTGCTCGAGGATGGACCGGCGGGAGGAGCGTGACCCGGAGCGCTTGCGATGAACGGAGAATATCGACCTGCGGGAGCCCCTGAGCGTTCCGCGGCACGCCGGCTCCCAGGTCGAGATGCGCCACGCGGGCGTCGTCGAGAGGGGGCAGCCCGACGCCGGTTCCACGGCTTTGCAGCACGTAGAGGCCGACCGAAACCGCCGCCAGCGAGGCGGCGACCCACAGGAAGCGCCGTGCCGTCCATCTCCGCGGCCCGGCGGACGCCGGATCGATCCCGTGACGTTCCAGCGCCGCGGCTATCTGGGACAGCTCCGAGATCTCGAGGGCGCATCGGCTGCAGGTCTCAAGGTGGGACCGGACCGTGGCGATGTCGGCGGGCTCGAGGCTGCCATTCACGTAGAAATCGAAAAGCTGCCGTGAGGGGTCGTCGCACTCACGGCCTACCCCGGACGGAAATTCTTCGTTCATGCGTCCTCGTGGTTGAGGAGTCGTCTCCGCAAGCTCAGCAGGTGCTTGCGACAGCGGAACACGCGCGCTTTGACGGTGCCTTCGGCAATCCGGAGTTTCTTCGCCACCTCGGCGTAGGAAAGGTGTCGCACGTGCACGAGCGCCAGGAGCTCGCGCTCGTCGCGGGACAGTCTCGCCAGAATTTTTTGGAGAAGATCGCGCGACAGCAGGCCGTCCATTCCGCCCGTGATCGTGGTTTCACGCGGAGAATGGTCGGCTCTCTTGAACTCGACAGCGCGCTGAACGCCGCTCCTGCGCCAGTGATCGATCGCTGTGTTCTTGGCGATCCGATGAACGTAAGTGCGCAACTCCGAGTCGCCATGGAAGCGTCCGTCCCGCAGGTTCGTGAGAACCCGGATGCGGACCTCCTGACGGAGGTCGTCCCAATCCCCTCGTTGTCCGCTGAAATCGACCCTCAAGACAACGTCGATCCAACCATCGATAACCCGGATCGAGCCGGGAGCCCCGGCGAGGAATCCGGAGATCACCTCGCGGTCATCGTGCGACGGCCTCTGGGATTCCTGCGAAGAGTCTCGGAAAAGCTCGTCCATGGTGAATGAGTCGAAAGATATGCCGAGACGCTCCCTCGGGCAACAACGGAATCATGCTGGCTGCTGTATGACCGCTGCTTTGTCCTCATGGTGGAACGCATGGAGATCTGCACGTGACGACCATTCTCCCGGTTGTTAGTCGCACCCCAGCGGGTGGAGGTTGCAGCCTTTTTATCTCCAGTCACCGGCCGCAACGAAGGCCCCCCAGGAGAAGGGGTGGGTGCTCACTCCCGCCTCGCGGCGCGCGGCGAGGAGCGCAAGCGAGGCTTCCCGGACGGCCTCGATCGTCGTGCGGCCGCCGAGACGGCTGGCGTACAGCTGACGTGCCCAGTCGCGCGTCATGTTGTCGTCCACATCCCACAGGCTCATCAGGACCGTGCGTGCACCTGCAACCTGGAACGTGCGCCGCAGGCCGAGCACTCCTTCCCCGGTCTGCGACGGGCCGAGTCCGGTGCCGCACGCCGAAAGAAGCGCCCATTCCACCCCGCGCAAGTCGAGGGAGGAGATCTCCTCAGCAGTGAGGATGCCGTCGTCCTTCTGCCCGCCGGCCGCGAGCGTCTCGCGCCGGTTGGCACCGGCGAACGCCAGCCCGGAGAGCAGAAGGGGATTCTCCAGCGTGGTGGCTCCGCGTGTCTCCTGGCCCGCGGGCACGATCCAGAGATCGTTGGCGCGGTCGAGGGCCGAGTCGCAGCGGTCCTGGGCGAAAAAGCCGTGCGTGGCGAGGTGGAGGATCCGCTTTCCCGCGACGGAGCGCTTGAAGGCTTCCTCGCTCGCCTCGGCGCCGGTCAGGCGGATGACCGGTTCGGTCCGGCCGCGACTGGATCGGTATCGGGTCTGCCAGATCGTGCTGATTTCGTCGGTCTCCGCCGCCGACCCGGGGAGGGGACCGAACTTGATGGATCGGAACTCCCCGCAAGCCGAGCGCATGCCCCGATAGGATGCCGCCGGAGATGTCTCCGCGGCGCGCGGCGCATCGATTCCAGTCGACGCAATCCGTGAGGCCGCCCCCTCGAAATCGGGCGCGCCGACGAGCAGCAATCCGTGGCCCGGTGGGCGCCTGGCGACCTGAGCGGCCGCATCGCGCTCGGCCGACAGGGTGTGGATCCGGATCGGGGACTCGGCCAGGTAGCGGCCGTCCGCGAGGGGAAGCGTCGCGAAATTCACCAGGGAAAGGGCGCCATCCGGCACCAGGAACACTCGCGCCGCGCCGCGCAGGCCCGTCGCGAGAGGGTCCCATACGGCGCGTCGGAGGGCCTCGGCCGCCGCGCGGTACCGAGCGTCGTCCTCCGGTTCGTCCGGGGGGGACGCGACCTCCTGCCTCCAGCGGCGGATGAGGTCCTCGAGTGCCGCCGCCGGCCCGAGCGGGACCACCGTCGGCCGGGAGTTCGTCGTGCCCTGGATCAAAGCGAGGTAGGCCGCGGCGGAGCCGGCGTTCAGGTCATGGTACCGGACGAAAGATACCAGGGTGGATCGCGGAGGCAGGGAGTCCAGCACCTCCCGCAGGCCGACGGTCCGCTGCGCCAGTTCACTGCGAAACGAGGCGCTCCGGTCTGCGAGGGCGGACTCCGCACGCTCCTTCGCTTCGACCAGGGCACGCAAGGCCTGCAGGTAATCGTCTCGGTCGTAGGAGGCGGCCTCCGCGCTCACGAAACGTGCCAGGCGTGATCGTGCGTCCGCGAGCGAATTCAACAGCGTGGCCAATCCGGGCGATTCGTGCTCGAGCGCCGTACGATGCCGTGAGGCCATTTCGTCCAGGACCAGCGCGCGCGACCGCACGACAGCGTCCCAGAGCCGCGTCACCGCGCCGGGCGCTGCCACCGCGCCGCGGG
>Ga0134121_10003188_pt1 | contig 13788 bp, 6 predicted proteins | sample KB301_FD_96463 | JGI IMG/M metagenome (GOLD analysis project Ga0134121, IMG submission 96463) | Terrestrial soil microbial communities without Nitrogen fertilizer from Kellogg Biological Station, Michigan, USA - KB3-0-1 | ecosystem: Environmental > Terrestrial > Soil > Unclassified ...
ACCACAGAGACACAGAGAACACAGAGGTTGCACAGAGAAATCTCAATTAGTGTCGTTCTAATCCCAATATGCTGAGAAAGAAACTCGATAACACGGTCTGCAATCCGAGCGCGATCAGAGTCACTGCCGGGATCACGAGGCGCAAGGTTCGCGACGGATCGAGTGGTCCAAACGACGTCGAGCTCCAGAGATCGAGGGCGTAGATCGACAAACCGATTCCGGCTACGAACAGCAGCGCGCCCGCGAGTATTCCGGTTTCGAGCTTGATGTAACGAAACAACGTCTTCAGTCTCGGATCTTCCGGCAGCAGTCCTTCAGTGATCGCAAAGACCTTCGTGAAGATCGCAAAGATCACGGTCTGGTAACCGATGACGATCGCGATCGCGGCGTACAGAAACGTGTGCACGTCGAGCGTGATGCCGTCGACCACGCGCGGCCCGACGAGCAGCCATCCACTCACCACCGCGCCAATGATCATCAGCAACAAACCCGGATACAGAAACAACCAGCGCGGGCTGTAAAGCAGCAGGAACCGCAGGTGACGCCAGCCGTCGCGCCAGCTTCGCAAGTGCGGCGGCCGGTTGCGCCCGTCGACCGAGAGCGTCGTCGGCACTTCCGTGATCCGCAATCCGTGCAAAGACGCTTTCACCACCGTTTCACTCGCGAACTCCATCCCCGTCGTCCGCAAGTCGAGACGCTGGATCGCAGCCTTATTGAAACCTCGCAGCCCGCAGTGAAAATCGCCGCACGGGCTCCGGAAGAAAAGCCGCCCGATGCCGGTCAACACGGGATTCCCGAGATACTTGTGTAGCGGAGGCATGGCATTCGGCGCGATGCCGCCTTTGAAACGGTTTCCCATGACGAGGTCGTAGCCGGCGCGCAGCTTTTCGAGGAACGGCCCGAGGTTCGTGAAGTCGTAACTGTCGTCGGCGTCGCCCATGATGACGTACTTGCCGCGGGCTGCCTTGATGCCGCCGAGCAGCGCGCTGCCATAACCTTTTTCGGCCACATGAACCACTCGCGCGCCTAAAGAAGCAGCAATTTCGGGTGAGCCGTCGGTGCTGCCGTTGTCAGCGATGACGACCTCGCCGTTGACGCCCAGGTCCTCGATCGACTTTTGCGCCTTTTTAATGCATATTTCGAGGGTTTCGGCTTCGTTGAGACACGGCATCAGGATCGACAGCTCGGTCCGGTTGCCGTCGCTCAGGCGCTCGGATGGGGCAGTTTGGACTTCCGTAAACATATGTTTGCTGATCTATCCACAGATTACACAGATTATTAGAATCTGTGTAATCTGTGGATAGATCGATTCAATTGACGCCTTTCGCACAGATCGCTATACTCCCGATTTAGTAGCGCGCGAGGCGCTTGCGGAGAGACCCCAATCCGACCCCACCGACAATCTTATTGGGAATCTAGGAGAAACAATGAAGATCGGTTTTAGCCTTTTATTTATCGCGCTTCTGAGCGCCGCTGCTGTTCCTGTTCTGGCCCAGACGCCTCCCACGCTCAGAATCGTTACCGAAACACCTGGACTGCCTTCCGAGCTTTTTTACGGCAATATCAAGGTCAAACCCGTGCGCCTGAGGCCGGGAACGAATCAAGTCATCACGATTGACGACATCGATTTCTTTGTTCAGCAGCAATATATCGACTTTCTGGGCCGCATGCCAGATGCCGGTGGTTTTGCCAATTGGAACGCCACGCTAAATGGCTGCCCGAATGGCGGTTTTGGCGAGAATCTCAATCCGGACTGCGATCGCGTCCACGTGTCAGCCGGCTTTTACCAGTCGGTTGAGTTTCAGGGCCGCGGCTACTTCGCGTATCGCTTCTACGATGCGGCACTGGGACGGCGTCCGCTGTACACGGAATTCATCCCGGACATGCAGAAGGTCGGCGGCGCGCAATCTCCGCAACAGGAAGAAGCCAGCAAAGTACAGTACATCAACGATTTCGTGCTGAAGCCGGAATTCAAGACCATTTACGACGGCACCACCAATCAGGGATACGTCGATAAACTGCAGCAGACGGCCGGCGTCACGGTCCCGAATGCAGCCAACCTCGTGGCGGCGCTGAATGGCGGAACGCAAACGCGTGCCCAGGTGTTGAGAACCTTCATCGAGACTGCGGAGGTCTTCAACAAGTTCTTCAACCGTGGTTTCGTGACGATGCAGTACTTCGGTTACCTGCGACGCGACCCGGACACGATTGGTTTCCAGAACTGGGTCAACACGCTGAATGCGGATCCGAACAACTTCCGGCACATGATTTTCGGTTTCATCTTCTCGGAAGAGTACCGAAACCGGTTCTAGCCGCAAAAAGGCACAAAAAGCACAAAAGAGAAATTGAAAGGGCGGCCTGCGTGGCCGCCCTTTTGTTATGGAGTCAGCACTTCGCGATAGACCTCGAGGGTTTGCCGGGCGGTTTGTTTCCAGGAGAATTTCTTGACGTGAGCGCTGCCGAGGTCGGCGTAGTGTTCGCGGGTGTTTTTGTCGCTGAGAAATTCCGTCATGGCACGCGCGATGTCGTCGATGTCGTTCGGGTCTACGAGGCGGGCGACGCTGCCGACAGTTTCCATTAATGCCGGCGTCCGGCTGGTAATCACTGGCGCGCCACAGGCCATCGCTTCGAGCGGCGGCAGGCCGAATCCTTCGTACAGCGACGGGTAGATAAAGGCCGTGCAACTCGAGTAAAGCGCGCACAGGTCCTCATCCTGAAGATAGCCTGTCAAGCAGATGCGGTGAGCCACGCCTTTCTCGTTTATGAACGAGTTGAAATCATCCATCATCCAGCCTTTTCCGCCCGCAATCACGAGCTTCGGCGAGAGCGACGTGTTGCGCAACATTTGATCGAACGCTTCGATCAGGCGGCGCAGGTTCTTGCGCGGTTCGATAGTGCCGACGAAGAGTATGAAATCTCCTTCGATTCCGAGACGGCGGAGGAGTTCAGGGTCTTCCCTTCTTTTGAAGACTGGTCTGGGCGCCTCCGGTGTCACCGCGACTTTGTCAGGCTGGATTCCAAACGCTTCGCACAACTCCTTCTTTATGCTGTTGCTGGGCGTGATGATTTTGGAAGCTCGCTTTGCCATCCACGGCAGACGCCAGCGCGAGCGTCCGATGAGTTCCTCACGGTGAACTCCGGAAAGCAGCATTGATAAGTCGTGAATCGTGAGGACGGTCGGGCGTCGCGACCAGAAAGGGATCTCGTAGTTTGTGCCGTGGAAGAGGTCGTAGGAGTTTCGGAGCAGGTGCAGCGGCAGGCCAAGGCTCCACCAGCGCCTTTTCAGGAAGCCGCCCGGTGAAATGAACGTGAACGAATCAGACGGCGCCACAACAGCCAGATTACGCGCCAGTTCCGCCGTGTAATGCCCGACGCCCGTCAAAGGCGAGGCCAGCGGCATACCGTCAAGTGCGATATTCATCAGAAAAGGGACCACAAAAGGCACAAGCACAAAGACAAAAGCACAAAAAAGACTTTGTGCCTTTTGTATTTTTTGTGCCTTTTGTGATCTACGGGCCGAACCTTTGGCGATACTCCGTTGAGAAGAGGAAGCCAAATATCATATGGCGGAAATTGCTCGGATCGGCATTCAACGTGTCGAGCCAGTTCTGGAATCCGACCGCGTCCGGATCGCGCCGCAGGTAGCCAAAATACTGCATCGCGACGAACGCCCGGTTGAAGAACTTATCCCCGACCGCCGGGCTCTCGACGATGTTGCGCAACACCGCGCCGCGCGTCATCGTTCCGCCGTTGAGCGCGTCGATCAACGCCTGCTTGTTGGAAACAACAACTTCCGCATTCACCTCGAGCAAGTTCACATACTCCGCGTTAGTCTTACTGTCGTAAAGCGCTTTAAACGCCGGTCGTTGCGTCCATGCTTCGGTGTACGCCGCCTTGCTCAACACTTCCGATTCCGGCGACTGCGGTCCACCAACGATCGCCATGTCAGGCACAAACTCCGCATACGTCGGCCGTCGATCGAGCGCGACTTCGTAGAACTTATACGCGAAGTAACCACGACCCTGAAATTCAGGCGACAGGAAGAACCCTGCCGAAACGTGGACCCGATCGCAGCCGGGATTATCGTTCTCACCGAAGCCGCCATTCGGACAGCCATTCAACGTCGCCACCCAATTTGCGAACCCCGTCGCATCAGGCAGGCGCCCGAGGAAATCGATGTACTGCTGCGTCACGAAGAACGTCGTGATGTTGATCGGATTTGCCAATCCACTCGAATCATTATCTGAGATCGAGACTGTCGCCACCTGAGGCGAGCCGAGCGCAGCTCCCGTAGGACCACTCAACGTGATCGTAAAGTTTTCCGTTCCCTCACCCAGCGTATCATTGACGACGGGGATCGTAATCGACTTGCTTGTTTCACCGGCCGCGAACCGCAACGTGCCCACCGCCGTCGCATAGTCACAGCGCTCCGAAGCGATTCCATTCGCGATCTGGCAGCTCTGGAGGCCTGCCGTATCGCTCGTGGCGTAGTTCACCGTCGCTGCTCCGGAGCTGTCGCCACCACGCGTCACAACAACATCTATGAAACCGTTAAATTCATTCACGCTGTAGCTGGACGAGCTGAATTGTATGGTCGGCGGACCTCCCTGCACTGTAAACGAGCTGGCGCTGGTGGCAGTGCCGCCGTCAGTCGTAACCGTGATTGGACCACTGGTCGCGCCATTCGGAACATTCGCGACTATTTGGTTCGTCGAGTTTACAGTGAAACTGGCGGCCACGCCGTTGAAGCGCACGGCGCTCGGATTGATGAAATTAGAGCCGTTGATCGTTACTGCCGTATTCGTGACGCCAGCGCCCGGGGTGAAGGTCGTAATCGTCGGCACTATATTTTCAACCCCGTTAATTGAAAAATTCTGCGAGATATTGAAGAAGATGTTTCCCACCGCCTCGACTTTGATTCGCGAGGCCGCACTGGGTGTGCTCGGTATAAACACCGCTTCGGAACCATCATTGGGCGTATTGTTCGCCAGAATAATCGGGAAGGTCCTTCCGTCGTCTCGTGAAAGCCTGATTCTTACTGTGTCACAACTCACCGGTGCGTTATTCGTATTAGCGACGTTCCAGGTAACGGTCTGAAGAGTTTGTACGTTCCACGTGCCCGGTTGATTCACTGTAAATGGACCAGCATCCGCGCGCACGTTCACCAGCATTTCATCAGAGCTCGCCGCTCCTCCACCGCTATGATTGTCACGCACGGTCGCGCGAAAGTGCATGGTGCGCTGTGTCACCGGCATCGACTCGCCCAACGGGACGAAGCACTGCGGACAAAGAATAACGGGCAAACTCGGAAAGAGACGCGTCGGATCAGTTGTCGGAGCGAACGAACGGAAGATCGGTCGCGAGCCGTCGTCGGTGTTTGGTGGTCCAGGAGTGCCGAGATCAAATTGTTCCCACGTGTAAGTCAAACTGTCTGCGTCCGGGTCACTGCCGGTAGCGGTTAGCATGAACGGCGTGCTTTGCGGAATGGTGAAGTCCAATCCGGCATTCACGGTTGGGATGTTGTTACCGGTGGGAGTCGTCACCGGACATGAGCCGCCATTCACGCCGGTCGAGTAAGCCACGATCTGCTCGATACTGCCTGTATGGAAGTAAGTGTCTTGCGACATCATGTCTTCCGGCGCACAGGCAAAGCGATAACCCATTATCGTAGAGCCGGTGCCGGGCTCGTAGGCCGTTGCCGAGGCGCGTTGCGGCCCGCAGGTGCCGGAAGTCGCGTTAAAGGTGTGTGAAGCGCCAAACTGATGGCCCATCTCGTGAGCGGCGCTGTAGTAAGCGATCGTATTCGACGGCGTTAACGACTTCACGATGTTTACGCCGCGTCCTTTGAGACCCGCGCGACAGACGACGCCCAAAGACGCCTGGCCCTGAAACTGAAAACCGCCACCGAGTAGCCGGCCGTCAAAGACGTGTCCGATGTCGTAATTGGCCGAGCCGATCACTGCATCGAGCTTTGTCTGGTTCTCTGAGATCAGCGAGGTCACGTTGTCGCTGGTGTAGCCGTCGCTCGCGGCGTCCGTGAAAATGATCTGGTCCTCATTCGCGATCAGGACCAGCCGAATAGCGACGTCGCGCTCGTAGACAGCGTTGACGAGGTTGACGGTGGTTGTGACAGCGGCGAGGCCACCTTGGACGGTGCCGCCACCATAAGCTTGCGTGTACTCGGCTGTAGCGGCAACTGCGAGGCGATACGTTCGCAGTGCTGAGCCGGAGGAGACGAGGTTAGCCTTTTGTCCTATCTGTTTTACAGCTACGAGCGGATCGTCCGCGGGAGGAGGAGTATCGACGTCGCACTCCATCGAGCCGGCCGGAAGGTCGCCTTGAAAGTAAGCGATGTAGGTTTGATCTGGTCCATCCGGCTCGATCAGCACAGTACCACGCTGTGTCAGGAGGATGGCGTGGAAACCTTGCGGCGTCCAATCGAAGCGAGTGGTGACTGCGCTGCCGTCGAGTGGCTTACCGCTGAACGTGCGTATCTGCGGGAAACGCGCTGCGAGCCCTTCTTCCATGATGGGTGAGTCGTAGATCTTAAAACGCATCATGGACCCATCCGGCATCGGCAGGCTGATGATCGGCGCATCCTCTGCTGTGAATTCACGCGGCGCTCGTTGCAGTAGCGATTGCAGATGGATCGTGTCGAGGCTCAGCGAGCGAAATTTGTTGGGACGACCGGCAGTCTGTCGTTGCTGTTGCGGCAACGTCTTCTCAGTGCCCAGATCGCGCCAGAGCGCGTCGGAAGTCTGTGGACTGAACGCGGAAGCGACCGCGCTTTCAGCCGGAGCACTCAGCGCCGGACGCGTCGCAGGCCAAAAACACGCCACCGCAAACACGGCCAATACGGCAAGCAGTAACAGTAGGGTTCTAAATGAGGATCGGTACGGCATAGTCTTTCGTCATCAAGAGCCCGCGAAGCGGGCGTAAGCATAAAGCCTGGGGCGCAAGCCCCAGGACATGGTCCAAAAAAATCACAACAGAGCCCGCGGAGCGGGCGTAAGCATAAAGCCTGGGGCGCAAGCCCCAGGACATGGTCCAAAAAAATCACAACAGAGCCCGCGGAGCGGGCGGCAGCCGCTGTCGCCTGCTTCGCAGGCTTGGGTCGCTTTTCTTCTTCTTTCCTGGGGCTTGCGCCCCAGGCTTTATGCTGTCACCTGCTTCGCAGGTTTAGGCATTTGTCATTCTTCGCAGGTTAAGGATCACGGGCCGAATCTCTGGCGATACTCCGTCGAGAAGAGGAAGCCAAAGATCATGTGGCGGAAGTTGCTCGGATCGGCGTTTAGGGTGTCGAGCCAGTTCTGGAAGCCGACAGTGTCCGGATCGCGCCGCAGGTAGCCAAAATACTGCATCGACACGAACGCTCGGTTGAAGAACTTATCCCCAACCGGCGCGCTCTCGACGATGTTGCGCAACACCTCGCCGCGCGTCATCTGTCCGGTGTCGAGTGCCGCGATGAGCGCTGCTTTGTTCGCGACAACAACTTCGGCATTCACCTCGAGCTGGTTCACATAGTCCGAGTTATTCTTAGTATCGTAAAGCGCTTTAAACGCCGGTCGTTGCGTCCAAGCTTCGGTGTACGTCGCTTTACTCAACACTTCCGACTCCGGCGACTGTGGTCCACCGACGATCGCCAGGTCAGGCACAAATTCCGCATACGTCGGTCGCCTATCAAGCGCGACTTCGTAGAACTTGTACGCGAAGTAACCACGTCCCTGGAATTCAGGCGACAGGAAGAACCCTGCCGAAACGTGTACGCGATCGCAGTCGGGATTTGCATTCTCGCCGAAGCCACCGTTCGGACACCCATTCAAGGTCGCCACCCAGTTTGCGAAACCAGTCGCATCAGGCAAGCGTCCGAGGAAGTCGATGTACTGCTGCGTGACGAAGAACGGAATGTCGTCGATCGGATTCTGATTCGTCGGGGCGTCAGTTTCAGTGATGGTAATGGTGCTGGTCGACGTGCCCAGGCCCGCGCCTGACGCACCGCTCAGCGTGAGCGTGAAAGTCTCACTTCCTTCAACAAGAGCGTCGTTCACGATCGGAACTTCGATATTCTTCGTCGCTTCTCCGGTCGCGAAGCGCAACGTTCCGGCTGCCGTTTCGTAGTCGCAGCGCTCGGAAGCCTTGCCATTAACTACCGTACAGTTCTGCAGGCCGGCGGTGTCGCTCGTCGCGTAGTTCACGGTCGCGAAACCCGCCAGGTCGCCCGTCCTCGTAACGTTGATGACTACCGAGCCGGCAGACTCACTCACGCTGCTTGTCGCAGACGCGAGTTGTATCGTGCTGACTGACGCAGCGCGCGGCGTGTAAGTTATCTGTCCCGCGTTGGTCAAATTCACTGGCGTTTGCTCGTCCAGAGACGTGTGCGAAGCGACCACGTAACCGTCCTGTTCGCCGCCGCCCATACCGACGGTCGGAATGAGGTTCGGATCGCTGCTGCCGTAACGGGTGCGGATCACGCCGTTTGAATTCAACTCAATCTCGAAATCTACGTTAGAGCCGCCCGTACAAACGTTGCCGTTGAAATTACACGGCACCGCTTTCCAGCGGAAGATCACCTGCGTCGGACTACTCGTCACATACACGCCCGCATCAGCGCGCTTCGAAGTGGTCAGGTCGAGGTCTTCCCAAAGCCCGGCAATCATCTTGAAGCCGCCGAGCGAGCGCGGTGAACCCGGTGGGTCGTCAGCGTTGTCGAGACCGGCACCAATACGTACCGGCGGATCTGAAAAGTAAAGCGAGCCATTCGTAGAGATTGTCAGCTCCGTAAAGTTCTGACCGAAGAACGGGAAGCTAAACGGCAGCGAGAAGTCAGCATAGCGATCGTCACCAGTGAGACCGGTAGAGCTGCCGCCATTCGTGAGGGCTGCACTTAGTCCTTCGGTAATCGTGTAAGGATCCCCGGCTGATAAAGGAACACCAACCGCGATGTTCGCCGGCGTGCCTTCGTTTCCGGCGTTGTCAAACTCGCGGAGAGTCAGCGTTCCCGAAAGGTGTTTGAAAGGTATCTTGACGTCGACTGACTGCAACGAGCCGGAGTTTTTCGGAATGACGCCCTTCAACGGAATCACCTGGCCGCCCGTATCCGTGAACACGAGCTCGTAGAGGGATGCGTTACCGGTCGCGCCATCGTCACCGGATGCGGTCCAACCAACGTTTATCGTCCGTCCGTTTTGAGAGTTGATGTGGAGACTTCCGACCGTTCCCGGCGGTGTGACGTCGCCTGAGATAAGGCTCTGCATCGCGTTGCCGACGTTCAGGCGTCGCGCACTTAAAACTTTATCCTGCAATCCGGTGATGACGTTTCCATTCGTCATCAGGAGATTCTTGATCTGCTGAACCGACAGGCTTGGATTCTGGGCCCAGAGCAATGCTGCGGCTCCGGAAACTTGCGGCGCAGCCATCGAAGTGCCGCTGAAGAACTGGTAAGTATTATTCGGAGTCGTGCTGAGAATGCTGCTACCCGGCGCGGCGATATCGACGCTGGTCGCGCCGAAATGGGTAAAGCTCGAGAGCGCGTCGACCGAATTCGAGGACGCGACGGCAATGATGTTTGGCGCGTCGAAACTCGACGGAAAGTGCGGCACGAGATCGTTGTCTGGTATCAGCGTTCCATTGTCGACGTTACCCGCGGCCGCGACAAACAGAATGCCGGCAGCGTTCGCCTGGTTGATCGCGTCGAGGAATTGCTGGCTGAAAAGGGCGCCGCCGAAGCTGCCGTTCAGGACCTTGATGTTTGCGCCTTTGGTGCCCCCTGTTGAATCCCAAAGATTGCGCATCGTCTTCGCATACTGGATCGCGTCGATTGCGTCTGACGTATCACCGAAACCGTTCTGGTCAAGAAATTTCAAAGACATCAAACCGACGGACCAGTTAACACCCACGACCCCGACGCCGTTATTGCCGACGGCGCCCGCGATTCCCGCAACGTGCGTCGCGTGGTCCTCAGTAGCTGAACCACTGAACGTCGTACCGTTGTTATTAACGAAATTGAATCCGCGGACGTCGTCGGTAAACCCGTTACCGTCGTCATCGATACCGTTGCCGGGGATCTCGCCGGGGTTGGTCCAGATGTTTGCGGCGAGATCGGGGTGATTGAAGTCGATGCCCTGATCGATGACACCGATCACAACTCGCCCCGGTCCGGTGCTGCCTGTTCTCGTGTCCCAGGCTGTCGGCGCTCCGATCAATGACGGCGCGTATTGCTCGTTCGAAAGGAAGCGTGGATCGTTAGGGGTGAAGTCGGCTTTCAGGATGTAGTTTGGCTCGGCTTCAAGCACGTCCGGCTGTTGGCGCAGAGCAGCGATCGCGTCGAGCGTTTCTTCGGGCGCGACGTGAGCGAGTCGCAAACCCGGAAGCAGATCGGAACCGGGCGTGCGTTTCAGATCGACGGAAAACAATCGCCCATCGTGCGCGGCGATGCGCATCTGCGCGCCCTTGCTCTTGGCCATCGGCTCGTTGCGATAGCGCACGAGGATTTCACCGGGCCGAAACATCTGCTGGCGCTGTCTCTTTTGCGAAGTCGCCTCCGTCTGAAGCTGCGCCCCAGACCGCACCGGAAAACTCACCGACGCCAGAACGAGCAGTGCGACGCACACTGCGGAACCGAGAATGATTCGAATATGGGTAAACATCATAATTCCTCTGGATTTTCTCTGCGTGCTCTGCATATCTCAGCGTCCTCTGCGTTAAAGAGCAACTCAAACGCAGAGATACGCAGAGGGCCGCTGAGAAGATTTCCCAAAGACCAATCTATTGACCGAAACGTTGACGGTATTCCGTCGAGAACAGGAACCCAAAAATCATGTGCCGGAAATTGCTGGGATCGGCGTTCAGCGTGTCGACCCAGTTCTGGAATCCAACCGCGTCCGGGTCGCGCCGCAGATAGCCAAAATACTGCATTGCCACGAACGCGCGATTGAAGAACCGGTCCGCAACCGCCTGGCTCTCCACGATGTTGCGCAACACCTGCCCGCGGTTCAACTGACCCGCATTGAGAGAATCGATCAGCGACTGCTTGTTGGAAACCGTGACTTCCGCATTCGCCTCGAGCGCATTCACATACGCCGTGTTGGAGAGATTGTCGTAACGGCTCTTGAACTCAGGTCGCTGCAACCAGGCGTCTGTGTAGACTTGCTTGCTCACCACCTCAGACTGCGGCGATTGTGGTCCACCCACGATGCCCATGTCAGGCACGAACTCAGCGTACGTCGGCCGTCGATCGAGCGCGACTTCGTAGAAGCGGTACGCGAAGTAACCGCGACCCTGAAACTCAGCCGATTGGAAAAATCCCGCCGAGACGTGTACGCGATCGCAGTCCGGATTCGCATTCTCGCCAAAGCCACCATTCGGACAGCCGTTCAGCGTCGCCACCCAGTTTGCGAAACCAGTCGCATCAGGCAGGCGCCCGAGGAAGTCGATGTACTGCTGTGTGACGAAGAATGGGATGTCGTCGATCGGATTATGCGAGGGCTGCACGGCATTATCCGTGATGGTGACAGTCGATAACTGCTGGGAAGCCAGCGTCATCCCTGAAGGCGTGCTTAACCCGATTGAAAATGTCTCATTACCCTCGGCCAAACCATCATTGATGATGGGAATAGTAAATGACCTGGTAGTTTCACCGGGGCCGAATTGCAGGATGCCGGCAGTAGAGCCGTAATCGCAGCGCTCCGAAGCGATGCCGTTAGTCACCTGGCAATTAGTAAGGCCCGCAGTATCGCTTGTTGCGAAGTTAACAGTGGCCGAAGCGCCGGTGCTGCCGGTGCGAGTCACGTTAACCGTCAGCGAATTCGCGCTTTCACTAACTGTGTAACTCGTGGCGCTGAGAGAGACAAACGAAGGCGTGCAGCCGGCTTCCGAGAAATTGATCTGGATTGGACCAGAATCGCCGCCCCCGTTGCTGTTGTTGTAACCATCGACGGCGATCCTGTAGATCGTACCGGCATTGGCGGCAAACTGTACGCGGCTGGTTCTCTCGACCGTATCATCGTCTTTGCCGACTACCGTGAGCGGAATGCTATTTCCGGTATAAACGCCAAGCACTGTATCGAAGCCGGTTCCGAAAGTGTCAATCGTGGCCGTGCCGGTAGCCGGTGCTTGCCACGTATACCAAACGGAACGATGGCCGCCATTACCATCCGGAGAATGGTTGGGCTCATTTGTTTCCTGAGTCGCGAATACATTCGTGCCGGTCGCGGTTCCGGAACAGCCGGCCAGAGTTTGCGCCGAATCGAAGTTGTCGTTGAGAGGCGGTCCCTGGCTGATTCCGTTGTTGTTGTAGCCGAGAACCTTGAGCGCGTTGATATCGTTGGCCGTGATCTGTCTTCTGAGATTGCCCGGGATGCGCGGGTCCATGATGCCGATATAGCCGGCTATGACTCCGCCATTTAAGCTCGCCTGTCGCCAGTGACTTGATTGATTGTGATCGGAATTGTTCGTGGCGCTGTTGGGATCGTGATCCGGATCGGGACCACCGTCTGAGAGCCCCAGCTCAGTTTGGCCGGGAACGAAGTAGAACTGAGAATTCAGTGTCGGACCGCCGATGGTCATGATTCGTTGGGCCGAAGCGAATGTGCCGGACGTGGTTCCCGAACGGAAACGATATAGATCCCACATCGTGGGTGATACCGTCCCGGCCGATCCTGGCGTGCCACCAGAGTTCGACGTAAATCCCAGCGCGTGTCCGATCTCGTGAGTGGCAACGGCCTCGAAATCGGTGCCACCACTAATACCGTCACTCGGGTCAAAATCATAATTAACAAGTTGTGAATTGAAACCGATTCGCGCTGCTGAGTCAGCCTGTAAGGGTTGCGAGGACACCGGCGGAGGGACGGGCGCGGTCGGATCTGAAAACCCGATGGCTCGAGCAACCGATTTGGCCACTGACACTGTAGTCACATTACCGAGATTGGTTGGTAAGGTATTGGCCGGCAGAGTGTTGTAAATCGCCAGTTTGTCAGGAGTGTTGGCGTTCGCGATTAGGTTTCGCCGCAGCGCATCGTAGTTTATGCCTGTTGTGGAAGGCGAGCTGGTCGAGCCCAATACCTGCGCGGGCCATGTTGCTCCAAAGTTTGTCGGCCCAAAATCAGCATCGATGTAAATCGTGATCGGGGAATTAATCACGGCTTCCCACGCGGCAGCGGCGCGGTTGAACGCTGCTTGGGCCGCCGGGTTCGCCTTCAGGTTATCGGTCGCGCGTAGAATGATCGTCAGGTGCTGTGGCAGATCTTCCGCTCTTAAATCGGTTTTGTTTAAGTGGTTGATTTGTTGCAGGTCGACCGATTTAACCTGATCCAGCTCACGCGCTTCTGATTCCGTCGCCTGGCGGCAAAGAATGTCCCCGTTTGCCCCACGATAAAGGAGAAAATGTTCCGTTTCAGACGGATTTTCGACGGGGACGTTGGCCGAGGCGCTAATGACCAGGGTTGGTAAGAAAACGGTTAGGACCAATCCGAGGGCGATGAATTGACGGCGCAAGCGTCGGCCGTTTAAAGAGAGGGGAATCTTCAAATTTCGTGTCCTTATGGAAGCAGTTAATCGGGGAGGCGGAATTTTCTAAAACACAAGCACGTCAGGTGCGCAAAAGCGTTGAAGGGATGCCCAACAAAATTTTTCCAGCGAAAGTGGGCGAATGCCCGCGCCATGATAGCTTTCGGCGGGCCTTTCCGTCCAGACTGCTTTCTCACGCAACGACGCAAAGATCGCAAAGACGCAAAGGCGGGTCAAATGCTTCGGGCGCGCCTTTGCGTCTTTGCGATCTTTGCGTCTTTGCGT
>Ga0134121_10003189_pt1 | contig 13782 bp, 13 predicted proteins | sample KB301_FD_96463 | JGI IMG/M metagenome (GOLD analysis project Ga0134121, IMG submission 96463) | Terrestrial soil microbial communities without Nitrogen fertilizer from Kellogg Biological Station, Michigan, USA - KB3-0-1 | ecosystem: Environmental > Terrestrial > Soil > Unclassified ...
CCGTCTGGCTTCCCATCCCGCCAAACGCAGCCGCAATATCACCGCTCTTGCCGCTCTGCAGCAGCACAACGATGATGAGAAAGAAACAAACAATCACGTGAATGGTCGTAATCAGAATAAGCATGCAGCCCCTGTCTCAGTGAATAAAAGTGCCGTCCGGAAAATACATGGTGCGGAAGGGGGGATTTGAACCCCCACGCCTTTCGGCGCCACCCCCTCAAGATGGTGTGTCTGCCAGTTCCACCACTTCCGCAGGTCGAGGCAAAGTCGATTATAGCAAAGGGGTTTCAGTACTTTACGATCGCCGCGAAGGATTTTGGATCCAAGCTGGCGCCGCCCACCAGGGCTCCGTCGATCTCTCCTTCGGCCATCAGGGCCTTAACGTTTTCGGGCTTTACCGAGCCGCCGTACAGGATGCGGAGATTGTTGGCAAAATCTTCACCGAAGGACTTCGCGGCTTCGCCTCGAATTAACAGATGAGCTTCGGAAGCGAGTTGCGGCGTGGCGGTCTTTCCCGTGCCGATGGCCCACATGGGTTCATATGCGACCACGAGTTTGGCTGCTTTCTTGGCTGAGATAGCGTGGAAGGCGCGCAGACACTGACGGCGCAACACGTCTTCGGTGAGGTTAGCCTCGCGCTCTTCCAGTACTTCGCCCACGCAGAGGATGGGGGTGAGGCCGGCCTCGAGGGCAGCCTTTAGTTTGAAGTTCACCATGTCGTCGGTTTCACCAAAATACTGGCGTCGCTCAGAATGGCCGACGATCACGTGGGTGCAGCCAATATCCAAAAGCATGGCGGGACAGATCTCTCCGGTGTACGCGCCCTGCTTTTCCCAGTACAAATTTTGGGCGCCGATGGCTACGTTTGAACCTTTACAGCACTCAATCGCAATATAAAGATCGATGTAAGGCGGGCAGACAACGATTTCGTCACGTATGTGGCCGGCAACCAAGGGCAGGAATTCATAAAAAAAGGCCTTCGTCTGCTCGGGGTTCTTGTACATCTTCCAGTTGGCGGCCATCAACTTCTTTTTCATGAATTCCTCTCTGGAACCTTTGACACGAAAGGCTGAGTCTGTGAAACGTCAGATATACATGGGTCCTTCGCGGCCTTACGGCCACTCAAGATGACAAGGGGTTGGCTTACTTCTTGTCCGTTAGCGCCTCTACGCCGGGAAGCTTTTTGCCTTCCAGGAACTCCAGCGAGGCTCCGCCGCCGGTAGAGATGTGCGTGATCTTGTCGGCCACCCCGGCTGCGTTGACTGCCGAGACCGAGTCCCCGCCGCCCACGATCGAGGTGGCTCCGACATTTTCTGCCACTGCTCGGGCAATTTTGAACGTACCCTTGGCGAAGGGCGCTACCTCGAAGACGCCCATGGGGCCGTTCCACAGGATGGTTGCAGCACGGGCGATTTCCTCGGAAAAGGCCTCGACGGCATTGGGTCCGATATCCAGAGCCATCAGGTTGGCGGGGATACTGGTTACGGTCTGCACAATTGCGTTGGGATCAATCTTTTCTGCCACAACGTGGTCTGTCGGCAACAGGAATTTCACTTTGTGGCTTTTAGCTTCTTTCAACAGCTCGCGCGCTAGACCAATCCTGTCTTCCTCCACCAGAGATTTGCCCACCTGCTCTCCCTGGGCCTTGAGGAAGGTGTAGGCCATACCGCCGCCGATGATAAGGGCGTCGACTTTGTCGAGAAGATTGCGAATGACGCCGATCTTGTCGCTGACCTTGGCCCCGCCCAGGATAGCGATAAAGGGCCGCTCGGGGTGGCGCACAACTTTACCCAGGTATTGAAGCTCTTTCTCCATGAGCAGGCCGGCGGCGGCCTTCTGCACGAACCGGGTGACGCCAACCGTCGAAGCATGCGCGCGGTGCGCGGTCCCGAAAGCATCGTTCACGTAGTAGTCCGCCAGGCCGGCAAGTTGCTTGGCGAACTTGGCGTCGTTGGCTTCCTCTTCGGGATGAAAGCGCAGATTTTCCAGAAGCAGCGTCTGACCCTGCTCCAACTTTCCAGCCATCTCCTCCGCTTCCGGGCCAATGCACTCGGGACAGAATCCCACGTTCTCCCCGCGCGCCAGCTCCTTGTCGAGCAGCATGCGCAAGCGTTCGGCCGCCGGCTTCAGGCTCATGGCCAGGTTGTGCTTTCCCTTAGGCCGGCCGAGGTGGGACACGAGAACCAGGCGGGCCCCGTGTCGAAGGGCATACTCGATCGTGGGTAGAGTCTCGCGGATACGAGTGTCGTCAATGACCCGGCCATCCTCGAGCGGAACATTAAAATCGACCCGCATAAGGACGCGGTGATTGTTGAGAGCCAGATCGCGGATGGAAAGCTTTGACATGACTTCCTCTGGGGCGGCGCTTTTGCCGCCCCCAGGCTTGTGTAGTCGCGGGCGACTCGCCCCGCGCATTGCGTTTACAGGCCCTTGCTTCCCAGGTAATTGATCAAGTCGTGGACGCGGGAAGAATATCCCCATTCGTTGTCGTACCACGAGATCACTTTCACGCAGTTGCCGCCGACGACCAAGGTCGAGGGCGCATCAACGATCGAAGAACGGCCGTCTCCCTTGAAATCAGAAGACACCAATTCCTGTTCTTCGTAGCCCAGATAACCCTTCAGCGGGCCGCTCTCGGATGCCTTCTTAAGCGTGGCATTCACGTCTTCTTTCGTGGTCTTCTTTTCCACGAAGACCACCAGGTCCACGACCGAAACATTAGGCGTCGGCACGCGCATGGAGAAACCGTCGAGTTTGCCGGCCAGTTCGGGAATGACCAGCTTCAAGGCCTTGGCCGCACCGGTAGTGGTCGGAATCATGTTGATGGCGGCGGCGCGGGCCCGGCGCAGATCTTTGTGGGGAAAATCGAGGATCACCTGGTCGTTGGTATAAGAGTGGATGGTGGTCATGGTGCCGCTGACGATCTTGAAGTTGTCATTGACCACCTTGGCGATCGGTGCCAGGCAATTCGTGGTACAGGATGCGTTCGAAATAATGTGATGCTTGGCGGCATCGTAGACGCCTTCATTCACTCCGAGGACGACGGTGACATCCTCATTCTTGGCTGGCGCGGAAATGATTACTTTCTTGACCGGCCCGCGCATGTGCTTCTTGGCATCATTGGCGTCGGTGAAGTGGCCGGTGGATTCGACTACCACCTGAGCGCCGACTGATTCCCAGGGAAGTTTTCCCGGGTCGCGTTCCTTGAATACCTTGATGGTCTTGTTGCCGATCGTAATGCTGTCCTCACCGGCAGTGATTTTGTGTGGCAGGTTGCCCAGGATGGAATCGTATTTCAGCAGATGGGCCAGAGTCTTGGGATCGGTGAGATCGTTGACCGCCACGAATTCGATATTGCTGTCATTGAGCGAAGCTCGGAGCACGTTCCGCCCGATGCGTCCGAATCCGTTGATGCCTACCTTAATTGCCATTTCGCCTCCGAAAATTTGGTGTGGAAAATTGCCTGACCTGTAAGTGGAAAGAAAATGTTAACAGGGAAGCGAAGAGTGCGGCAAATTACGCCCGTAAGAACGGCGCTATGTCGCGACGTCGATTTCCAGATAAACGTTCTGCTTGCTCCAGAAGAACGGGATACGAGCCAGCCAATATTTTCGCTTGACGGTTTTACTGGCCTGCGGCCAGTCTTCCGGCGGAAGTATCCGAACCGTGGCGGCAAACTCGGGGCCGGTGATTTTTCCGCGCATGGTGCACGGAGCGATACGAACTTTGGGATTGTTTCTTATACGTTTGTATTTGCCGGAGTCGCTGCGAGTCATTACGTACAGCTTGTCATCTTTCTCGCCGAACCAGATTGGGGTGTAGACAGGATTGCCGTTTTTCCGCAAGCTGGCAAGCGATATGTATTTCTGGCCCTTGATTTCAGGCGGAATCGGCATAAAAGACATTGTACGGCGTTTGAATGTGTAGCGCGGGCGCCCTCGCCCGCGTGGCGTATAGAGTGCCCAATGAATTGCGAAAACCACACGGTTTCAGCCATGGATTCCCCTCGAGTTGGCCTAGTACAAGCTTGCGGTATTCGCGGGAGTAGGCGCCCGCGCCACACTCGACTGTTTTCTTGACAGCTCTTGGACTTGAGTCGAGAATGTGCGCGGCAACAGGAGGTCTACCTTGACATCTCCGACCCGGCGTGAATTTATTGGCGGCGCCTTTGCATTGATGACCGCGGAGAGCATGCGGCTTCCCTTGTGGGCCCGCGCCGTCCCCAATGCCGCCAGCACACCCTCTGCCGGCCAGATCTTGCTAGGTGTGGACTATTACCCCGACCAGACGCCCGAGGCTCTCTGGGAAGAAGATTCGCGGATGATGTCGGACATGGGCTTCACCAACGTGCGCATCGCCGAATTTGCCTGGGGCCTGATGGAACCTTCAGAAGGCAAGTTTGAGTTTGGCTGGCTGCATCGAGCCGTCGAGATCCTGCACAAGCACAACATCGGCGTGATTCTCGGCACGCCATCGGCAGCGCCGCCGCCATGGCTGAGTGCGAAGTATCCCGACATCTTCGAAGTAAATGCGCAGGGACAACGGTTGCGTCCCGGAGGGCGGCGATTTACCTGTCCCTCCAACCCGGTCTATCGCAAGCTGTCGTTGGCGATCGCCGCCCAGATGGCCAAGAAGTTCACCGACAATACTGGAGTGATCGGCTGGCAGATTGACAACGAGTTGACGCTGGGATCGTCACTGCGCTGCTACTGCAACTTCTGCCAGGCGGGATTTCAGAATTGGCTTCGCACCAGATACAGCACGCTGGACACCCTGAACCAGAGTTGGGGAACGGTTTTCTGGAGCCAGACCTATACCGATTTTTCGCAGATTCCAGTGCCGCTGCTGTCCGGCGGCGATCCGAATCCGGGGCTGGCGCTGGACTACGATCGCTACCAGTCTTATGCCAACGTTTCTTTCACGGAAGAGCAGTTGACGATGCTGCGCCAGATGTGTCCCACGCATTTTGTCACCACCAACAATGTCGGACTGCCACTGGACACGATCGACTTGCGCAGTCTTTTCGCGAAGCTTGATTTCGCAGCGATCGACAACTACCCGGGCTTTTTCGACATGCTGATGGCTCAGCAAGGAAAGCCTCCCTCGTACGACGGCATAGCAACCGGCATCTCGCTGGGACATGACTTCGCGCGCAGCGTGAAGGGTGGCGAGCCCTTCATGATCATGGAAGAGCAGTCGGGAAAGGCGGGACAAAGCACTTTCGCTCCCCAACCGGAGACCGGCCAAGTCAGGCTGTGGACTTACCAGGGCGTCGCGCACGGAGCCATGGGAATCAACTACTTCCGTTGGGACACGGCCACCTTCGGAGCCGAAGAATATTGGCACGGCATCCTGAACCACGATCGCTCGAAGAGCCCGGCCTACGAGGAAATCCGGCAGACGGTAAAAGAGTTGAAGGCACTGGGGCAGGAAGTCTTGTATTCGCAGTACGCGGCCCAGTCAGCGCTGGTCTTTGATTACGACTGCAGCTGGGCGGTCAAAATTCAGCCGGGCCACTACGCGCTGGACTACATGACTCAGGTCACGTCCTGGTATGGAGCGATTAGCGCGAGCCGTACGGGCATTGATGTGATTGCTCCCGAGGCTGATCTGTCCCCGTACAAGATTGTGTTCGCGCCACTGGCCTACGTGATGTCAGAAAAGCAAGCCGCGAAGATCAAGAGCTTTGTACAAGGTGGCGGGATGTTTGTGACCAACTTCAGACTCGGCGTGAAAACGGTGAGCAGCCAGATCGTCCGCACCCCGTTGCCCGGATTGCTTCGAGATGTCATGGGAGTGACGGTCGCCGATTACATACCGATTTACTCGGCAAAGAATGCTGTAAAGTTCGCGCCCGCGCTGGCCGGGCCTGACGGAGAGTGCGGCCTATGGACGGACATTCTTCAACCCACGGGTGCTGAGGTGCTGGCTTCGTACACCAAGGGCTCACACGCGGGGGAGGCAGCCATCACCATTAACACTCTGGGCTCGGGAAAAGCTGTGTACATTGGCGCCGACCTGGATGCGGCGAGCCTAGCCCGAGTGCTTCGAACTCTTTCCGGATTGGCCGGAATCAAGCAACCGCTTGAGGTTCCGCCGGGCGTCGAGGTAACGATGCGCCGGGCAGGCGACAAGCAGTGGATATTTCTTCTCAACCATACTGCCGTTTCGCAAAGCGTGAGTATCCCCAAAACCTTTACCGATCTGTTGACCGGCAAGACGCATACGGGAAAAATTGATGTTAGCGGATACGGAGTGCACGTATTGACTTAGGCTTGTGTGAGGCGGGCAGCATCGCCCGCCAACGCCGGCGCATCGAAGTTTTTCTCAGACTGCTGGACGCTGCATGCGTCGCGGGAGTGGGGCGCCCGCGCCACACCACCGCAGGCTGGCAGCTTTGGTACGTTTTCGGCGGCCTCGATTGCCTGAGCTATGTAGCTGTGTTACAAACCAAAGATGCGCAAGTGGATGCGCGACCGTCTCAAGCGCCCTAAAAAGAATACGGAAGCCGGTAAGAGCGAGCCTGCACAGGCCCCTCTGCAGCCCGCGTATTACGATACCCCTGAGGCCCCGGTTCCAGGGGCTCCAAGAATACTAGCCGAACCAGAAGCCGCTGAACCAGAGATTGAAGCGCGGTCCGCGCCCGACCTTCAGCCTGATCGGAACGACGCGGCGGAGGCGCGCGCCATCCCAGCACGAACCCCGCGCCCGGATGGCAGCACCGACCCGCGTCGCAGACGGCGGCGGGGAAGAGGTGGACGAGGCAGAGGCGGGGCGCAGGCAGACAAACCTGTGCTGTCCGGCGGAGAAGTTGGGAATGGCCAAGTGGCCGCGGCTGCAGCGAGCGAAACATCGGGCGCTGCAACCGCGACGCCCGCGGCGGCGCCGCGCGCTTCGAAGGGTACCGTAATTCTCGCGATCGGATTGCCGGGATCAGGGAAGAGCTCGTGGTTCAATCGGCACAACATCACACCGCTTTCGAGCGACATGCTGCGTGCGCTTCTGTTCGATGATCCCACGGAACAACGCTTTCAGGACCTGATTTTTTCCAACCTGCGTTCCATGTTGAAAGCGCGCCTGATCGCGCGGCGTCCCCTGAATTACGTGGATGCGACCAACTTGACTCCGCACGAGCGGCAAAGCTGGATCAAACTGGGCCACGACTACGGCTACGAAGTGCAAGCCGTGTTCTTTGACGTTCCCCTGGACGTTTGCCTGGAGCGCAATCACAAGAGGGAGCGAGTCGTCGCCGACGACGTGATGCGGCGCATGAGTGCCAAACTGAAGGCACCAACCTTCGAGGAAGGCTTTTCCAAGATAACGGTCGTAAGAGTGAAGCGGAAGCCTGAGTAGTTCCTCACTGCGAATCGGACATCGCTGCTTCACCGGATTGCCGCTGATATTGACCACAGGGGCGCGCGCCCATAGAATCAAAAGCAGCGGATCCTTCCGCGTTCTCGCCGTGAGTTGCCCCCTCGTTCAATGGTAGGACAGCAGATTCTGGATCTGCTTATCGGGGTTCGAATCCCTGGGGGGCAACCAACAAAAAAGGTCTAAGGTATAGCGTTGACAGAAACCCAATCTCCGCGCCGCATCGCTCGAAGCATTGGCGCCGTGTTGGCGGGCATGCTTGCCGTCGTCATCCTCTCACTCGGCACCGACCTGGCGCTGCACGCGGCGGGAATCTTTCCGGCGTTGGGCGACCGGATGTCCGACAACCTCCTTGTACTCGCGACCGTCTACCGCACAATTTACGCCGTGCTGGGCGGCTACATCACCGCGCGGCTGGCGCCCAACCGGCCCATGCAGCACGCCCTGCTGAACGGTCTAATTGGCGTTGCGTTGAGTACGCTGGGTGCCGTTGTAACCTGGAATCGAGCGCTCGGGCCCCATTGGTATCCGCTCGCACTCGTGGTCACTGCTCTGCCAACCGCGTGGCTGGGCGGCAAACTCCGCCTCATGCAGCTGGGCTCCAACCAACCCTAGTCGAATACCACTGTCTTGTTTCCGTAAGTCAGTACGCGGTGGCAGAGGTGTAGGCGTACGGCGCGGCCGAGCACGGTGCGCTCCAGGTCCCGTCCCTTGCGGATCATATCTTCGATGGAATCTCGGTGAGAAACGCGGGCTACTTCCTGCTCGATGATTGGACCTTCGTCGAGATTCATGGTCACGTAGTGACCCGTGGCCCCGATCAGCTTGACCCCGCGCAGGAAAGCCTGATGGTATGGCTTGGCTCCGACGAAGGCGGGGAGAAAAGAATGATGGATATTGATAATGCGATTGGGATAGTTGGCAATAAAGTCTTCACTCAGCACCTGCATGTAGCGGGCCAGGACGATCAACTCGATGCCGCGTGAGCGCAGCTCACGCAGTTCCTCAGTTTCTTGCTTCTTCTTGGTTTCCGGAGTGATAGGGAAATGTAGGAAGGGAACCCCGTAACGCCCCGCAATTTCGCCCGCGTCGGGATGATTGCTGACCACTACTCCGATTTCCGCCTTGAATTCCCCGACCTGCTGGCGCTGCAGAAGATCTTCGAGGCAATGCGGCAGGCGCGAGGCGAACAGGGCCACCTTGGGTATGTGGTCGCTGAAGTGGATCTCAAACTTCATGCTGAATTCATTACCCAGCGCGCGGAAACGTTCAGCAATCTGATCGGCGCGAATCTGGAATCCATCGAGGTGAAATTCGAAGCGGGCGAGGAAGATGCCGGCTTCCACGTCGGTGTACTGGTCCGACTGGAGGATGTTTCCGCCATTGCGGAAAATAAAGTTGGAAATTCCGGAAACCAGACCCTTCTGATCGGGACAAGTGACAAGCAGCGTGGCGGTTTCAGACATGGGCTAGGTAGGTTGCGAACGTGAAAGTTAGCAGAGGCAAGGAGGAGGCTGCAAGCCGAGGCGCCTGCTCCTACGCGGATCGTAATGGCGCCGGCGTTCTCGGTGAAATCTGGTCGCGGACTGCGGAATTGGCCAGGTGATTGGCCTCGGCATTGCGTTCACGGGGGACGTGGGTGATGGAAAATTTGAAAGAGCGTGCCAGCTTGCGGCAGATCCAGTGCAGGGAATAGAGTCGTGGGCTGCGGCAGGCGTACTCGCCTTGCATTTGGCGAACAACCACCTGGGAGTCGGAATAAACGTGCAGAGCGGTCGCTTTGAGGGTGCGAGCGCATTGCAGGGCCTCCAGGAGGGCAACGTATTCGGCCACATTGTTGTCCTGGCGCCCTATCCAGCGGGCGATGCGGATGGTACCGCCGTCGGAGCCCTCGATTACCACGCCAATACCGGACGGCCCTGGGTTCCCCAGCGATCCGCCATCCACGTAGGCTACGAGGTCTGACATCCAGCGTTTTTCCGTTGTCATCAACATGCGTCAGAACGCCCTCTGCGTCAAGTTCTTTAATGCGAGTGCTTGCAACGCTGAGCGACCACTGTGGAATAGTTTGTGGAAATCCGGAATGGCGAGGACGCGAAAACAACTAAGCTTCGCTGATTCAACCAACTACAATTTTCGATTTGCACAGGATTTAAAGTTGTGATTGCACACAAAAACGGCGTTGACATTTACTGTCATTGCATTTAACTTCGCGAACGTCGACGGCCGAAAGGGTTGGCTCAAATTAAAACTTAGCCAGTCCGAAATAGGCCGGGTGATCCGCCGGAAGGGGCAACCTGGAAGGCGACCGAACCCGAAAAAACCGACGGCCCTGCGAGGGGTAGTTGGGGTTAGGGACTGCGAAAGCAGCGATCACATCAAGGGCCGTGATGGTGCATGCGTCCACGCCGTTAAGCTTCCTCGCAGGAGCTGACGACTAGAGCATAACCAATGTCACGGCCTTTTCCTTTTTCTCCGCGAAATCCCTGCCGGGTTGCCTCCTCGTCAAGAGTTCAAAGCCTCTTTCAAGACAGCTATTGGTTTCTAGTGCCCGGTTCTCGGATACTTGGATTTACTATTGCTCTCGATGGGCGAAACCTTGGGTGCAAGCTGCTGCATCGCAGGAGGCGGTCCTGCCGGCATCATGCTGGGTTTTCTTTTGGCCCGCATGGGTGTGGATGTGGTGGTGCTGGAAAAGCACGCTGACTTTCTGCGCGATTTCCGCGGCGATACCATTCATCCTTCGACGCTTGAAATCATGTACGAACTGGGCCTTCTGGACGAATTTCTCAAGCGTCCGCATCAGGAGGTGCGCCAGCTCGCGGGACAGATCGGGACCGAAACAGTCGCCATAGCGGATTTCAGCCACCTTCCGACCCACTGCAAATTTCTCGGGCTGATGCCGCAGTGGGATTTCCTAAATTTTATTGCCGAGCATGCCCGGCGGTATCCGTCGTTTCATTTAAGGATGAAGGCCGAGGTTACCGAGATCGTCGAAAACGCCGGAAAAGTTGTCGGCGTCAAGGCGAAAACTCCAGCCGGAGAGTTGCAGGTTCTCGCCGAGCTGACCGTAGGGGCGGACGGGCGCCATTCCTTGGTGCGCGAGCGGGCCGGTTTCTCCGTGCTCAATCTCGGCGCGCCGATGGATGTTCTGTGGATGCGCATGAGCCGCCATCCCACCGATCCGGAGCAAACCTTTGGCCGCTTCGACAGCGGAAGAATCCTGGTTTTTCTCAACCGGGAAGACTACTGGCAAACCGCCTACGTCATACCCAAAGGCAAAGCTGACGAGCTTCGCCAACAAGGGCTTCCGGCATTTCGCCAGGAGTTGGTCCGGCTGGCTCCGTTTCTGCAAGACCGCGTGGCTGAGTTAGGCGAGTGGGACGACATCAAGCTGCTAACGGTGGCGGTGGATCGCCTAAACCGGTGGTTTCGCCCTGGACTGTTGTGCATCGGAGATGCCGCGCACGCCATGTCTCCGATCGGTGGCGTGGGGATTAACCTGGCGATTCAGGATGCAGTCGCGACTGCGAACATTCTCGGCGAGGTACTCCGGCAGGGAACCGTAAGCCTCGGCGATTTGCAGGCGGTGCAACGGCGAAGAACGTTTCCCACTCGCGCTACCCAGCGCATGCAAGTAATCGTGCAGAACAATGTAATCCGAAGAGTGTTGGACAGCACGAAGCCGATCACCCCTCCCTGGCCAGTGAAGCTGCTCGGGCGCTGGAAATTCCTGCAGCGGATTCCGGCGCGCGTGGTCGGGATGGGATTTCGTCCGGAGCACGTGAAGACGCCCGAAGTGTCGGGGTCGAATCGAGTGTCAAGAAGCAGCTGTGACTAACCGTTTTTCCATGCGCACAATCGGCAGCGATTCTCCATTCGCCAGCGGGACTTCGAGATTTTCCAGCGCGACATAGCCGCGTGCCTGGTACAGCAGAACCCCGGTGAGGGTTGCTCCCATTTCGAAACGGGTAAAGCCGGCGGCAACCGCGGCATTTTCGCAAGCCTCGAGAATCATGGTGCCAATACCACGCCGGGTCCATGAGGGATGGATGAAGAAGGCGCGAATTTTGGCGGCATCGTGTTGGGGAGCGAGCAGGGCAGGCTCGCGGCCGGCCCATTGGTCGCCGCCGTAAAGAGTCTTCCGTTTGCTCCAGCCGCCGCACCCTACAATGATCGGGGCAAATGTGGGCGCGGCCGCATCGGCCGTGCAGCCACCCTGCTCAGCCCCGGCCTCTGCCACGAAATAGGTTCCATCCGCAAGGAGCTGAGTGTCTACTCCGTACACCGTCGCCAGCGCGCTTTCAATCTGGGATGGAGTGTAGTCCCGGGTCTGTAATCCGCGGACGGAGGCATCAATCAGCGTTCGCAGCACTGGAATGTCTGCGGAAACAGCCCGGCGTATACGGATCGTCATAGTCGCGGGTACTTAATCTCGTAAATCCAGACAGAAGTTTACGACTTTTGTCGGTAAAGTTGTGTGCCGCGGCCACCCGCCGTGGCCTGGCCGCATCTAGGAGAGGACGTTTGTGGAATAGACCGCCCGAAGATGAACAGCGTCAGGGACGCTTGCAGGGGCTGTAAGGCGGGGAACCCAATCTTTTTGCTGTTTCGATTGGTGGAGTCGATGCTGGGACGGCCACCGGGCCGATCCGGTCAGTCATGCAGGCGTCACGGTCTTTTGCGGGTCGAGAAAGTCTTCGTTCTGAAAGTAACTGGAGGACGGGCGTCCACCCGTCCAGCCGGGCGGGACCCCCATCCTCCATCTCCAAACCCACCGTTAGGGCTGCGGCTTGTCTGGCGGAGATCCACCGTCGCGTCCTACGCCTGGTCCAGGCATGGGGCCATGCCTGGGTGGGCGTTCCGCTTTCAGTTTGAGCCATTGTTCGTGGGTCAGCTGGCTGCGGATGCCCAGAAGCATGCGGGCGTTCGCTTTTTCGAGTTCGGCACGAGCCTGGGCGACGCGATCGATTTGTGCCAGAAGTTTGTTCTCATCCGGCGGATCGGCAGCCACCAGGGGCTCCATGATCGCCTCTTCCTTTTGGACCGCAGCGAATAGGTCAATCAGGTTGAGGCGCGCGCTGTTGAAAATATCGTCCATCTTCTTTTGCTGGTCGTCGGACAAGCCAAGTTTCTTGATGAACTCGGGATCGTCCCACCAGCGCCCCGGGGGGCCCAGGCGCAACGCGCCCGCCGGACCTCTAGGTCCTCGAGGGCCGCCCATATCCTGGCGGCCCGGGCCTCGTTGCGGAGGACCGTCAGGGCCGCCGGGGGAGGGCTGCTGTGCAAAACACATCACTCCGAGCAAGAGCGTTAAAAATAAATATCCGCCTATGATCGAGAATTTCTGCTCCCTGCTATGAGACGAAAACATGCATTGCTTCTCCTGTGAATTTCGCAACCTACTTGTTCGTGGTAGTGCTTGACCTGCTTGCTTCCGAGACCAGCAAAGGCTGCATAGGCGCCGGCACCGCTTCCGAAAGCTCAACACTCACTTGAGACAGCAGCTGGTTATCCTGATCAAGCTGCGCCTGCGGCAGAGCGGCATTCCTTTTACGCTGAGTATCTATATTTACGACAGCGAGAAGAGCTGTGCCGCCATGGCGAACGTCCAGGTAGACATCTGGCACTGCAATGCATCGGGCATTTACTCCGCGGAAGACGTGGAAGACACGAGCGGTGAAACCTGGCTGCGCGGTTACCAGATCACGGATGCGAACGGCCTAGCCACCTTCAAAACCATCATCCCGGGATGGTACGCCGGGCGAACCACTCATATTCATCTGCGATTGCGTTCGACCTACGACTCCACGAGCAATGGGGGTACGAATACGACTCAGCTGTTCTTTCCCCAGGACGTCATCAACACCGTCAACACCACCATCAGCCCGTACAGCGCGGAGGGCACGAATCCCACCACGAATGCCAGCGATCACGTTTATTCGGGAGAAACGGATGGCGCGAATTTGCTCGCACTGAGCGGCGACAGCACCAACGGCTATACAGCCACTTGCAAAATCAATCTGCCCATTACGTCGCAATAAGCCGAGGGCAATTGGAATTCACGCCGCCGGCTTCGTACCAGGAGGCTCAATGGCCAGAAATTCCTCGGCGAAACGGCGGCTGTAATTTTCCAGCAGGGCTTGAATTCGAGCTGGATCGGACGAACGCAGCACAAGGCCGGCGTGATGACGTCGCTTGAGGCGTAAGGCAATTTCGGGATCGCTGTAGGTCGAAGTGTCCGGATCTTCCTGTCGGGCAAGCGATAGGATCAATCCGGCATAATCGCCGCGCACGGCAGGGAGCTCGTAAGGCTCCTTGCCGCCCGCGATTTCGATGCGGGCCCATTCGCGCCACAGATTGATCCCAGTGGCGATTTCGACCATTTCGCTGATGTACGCGCCGCCCACC
>Ga0134121_10003190_pt1 | contig 13781 bp, 16 predicted proteins | sample KB301_FD_96463 | JGI IMG/M metagenome (GOLD analysis project Ga0134121, IMG submission 96463) | Terrestrial soil microbial communities without Nitrogen fertilizer from Kellogg Biological Station, Michigan, USA - KB3-0-1 | ecosystem: Environmental > Terrestrial > Soil > Unclassified ...
GGGCGCGAGCTGCGCCGTGCGAACGCAGCCGCGCTGTGCGCGCGCGCACGCGAGCCGCTCGAGCCCGACGAGTCCGACGTCATCCGGCGCTACGCGTTCTCTTTCGGACGCCCGGCAGTGGCGCGCGAATGCGCGTCCACCCTTGCGGCGACCGGGCTCGCCACGCTGGTGGTCGTGCCGTGGCTGATCTACAAGCTGCAATGGCCGCAGGCGATCCTGATCGGCATTTTCCTGTTCGCGGTCGGACGGCTCACCAAGCTGGTGAGCCCGGTCTATGCGCTGCGGCTTGCCACCGCGAAGGGAGACCGCGAGGCGCTGCGCCTGCTCTCCGCGCACGACGGCGCGGCGCGCAAGCTGTCAGCCCCAGATCAGCCAGGCGCCTAGCGCGAACGCGGGCGGCAGGAAGACCGCAAAGCCCACCACCGCCCGGATGCGGGCGCGATCCTGTCCATCCCACTCCGGCTTCTGGTGCTTCTGGACCGCGCGCTCCTCGACTGCCTTCTTCACGAACATGTACTCGATCGCGACGAGGAACACGCCGAGCCCCAGCCCCCAAAACGCGCCTTGCCAGGCAATATTCATGGCGGCTGACTCTAGCGTAATGCCGACAGGCGGGCAAACACGCGCTTCATCGTGTTGACCTGGGTGAGATAGGCGCGCACCTCGTGCTCGCCGCAGCGCTGGCCCTGCGCGAGGCGAAAACCGCTGCGCGCATACGCTTCGCCGGCGCGCGCGCCGCACAGGTGAATCAGCGCGGCGAGATCCTGCTTCTGAGCGAGGCTGACGGCAACCTTTCGGCTGGCGAGCAAGGCAGCGACCGTGCGATCGACGCTGCGATCGAGATAGGCCGAAGTCATTTCCACCGCGTGGCTCGGGATCACGCGCAGGTACAGGCTGTTGAGCCAGCAGCCCTCCTCGATCGCGACATGGTCGCGGATGCAGTAACGCTTCGCCTCGCGAAAGGTGCCGTCGGTGATCTGGTACATGCCGACCGCGCTCGATGCCGGGCGATAGAGCTCGCGCGGATCGGACGACGCGCGCACGCGCCACGGCGTGCGCGCCACCGGATTGCCCGCGCCCTCGACCTGCGCCAGCGCCGCGAGCAGCTCGGCCGTCATCACCACCGTCGAATGGTGCCGGAACAGCGCGCCGTACTCGCGCCAGGTCTCGGTCGGCGTTTTCGACAGCGCGCCGCTCACCGGAAAGAACAGCTCCGCCGGCTTGCGGACGACCTGATACATGAGGTTGAGCGTCACCGCGACGATGACGAAAGCGAGCGCGCATAGCGCGATGCGCGCCCAGCGCGGCGCGCGCAGGAATAATTTCTTGTAGTTGCTGTACGACACAGCGAGTTGTTTTTACAGGAAAAACGGCACTGACGCCGTCGCGGCCGCTCCGTAGAATTTTCGCATGCGTATCCTGGTAGCGGACGACGACCGCGACGCAGTCCTGGTGCTCACCGCGTTGCTGGAAGACGAGGGCTACCAGGTGCGAGGCGTGCACCACGGCACCGAGGTGCTCGATGCGGTATTCAACTTCGCACCCGACGTGGTGCTGCTCGACATCGGCATGCCGCAGATGTCCGGCTACGAGGTGGCGCGCCGCTTGCGCGAGCGCTACGGCAGCGCGCGGCCGGCGCTGATCGCGGTCACCGCGATGACGCGAACCGTGGACCGGGCGCAGGCGCGGGCCGCCGGCTTCGAGCACCACGTCGGCAAGCCCTACGAGCCGCGCGAGCTGATCGCGCTCATCGGCGAGCTCACCAAGGCGTCCTAGCGCCTCGGCTCTTGCTGCACAATGGCGTCTGTGACGCCAGCACAGCCCAAGCGCGCGCCCACCCCTGTAGACCTGACCCACGTCGCGTTCGACGCGAGCTTCGTGCGCGAGCTGCAGCCCGATCCGGTGCTAGACAACCGCTCGCGCCAGGTCCCGAACGCCTCCTACACGCGCGTCGATCCGACGCCGGTCGCCACGCCGAAGCTGCTCGGCTGGTCTCGCGCGCTCGGCGAATACCTCGGCATCGAAAAGCCCTCCGGCGGCGCGGCAGTCGAAGCGCTGGCCGGCAATCGCGTGCTGCCCGGCATGCAGCCTTACGCCGCGCGCTACGGCGGCCACCAGTTCGGCCACTGGGCGGGGCAGCTCGGCGACGGCCGCGCCATCACGCTCGGCGAAATCATCGCAACGGACGGCATGCGCCAGGAGCTGCAGCTCAAGGGCGCCGGCCGCACACCCTACTCGCGCACCGCCGACGGCCGCGCGGTGCTGCGCTCCTCGCTGCGCGAATTCGTGTGCAGCGAGGCCATGCACTTTCTCGGCGTGCCGACCACGCGCGCCCTCAGCCTGGTGGGCACCGGCGAGCCGGTGATCCGCGACATGTTCTACGACGGTCATCCCGCGCCCGAGGCCGGCGCGGTGATCTGCCGCGTCGCGCCATCGTTCCTGCGCTTCGGAAACTTCCAGATCCACGCCGCGAACAACGAGACCGAGCTGCTCAAGCGGCTGGCGGACTACGTGATCCGCAACTTCTACCCGGGCCTCGAGTATGCGGAATTCTTCCAGGAGCTCTGCCGCCGCACCGGGCTGCTGATGGCGGACTGGATGCGCCTGGGTTTCGTGCACGGCGTGATGAACACCGACAACATGTCCATCCTCGGCGTGACCATCGACTACGGCCCGTACGGCTGGCTCGAAGGCTACGACCCGAACTGGACGCCGAATACCACCGACGCGCCGACGCTGCGCTACACCTACGGCAATCAGCCGCAGATCGCGCATTGGAACCTGGCGCGGCTCGCGGAAGCGCTGCTGCCGCTGGGGCTTGACGCTGCGCCGCTCGAGAAGGGGCTCAACCTTTACGCCGAGACCTTCAATGCGGGCTGGCGCAGCGCGCTCGCGCAGAAGCTGGGGGTCAGCGGGCTCGACCAGCCCGGCGACGACGAGCTGCTGTCGGTGCTGTTCACGCAGCTCTACGAGAAAGAGACCGACTTCACGCTGTTCTTCCGCAACCTGGCGGCAGTGCCGCTCGACGCGACCGACGACGCCGCGCTGCTCGAGCCGCTGCGGGACGCGTTCTACGCCGAGCCCGCGGGCGGCCTTGCCGCATGGCTGCGCAAATATGCGGCGCGGGTCAAGGAAGAGCCGCGGCGCATCGAGCGCATGAACAAGGCCAATCCGAAGTACGTGTTCCGCAACTATCTCGCGCAGCTCGCGATCGATGCGCTGGAAAAAGGCGACGGCTCGGTGATGGAGCGGCTGCTGAAGGTGCTCGAGCGCCCGTACGACGAGCAGCCGGCGCACCACGAGCTCTCCGCGCGCCGCCCGGAGTGGGCGCGCAACCGCGCCGGCTGCTCCGCCCTCTCCTGCAGCTCCTGAGCTAGTCCACCACCGCGACGACCTGGATCTCCACGAGCTGCTCCGGCTCGCCGAGCTCGAGCACCGCCATGTTGGTCGTGGTCGGCTTGTGGTTGAACGGCGCGAAGTACGAGTTGACCACCGCGCTCGAACGGCCGATGTCCCCCATGCGCGGACGGGTGCGGAAGATGAAGACATGCACCACGTCCTTGGGCGACGCGCCCGCCGCCTTCAGCGTTTCCATGATGCCGTCCATCGTGCGCCGGGTCTGGGCCTCGAGGTCGTTCGGCATGAACTGCATGATCTGTTCGCGCTTGTGCGGGTGGTCGTGGTACACGGGCAGCGCGGTGCCGCCCGCCAGCCAGAGCAACTTGCCGCTCTTCACCTTGATCGCCGGCGAGAACGGCATGAACAGGCTCTTGTCGTAGTTCGGGTGGTGGATGGTCTCCAGGTTGTTGCCGCTTTGCGCGAACGCGGGCGAAGCGGTCAGCGCAAAGATGAGCGCAGCGGCGGCGCGAACGAAGATTGTTTGCTTCTTCATGACGTTTCTCCTCTGGGGTGTGGGCCCCCATTATCACGCCGCGTCATGAAAGATGATCCCCGCGGTGTGCCGCCGGCCTGAGCGCACCCGGCTAACCCCGTGCCGCAGGTTCACCCGGTAGATCCCGCGCGTCCCCTGCACCGGCCGGTGGTGCACTGCGAACACCACTGCATCCCCCTTTCCCAGCGGCACCACCTCGGCGCGCGACTGCATGCGCGGGCGCTGCTCGGTCATCACGAACTCGCCGCCGCTGAAGTCCTAGCCCGGCTCGGACAGCAGGATCGTGAGCTGCAGCGGGAACACGTGCTCACCGTAAAGATCCTGGTGCAGGCAGTTGTAGTCGCCGGGACCGTACTGCAGCAATAGCGGCGTCGGCCGGCGCTGCCCCGCGGTGTGGCAGCGCTTGAGGAACTGCGCGTGCTTCTCCGGAAAGCGTGCCGTCAGCCCCATCGCCGCATGCCACCGGTTGGCGATCAGCGCCAGCCGCGGGTAGAGCGAGGTGCGCAGGCGCGCGATCAGGCCAGGCAATGGATAGCGGAAGTACTTGTACTCACCCTGGCCGAAGCCATGCCGCGCCATCACCACGCGGCTGCGAAAACGCTCCTCGGCGGGATAGAGCGCGGCCAGCTCATCGCATTGCGCACCGGTGACGAGCTGCTGGATCACCGCGTAGCCGCGAGTATCCAGGTCATCCATTTCGTTCGAGCTCGAGCAAGGCGCGCTTGCGCCGCACGCCCCAGCGGTAGCCGGCCAGGGCGCCGTCCTTGCGCACCACGCGATGGCAGGGAATCGCGACCGCGATCGCGTTGGCCGCGCAGGCTTCGCCGACCTCCTTCGCCGCGCGCGGCACGCCGAGGCGCCGCGCGATCTCGCCATAGGTCTCGATCGAGCCCGCCGGAATGGCCCGCAGCGCCTGCCACACGCGCTGCTCGAACTCGGTGCCGCGCAGATCGAGCGGTACGTCCAGCCCGCTCGCGGGGTTTTGAAGAAATGCGCTCACGGCCGCCGTCAGCGGCGCCAACGTCACGTCGTCCTGGCGCAGGTCCGCGCCCGGAAAGCGTTGCTGCAGCGCCGTCACCAGCGTGGCTGCGTCGTCTCCGAGCAGCAGCGCGCACAGGCCACGCTCGCTCCTGGCCGCCAGCACCACGCCGAGGGCGCATCGTTCAGTGGAAAACAGGATCAGTTCGTTCATGCCGCCAGACTAGGCGGCGCGCGAGCCTTTCGCACTCCGCTTCTTGCGCCATTGCCGATATTTCTGCTGCAGGCATACCGCGCAGGGGCGAAAGCCGGCGGCGCGCGCGTGTCGCTCGTCGCGGAAGAACACGCGGTATTTCACGTAGCCGCCACGGGCGATGGCGCGCAACGCGGCCGGACAGTCGAGACGCCCGTAAATCCTGGTTCCGCGATGGCCGCCCAAGGTCCCCCAGCGCTTCTTCACCCTTGCAGGTCTCGCTCGAGAAGCTGGAGGGCGGCGGCGGCGAAGGCGTGCATGTTCTCCAGGCGGCCGGTTCTGCCGGTCTGGAGGGTGACGGCGCTTTCCTTGCGCCCGCTGACGGCCAGGCAAACATGGCCTGCGGGATCGCCATAGCGGTTGCCGGTGGGGCCGGCGGCGCCGGTCTCGCCGATGCCCCAGCTCGCCTGGAACCGGTCCCGGGCCAGCCGGGCACGGATCAGGGCGTTCTGCTCCGTCGCGGAGCGGTAACCCTCTAGCAGCCCCTCCTCGAAGTCGCGCAGTGCGTCCCACGCCTGCCGGGTGTAGATCACGATGCCGCCCAGGCACCAGGCCGACGCCCCCGGGACGGCCAGCAGGGCCGCGGTAATAAGTCCTCCGGCCGCCGACTCGGCGACCGCCACGGTTTCGCGGCGCTCCTTGAGCAACGCAGCAATGCGCTCGGAATGCACCAGAAGCTCCCGCATTCCGTTATTCTCTACTCGGGAGGAGCAGTAGTTAACAGCTAGGCCCTAGGGCCGGGCGTAGGCTGCTACTGCAGGGGAGATGAGGACCAACACCACACTGGTGATCAATCCGAAGGGCGGGTCTGGCAAGACCACCGTCGCGACCAACCTCGCCAGCTACTTCGCCGCCAACGGCATCGCGGCGGCGATGATGGACTACGATCCGCAGGGCTCGACGCTCAACTGGCTGCGCATCCGCCCGGCGACGGCGCGCAAGATCCACGGTGCCAACGCCGCGCCGCAGAAAACCGGCCTGCGCAGCATCGGCATGCACGTGCCTGCCGACACCCGCCAGCTCATCATCGACGCGCCCGCCGGCGCCACCGGCCTCGCGCTGCAGGAAATGCTGTCGCGCTCGCATTGCATCCTGATTCCCGTCGCGCCGTCGTCGATCGACATCCACGCCACCGCCAACTTCATCCGCGACCTGCTGCTCACCGGGAAGATCCGCGCCAACAACATCCGCCTCGCCGTGGTGGCGAACCGCGTGCGCAAGTCGAACCCGGTCTACCAGCCGCTCGAGCGCTTCCTCACCGCGCTCAACCTGCCGCTGCTCGCGCGCCTGTCCGACTCCGACGTGTTCATCAACGCCGCGGAAGGCGGGCTCGGCATCTTCGAGATGGACTTCGCCGTGTCCGCCGCCGAGCGTCAGCAATTCCAGCCGATCGTCGAGTGGGTCGACCGCCTGCCGGTGGTTCCGGCGACGCGTGTCCCCGCCATGGCCACCGCCACCGCGTCGCGCCCCGGCCTGCGCGTGATCGGCAACATCACCGCCTCGCGCCCCGGCTTCCGCTAGGGCAGCTTCACTCCGCTCGCCGCCGCGACCGGTACCAGGTCGCATGGCATGTGTGCCAGCGTACAGAGAGAGCAGTAGCGCCCCGGTATTGTCGTTGAGCGTGCCCCACATTCCGCCTTGCCTGCCCGCGACCGCCTCTCCCGCAGCCCTGGTGGTGTACGACGAATTCCACAAGGGGATGGGCTTCCCCGCGGCGCCCAACTTCATCATGACCCAGGGGCACGCGCCCGACGTGGCGCGCGGCAGCTGGCTGGCGGTGAAGAACATCCTTGTGGGCGGGCAGATCCCGCGCTGGATCAAGGAGTTGATGTTTGTGGCGATCTCCGTCGACCGCCACTGCATGTACTGCGCGGCGGCGCATGTCGCCTGCTGCACGATGCTCGGCGTGAACCCGGAGTGGGCCGAGGCCGTCGCGCAGAGCAACCTCGATGCGCTTCCCGACCCGAAGCTGCGCGCGATGATCGCCTTCGGTGTGAAGGCCGCGCGCCAGCCGCAGAGTCTTTCGCCCGAGGACTTCAGCCGGCTGCGCGGCTTCGGCCTGGCGCAGCCCGAGATCATGGAGCTCATCGGAATGGCTGCTTTCGCGGTGTACGCCAACATCATCGCCGACGCCACGGCGATGCATGCGGACGAGATGTTCGGGCAGTTCTAATACGAGGGGCTTGCCATCCGTCTTGAGACGTAGCATCATGTTCCAACGCTAGCTCGTTGGAATAACAGATAAAAAGAATGAAAACCACGCTGGTGATCAACCCCAAGGGGGGTTCAGGCAAGACCACCGTAGCCATCAACCTCGCCGCGTGCCTCGCGGCCGAGAACATCCCGACCACGCTGATGGACTACGACCCGCAGGCTTCCAGCCTGACTTGGCTGCGCTCGCGCGCGCCGGATGCGCCGACGATCTACGCCGCGAACGGCGCGCCGGAAAAGTACGGCCGGATGCGCAGCTTCGAGATGTTCGTGCCGCCGCACACGCAGCAGCTCATCATCGACGCGCCGGCCGGCGCTTCCGGATTGCTGCTGCAGGAAATGGCCGAGCGTTCGCACAGCATCGTCGTGCCGGTGGTGCCTTCGATCATCGACATCCGCGCCACGGAAAATTTCATCCGCGACCTGCTGTCCGTGCCGCGGGTGCGCAACGGCGACGCGCGCGTCGGCATCGTCGCCAACAAGGTGCGCGTCTCGATGCCGGCCTACCAGCCGTTCCTGCGCTTCCTCGAGTCGCAACAAATCAGGCTGCTGGCGCGCCTGCTCGACTCCGACATGTACCTGAAGGCGGCGGAGAGCGGCGTCGGCATCTTCGAGATGGATGCCGGGCAGACCGCGGTCGAGCGCCGCCAGTTCACCCCGATCGTCGACTGGGTGCGCGGCGAGGCCGCGATGCAGATGGCGCGCGTCGACGGCGCCGGCACCGAAGTCCAGCTGGTCCGCCGCGTCGCGTTCTAGTGCCGGGTCGGCCGCGGGCCGGGCAGGCGCAGCGCCAGGCGGATCTGTGATTCCTCGACCGGCTTGATGAGGTGCATGTCGAAGCCCGCCTCGCGCGTGCGGCGCTCGTCCTCGGGCTTGCCCCAGCCGGTGACCGCGACGATGCGCGGGGTCGGCGAGATGCCGCGCTCGCGCAAGGACCGCGCCACCTCGAAGCCGTTCATTCCCGGCATGCCGAGGTCGAGCAGGATGATCTCCGGCCGGTAGGCCTCGGCGGCCTGCAGCGCCGAAGGCCCGTCGTGCACCACCACCACGTCGTGGCCAAGCTGGCGCACCAGCGCCGCCATCATCGAGGCTGCGTCCACGTTGTCGTCCACCACCAGAACGCGGTGCGGGACGCCGTTGGACAGCTCGTGCAGCGCCGCCGCCGGATGCGCGCCCGGGGCGGAAATCTGCGCCGCGTCTTCCAGCGGCAGGTAGATCACGAACTCACTGCCCTTGCCCGGGCCTTCGCTGCTGGCCTCGATGCTGCCGTGATGCAGCTCGACGATCGTTCGCGTCAGTGCCAGGCCGACGCCGAGTCCGGTCTGCGAGCGGCTCGCAGCATGACGGCCTTGCACGAACATGCCGAAGATGCTGCCCAAGAACTCCTTCTCGATGCCGCGCCCGGTGTCGCGAATCGAGAGCGCGGCCATCGGGTGCCCGTTGCGCTGCTCGCGCCGCAGCGCCAGCGTGATGCGCCCTTTCGGCTCCGTATAGCGCGCGGCGTTGGTCAGCACATTGGTCACCGCCTGGGAGAGGCGCAGCTCATCCGCCCTCACGAGCACCGCCCCCGGCGGCAGCTCGACCAGGAGGTGGTGCTGTCCGGCCTCGATCCCCGGCCGCGCGGTTTCCACCGCCCGCTGCACGATGTCGCGCAGGTCGGTGCGCAGCGGATGAACGCTGAAGGTGCCGCGCGTGATGCGGGCCACGTCGAGCAGGTCGTCGACGATGCGCGCGAGCTGTGCGCTCTGCCGGTCGATCGCGCGGCGCGCGACCTCGAATACCTCCTCCCCGGCGGAGGTGTCTTTCAGCAGCTGAGCCGCATTGCGGATCGGCGCCAGCGGATTGCGCAGCTCGTGCGCGAGCACGGCGATGAAATCCTGCACCTGCCGGGCGGCGATCTCGACCGCCTGCGAGTGCTGCCGCTGCGTCAGGTCCTGGGTGACCTTGGCGAAACCGTGCAGCTGCCCTTCCGCGTCCTTAAGCGCGCTGACCACTACCCGCGCCCAGAAGCGGGTACCGTCCTTGCGCACGCGCCAGCCCTCGTCCTCCGCGCGCCCATGCTCTCGTGCCATCGCGAGCTCGGCCCAGGGCTTGCCGGCCGCGATGTCGTCGGCGGAGTAGAAGCGCGAGAAGTGCTTGCCGATGATTTCGGACGCCTCGTATCCCTTGATGCGGCGCGCGCCGGCGTTCCAGCTGGAGATTACGCCCTCCGGATTCAGCATGTAGATGGCGTAGTCCTGCACACCCTCGATCAGCAGGCGGAAGCGCTCCTCCGAGCGGCGCAGCTCTTCTTCCTGCAGCCGGCGATCGCTGAGATCGCGCGTGATCTTGGAGAAGGCGAGAAGCTTGCCCTTCGGGTCGCGCAGCGCGGTGATCACCACGTGCGCCCAGAAGCGCGAGCCGTCCTTGCGCACGCGCCAGCCTTCGTCCTCGAAGCGTCCTTCCATGGTCGCGCGCTGGAGCTCGGTTGCCGGCCAGTCGCGCGCGATGTCCTGCGGTGTGTAGAACGTCGAGAAATGCTGGCCGACGATCTCGTCGGCCTTGTATTGCTTGATGCGCTCCGCTCCCGGATTCCAGCTCTGGATGTAGCCCTTCGGATCGAGCAGGAAGATGGCGTAGTCCCGCACGCTCTCCGCCATGAGCTGGAACAACTTCGGGTCGTCGAGGGGTCTGGGCTTGGCGGCCATGCCGCAGGGTAACGATTTGAACTACAAGGCTTTTCTTGGCACTCTCATTGTGCATGAAAGCGCGCCCTGCGCAACCGCAACGCTCAGCCCAGCAGGCTGCGCAGGAATTCGAGATCGACCGGCTTGAGCAGGTACTGGTCGAAGCCCGCCCCGCGCGCCGCCTCGCGATCGTCCTCCCGTCCCGAGCCGGTCATGGCGATGATGCGCGTGCGCGCGAGCTGCGGATCGGCGCGCAGCTGGCGTGCCACCGCGAGGCCGTCCATGCCAGGCAAGCCGAGGTCGAGGAACACGAAGTCCGGCCGCAGCCGGCGCGCAAGCTCGGCGGCAGCGAAACCGTCGCGCGCCTCGTGCACCTCGTGCCCGGCGTGCTTCAACCACGCGGCGACGACCGCCACCGCGTCCGCGTTGTCGTCGACCAGCAGCACTTTGCGCGGTGTAGTTGCCAGGGTTTGCGCCTTTTTCGGGATGCGAGCCCAATGTACTAAGGACCGCCGAACCCCGCACTATGTTCGCAAACGAACAGAGGGTGCGAGCCTAAAGAACTAGGCTGTACGTCCTGCCCCTAGGCTGTCGTCAAAAGGCATCACTGGTGTCCCCTTCCGTCCTCCGTTCGTGAGACTCGCAAAATTCATCACCGAGAACCTGGAACCGATCCTGGTCGAGTGGGAGGCGTTCGCCGCCTCGCTGCTGGCGCCCGGCGAGAAGATGACCTCGCTCGCGCTGCGCGATCACGCTACGCAGATCCTGCGGGCGATCGCCGAGGACATCGAGACCGACCAGACCGACCTGGAGCAGTCCTACAAGTCGAAAGGCTTCGCGCCGATTGCCCCGGCTACCCGGAGCGCAGCCATGACCCACGGCGCGCTGCGCCATCTTGCCGGCTTCGACCTGCGCCAGCTGGCCGCGGAATTCCGCGCGCTGCGGGCGAGCGTGCTGCGCCTGTGGCTGCGGCACCACGGCAGCGACGAGAGCTCCCTCTACCAGCTCACCCGCTTCAACGAAGCGATCGACCAGGCGCTGGCCGAATCGATCGCCAACTACTCCAACGAAGTGGCGCGCTCGCGCGACACGTTCCTCGCCATCCTGGGACACGACCTGCGCACGCCGCTCTCGGCGATCGCCAACTCCAGCCTGTACCTCGGCAGCCCCGGCCTGCTGCCCGCGGGCGCTCCCCTCGACGCGGTCAGACGCATCAACAGCAGCACTGCCAGGATGAACTCGATGATCCGGGACCTGCTGGAATACACCCGCTCGCGGCTCGGCCGCGCCATCCCGATCTCGCCGGTACCGACCAGCATGGAGCAGATCTGCAGGATCGCGTACGACGAGGCGCGCGCCGCCCACCCGGAGAGGGTCTTCCGCCTGGAGATTTCGGAGAAGCTGGAAGGCCAGTTCGACACCGAGCGCCTGCACCAGGTGATCTCCAACCTGCTGAGCAACGCCGTGCAGTACGGCGCGCGGAACCAGCCGATCACCCTTCGCGCCTACGGCGATGCGGACCGGGTCACCGTGCAGGTGAAGAACCACGGCCGGCCGATTCCGGAGGACCAGCTGCAGGTCATCTTCAACCCCCTGGTGCAGATCCCCTCGCCGCTCGTGGACGAGGACAGCGCGCCGGCCACCAGCCTCGGCCTCGGCCTCTACATCGCCCGCGAAATCGTGACCTTGCACGGCGGCACGCTGGCCGCCGAGTCGTCCGAAAACGAGGGCACCGTTTTCAGCGCCCGCCTGCCGCGAAATCAGGCCCCCGCCGCTGCGGCGCCCGCCTAGCCGCGGGTACCCCTATTGCCGGGCGACGCTCTCCTCGAGCTCGACGCCGAGGCTGATCAGGTTGCTCACGCGTTGCGCGAGCGAGGCTTCCATCTGCTTCGCCTCGGTCAGGTCGCAGATCAGCACCACCGCGCCCACCATCTTGCCTTCGAGACCGCGCAAGGGTGAGGCGGACACCAGCACCGTCTTGACGTTGCCGTCGAGGCACTGGATCAGCAGCGGCTTGCCGTGCGAGATCTCCCCCGCCAGCGCGCGCCCGAGGGGCCCGTTGCGGTCCTTGATCATCTGCCCGGCGGAATCCCACCAGCCGAGCATTTCGCCATAGGAGTCGGTGTTGACCGGCTCCTGCTGATTGAGGATGCGCGCCACCGATTCGGTGGTCTGGATGATGCGGCCGTCGAGGTCGGCGATCAGGATGCCCACCGGCAGGCTGTCGAGGATGCTCGAGAGCTTGCGCCCCACGCGCAGCATCTCCTCGGATTCCTTGATATGAACCTCGCGCTCGCGCAGGAGCTGCGTCTTGATGCGGAAAGCGGCGTAGGCGGCAACCTTCAATCGCAGGATCTCAGGATCGAAGGGCTTGCTGAAATAATCGATGCCGCCGACGGCGTAGCCTTTCTTCACGAAGGGATCGTCCTGGTACACCGCGGTGACGAAGATGACCGGGATCTCGCGCAGCGCCTCGTTCTGCTTGATGCGCCTTACCGTCTCGAAGCCGTCCATGTCGGGCATGTGGACGTCCATCAGCACGACGTCGACCCGCTCCGCTTCGAGCACCTTCAGCGACTGCGCTCCGGAAGACGCGAACACCAGGTCGCATTCCTCCTCTAGCACGGCGGCGAACGCGAGGTGATTGCTGTGCTTGTCGTCCACCACCAGGACGCGCGGCTTTCGTCTGCGATCGGCTTGCATATCAGCCCTGATCGCAAGATTCGGGCCAGTGTCAGTAGGCGTACCCCATCTTCAGATAGACACCGTAGTTGTCGGCCTTGCCTTGCGCGTATTCCAGGTTCAGGACGATGCCTTCCTTGGGCTTCAGCCGGTACTGCACGCCCGCGCCGGCAGCCGGAAACTGATTCTCGCTGTCCGAACAGCTCCTGCCGCCGCCGTAGGTGCAGGCAATTCCCGCGAACAGGGTGGCGGTAAATTTCGCCCCGAGCCGAAGCCGCTCCTCGACCTCGATGTGGGACATGTACTTGCCGTTGTATTGGCCGATCTTGTAGCCGCGAAGCTGGACCGGCGCGTTCACCTGCGTCGGGGCGTCGCTGGTGAAGTGGTTCAACTGGCGCACGGCGAGCACGTTGCCCCTTCCGTGCGCCATGTAATACCGGGCCTCGGCCCGCACGATGTCGAAGTCGTCGTCGCCGCCCAGCTCTTCCCGATAGGCGATGTTGTTGAGGTTGACCAGCCAGCCCTGGGTTGGCGAGTTCTCGTTGTCGCGCGAGTCGTACTGCGCGACGAGGCCCAAGCCACCGGACTGGTACGGCCTGACGCCCACGAGGTTGAGGAACTGCTCGTCGAATTGCGTTTCCCCGGTCACCGCCATGTTCTGGTAGATGCCCTGGAATCCAATGAACCAGTTGCCCCGGACGCGATAGGTGTAGCGGGCAATGAACGATTTCACTTCGCCGTTCGATTGCAGCGGCACGCCCGTTCCGAGGTAATCGCTGTAGTCGTTCTTCACGTAGCCATACATGATCCCCGCGATCACGCGCTGCCGATCCTCGTCGAACGACGTTCTCGCCTGGGCGCCCGCGATGGTGGAATCGGTATTCGAGTGCTGTGCCATGACGGCGAATATTGAGGGCCGCGACTTGTCGTCGAAGTAGTGGATGTAGCCTGCCAAGGCTCCAATCGAGGTGCCGAGCTTCGGATTGGACTGGAACACCGGCGCGAGAAGCCATGGCGACTTCTCGAATTTTTCCACGGCGTTCTCTTCTGTCGATGCCGCCTTGGATTCGGCCTGGGCGAACGCCGCAGAACAGCTCAA
>Ga0134121_10003192_pt1 | contig 13773 bp, 8 predicted proteins | sample KB301_FD_96463 | JGI IMG/M metagenome (GOLD analysis project Ga0134121, IMG submission 96463) | Terrestrial soil microbial communities without Nitrogen fertilizer from Kellogg Biological Station, Michigan, USA - KB3-0-1 | ecosystem: Environmental > Terrestrial > Soil > Unclassified ...
CGCACGAACCAATGGAGTCGTCCATCGATGTCGAGATAGATCATCGTCATGCCCGAAACCGTCAGCGGGGGATCGTCAGGAGTAACGAAACCACCCTCGGTGTCGAGCGAGCGCGGACTTTCCCGGTACCAGAATCGATAGGGGCCAGGCTTTTCCGTTCGCAATCTGTCCCAACGATTAGGCGACTTGTCGACATCCGCCGTGTATTTCAGATAGTCCCCTTTGACAACGAATCCATCAGCGCTATCGACGACCACATCGTTAAAGCCCAGATGCGCGATCACTTCACGCGCACGGGCGCGCAGGACTTCCGGCGATTGATTGAGCGGCGCGAGGCGATAGAGAAATCCGAACCTGGTTGCCCAGCACGACGCGGCTAAGCAGACGATGAACACGCCGAAGAGACTGAGCGCGACGACCGGTTTGAGCACTCCCTCCGTCGGCGCCGCGGCGACCATTTCCGGTGAAGGTGTCTCGCCGGCGGCCAACGCCGCCGCCAAAGGATCGCCGCCCGGCAAAGCCGCGGCCACTTGTAATGCCGAGGCGGGCCGGTCCTCGGGATTTTTTTCCAGGCAGCGATTGATGACTTTCTCGATCAACGGATCGAGATCCTTTACGAGCGACGTGGGAGTTGTCGGCGTCTTGTCGCTGCGCCGCAGTTTGATCAGTTCGTTGAGAGTTGGAGCTTCAAACGCACGCTTGCCAGTGAATAATTCGTAGAGCACCAGCCCGAGCGAATAGATGTCGCTCCGAACTGTTTGTTCCATTCCTTCTATCTGTTCCGGCGACATGTATGCCGGCGTCCCGGCCCGGATCTCGTCTTCCCCGAATTCTTCCGCCAAACCGCCCAGACCAAAATCGAGAACGCGGGCATTGCCGTCACCGTCGATCATTATGTTGGCAGGTTTCAGATCGCGATGAATAACTCCGATGTCGTGCGCCGCGGCGAGGCCGGCGCAAATCTGCCGCGCGAGTTGCAGGGCTTTGTCCTGCGGGAGTCGACCGATGCGCCGCAGCAGCGACGACAGTTCTTCGCCCTTGATGAATTCCATCGAGAGGAAATGGCGGCCATCGATCTCGCCGATGTCGTAAACGCGGCAGACATTCTTGTGCGAAACTTGCCGCGCCACGCGCACCTCGCGATGAAAGCGCGCGAGCGCGGCGGCGTCACTCAACAAATGATCCGGAAGGAACTTGAGCGCGACTGGTTGAGCGAGTTTCAGATCGTCGGCGCGATAGACCTCACCCATTCCGCCTTTGCCGAGCAGGCCCACGATGCGATAACGCTCTGCCAAAATCGTGCCCGGCACAAAGCGCGCGTCATCGATAGAGCTGAGTGAAGTAAAGGATCGTTTGTCAGGTTTAGCTGATGAATCCGGCGGATAATCGAGCGGCTGAGTGGCGTCATTGAACGAGAAACCGCACGACGAGCACGCCACTGCGTCTGGTGAGATTTCGCGTTGGCAGCGAGGGCAGTTCACAGGCGGCGGATTGTATCACCGGGCCCGAGGAATGGGATAGATTTTGTCCAACCCTGAGCAGCTTCTCAATTCAACAAAAGAATTCGCCTCAACGTCTCTTGGTCAAACGAGGCTGCCAACCGTCTAACACAAACGCAGGATTGCTGTAATCCGAGATCAGCTTCGCGTCCCTGGTCTTGTCGAGCTGCCGAGAGAGCGGTGAACGTTTGCTGACATCCACCGGTGAGCCGTCAGCTTTGCGGCTGTTGTATTCCCAGAAGTGCACCTTGCCGCCCTCATCTGCCGCGCTCCAACCTTCTGGAGAAATTCCGCTCAGCGTGCAGTTGAGCAACGCGGCTTCGGCATAAGGGTAGGTGGTGGCGCCGTTCTTCGGTGAGCGCGCCAGCGTCGTCGGTTCGGCTGTGCCGATGAAGGTGCAGTCTTTGAACACATTGCCATGGTTGGCTGAAGTATTTCGGATCCACATAAAGACGCTTCGCGATCGCAGTGTGGTGCGTTCGAAGAACGCGGGACCGCGACCGAGGATCGTGTCGCCTGAACCATCGATCAGACTGTCGACTATGTACGCTGGTCCATTAACCTGAAGCGCATCACCAAACCCAATCACCTGTACGTTGCTGAGAGTGTTCCGCCGTCCGGTCATCAACAATCCTTCGGCCTGGCCCGGCGCAGTCGTCTGCAGCGTCAGGTTTACGATTTGAATGTCGTTGGCATTGTCGGCCGCAAAGGCGGCACGCCGCGACGGGAATGTCCCCGCGAGTTCATTGGTCCTGATATTGATCGGGTGCGGATTGAACACTTCGTTGTTCGCATAACGCACGATGGTCTGCTCCCGGTCCTCGCCGAGAAAGGTCACATTGTTCTTGTTCCGAAAGTAAACGATCTCCTGATAGGTGCCTTTGCGCACGACAATCGTGATGCGCCTCTTGCCGTGGTCCGGCACGAAATCGATGGCGCCTTGCACAGTGTTGAAGTCGCCTTGGCCGTCCGCGCTGACAACGAGTCGCTCGCTGCCGGCTCGCGGAGATGTTTTCTTAGTTGTGAAACGCCATGAATGTTTATCCGATATGCCCTTGAACTCGCCGTCAGGCACGGTCAGCACGCCGGGATCTACAGAGACGTAATACGTCTTGCCGTATTCGAGCAGGTTGTGATGCGACTGAATCGTGGCGGTGTTCCCGCTCACGATGATCGGATAGAAGTGAAAGCCGTCGGTAAAACCGCCAATGATCGTGAGTTGATATTTGTCAGACGTAGGTTCAGCGCCTGCCGATGGTGTGCCGGGTTTAGTGTTGGCGTTGGTCGGAACAGTTGACCGTTGGTAGTTGTATGGAGTGACCAGATAAGGCGCGGTGGTCGCCGCTCCCGTCGCGCGCTCAGTCGGCCCAGCGGGAATGCTCAAGTCGAGCGCATCAACCTGTCGATCATTCGCCGCGTCGTAGATTCGCACTTTGCCCGACTTGCCGATGACAGGCTGCTGATTGAAGGTCAGCTTGAGTTGCACATCGGGATTGACGCCGCGCGCGTTGTTTGCTGGAAACAATGTTTGCGCGGCAGCCGGCGACGCGAGGAGCAAGAGCAAGGCGGCGCCGCTCAAAGTTTTTCCGGGGTCCATATTGGTCGCAATTATGAACCAACGTGGGCCGAAGGCGCGATAGAACTTGGACGCGCTCCAGATCCGGCACTTCTAACTCAGCTTGGCGTTCTGATCCTGGAAGAATGGCCCGCGACGAGTTGCCAGCGCCCATCACGCCAAACAAAAACATCCGTGAAGCGACTCTGGCTCGTCATCGGTTGACCCTTAACGAGTCGTTTGGTGGTAACGCGTCCGGTGACCACTGCCATCTTGTCATAGAGCCGGACATTCATATCGTCCACGTCATAGGCCGTCAGCTTCACATCAGGATTCGGCGGTTGCTTCAGGCCTTCGAGGTCCTGTTTCTTCGTCGTGACTCCGCCGCCGGCGTCGGTGAAGATGAACTCCTCGGCTTCGACCCGATCGAAGAACGCATAGTCGCTTTCGATGTTCGCTTTGCCGATGTCCCGCTCCAGTTGCATCAGGTCGAGCTTAGCTTGCGCCTCTTTCTTGTCTGTCTGAGCGAAAGCAACAGAGACCGCGGCCAGGATTATCAAGATGAGAGTAATTTTTCGTTTCATGTTTACCGGACCCTTTCGATTGCGTCGACTGTATTCAATTCAATGAGCCTGACTCTGCAGCGGAAACCAGCCTAACTCGCGGTGCTTAGGTGTACGAGGGCGGGTTGATGAGAGTTCAGTGTCTCTTCGTTTGGGCAAAGGTTCAATGCGCACCAGCGCCGTTGGCCCCGCCGGTTTCGTCCGCGGAGCGGACGATTGAAAATAGCCCAGCGCTTCAGCGCTGGGTACAGTAACCCAAAAGAATTAGAAGCCCGCTTTAGGGGGCGACACAATTCGTTTTACGGACTAGGAGTTTTTTGTGATTCCGATCCCAGCGATGAATCGCTGGGCTATTTTCGGTCGTCCGCTGCGCGGACTCACTTGCGCCCGTTATGAAACTCAATTTCACCGGTTGGATTCGAGCTGCTTCAGTTTTTCCACGGCATTTGTGTTTTGCGGATTGAGCGCCAGCGATTTGCGATAGTTGCGAATGGCCAGGAGGCGGTCCCCGTGCACCATGTAAGCCTCCCCGAGACTGTCGTAGGTATTGTAGGCTCGCGGATACATCTCGACATTCAGCTTGAAAAGCGCAATTGCTTCTTCCACGTGATGCGCGTTCATTTGTTGATAGCCCAATACATTCAAAGTTCGTTCTCTCAAATATTCTTTCGGGTAACGCAATCTCATTTGCCGGTAAAGTGCGATTGTCGCAGGCACGCCCTTCTCTTTGATCTTCTTCTCCAACACGTTTTGCACGCTGGGAAAAACAACTCGACGAATCGAAGAGATCACTAACTCCGGATCGGCGGCCATGACGTTATGTGGATTGTCAGTGGTGAATACCATGCCGGCTTCCCGGGCGTGAGTGACCCACGGCGTAAATTCCTCGATCGCCGATGTCGCCCAACGCGGCGGACGATCACGGCCGGCGACAATTATCATCATGGGCACGTCAGGCGGAGTACCGTACGCAGTCAGCTGCGGAAAACCATTGCGCACCTCACTCAAAATGAATTTCCATTCTTCCAGTGGGCCCGCCGGTGCACCCTTCATCGCATTAGCTTGTTGCTGCATGGCCACGTCTAATTCTGCTTTTGTCTGAGAGGTGAAAACGCGTTCCTGAAATGGATCGATGAATACCAGACCCGCCACTTCATCTTTGAAGAGATAAGCAAAAGCGCGGATGTTCGCTCCGCCGAGGGAATGACCGACGAGGACATACGGCGGCATGATTCCGGCATTGTGAAGCAAAGTGTGGAGTTCTTTGGCCAGTTGTTCCTGCGAACGTGGCGCCGGTCCGGGTTCGGATTTGCCGTATCCGGCGCGATCATAGGAAACCACCCGGGCGAAACGCGCGACCGCTGGAAAGATACTGTCCCAATCGCCGGAGCTGCCACCCAGGCCGTACTCCAGCACCACGGTCGGCGAGCCCGAGCCGGCGACCTTGACACTAATCTTGTGACCTTCGACCTCAACTAATTTTGACTGAGCAGGTTGGACTTGTGCGCGCGCGGGCCGGCGTGATTGGGTTTGCGCAACGACTGAAATGCAGAAAATAGTGACAAGAAAAGCAACGGCAAGACCATACCGGACTATGTTCATGAGCCACCTCCGAATTCTTTTGCAGGAACGAGCGAATTCGTTGAAGGGAACAAGTTTGGCCGATATCGTGTCTATTGTCGAAGCAGGAATGCGTTGCGTCGCAGAGCGACGAGTTGAATTTAGCCCAGCCTTTCAAGGCTGGGAAGGGTTGTCATAAAGGATTTCCGTCGCGTAGCGACGGTTGCATCCAATCGGAACGTTGGATCGATTCATTCGTCGCTGAGGCGACGAGGTTCGTTGTATTCACGCGATCCCGGCGTGGGCGGGGTCCCCAGCGGCGCAGCGCCGATGGGGTGCCGAGACGCCGGGCTAAATTCATACCGACGCTATGCGTCGGAAAACGGAATGGCATTGGGCAACGAGCGCCAACGGCGCGTGATGCAATAGCCTGGGCCAACGGCCCAGGAACCCCAACCCCAAAGATTCATCAAGCCGCAACGCGGCGAAATAAATTCTTTCGCCGATCACCGCCTCAACCTATATCGCTCCTTCAGAGCTCCGATTTGGTTTTGGGATTCGTTTACCTCGGGCGTTGCCCGAGGCTATTACATTACGCGCCTTCGGCGCTTGGCGATCCCAGTTAAGAATCGCTCGCGCGAAACATCCGAAACCCAACCAACGCCCCGGCGAGTTCAATGACCGCCAGCGCGATGGCCGTCCAGAGAAATGTGGAATGCCAAGGTCCATGTACCTGCGTAACGTGGTCGTTGGTTCGTGAAAGAAAATGATACCAGAAGCCGAAGATGAAACTACCCAGCATCGAAAACGCGAGTAACAGTGCTCCTATCTTCCGCTTTCGACTAAACAGAAACGCCGCCGCGACTAACGGCATGAGCGTGATCACGACGCCGACATAGACGTAACCAAAGGCTGTGAGTCTTACCAACGACGCTTGATGCGTCCAACCATGAAGCGTCGAAACGACGAGATGGATCAGGATTAAGGCGAGTGCTCCGAACGGTCGACGTTGAGAAGATAATTGGTTCATGCTTTAACCGATCCAGTTTAACGATACGATTCTCTCCGCCACAAATCAGTTCAAAGCGACGCTAGGGCGTCAAGATTTTCGTCCGCGTAGCGACGTTTGATAGTAGCCCAGCGCTTCAGCGCTGGGAACCGTTCCCAATCAAAAGCCCGCTTTAGCGGGCGACAGATACAGAACCGCGAACGGTAATGAGCGGGTTCAAGGCGCAACTTACGAGAGTTCAGTGGATGTTTCGCGTCTAACGCTTAATCTTTATCCCGCTCGCTACCGCTCGCGGTTCTGTAATTCAGCCGTCCGTTTCACGGACTGCGATCTGATTTGTGATTCAGATCCCCAGCGATGAATCGCTGGGCTATTTTCGATCGTCCGCGGCGGCGATACAGCAATGATTTTCGTCGCGGAGCGACGATTGAATTTAGCCCGGCCTTTCAAGGCCGGGAAGGATCGTGGATTTGAGTCGTCGTCGCGTAGCGACGATTGAGAGCGATTCAGTCGTCGCTGACGCGACGAGGTTCCAGGGCTCTCTTGATCCCGGCGTGGGCGGGGTCCCCAGCGGCGCAGCGCCGAGGGGGTGCCGATACGCCGGGCTAAATTCACGCAGACGCTACGCGTCTAAATCGACTGACCACCAGGTCGTAATCGTTAGGCTGTGTCCGTCCGTCTATTGCTGATAGGACTTTTCGAGCAAATTCACTTTGTCTTCGACCACTCTCAAAGCGTTCCCAATCAGGCGCGGATCATTCAGATCCAAATCAAGAAAGCGCTTTAAGAGAATTTGCGGCGGAGCATTAAAGCCGTTCTTTATCAGCGCGAGATAGCGCGGCACAAAACCTTGCGGATCTCGCAAGTACATCTCGTAAAAATTCAGCGCCAGCACAGCGCCGTATATGTAATTGATGTCATAGAACGGATCCTCGTACATCAACGAAACACTCATCCATTTCGTTTTCAGTTCGTCCTTTGGTTGCACCGAATATCGGGCATAGATTCTTTGAGAGACCGCGTCGAGCTCGTCGGCGTTCTTAATGGCGCCCTGCTTGACGCCGGCATAAACGGCATGCTCGAGCTCGACTTCAGGCGCCACCACAAACATGATGGTCCCTTTCCCCGCCAGAAACTGTTGCAGATAGAACTGCCGGCGCAGCCCGTCAGTTTCGTGATTGTAAAGATAATCGGGAAGCAGAAACTCGTTGAAGATCGCGAAAGCCTCGAAGAGATAATGCGGCCCTTCGGCATAGGCCGGCAGCACCTGGTTGCGATTCATCAATTGGCGATGCACAGCGTGGGTCGATTCATGAGTCAGGACACGGAGGTCGTTGTACGAGCCGGCAAAGCCCGCGCTGTAAAAGACGCTGTCAGTACCGCTAAAACCCTGCGAGAATCCGCCGCGTTTGCGATGCTCGCCCGGCACAATGTCCATGCGGGCATTCTGCGGATCGAGCAGCGCTGCCAATTCTCGACCGTAATCGGGCCCCAGTGGCGCCAGCGCCTGGCGAATGATCTCGCTCGCCTGATCGATTGAATAACGCGGTGGAGGCTGATTTACTTTCGCGCCGGCAGTCTTTTTGAGTTGGTCGGCGCGCAGACGTTGATATCGCTGATGAACCTCGGCGTGTTGCGCAATCCCCTCGACCAGATTATCGACTTCTGTTTTGGTCCAGTAACTATTGAAATAGACTTCGCTGGCCGCATCTGCGAAATGATGTAGTTCGGCGTGTCGCGTGCGCTCCGCCGCCAGGCGTATCAGCGTGAAAGCAAACAGGTCCCGTTGAAAAGGCGTCACCTGCGTTTGCTCCCGGAGCTTGTCGTAAAGTTCAGCCGCCCAGTCCTGGTCGGGCGCAGTGGCGCTCAACAGCTCTTCTTCCGGCAGTGACAGCGTGTAGGGGCGATGGCGGCGAATTGAATCGATCGCGAAGAGGTAAGGTTTGAGTGACGAAGTTCGCGATACGAAAGTCGCCAGCCGGCGATCATCGATCTGCATTATCTCCAGTTGCAGAAACGCCGTGCGCCTGGTTACGTCAGCATCGAGTTCCGAGCTTTCGGCCAGGCTCTTTTCGTCCATAGTGTTAACGGCATTTCTAAGATACAAATAGGCGTAGTGCCGGTGAAGTTGCACCTGCAGGCGATCGTTTAGCTGCAGGGCACGCTGCAGATTGTCCGCAGAAAAGACGACCTTCCCTTTCAAAGCTTCCAACTCTTTGAGCGTGGCGTAGAGATTGGCTCGATCCGCTTTCTCAGCTTCCGGAGAAGCGAAAAAGTTACGGACGAAATCGATGTGGTATCGCGGGGCTTCCGTCGGCGGAATGGCAACGAACGGGTCCTGGGCTGTGGTTATTCCAAATGAAATCAGCACTACCACCAGGGCGACCAACAGATGGCGCGATGATGAATGACCCCTGGTTCGGTTGAAAGCGTCGTAAGGCATTTTGAACTACATCGCAAGCGTAGCGCGACACCGCTGTGAAGCCTAGCGCGGCCGGTAGTTCGAATCCAAAGCGCCATCGCCGTCCCGAAGAATCGGGACTCTGCCGGCGCACTCAAAGGCGGGCGACAGATTCAGTCCCGACATGTCGGGATTTCACGGACTTCGGTTTGTTTTTATGATTCTGAGCGCAGCGATGAATCGCTGGGCTATTGTCAGTCGTCCGCTCCGGCAATTCAGCAATGATTTTCGTCGCAGGGCGACGATTGAGTTTAGCCCGGCCTTTCAAGGCTGGGAGAGATGCACGTTAATATTCGTCGTCGCGTAGCGACGATTGGAGAGCGATTCAGTCGTCGCTGACGCGAGATGGGTTTTGGCCGCATGATCCCGGCGTTGAAACGCCGGGCTAAATTCATATCGACGGTACGCGTCGAACGTTCCTCGTCTGCGTAGCGGACGTTTGATAGTAGCCCAGCGCTTCAGCTCTGGGTAAGAGTTAATTAGAGAATCACAATCCCGCGCAAGCGGGCGACAGATTCGGCCGTAAGAGTAGATTAGCGCCTTCCAGCAGCGAGTTCACGCAATCTGGCTTCGAGCGTCCTTACCAACCCATCAAACGATGATCGTTTGGCTGCCAACAATGCCGTGTGCGGACTGCCAGCAACTAAACCTGCGATCTTGCTTTTCACTTCGGCTTCAACTCTATCATCCCAAATCTTACCTTGTCGGCGGAAAGTTGCCTCCATTCTCGTACACCATTTATTCGAGGTACGAAACTGAGGAATCTGAATTGATACGCGATATATATTTTGAAGCATTTCTTCGTACAATTGCGGGTCATACAAGTCTTCTACTTCTGACTCAGCCATACCATCACACAGACTCCAATTAACTTCGCCGTCTGATATCACGCCTTGTATGCGCGCACGTTCGAAGCCTTGTTTTCCTGCTTGATCGGCATCGAGAAAACTGTGTACTAGGCAAAGCGCCTGTCTCACGAGACTGGCTTTATAGCTAAGGTTGGTGGCTCCCTCCAAAGCCTCAATAGCTAAAGTTCCTGAGTCCATCGTCTCCCTTATCTTGCTCGAGAAATGTGACAACAAAGCTGCTAGGGCCATCTTGTCATCCAGCCCTTCGACCAGCAGAACTATTTCAGCGTGTCTAAGATTGTCTGAAGCTCTAACACCCAATGCGTCTCTTAGCTCGGCGACCGACTGTGCAGGTTTTGCTTTTCGATCTTTGACCAAGATATTTCGTCGCAGCTGAGTTCGATCAACGAATAGCGGATTGTGCGTCGTCAGAACGATTTGGTGTCTCTTACTGAGGTCGTCAAGAACCTGACGAAGCTCATGAATGGCACCCGGATGCAAATGTGACTCGGGCTCTTCGATTGCCACAACAAGGTTTCGGCCTATGGCACCCGTTTCAGATGCGTGACGCATTATTCCAAGCGCTGCCAAGCTTTGAACACCGTCCCCCTTGTGTTCCAGAAGCGTGGCCGTTCCGTCGTCGACGACGATCTGACAAGATCGGCGAAAGGCTCGATAGCGCTCTTCAGGAGGGAGCAAAACTTTCACGTCGGTTACATCAGGTAAAAACTGAGAAAGAGTTTGCTTGACACTGGTAGAGAGACGGTCGAGAACTGGCTGTTGTAATGCTGCAATTGCCTCGACGGCCTTACTGTAGATTTCATCTGATTCAAGCGTTGCTAGCTCCCGTTCGACCATTTCTGCGACCACACGCTGAGCCGCAGACGCAGTTCTCACCGCAGGGATATGTTCAAAATCCAAACGCCGCGCAACAAACCTCGCGATTTGCGGAGACTTTGCTGTGAGTTTGCTTGCGCCGGGACCTTTTTTCGATACCCTGATTGAAAATGTCCCTTGCGGGCCGAGCGCAATCTTCAACGGGAGCGTACCGTTTAAGTAACTCTTGATTTCCTTAACAAAGTCCTCGACCTCTTGTTCTGATAGCTGAAATTCTAGTGTGATTTCTGATTCACCGTTCTTGTCTTTGGACTGCAGCTCAATCGGGTAGTCCCTTTCCCACTCATATTGAGATCGATGAATTGGCAGTCGCGTCTGGGGCTTCGCCCATGGAGGTTGCATACGTACGGCAGTGAGGACTTTCATCGCCGTGACTAGAGCTCTTATAAGATTTGATTTCCCCTCATTGTTGGGTCCAACAAGAATTGTCCTTGCGCCAACCTTTATTTTGTGCGCAGTCTTTATACTTCGAAACTTCAGTACTGTGAATGAAACGAGTCGCATTTTCTTGATGACTACTAGATACCCACCGTCTTATAAATCTCCGCCCCACTCGCCACAAATTCTTCCGCCTTCTCTTTCATCCCCACATTCAGAGCAGCCTGTTCATCGATCTCTTTTTGTGCCGCATACTCGCGCACGTCCTGCGTAATCTTCATCGAGCAGAAATGCGGGCCGCACATGGAACAGAAGTGCGCGAGTTTGGCGCCTTCCTGTGGCAACGTCTCGTCGTGGTATTCGCGCGCCACTTCGGGGTCGAGCGAGAGGTTGAATTGATCTTCCCAGCGGAATTCGAAGCGAGCCTTCGATAGAGCGTTGTCGCGGAACTGCGCACCGGGATGTCCCTTCGCCAGGTCGGCGGCGTGCGCGGAGATTTTGTAGGCAATGACGCCATCTTTCACGTCTTTCTTGTTGGGCAGGCCGAGGTGTTCTTTCGGCGTGACGTAGCAGAGCATCGCGGTGCCGTACCAGCCAATCATCGCAGCTCCAATAGCGGAAGTTATATGGTCGTAGCCGGGCGCGATGTCGGTCGTTAGTGGGCCGAGCGTGTAGAACGGCGCTTCGCCGCAAGTCTCGATCTGCTTGTGCATGTTCTCTTTGATCAAGTGCATCGGCACGTGGCCGGGGCCTTCGATCATTACCTGGCAGTCGTACTCCCAGGCGATCTTTGTCAGCTCGCCGAGCGTGTCGAGTTCGGCAAACTGCGCTTCATCATTCGCGTCGGCGATTGAGCCGGGACGCAGGCCGTCGCCGAGCGAGAACGAAACGTCGTAGGCCGCCATGATTTCGCAGATGTCGCGGAAGCGCGTGTAGAGAAAACTCTCTTCGTGATGAGCGAGGCACCACTTGGCCATGATCGATCCGCCGCGAGAGACGATCCCGGTGGTCCGTTTCGCCGTCATCGGAATGTAAGGCAGGCGCACGCCGGCATGGATGGTGAAGTAATCAACGCCCTGCTCGGCTTGTTCGATCAGAGTGTCGCGGAAGATCTCCCAGGTGAGGTCTTCAGCTTTGCCGCCAACTTTTTCCAGTGCCTGATAAATCGGCACGGTGCCGATCGGCACAGGCGAGTTGCGAATGATCCATTCGCGCGTGGCGTGGATGTTCTTGCCCGTCGAAAGATCCATGACGGTGTCCGAGCCGCACTTAATCGACCAGCGCATCTTCTCAACTTCGTCGTCGATCGACGAGAGCACGGCAGAGTTGCCGATGTTCGCATTGATCTTCACCAGGAAGTTACGGCCGATGATCATCGGTTCGGATTCCGGGTGATTGATGTTTGCGGGGATGATGGCGCGGCCACGCGCGACTTCGTCGCGGACAAATTCGGGCGTGACGTATTCGGGGATCGAAGCGCCGAAGGATTGGCCGGAGTGTTGGTGATCGATTGATGAACGATCGTTGCAAGCGAGACGCTTGCGCTCCAGTCCCAGGTTTTCGCGAATCGCGATGAATTCCATCTCGGGCGTGATGATGCCTTGCCTCGCGTAATGCATCTGCGTCACGCATGCGCCTTTCTTCGCGCGCAGAGGTGTGCGCCGCAGCGTGGGAAAGTCTTCGAGGCGACCTTTGTCACGAGCAGTCTGTGCAGCATCGAATGTCAGATAGCCATCATCGATTGGTTGCAGCGCGCGACCTTCGTATTCCTCGACATCGCCGCGGTTGATGATCCATTCGCGCCGCAACTGCGTTAGACCTTCGCGCACATCGGTGTGAATCGAAGGATCGCCATACGGCCCAGCAGTGTCATAGACGCGCACCGCCGGATTCTCTTCCAACTCGTTTTTGAAGTTGCGGGTTGGGTTTTGATCGATTTCGCGAAACGGCACGCTCACTCCGGTCTGTTGGCCGGCGACGTAAATGCGGCGTGAATTCGCAAAAGCAGTTTTCAGTTCTGAGTTTTCAGTTTTGAGTTGGGTTGCTGATCCCGACGCTCCGATTGTCGACACTGGTTTGATTGCGGCGCTCATGTTTGTCTCCTCTATTCTTCTCTGTGTCCTCTGTGGTGAAAGAACTCATAACCACTGAGGACACAGAGGAACACAGAGGAAAAACAAAAACCGCCCCATCAAAGGACGGAACGGTCACGGATGGCTGTTTCTCCCTTCGACGGTATTAACCGCATCAGGTTCAAGGGGTCTCCTTCAAGGACTCTCAGTCCTGATCTGAATCAGGACTCCCCCGAAACGGATTCGATTTTCAATGCGGGAATTCTAAGCCTCCTATCTAGTCGACGCAACTGATCGATATGAGGTCAGCACCGGGAGCGATAGCGACCGGGTGATGGTTATGCCCAGCGCGACCGCGGCGGACAATTGAACCGGGTCGCTACACTCCCCGTACTGACCTCATCAACTGTATAATCCCACCGCTTTATTCACACCTGAAATTCACGGAGACAACACATGCTCAACCGCCGCTTCGTCGCCCTCGGCTTAATTGCAGCGCTGCTATGCATTCCGCTGTTCGCGCAATCGCAGTCCGACAAAGATCTGCTCGAACGCATTCGTCAGGAAGAGAAAAACAACTCGCAGATCATGAAGACGATGCACATGTTCACCGACGTTTATGGTCCGCGATTGACCGGTTCGCCGAATCACAAAGCCGCGGCCGAGTGGGCGGTGAAGCAGATGACGGCGTGGGGGCTGCAGAACGCGCATCTTGAGCCGTGGGATTTTGGTCATGTCGGTTGGTTGAACGAAAGATTCACCGGAATGATCGTGTCGCCGGTGAAAGATGTGCTGACCTGCGAAGTTCTGTCATGGACGCCGAGCACGCGCGGCCCGGTCATCGCGAAGGCCTATCAGATGATTCTTCCCGATCGACCGACGCAGGACCAGTTGACGGCGTACTTCGAAACACAAAAAGCGAAGGTGCGCG